>MTKY01050963.1_pt1 | contig 38240 bp, 32 predicted proteins | sample 1042731 | NCBI WGS metagenome assembly MTKY01 (sample SAMN06212206, study PRJNA360538) | anaerobic digester metagenome | biome: Wastewater treatment plant; material: sludge; isolation source: anaerobic digester fed with sludge from wastewater treatment plant | place: Denmark: WWTP Soeholt ...
CCGGTGGGTTAGCCGGAGTCACCGACCCGCACGGACCCGAGCCGCGGCGACCGCGCCGGTCGTGAGCCCGGCGACCGCGATGCCGGCACGGACCACCCGGCCACCGGCTCGGCGGATCCGGGCGCGCGGGGCTAGCTGACGATCGGTCAGCGCCCCGACACCTTCACGCAGCGCCCCGGCGACATCGTCGCGCAGGACCCCGGCGACATAGCGCCGGGTCCGGGGATCGGCCGTCCCGAGCGTGGACGTCAACAAGACCACGTGGTTGCGGTGGCCGTAGTAGTGATAGCGCAGGTCGAACCGGCGCCCGCGAGCGTAGGGCGCGGCCACATGGGTGACGACGGCCCGCGGGGTGTAGACGATCCGATGTCCGGCAGCCCGCACCCGCAAGAACATGTCCGACTCCTCCCGCAGACACGTCCCGGGGTAGTAGTCCCGGATGCCGCCCAGGTCGAGCAACACCCGGCGGCGGATCGACATGTTGGCACCGAGGAGGTGGTCCACGTCGAGGTCACGCCCAGGGTCGGCGGCGAAATGCCCGGTCAGTCGACCATCCGGGAGCAGCTGTCCGATCTGGTCCAGGCCCTCGGTCTCCTCCCCCGGCTGACCGTTGCGAGCCCGTCCGCCGACTGCGGCCACGGCCGGATCGGCATACGGCAGCAGCAGATGCTCAAGCCAATCGGCGTCGGCATAGGCGTCATCGTCGAGGAAGACCAGCACGTCACACGCGGTCGCGGCCAGGGCCATCGCGCGCGAGGTGGCCATGGTGCCTGGCCCGGCGTCGCTATGCAGATAGCGGACGGACGGGAAGTCGCGCGCGACCTCGCGGGTGCGGGTGTCCGGAGATGCGTCGATGACGAGGGTCTCGTCCGCCGGGCGGGTCTGGGCAGCCAAGTGCTCAAGGCAGGTGCGCACGAAGTCGGGGCGACAGTAGGTGATGACCGCGACGGCGGCAGACGGGTCTGACCGGCCCGGCTGGTCCGACTGGTCGGACGCCCGGGACGTCGAGCTCGGCTCGGTCCCGCTGTCGTCACCACTCATACGGCCAGTATGCCGCGCGCCCTCACGGCGCGTGGACGCGTTGCTGGGCGGCGAGCAAACCCTGCTGGACGAGCAGCTCGACCGCATCGGCGCCGTCGCTCACTGTGAAAGGCAGGTCTGCCCGCTCGGTGGGCCCGAAGTCGCGCAGCACGAAGTCGGCCGGATCCATCCGGCCAGGAGGCCGCCCGATGCCGACCCGCACCCGCAGGTAGTCCCGCGAGCCCATCGCGCCCGAGATCGAGCGCAGCCCGTTGTGGCCGCCCTCGCCACCACCGAGTTTGAGCCGGATGGTGCCGGCGGTCAGGTCGAGGTCGTCGTGGACGACGACGAGCTGCTCCAGCGGGGTCGAATAGAAGGTCACCAGCGCCTGGACCGGCCCGCCCGACTCGTTCATGTATGCCGTGGGCACCGCCAGCGTCGCCGCCGGACCGGGTGCCCCACCGGGCATCGTGCCGAGGCGGACCGACGCGACATGGGCGCGCGCCTTGTGAGCCTTGAGGTGTTCCAGGCTGGTGGTGACCACCGGAGCACCGGAGGCCGGGCTGGAACCGGACCCACCGGCATACCGGCGGGCCAACTCGCCCACGACCATGGCGCCGACGTTGTGCCGGTTGCCTGCGTAGCGCGGCCCCGGGTTGCCCAGGCCGACGATCAGCCAGGTCGCCACGGCGACGTCCGGGTCCGGCTACTCCCCGGCGTCGGCGGCGTCCGCAGCGGCGCCCGACTCAGCCTCGGCGCCGGCCTCGGGCTCCTCGGCCGACAGACCGGAGATGTTGACGATGAGCTCGTCCTCGTCGGTGACCAGGGTCGCGCCTTCGGGCAGGACGAGCTCGCCAGCCTTGATCTGGGTCCCGGCGGGCAGGTCCTCGACGGACACGACGACCGCCTCGGGGATGCGTGTGGCCTCGACGAGCAGCTCGACGGTGTTGCTCTCGAGCGTGACGATCGTGTCCGGGCCGGCCTCGCCCTCGATGTGCACCGGCACGTCGACGGAGACCTTCTCGCCCTTGCGGACGATGACCAGGTCGATGTGCTCGATGATCGGGCGCACCGGGTCGCGCTGGACGTCCTTGGCCAGGGCGAGCTGGCTCTTGCCCTCAAGCTCGATCGACAGCAGCGCGTTGGCGTGCTTGAGCGCCAGCGCGGTGACGTGGGCCGGGAGGGTGATGTGCACCGGGTCGGTGCCGTGTCCGTAAAGCACCGCGGGGATCTTGTGGTCGCGGCGGATCTTGCGGGCGGCACCCTTGCCGAACGAGCTGCGACGCTCGGCGGGAAGCTTGATCTCAGACATGACGCTCCTTGCAACGGACGTGGGGCGGCATACGCCTTCGGTATGCCGCGGGGCTGGGCCTCGACGCGGGACGCGACACGCGCGGCGGAGGCGGGCCACCAAGTGGCACACCTTGTCGATCACGGACGGCCGTCGTGGCACGTCCCTCGCCGAGGCAACTACCCGATCTTAGGCGACGGGGCCGGTGCAGCGGAAATCGCCCCAGCCAGATCAAGCGCGCTGCGAGCCGGGTGCGCTGGTGATCGCCCGCAGCAGCGGGTGACCCACGGCGCGAAGAGGAACTGGAAGCGACGCGACGATCGCCGCAGCATCCGACGGGCGCAACCCGACCGCGGAAAGTCGAACCAGCAGAACCCAGATCACCAGGCCGCTCGTGCCGGCGCACAGCGCTCCCGCCACAACGGAGGTCACTCCCGCACTCAGCCAGGTCGCCAGCCCGGAGACGGGCAGGGCCAGCAGCAGTGGCGCGATCAACCGACTGAACTCCCACACGCCGACCCCGAGGTCCGCACGTTCGGAGACCGAGAGCACGACAAACTGAACCAGCGCCCCGGCGGTCGTCGCCGCGACCGCGCCCCACGCTGCCCAGTGCGGCACCAATGCCAACGCCGCCCCCACGTCGACGACCAGGGCGGCGGCAGCTGCACGCAGCACCAATCGACCGGCCAGGCGGGACTGCGCAAACACGCCCAAGGGACCGTTGAGGATCCCAAAACCCCCGGCCGCGCCCAGCACGACCAACAGCGGACCAGCGGCGGCATACGCCGAGCCATAGAGCATCGGCACGAGCGCTGCCAGGGCCGGGATCGCACCCGCCACCAGGAGACCAGCAACCGCCGACGAGGCGCGCAGAGCCCGCTCGAAGGCAGGCCGAGCCGCCTGTGCGGACACCTCACGGAGCGCCGCGATCGCAGCGAGCAGGGGCCCGGCGAGTGCCTGGGCGGGAGCGAACGCGTGAGCGGCAAGCCCGAAGGCCAGGGCGTAGAGGCCCGCGGCCTCAACCAGTGCAGACCAGGTAAGGGCAAACACCTCGATCCGCGATGACACCGCCATCCCAGCCAAGGAAGCCAGCCCGGTCGGGAGGGCGAAGCGCCAGAACCGACCGGGTAGCCGAGGGGGCGTGGGCCGACAGATCGCGCGCCGGTAGTCCTTGGCGATGAGCCACAGCGCCACCGCAGGCAGCAAACCGGCGACACAGAGCCTGGTGCCCCACAGAAGCGCTGCGGACCCTCCCGCCATCACGACAGCGATGCTGGCTAGGCCGCTCACCACCGAGCTGGCCATGGCCAGTTTGGCACCCAGATCGCCGCGGTTTTCAATGCCGAAACATGCCGCCGCGGGGGCGGTGAGCGCTGGCAGCAGGACGCCGAAGAGCCACACCCAGACCATGGCGCTGACTGGCAGACCTAACGTGGAGCTGAGCACCAGCACCGACGCGGTCACCAGGGGGACCTGCACGAGCAGTTGATATCCCTGGGCCGCACGCAGCAACTGGTGCACTTCGGTGCGGCGGCCGGCGGAGTGCGCCTTCGCTCCGAATTGGACCAGCGCGCTGCCCATGCCGACTCCGGCTATCGCCACGGTGATGTCGACGGCAAGGGTTAGCGTGGCCAGTCGCCCGAAGTCGACGACTCCGAGGTGCCGCGCGACCACGAGATTGACGACGAAGCCCAGCGGCAACGACACCCCGAGATGGATGAACGTCCACAGGGCCCCCCGCACGGCACGTCTCTGCAGGTCGGCCGCCGAGTCGGACCCGCCGTGGCTCATGGACTGGCCACCCAGCCAACGACCGCGACGCCCGGGAGGGATTCACTGACCAGGTCACGGGCAGGTGAAGGCACGACGACGACGATCCCACCTCCGCAGCCGTTGATCGCCCGAGCGGCGATGACGGGATCCATCCGGTCGGCCCATCCGGCGCCTGGCTGAGAGTCGACCTTCCAAGCACTCTGCCAACAGGACTCAGCTCGCTGGCGCCAGGCACCTCGAATGGCCAACTGCCACAGGTTGAGATGGGCGAGCGTTCCTGAGTCCTGCTCGGCGTCTGGCAGGAAGAAGGCCATTCGGTCACCCAAGGGGACGGCGAGCATTCGCTCCAGGGTCGCGGTCTGGATGATCGAGTCTGCGCTCGGCGGGGCCGACCAGACCGCGCGGACTCGAAGGCTCGGGAAGTCGCCCCGCTGCCGGGCGACCGGAAGCACCGTAGCAACCAGCACCGATCCGGCCACCATCCCCACCGCCATCATGGCGCTGACTCGCGCTTGCCAGCCACGCACCGGCTGGGCTCCCGAGGCCCCTGGGAGGATCGACGTCATGCGCAGAGCGGGGCGCATGACGGCAAGCAGGACCAAGGTCGTAAACGCCAGCAGCATCACCGCCGTCAGCAGCTTGATCCCGTAGTAGCCGATATGGCCGGTGCGCAACATCTGCATCCCGCCCACTGCGGCAACCAGGACGAGACCCGTCACCACGTGAGCACCACCCATGGTCCACCCGAGACGCCCGCGAATGAGCACCGCCAGCACCAGCATGCCGACGATCGGGACGACATACCCCGCGAGGTTATGGGTGGGGAATCCGCCGTCCACCAGCAGATGGTCGGCCCCTCGGGCCGAGAGCACCTGGATCACGGCGGTCAGCGCTCCGGCCAAGGTCACGGACCCCAGCCCGACCGCCACCAACCGGCTTTGGCCATTGATCGAGCGTCTGGGCCCTCGTGGCGGCCAGAGCGCCGCCACGGTCGCCACACTCGCTATGGGCAACAACAGCACCCAGTTGTGGGCCACTGCCATGACCGCCCCACTCGCCGCGACCATCGGACCGGTCAGCGCGAGCCGTCCACGACCAGTCAGGAGCATCGGCACGACCGCCACCCCCGCCGTGGCCAGCAGGAAGTTGTCATACCCGGCCTGATGCAGGATCGCCCCGCCCGGCGAGACCAGCCACGCGACCAACAACGCGGCCACGGCCCACGCGGCCCTCAGCGGTCGGCGTCGCACCACCGGCATCGCGCACAGCCCGGTCACCAGCATGGCGAGCGTGGCGGCATACACGAAGGTCGTCGCCTGCAGGTATGCCGCGACCTCAGCGATCCCACTCCCCCCGCCGACCCCTTGGCGCAGTTCCATGACCATGGCCACCGAGGAATGCAGCCCCTGGGGATAGCTGTCGTAGAACCACGGGCCGCTCTCCCCAGGCGGCAGGAAGGGGATCAGCCGTCCGCCGTGGACGATCATCCGGGCCATGTCGAAGTGCCCGACGTGATCCCAGCCGCCGAGAACCACCCCCATGACGTCCGGCCCTGACCGCAGCCGCAACAGCGGCCACAGGTAGGCCGCCACGACAGCGACACCGGCCAGCGCGACCGCGTCTGCCCCTCGAACCCGCGGGACCAGTGCGGCCGCGCGCTCTCCGACCGGTCCAGTCGCCACCCACCCGACCAGGCAACCCCACAGGACCGCCGTCACGCCCCCGAATCGGGTGAGCCCACCCGTGGGCCAATCGGCCAGCCACACCAAGGGCGCCCACCCGAGCGAGGTCGCCAAGACCATGGCGACCCGGCGGGACAGCTCGCGCGACACCGGGATCGCCACGAGTGCCGCTATTCCGACAACGCCGACCAACCAACCGGGCACGCTCGCCGCAGCCTGCACCAGTGACAGGCCAAGCGTTGTTAGGCTCCCGAGCGCCAAAGCCGCAGCCCGACGAGGGGTGCTCCGGTGAGGTTCCATGGCAGCCCGACAATAGCGCCGCCCTGCGGGGAGCGGCTGCGACGGCTGGCATCAGACCTTAGGCGCGGCCGTCGAACAGACTGGTGACCGAGCCATCGGCGAAGACCTCCTGGATCGCGCGAGAGATCAGCGGCGCAATCGGCAGGATCGTCAGCTTGTCGAACTGCTTCTCGAGCGGGATCGGCAAGGTGTCGGTGACGATGACCTCGCGAGCGCTCGAGGCCCGCAACCGGTCGATCGCTGGGCCGGACAGGATGGCATGCGTCGCCGCGACGACGACCCCCGCCGCACCCTCGGCCATGATCGCGTCGGCCGCTTTGGTGATCGTCCCGCCGGTGTCGATCATGTCGTCCACCAGGATGCACACCCGGCCGGCGACGTCGCCGACGACCCGGTTGGCGACGCTCTCGTTGGGGCGGGTGATGTCGCGGGTCTTGTGGACGAACGCCAACGGCGCGCCACCCAGCCGGGCCGACCACTGCTCGGCGACCTTGATCCGGCCCGCGTCGGGCGACACGACCGCAAGCTTCTTCGTGCCGTAGTGCTCGATGACATGGTCGGCGAGCATCGGCAGCGCCATGAGGTGGTCGACCGGCCCGTCGAAGAAGCCCTGGATCTGGGCGGTGTGCAGGTCGACGGCCATCAGCCGGTCGGCGCCAGCCGTGCGGAACAGGTCGGCCATGAGCCGCGCCGAGATCGGCTCGCGCCCGCGGTGCTTCTTGTCCTGACGGGCATAGCCGTAGAACGGCAGCACCACGGTGATCCGCTTGGCCGATGCCCGCTTGAGCGCGTCGACCATGATGAGCTGCTCCATGATCCACTCGTTGATCGGCACCGTGTGGCTCTGGATGACAAAGGCATCGCAGCCGCGCACCGACTCCTCGTAGCGCACATAGATCTCGCCGTTGGCGAACTCGTAGGCCTGCGTCGGCACGACCTTGGTGCCCAGGTCAGCCGCCACCGCATCGGCCAGCGCGGGGTGCGCCCGCCCAGAGAACACCATGAGATGGCGCTTGGTCTTCCTGCGGATGACCGTCACCGTTGCGGCTCCTCACCGTTGTCGCCCGTATGCCGCCCGCTCGCCACTGATGCCCCACTCACGTCTGCACTGCTCACGTCTGCATTGCTCACGTCTGCTGCCCGCGCCGCTGCGGCGGCCCGGGCCGAATCGGTGTCGGGGCGGTTCGCCTCGACCCAGCCCTCGACGATCCGTTGTGGGGCGTCGGTGAGGGTCAAGGCCCCCGCCGGGACGTCGTGGCGGATCACGCTGCCCGCTCCCGAATAGACCCCGTCGCCGATCGTCAGCGGCCCGACATACATCGTGTCGCTGCCCATCCGGCAGTGGTCGCCTACGGTCGTCCGATGCTTGCTGACCCCGTCGTAGTTGACGAACACCGACGCCGCACCGATGTTGGTGCCGGTGCCGATCGTCGCGTCGCCGACATAAGAAAGGTGCGGAACCTTTGATCCCGCACCGATATTCGCGTTCTTGGTCTCGACGAATGTCCCGATCTTGCCGTCCGCACCGAGCTCGGTCCCCGGCCGCAGATAGGCCCACGGACCCACGGAGGCACCCGGACCGACGACCGACAGGGAGCCCTGCGTGCGGCATACCGTCGCCCCGTCGCCGACCTCCATGTCGGTGAGGGTCGTGTCGGGACCGATCTCGCAGTCCGCACCGATGGTCGTGGCGCCGTGCAGTTGCGTGTTGGGGTGGATGACGGTGTCGCGGCCGATCGAGACCGTCGTGTCGATCCACGTCGTCGCCGGGTCGCGGACGATCGCGCCCTCGCGCATCGCGGCCTCCACGGTGCGCCGGTTGAGCTCTGCGCCCAACTTCGCAAGTTGGATCTTGTCGTTGACCCCCTCGGTCTGCCAGACGTCCGTGAGCACGTATGCCGCCGCGCCTCGCCCTCGCGCCTGGGCGACGGCCACGACGTCGGTGAGGTATTTCTCGCCCTGGGCGTTGTCGGTGCCCAGGCCGGCCAGGGCTTCGCGCAGCAGGACCGCGTCGAAGGCATAGATCCCGGAGTTGACCTCGGTGATCGCGCGCTCGGCCTCAGAGGCGTCTTTCTGCTCGACGATCCGGGCCACGGCACCGTCGGCATCGCGGACGATCCGGCCGTAGCCGGTCGGGTCGGTGATCCGCGACGTGACGACGGTGACCCCGACGGCCGATGCTTCATGGGCGCGCAGCAGGTCACGCAGGGTGTCGGAGGTCAGCAGGGGCACATCGCCGTAGGTGACAACGACGGTGCCCGTCAGGTCGGCCGGCAGGGCCGCCAGTCCGCACTCGACGGCCCGGCCGGTGCCTTTGATCTCGTCCTGGTCGGCGATGAGGCAGTCCGGGTCGCACGCTTCGATGTGCGCGGCCACCCGGTCGCGTTCGTGGCGGACAACGACCTGCAGGTGGAGCGGGTCGACCCCGCGGGCGGCAGCGATCGCGTGGTGGACCAGGCTGCGTCCGCCGATCATGTGCAGGACCTTGGGCGTCGCCGACTTCATCCGGGTGCCCTCGCCTGCGGCGAGGACGATGACCGCTGTCGGGCGCGTGTAGGTCACATCGAGCGATCCTACCCGCCGCTTGGACCCCGCGCCGATTCAGGAAGAACGTGGTGAAAACGCTTGAACTGCGCGTCGAGGGTGAGTGTGAGGGCCCGTTCCCGGGCGCGTCGGCCAAGGTCCTGGGCTGCGGCATCGTCGGTGAGCAGCCTCTCCACGGCCGCGCCGAACGCCTCCGGGTCGGCCGGATCGGCATACACGACGGCGTCTCCGGCGAACTCGGGCACCCCGCCGCGCGGTGCCGCTACGCAGGCCAGGCCGCAGGCCATCGCTTCGAGCAGCGCGAGCCCGAATGGCTCGTCGAACATCGTCGGGAAGACGAAGACCCGGCCCTGCCGCAGGACTGCGGCGAGGTCCGCGCGTGGCACGAAGCCGGTGAACTCGACGCGACCAGGAAGGGCATCAGCCGCGACCCGCAGGTCGCGTTCGTAGGGGCTGGCCGCCTCGCCCGGTCCATACCATCCGGAGCCGACCACCCGCAGGGTCCAGTCCGTCGACGGCACCGTTCGCAGCGCCGCGAGCACCCGGTCGGGGCCCTTCTCGGGGCTCACCTTGCCGGCCCAGACGACGACCGGGTCCAGGACCAGCCCGTCCGGGCGGGGAGCGAACCGGACCGGGTCGACCCCGTTGTGGACGGTGACGAGCGCGGGGTGGTCACCGCCAATCCGATCCCGGATCCGGTCGGCCATCGCGTCGCTGACGTGGATCCACCGGTGGACCCGATCCAGGATCCGGCGCAGCTCGCGCGGCCCCAGCGAGCGACTCATTCCGACGTGGGAGTAGAGCGAGTAGGTGCCATCCGGTCGTATGCCGTGCAGGTGCTCGACCCCGCCGTAGGCGAACGACCCGTCATGCAGGACGACATGCCCGATGCCGTCAAGATCGGTCCCGTGCAGGCTGGACCGATAGAGCTCGCGGGCAACCGGGCGGAGCCCGAGGACGCGTCCGAGGGCGTGGTCGAGCAGCGCCCCCGGTCGCGTGGCGACCCGGTTGCGCGGCGGGGCGGTGGCGATGATCCGATCCGCCGGCAGGTCGGCACCGCGCCACGGTTCGACGAGGACCCGATGGTCGAGTCCGTTCGCACGGGCCGACTCGACGAGCTCCCCGACGACGGTGAGGACCGTCGACCCCGGGCCGACCGAGGGAGTCGGCAGGTGCGCCACCGACACCTGCGGCACGCTCATTTGCGCAGCACGAAGACGTGGTTGTCACCATGCAAGCCCGCCTTGCGAAGCAGTGGCGCGGCTGCTGTGAGGGCCCGGCGCTTGAGCCCCGGTCCAGGAAGAAACCCGCGCGGCGGGTAACGCCACTGCTGCTCAAGGCGCAGCCCGGTGCGGGGAACGACGCGCTGCGTGAAGGTCCACAGCAGGATTGGACTGATGTGCCCCGGGTCATCGGTTGCCGAGGCGCCGCGTAGCTGGCCGGAGAGGCCGAACAGCACCCGGGACGGGAAGTTGTCCACGTTAGGGGTCGTCAGCACCACATATCCACCGGGACGGGTCAGGGCAGCCGCCTCGCGGAGGAACCCCAGCGGCGACTCGAGGTGCTCGATCACTTCGAGAGCAACGACCACGTCGAAGGTCCGACCGTGGAAGGCAGCCGAGAACCCCTGGGTGTTCAGATCCAGGGCAACGAACTCACCCGGTCCGCTGTAGTCGGCGTAACCCCCGGATTCGAGGTCAGCCGCAACGACCGACGCACCTCGCTGGGCCAGACGGGTGGCGAAGGAGCCCGACCCGGCGCCGAGCTCAAGGACGTGAGCACCGGACAGGGCTAGACCCGACCGCTCCAAGTCGGGCAGGACGACGTCCGACACGTAACCGTGCAACCCCGCGTTCGCGAACTCCGGTCCGTCGGTCACCCGCTCCTCCTTTGACGGGCCGGACGACAGTCATCCGGGCCGATCCGCACGCGCCGCGACCAGCTCATGGCCGGCCGTTCCACCACTCGATTGAGCGCGACCGCCGCACCAACCGCACCCCCCAGGCCCAGCAGGTAGGCGGCCACCGCGAAGGTTGGGGAATCGCCCGTGAGTTTGAAGAAGGCCCCGAGGGCATAGTCGATCACGGGGAGATGGACGAGGTACAGCGAGTAGGAGATCGAACCAAGGAACAGCCAGGGAGTGGGTGGACGCCAGGCCAATCCGCCTCGGCGGGTCAGGCTCAACAGCGCGAGAGCGGTCGCCACGCTGAACCACTCGCCGTGCCAGGGGTCCGCGCGACCCGTGAGGTTCACGGCACCACACCACCCCGCGCAGGCAACCACAGCAGCGACCGCACCTCCGGCTGGGATCCGCCCGGACGCCAGCCAACTGAGCACCAAGCCGAGGGCGAACATCCACCACCCTCCGATGAACGTGGGACCCGAAGCCAGACCGGTGAACGGTAGGGCTAGCGAGACCACCGCAAGGACGACGCCCAGAAGGTGGCGGACCCTGCTGCGGTCCTCTTCAGACCGCGTGACCGCGCCGCTGATCACATGGATGACGACGACCACGAGGTAGAACTGGACCTCCAGCCACAGCGTCCAGGCGACCGCCAGCAGCGGCTGAGCGTTGACGAAGCCCTGCAGGTAGACCAGATTCCACGTGACGTCGCTGATCGAGATCGAGCGATAGGCCAGCCCCGGCACCCAATGTTCGGCAACGGCCAGGGCCACGACGAGCAAGACGACGACATAGTAGGGCGGGTCGGGGCGGATTTGCCGACGCAGGGAGTACCGCAGGCCGTCGACAACCCGATATCCGAGGTTCCCCGTGGTCAGGCCGATCACGAAGCCGGATAAGACGAAGAACACCGCCACGCCGCTTCGGCCGTAGTCGAGGACAGTCTGGACCACGCCGGGGAGGGTCTCGGCGAGAACGGCGTGTTGCGGCGAGTTGCGCAAGAGGTGAAACAGGACAACGAGAAGCGCCGCCACCCCGCGCAACCCGTCGACGGCGTAGAGACGCTGTCGATCAGGCTCCAGTCCTGATCGCACGGACCTGGTCATGCTCCCCGGGCTGGAATCGAACCAGCGTCGCTAATCCTGATTCAAAGTCAGGCGGGCCCTGCCAGCAGACCAACCGGGGATCGCCGCCCTAGGTTACCTGCCGCGCGGGAGGCGGGCGCACGGCATACCACCGGGCACAATGTCACCGTGAGCCCACGCGAGAACGCGCCCCCCAGCCGCCGCGCCCGAATGACCGGCAAGGAGCGTCGCGAGCAGCTTGTCGACGTGGGCCGGGCGGTGTTCGCAGCCAAGGGTTTTGAGGCCGCCACTGTCGAGGACATCGCCGCGAAGGCGGGCGTGAGCAAACCCGTCGTCTATGAGCACTTCGGCGGCAAAGAGGGCCTGTATGCCGTCGTTGTCGACCGCGAGATGGCTGCCCTCCTGCAGGCGGTCACCTCCGCCCTGGAGACTCCCGGTCCGACCCGGGCCGTCGTCGAGTCGGCTGCCATGGCGCTGTTGGACTACGTGGAGAGTTCGACGGACGGGTTCCGCATCCTCGTGCGGGACTCGCCCGCCGGGCAGTCGACTGGGTCCTTCGCGAGTCTCATCGGCGACATCGCCACCCAGGTCGAGGCGATCCTGGCCGCCGAGTTCTCCCGCCGCAAGCTCGACCCCAAGGCTGCCCCGATCTACGCCCAGATGCTGGTGGGCATGGTGGCCTTGACCGGGCAATGGTGGTTGGAACACCGGCGGTTCAAGAAGGCGGACGTGGCCGCACACCTGGTCAACCTGGCCTGGAACGGCCTCATCGCGTTGGAGAACAAGCCGACCTTGCGAACAACCTCCGGCCGCTGACGGTCAGCCGATCAAGCGGGTGGATTCGGTGACAACGACGGCCCCCGTCGGGCTCACGGTGACCACCACGGTCGACATGGCCAGGTTCGTCGAACTCGGCAGGTCGGTGATCGGAGCTGACTGAGCGACCGAGGCGGTGACCGGGACGGTGGCCGTCACCGGGCTCGACGACACGGGCGACGAGGACGACGACGACACAGGCGAGGACGACACGGACGACGAGGACGATGACGATGTAGATGTCGTCGACGTCGAGGACGTGGGGGATGGGTCGACCGGCGGCATGGTGATCGCCACTTCGGCCGTGGTGACAGTGCCGTCCGGCGCGGTGAGCTCGACCATGACGGTGCCGGCCGTGTCGGGCGCGGTGAGGCCCGCCGGGAGCCGGTCCTTGCCGTGCTTCACTTCAGTAGCCAGCAACGAGAACGTGACCGGACCGGATCCGGTGCAGGTGCTCTTGGGACCGACCACCTCACAAACCCACGTCGTCGATCCACTGTCCGGAACGACCGGCGTGGCCGTGAGGTCGATTTGGCCCGCCGGAACGGCCTTGATGACCAGACTCGACGTCCCCTCCACCGGCACCGAGACGTAGACCTCGAAGGCTTGACCGAAGACCGCAGCGAGCGGCGTGATCAGCGGCTCCACGGGCGGAGACGTCGTCGTCGAGGACGAGCTGGTCGACGAAGTGGTCGACGAAGTGGACGAGGACGAGCTGGACGTCGTCGAACTGGACGAGGACGAGCTGGACGACGTCGAACTGGACGAGGACGAGCTGGACGACGTCGAACTGCTCGTCGAACTGGACGAGGACGAATTGGACGAGGACGACGTCGATGGTGCCGAGGTGGTCGACGACGTCGGGGTTTTCGTCGTGGTCTGCGAGGTCTTCCCGGCGCTTGTCGAGGAGGACGGCGCAGGAACGGTGGTCTGCGCCGGTGCCGAGGTCGGCACCGGAACGGAGGTCTGCGACGGGGCGGCCGTCGGGGTGGCCCCCGCCGACGCCGCCGGCGCCGCAACAGCGCCGATCGATCCGCTGCCCGCACCCGCTGCACCGGATCCGCTTCCGGCGCCGCCACCCGCGCCACCGGCGCCGGCCCCGAATCCAGCGCCCGCGGCATACCCGGTCGCCAGGACTGCGGCCACACCGAGCGCGGCAATCTTCGTGCCGACGTTCATGACCAGGGCGGCCGCGACGGCAGCCTTACCCTCTTCGCGGGGGCCACCACCGGTCGCACCCGCGGCACCGGCCGCGCCCGCAGCACCAGCCCAGGCACCCGCCACGGATGTTCCAGCGAGGAAGATGAGCGGCACCATGACGGCCGGCAGGGCTCGGTTGACCTCGGCCATCTCATACGCCAGGCCTTGGGCGTGCCGACACGAACGCAGGTGCTCCTCGACCCGGGCACGCTGTCGGACTGGAAGCTTGCCCCGCACGAAGCGCCCCATCTGGGCCAGCGCCCAGCGGCACTCCTCGTCCTGGGCCCGGCTGATCGCGCGGTCGGCATGGGCGTCGAGGTACTTCGCCCGCAGGCTGTCCCGCGCCCGCAGGGCGATGACACTCACGCCGTTGGCCGTCAGCCCCATGGCATCGGCAACGGCGGCGGGCGTCGTGCCTTCGACCGCGGTGCGCCACAAGACCTGCTGGTCACGCTCGGCAAGCCGGGCAAAGGCCGTGCGGACCAGTGCGTGGTCGACGCTCGGGCTAGGGTCGTATGCCGCCGTGGCCGGAGACGCTGCCTCCAGGCCCGTGTCTTCGGTCGGGACGACCCGCAGCTCACCCCGCGCATAATCGACGGCGATGGTGCGCACCGCGGACAGGAAATAGGAACGGAAGTTGGTCAACGGACCCTTGCCGGCCCGGATCAGGTCATAGACGCGCAGGCTCGCCTCAGCGACGACGTCCTCAGCGGAGGTGCGTCCACGGTGGCGGTGGGCCACGGCATACGCGGCGGGCAGGTGCCGACGCCACAACTCGGCGTAAGCCTCGGCGTCCCCGCCCCGGACCATCCCCAGGAGGGTGACATCGTCAGCGTCCGACCACTCCTGACCCCAGAGCAACGCTGGTGCCGACATGACGAACCCCCTCCCTTCCGATCGGTGACACCTGTACCTCTGACAGACGCACCACCATTGTGCCTATGACGCCCTTTATGAGGAAAGTTTGGAGTTTCTCGAAATCAAGACTCTTGACGCGATCGATACATTGGAACCGTGGGTGAGGCGAGCACGCGGCAGGGCGACGACGCAGGAAGCGGGCACCCCGACGACGTCGACCGGATCGTCTCGGCCTGGCGTCGCGAGTTGCCCCACCTCGATGTCGAACCACTGCTCGTCCTGTCTCGGATCACCCGGCTGGCCCGGCGACTGGACCTGGCTCGAGGTGCGGCCTTCGCGGCCCACCAGTTGGAAGGGTGGGAGTTCGACGTCCTGTCCGCGCTGCGACGGGCCGGACGGCCCTATCAGCTCTCCCCCGGACAGCTCGTCACCGAGACCCTGGTCACCTCGGGGACGATGACCAATCGAGTCGACCGGCTCGAACAACGTGGCCTCGTCCGCCGCAGCCCCGACCCGGGCGACCGGCGCGGCGTCAAGGTGCGCCTCACCCGATCCGGCCGCGAGACGGTCGACGCCGCTCTATCGGATCTGCTCGACCACGAGCGCGAGCTGCTCGGCGAGCTGACTCCCCAGGAGCGGGCCGACCTGGCCGGCATGCTGCGCCGCCTCAACGCCCCGCTCGAGCCCTGAGCCTCAGCCGACGACCTCGGCAGCCACTCTCAGCCGACGACCTCGGCAGCCTCTCTCAGCCGACGATCTCGGCAGCGGCAAGCCACGCAAGCTCAAGCTCGTCCCGCTCGTCGATGATCGCCCGCAGGTCGGCGTTGAGCCGCAACACTGCGACGTGATCGGTCGCCTCCCGCGCCATCTGAGCGTGCACCCGCTCCTCGCGCTCGGCCAGCCGAGCCAGTGCGCGCTCCACCCGAGCGAGTTCCTTGCGGGCCTCACGCAGCTCGATCTGGCTCGGGCCGGTCGACGCCCTTGCCCTGGCAGCTGCCCCCGTCGCCGCTCCCGAAGGCGCACCGGGTGCGGACGGCGCGGGCACGGCATACCCAGTGGTCGGGGGCATGGCGGCACGCAACTGGAGGTACTGCGCGACGCCACCGGGCAGGTCGCGCACCCGGCCGTCGCCCAGCAGAGCGACCTGCCGGTCACAGACCCGTTCGAGCAGATAGCGGTCGTGCGAGACGACGAGCAGGGTCCCCGCCCAGCCGTCGAGCACGTCTTCGAGCGAGGTGAGGGTCTCGATGTCCAGGTCGTTGGTCGGCTCGTCGAGGAGCAGGACGTTGGGCTCGGCCATCAGCAGCCGCAGGATCTGCAGCCGCCGCCGCTCGCCACCGGACAGGTCACCGACGCGGGTCTGCTGGCGCTGGCCGGTGAATCCCAACCGGGTCGCCAACTGGCTCGCCGTCACCTCACGGTCACCGAGCATGATCGAGCGCCGGACCGCTTCGATCGCCTCGATGACCCGGTATGCCGCGAGCTCCTCCAGCTCGCGCACCTCCTGGGTGAGGTGCGCCAGGGCCACGGTCTTGCCCACCTTGCGCTTTCCGGCCGACAGCCCGACCTCACCTGAGATCGCTTGTAGCAGCGTCGATTTGCCAGCGCCGTTGACCCCGACGATGCCGACCCGCTCCCCCGGCGCGAGCCGCCAAGTCACTCGGTCGAGCAGGGTCCGCTCGCCGAAGCGCACCGTGGCCTCGAGAAGGTCGATGACGTCCTTGCCCAGCCGCCGGGTGGCGAACCGGACCAGTTCGACCCCGTCACGCGGCGGCGGCTCGTTCTCGATGAGTGCGTTGGCCGCGTCGATCCGGAACTTCGGCTTGCTCGTCCGGGCGGGGGCACCCCGGCGCAACCACGCGAGCTCCTTGCGCAACACATTGTCCCGGCGCTCCGCCGTCACGGCCGCCACCCGCAAGCGCTCGGCCTTGGCCAGCACGTATGCCGCGTAGCCCCCCTCGTAGCTGTGGACCGACCCGCTGTCCACCTCCCAGGTCAGGGTGGCCATGGCGTCGAGGAACCACCGGTCGTGGGTCACGGCCACGACGGCGGTGTCGGGCCGGGTCCGGCGGGTCGCGAGATGCTCGGCGAGCCAGGCGACCCCTTCGACGTCGAGGTGGTTGGTCGGCTCATCGAGCAGCAACAGGTCGGGATCGGCGACCAGCAGGGCGGCCAAGGCCAACCGACGGCGTTCACCGCCTGAGAGCGGTCCGACCACCGCGTCGGGTCCGCCGACGGCCGGCATACCGACCCCGCCGAGCAACCCGTCGAGGACCTCGCGGACGCGGGCGTCGCCGGCCCACTCGTGTTCGGGCCGATCGCCGACGAGGGCCTGCCGGACCGTCGCCGTTGGGTCGAGCCGGTCGTCCTGGGCGAGCAGCCCGACCGTCAACCCACCGACCTGGGTCACCCGACCCGAGTCGGGCTCCTGGCGTCCGGCCAGGACCCGCAGCAGCGTCGACTTGCCACCGCCGTTGCGGCCGACGACGCCGATCCGTTGCCCGCCGAGCACCCCGACGGTCACGGCGTCCAGAACGTGCGCCACGCCGTGCACGACGGTGACGCGTTCGATCGAGACGAGGATCCCCATGCGTGGGTCAGCAGCTCAGTCGCGAGACGGTCCGGAGAGGGCCTGGGCGCCGTGGACGGGGCCCTTGGCCCGGGTCACGTGCTCGACCACGCCCGAGGCGGTCAGCGCGACGCACAGGTCGATGGCATGTTCGGACGATGCGGTGAGGAAGGCGACGGTCGGCCCACTCCCGCTGACAATCCCCCCGAGCGCTCCGAACTCCATGCCGGCGTCGAGCACCGCACGCAGGCCCGGTCGCAACGACAGGGCCGGCTCCTGCAGGTCGTTGATGAGCGCTTCGCCGAGTGCCTCGGGGTCGCCCGAACGCAGGGCGGTCATCATCGCCGGCGACGGTTCGGGCTGCGGGACCCGGGAGCCAGCGGTGAGCCGGTCGAACTCAGCGAACACCGACGGCGTCGACAGCCCCTCGGAACTCAGGGCGAACACCCAGTGGTAGGTCCCCCGGGCCAGCACCGGGGCCAGCCGTTCGCCGCGCCCGGATCCGATGGCGATGCCCCCGGCCAGACAGAACGGCACATCGCTGCCGAGCTCGGCCGCGAGGTTGAGCAGCTCCTCGCGGTCCATCCGCAGCCCCCACAGGTGGTCGCAGGCGACCAAGACGGCGGCCGCGTCGGCCGACCCCCCGGCCATGCCACCGGCGACGGGGATGGCCTTGTCGATCCGGATCGACACGATCGACCGGGTGACCCGCATGTGTCGGGCCATCAGCCGAGCGGCCCGCAACGCCAGGTTGTCGTCACCGTCGGGGACGTGGGCGGCATACGGGCCGGTGGTGGTGACCGACCAGCGGTCGGAGCGGGCGACGGTGACCTCGTCATAGAGCCCAACAGCCATGAACACGGTCGACAGTTGGTGGAAGCCGTCGTCGCCGAGCGGTCCGACCCGCAGCTCGCAGTTGACCTTCGCGGGAGCACGGACTGTCACCGACCGGGGAGTGGCGGTGACGGAGTTCACGGCACCACCCTAGGGGGTCGCCGCGACCCCACGAGCAGCGGCGATGGCGGCAAACGCTGCCACCGGTAGGGCCTCGCCGCGGGTCTGCGGATCGATGCCCGCCGCCCGAAGTGCGGCCTCCGCCGCAGCCGCCCCGCCCGCCCAGCCGGCCAGTGCGGCTCGGAGGGTCTTGCGCCGCTGCGCGAACGCGGCATCGACGACGGCAAAGACCTCGTCGCGGGTCGCCGTGGTCACCGGGGGCTCCCGGCGGCGCAGCTCGACCAGCCCCGAGTCGACGTTGGGGACCGGCCAGAACACGCTGCGGGGCACGGTCCCGGCGAGCCGGGCGGCGGCATACCAGGCCGCCTTGACGCTGGGCACCCCGTAAGCCTTGCTCCCCGGGCCGGCCGCGAGTCGCTCGGCGACCTCCAACTGCACCATGACGAGCACCCGCTCGATCGTCGGGAAGCGCTCAAGGAAGGACAGCACGACGGGCACCGACACGTTGTAAGGGAGGTTCGCCACCAATGCTGTCGGTTGCGGGTCCGGGAGCTCCCGCACCTGCAGCGCGTCTGCCGCCACGACCGTGAGGTATGCCGCCCGCTCCGGTTGCCGGGCGGCCACCGTCCCGGGGAGGGCAGCCGCCAGGATCGGATCGACCTCGACTGCAGTGACCCTCGCCCCGCTGTCCAGCAGGGCGAGAGTCAACGAGCCGAGCCCTGGGCCGACCTCGACGACGGTGTCGGCGGGACCGACCTCGGCAAGGCGCACGATGCGGCGCACCGTGTTGGCGTCGACGACGAAGTTCTGCCCCCACGACTTGGTCGGTCGCAGGCCCAGTGCGGCCGCCAGCTCGCGGACCTGGGCAGCGCCCAGTAGCGCCGCCCCGGCGGTCACGCTGAGGTCATGCGGCTGGTCACGCGGCCCAACGGCAGCCCCACGGCTGCAGGCCGCGCTTGGCATAGAGCCGGTTGGCGACGGTGATCTGCTCCTCGCGGCTGGCCAGGTCGGCGCGGGGCGCGAAGTCGGCACCGCCGACCGAGAGCCAGGTCGAGTAGCTGAACTGCAAGCCGCCGTAGTAGCCGTTGCCGGTGTTGATGTGCCAGTTGCCGCCGGACTCACACTTCGCGATCCGGTCCCACATCGCCGCGTTGGCCAGGTTGAGACCGGCTCCGGAGGTGTTGCCCGCGGAGACCGGCGCCGGAGCGGCGACCGGGGCAGGCTTGGTGCCGACCAGCAGCACCTTGTCGGCGGCCGGTTTGGTCACCGTAGCGGCGGTCTCGGCCTTGCCCTCAAGCTTCCCGTCGACCCAGGTCTCGGTGTAGGTAACGCTGCGCTCGCCATTGACACCGGGGGTCTGGACCTTCGTCTGCCCCTTGGTCATCGTGGCGTCGTCCTTGCGGACCGTCTTGAAGGCGACCTTCTCGGTCGCGGTCAGGGTGCGCAACTCGACGCGCTGCACGGCGACGGCCAGACCCTCGGTGACCGCGGTGTCGGCGGCCGGGATGACCCGGTCGTGCTGGCCCAGGGTGATGCCGAGCGCAGCGAGCAGGTCGGCCACGGTCGCGGTCGACGTGCTCTCGGCGCGGGTTGCGCCGTCGACGGTGACCGTCACCTGATGGGGGTTGGTGACCGTGAGGGACAGGCCCTCTCGGCCCAGACCCGCCGAGCGCGACACCGACAGGGTCGCCCCGGCCAGAGCCCGAATGCCCAGCTCGCTCATCGCCTGGTCGACGGTGGTCGCCGTCGTCCAGTAGTCGCTCGTCACGCCGTCGACGGTCACGGTGAGCTTGCGCCCGTAACGCACGACAATGGCGCTCCCGTCCTCGATCGCCTGGTCGGGCGCCGGCACGACGAGGTCGTGCTCGCCGATGGTCACGCCGCTCTTGGCGAGGGCGTCGGCCACGGTGGACCCGAAGACGTGCATCGAGGTGAGCTGCCCGTCGACGGTGAGGTCGACGGCCTTGTCGAGCTGGGCGACTCCGAGACCGGTGAGGGCGATCGCGGCGACGGCACCGACGGTGGCGGCGCGGCCGATGAGGCTGGTGATCACAATGCTCCGAACGTTGAACTTCCCGGGCGGGCACGGTGACGCCGTGGTGGGAGAAGATGGCCACGGTGAGCCGGTTTCTCCGCTCCTGCGCCCCGTCGTCGGGGGCCGGATACGGCGCCGGAGAAGGGGTTGTGCCTCCCGGCGATCGGGTCAACGGTGCCCGACGAACCCGCTGAAGGTCAACTTTTGATAACGGCCTGTCGCTGAGCGAGTGACGTAGGTCACATCATTGTCGCCTCACCAGCCCCGCGCGTCACACCCGCCCCAGCCTCAGCCGACCCCGCCGGTATGCCGCCCGCTCACCGCGGCGGGACTGACCGACGCCGTTCACCACGGCCCGTAGAGGTGCTCGGAGTTGGCCGCGATCGCCTGGCACAAGGTCGGCACGGCCACCCCCAGCACGTGCGCCATCGCCCGGACGGTCACGGGGACGAGATAGGGGGCGTTCGCAGCGCCCCGCCACGGGTGCGGGGTGAGATAGGGCGCGTCGGTCTCGACGAGCACCTGCTCCAGCGGCACGATCGACAACGCGTCCCGCAAGCCCTTAGCGCTGGTGAAGGTGACCGTCCCGGCGAAAGAGAGGTAGTAGCCCCGCTCGACGGCCCGTTGGGCCATTCCCACATCGCCGGAGAAGCAGTGCAGGGCCGTCCGCTCCGGCGCGCCTTCCTCGTCGAGGATCCGCAGGACGTCCTCGTGCGCGTCGCGGTCGTGGATCTGCAGGGTCTTGCCCAGGCGCTTGGCCAGGTCGATGTGCCAGCGGAACGCCTCCTGCTGCGCGGGTTGCCCCTCCGGTCCGGTCCGGAAATAGTCCAACCCCGTCTCACCGACGACCCGCACCCGCGGGTGCCCGGCCAGCCTCTCGATCTCGGCCAGCCCGTCGGCGAGCGCCGCCTCCGAGGGGAAGCGCGCAATCTCGTTGGGGTGCAGGGCAACTCCGCCGAGGAGGGCGGCATACGAGTCGATCATTTCGATCGTCAGGCGCGCCCCGGGGAGGTCGCACCCGATCTGGACCATCCGTGGGACCCCGACGGCCGCCGCCGCCGCGATCGTCTCGCCCACGTCGGCGCGCTCCTCGCCGTGGCGCGCGATGTCCAGGTGGAGGTGGTTGTCGACGACGTCGACGGGCAGCGGGTCGGGAGCAGGAGGTATGCCGCGCCCCCCGCTCTGTCCGCCGCTCTGCCCGCCACCCTTGGCGCCCATCGGCTCAGCCGTCCCCGCGCATCCGGGCGATCTCCTCGTCGACCACGCTCGGGTCGAACTTCGTGAAGACCGGCGTCGGCGGCCCGATCGGCGTGCCCGGGACGACCGGCCGCGACTCCCACCGCGGGGTCGCGGAGTAGTCGCCCATGATGACCGGATAGCCCGGCCCGCCGTCGAGGTCGTCGACCTCGCGAAGCTCGGGCATCGGCACGAACTCTCCCGTGCCGCCGAGGATCTGGTGGATGCGGTTGGCCCCGTGCGGGAGGAACGGTGCGCTGAGGGTGTTGAGGTCGCTCACCGCCTGGGCGAGCACGTGCAGCACGGTGCCGAGCCGCTCGCGCTCGTCGTCACCCTTGAGCTTGAAGGGCTCGGTCGCCGAGACGTAGGCATTGGCCAGGCCCACCAACCGCATGACCTCACCGATGCCGGCCTTGAACCGCTGCCGCTCGATGTGCGCGCCGACCGTCTCGAACCCACCGCGGATCGCCGCGAGCAGGTCCTCGTCGATGGCCTGCAACGGCCCGGCCGCAGGGATCTCGCCAAACCGCTTGTGGATCATCGACGCGGTTCGGTTGACCAGGTTGCCCCACCCGGCGACCAGCTCGGAGTTGTTGCGTTGGACGAACTCGGCCCAGGTGAAGTCGCTGTCCTGGCTCTCCGGCCCGGCCGCGCAGATGAAGTAGCGCAGCGGGTCGGGCCCGTAGCGCTCCAGCACGTCACGGACGTAGATGACGTGGCCGCGGCTCGTGGAGAACTGTCGGCCTTCCATCGTCATGAACTCGCTGGCCACCACCTCGGTGGGCAGGTTGAGCACTCCGTATGCCGTCCCCGGCGCGCCTCCGCGGTCACCGCGACCGGCATACCCGAGCAGCTCGGCCGGCCAGATCTGGGCGTGGAAGGTGATGTTGTCTTTGCCCTGGAAGTAGTAGGAGACGGCGTCGGGCTCGACGTCGGCGTTCCACCAGGCCCGCCAGGCGTCAGGGTTGCCGGTGCGCCGGGCCCACTCGATCGACGCCGAGAGATAGCCAATGACCGCGTCGAACCATACGTAGAGCTTCTTGCTCGGGTTGTCCTCCCACCCGGGCAGCGGGACCGGGATGCCCCAGTCGATGTCGCGGGTCATCGGCCGCGGCCGGACCTCGTCGAGGATGTTCTTGGAGAACCGGATGACGTTGGGGCGCCACAGGCCCGTCGCTTCGCGGCCGTCGAGCCATTCGCCGAGCGTGGCCGCCAGGGCGGGCAGGTCGAGGAAGAAGTGGCTGGTCTCCTCGAACCGCGGGGCCTCCCCGTCGATCTTGCTCCGTGGGTTGATCAAGTCGGCGGGGTCGAGCTGCTTGCCACAGTTGTCGCACTGGTCGCCGCGGGCCTCGGCGTAGCCGCAGTGTGGGCAGGTGCCTTCGATGTAGCGGTCGGGCAGGGTCCGCCCCGTCGACGGGCTGATCGCGACCAACTGGATCTGCTCGATCATGTAGCCGTTGGCGTGATTACCCCGGAAGAGCTCCTGGCTCACCGCATAGTGGTTGGGCGTCGTGGTCCGGGTGAACAGGTCATAGGCCAGCCCCAACCCGACGAGGTCCTCAGCGATGACCCGGTTGAACCGGTCGGCCAATTCGCGCGGGGTGACCCCCTCTTTGTCGGCCTGGACGAGGATCGGCGTCCCATGCTCGTCGGTGCCCGACACCATGAGCACGTCGTGCCCGGCCATCCGCATATACCGACTGAAGACGTCGGAGGGCACGCCGAAACCGGCGACATGGCCGATGTGGCGCGGGCCGTTGGCATACGGCCAAGCGACGGCAGACAGGACCTTGCTCATGGGCTCGATCCTAGGTGGATAGGCTGCCGCGCATGACGCCGCTGGACGCACCGGGGGCCAGCACCCGATGGTTCCTGCGTCGTGGCCTGGCCAGCATGGCCGAGGGGACGACGGCATACCGCAGCCCCTCGCAGCGCGCCGCGCCAGCGTTGGTGCTCCTGTTCGTCGTCGTCATGCTCACCATGGTGCCCGGGGCCAGCGCCAACCTGCCGGTCTCCCTCGGCATCGCCAGTGTCGCGGTCGTGCTGACCTGGGTGGGCGGCAACCTGGTCCGCCGCTCCCCGCCGTTCTCGGCTGTTGACCGGATCGGCTGGGGAGAACGAGCCGTGTTCGTGCTCGTCCCGGTGCTGACCGTGTTGCTCGCTCCGCACGAGGAGTGGGCCATCGACGAGTTCACCCTCACCGCGTCCGAGTCGCGCTGGTTTTCGGCCCTCGGGCTGGCGGTCACTCAGGCTGTCATCCTCGCCGTGGTGATGTTCATGGTCGGCTACGGGGTGGTGGCCTTGTCGGTCTTCTTGTCCCGTGAACTCATCCGGGCCCTCGCCGTGGCGGGAGATTCCCTCACTCGGGCGTTGCCGCTGCTGCTCGCGTTCATCACTTTCTCCTACTTCGCGTCCGAACTGTGGCAGTCGGTGGGGCGGCTGGACTCCTGGGCCTTCTTGGGCATTTCCGGACTGTTCGTCGGGCTGAGCGCGATCTTCCTCGCCTCCCGACACCACCTCGACCTGGCCGACCTGTCCTCGTTCCAGACCCGCGAGGAATGGGCAGACGCGCTCCGGCGCGCCACCGGCGACCCAGCGCCCCGGCTGCCGTCCGACGCTGGATTCCCGGTCACTTGTCCGCTTCCACGGCGCCAACGAGCGAATCTGCGACTGGTCGCCACCCTTTCTCGTCTGGTCGGGGTGACCATGGTGGGGGGCGCGGTGTTTGTCGTGCTCGTCGTCGTCGGGGTGCTGGTCGTGAGCCCCGAACTGGTCAAAGCGTGGGGCGGGGCCGACCCGGACGTCCTCCTGCAGTGGTCGACCAGTCGTCGCACCTATCTGCTGTGTTGGGAGAACCTCCGGGTGAGTGGGTTCCTCGGGGTCTTCTCGGCGTTCTATTTCGCGATCGCGTCGGCCTCGGATGCCACCTTGCGGACCAGCCTGTACGACTCCGCCCAGGAACTGGTCAGGCAGGCCTGCGCGCTGCGGACCTACCTGCTGGCACGATCAGCGGATGGGTCAGCCCAGCCCGGGGAGTCCGCGAACTGACCCACGATGTCGCCGAGGACGACCGTGGCCACAGCGTTACCGCGCTCCACCGGGAGGTCGATCGCGGCATACCGCTGCCGTCCGGCGGCCGTCGTTGCGGTGAGGGTCACGACCCCCGCCCGGCGTTGGAAGAACGACTCCCGGAGCGTCACCCCGATGACCCCGTCCCGAGCCAGCAGGTCGCGTCGCCGGGAGAGGCTGCCGGCCTGCACGACGAGGTGGCGAGCCGTCAGCGTGTGGCCGAGGGCGGCGTACCGGTCGGCGGCCAGGAACGGCGCGAGCAGGACCGGCACGCAGCCGACGATGACGAGCACGGGTGGAAGGTCGACGACGCGGGAGAGCCACACCGTCGCCGCACACAGCACGGCAGTCGGCAGGAGGGCCCGGGCATAGCGCCGCCGCCGAGCGGCCGGGCCATGCGCGACGAGTGGCCCCGACACTGCATCGGGGTCATAGACCACGGCCATCGCCGTGCGGTTCACGACGTCGGCGGGAGCCGGTGGAGTCAGCCAGGCGCTGCCCTTCTGACTGCCCTCAACCCCTAGGCCGGTGGTCACCGCGCTCAGCCGACCGGCCGCGGCGAGCCGCAGGCCCAGCGGCTGCCCGATCTCGACGCCCCGAATCCGCTTCTCCTCCAGGCTCGTTGCCCGAGTGGTGAGCAGGCCGCGGTGGGTGTGCAGGGTCCCTCCCGAATGCCGGGTGAGCCGGAACCCCCAGTAGCTCAGCAGGTAGCCGCTCACCGCGAGCAGCGAGACCAGGGCGAGAGCGGCGAGCAGGCCGACCACGACCGCCACACCGAGCCCGAGCGCAGCGACCCGGTCGACGGCCCCCTCCACCCGGTCCTGCAGATCGCCGAACTCATTGAGGTACTGCGCCCCGAACCCCCAGATCGCCGCCGCCGACACCAACCCGCTGGTCGTCAGTGGGGCATACCGCACCCAGGATGGGTCGAGCTGGACAAGAAGCTGCTCCGGGGTCGACTCGCCGACTGACTCGGTCCAGGATTCGCTCACCGGCCCGCCCACGGACCCGAGCTCGACATCCCGCTCCGGATGCGACGCCACCCGATGGAGCAGTTCGCCGCGCAGCCGGGCGGCCACCGGCGCGGCCAGGGCGTCCAACACGATCCGCTCCGCGAGCACGCCTCCACCCGCCGTGCCGATCTCGACCTTGGCCAGTCCCAACAGCCGATGCCAGACCGGAGCGGTGACATCGACGGTGCGGACCCGGTCCGCGGGCGTCGTGAGCAATCGGCGATTGACCAGCCCACGTCGCAATTCGATCTGCCCACCCCAGATCCGATATCGGGTCGTGAACCACCGCGACATGCCGAAGGCAACGATCATCCCGAGGATCGCCCAGTCCCACCATCCGCTTCGACCGTTGTTGCGCCCGGAGAAGAACACCACGAGCAGCGCCGGCAGGAAGCGCACCGCCTCTTGAATCGGGTGCACGAGGAGCATCCGCGGATCGAGTCGGCGCCACTGCTCGTCGCCCGCCAGGATCGGCGGTATGCCGTCGCTCACGTCGCGTCCCCGCGCTCAGCGGCGGCCGCAACGGTCAACCGTTCGACGAGCGCCGTCGCAACATCGCGGTCCAGCCCATGGACGACCAAATGCCCGGCCGCGGAGGCGGTGGTCACCCGCACCGTCGCCAGGCGCAGAAGCTGGGCGACCGGCCCTCGCGTGAGGTCGACGGTCTGAACGCGGGAGAGCGGCGCGATCCGACGCTCCTGGCTGACCCATCCCGTCTGGGTGTAGACCGCCGTCGGAGTGACCTCCCAGCGATGCACCCGGAAGCGCCAGAGCGGCATACCGACGATGTAGGCGAGCATGACGATCCCGGTGACGACGGCGACGACCACGTGCGGGTCACGCGGGCCATGCCGGTCCAGGAGCCACCACCCCACCTGGACCCCGCCCAGCAGCAGCGCCTGGATGATCCCTTCCAGCAACCACATCCACCGAGCGCGCGGGCAGACGAGGTTCGTCGGTTCGCGCAGCCGCACCGGCGGAGTGTCAGTCGTCGGCCCTGGCTCGATCATGACCACAGCACATCACACGCCCTCCTCACACGTGGCCCGACTCACGGCCCCCGTGACCGGTGATCCACAGCCCGAAGGGCCAGGATGGCCCCATGCCCGACGTGCGCGAGACACTCCACATGGACGCCCCCGCGGAGCTGGTCTACGACCTGGTCGCCGACCTGCCCCGGATGGGCGAGTGGTCGCCGGAGTGCGAGCGGGTGGTGTGGCGCGGCGGGGCGACCAAGGCCGAGCCGGGTGCCGGGTTCGTCGGACACAACCGCGCAGGCACGGTCCGCTGGATGACCTTCGGGAAGGTGACGGCCGCCGAACGCGGGCGTTACCTCGCCTTCGACATCTTCGTCGGCCCGATCCAGGTGTCCCGCTGGGAGTATGTCTTTGCCCCCGACGACGACGGGCAGGGCTGCACGGTGGCCGAGTCGTGGACCGACCGGCGATCGGGCATACAGCGAACCCTGGGCAACCGGGTGGCTGGCGAGCGCACCGAGAAGAACCGCGACGGGATCCGTCAGACGCTGCGCGCGCTCAAACGGGTGGCCGAGGCCCAGCATCACCCCGCGCGTTGACCGCCGCCTCGTAAAGCGTCTTCTTCGTCAGCCCGGTCGCTGCCGCGACGTCCGCACACACGTCCTTGAGCCGCTCCCCCGCGGCTACCCGCTCCCGTATGCCGTCCACCACCGCCGCGAACCCGTCACCGCCAGCCTCGGTCGGCGCTCGGACGGGTCGACCGGCAACGACGAGGGTCACCTCACCCAGCACCCCCGCGTCAGCCCACGCGGCCAACTCAGCCAGCCCACCGCGGCGGACCTCCTCCCAGGTCTTGGTGAGCTCGCGGCATACGGCCCCGGGACGGTCGGCCCCCCACGCGGTGGCCATCGCGGCCAGCGTTGCGGCGGTCCGGTGCGGCGCCTCGAAGAAGACCATGGTGCGCGGCTCGTCGGCGAGCGCGGCGAGCGCGCGGGCCCGCTCACCCGGCTTGCGCGGGAGGAAACCCTCAAAGCAGAACCGATCGACGGGCAGCCCGCTGACGGCCAGCGCCATGAGCACGGCGCTCGGTCCAGGGACGCAGGTGACCCGGATGCCGGCCTGGACCGCGGCGCTGACGAGCCGGTAGCCCGGGTCGGACACGGACGGCATACCGGCGTCGGTGACGACGAGAACCCTTGCACCGGAAAGGAGCTGGTCGACCAGCTCCGGGGTGCGGGCCGCCTCGTTGTGCTCGTGGTAGCTGAGCACCCGACCGCTGATCGTCACGCCGAGATCGGTGGTCAGCCTCCTCAGCCGACGGGTGTCCTCGGCCGCGACGATGTCAGCGGAGGCCAACTCGTGGGCCAGGCGCGGGGCGGCGTCCCGCGGGTCGCCGATGGGGGTCGCCGCCAGGACGAGGACACCTGTCATGCGTCCACCGTCTCGATCGTCGTGACGACCGTGGTGACGCTCGGCTCGCGCGGGGTCGAGGAGAACCCGAACCGGCACGGCGGGTCGACGGGTGCCAACTCCCCCAGGGGTATGCCGTCCAGCTCACCGCTCACGCGCACGACCGCGCGCAGGTCGGTTGCCCCGTAGAACTCGCGGCGGCCGGGTCCGGCGGTCCCGCGAGTGCGCACGCCCCGCAGGGCGATCCGGGCTACCGGATCGATGAGCGTGGCCCACTCCGGGCTCGTGGCCAGCGGTCGGGGGACAAGGCGCAGGAGGTGCCCGAGCGGCGTCCGAGCGCCGATCCCCGCGGTGAGCCGTAGCGAGGGCGAGACGAGCTCCCATTCCACGTCGGAACCGGAGCCCGCGCCCCGGCGTTCGGTCAGCGTCACCGGCTCAACTCGACTCTCGTCGAACACGTAGGTGCTGCAGACTAGTTCGCGCACGCGTTCGTTCGGGGCGATGAGGATCCGGTGACCGTCGGCCCGCTCGACCATCGCGTCGGCGAACGCCCCGAATGGGCTGCGCGCCCAATGGCCGACCACGACGCGCATGCCACTCGTCGAGCCGAGCCCGGCGATCTGCCCCTCGAACCGCTCGCGTTGCCTCACCGGCTCATCCTCCCTCCTCAGCAGCGCCCGCTAGGGTCCCGTCCCATGAGCCACGCCGACGCCGGTATGCCGCGGCCTCACGGCGAGCCGTCCGGGCCGCTTCCGGCGCCCGGCCCGCGCAGTGGGCCGGGCGCACCCGGCATGGTGACCGAGGTGCTCATCGTGCTCGGGCTCTCGCTCGGGGCCTCGGCGATCTGGTCGGTGCTGCGGATCGTCGAGCGGCTGACCCGGCCGGTGCCGTTAGGTCAACAGACCTCGTCGCTCAACACCTCGGTCACCCCGGACCGGCCGTGGCTCGACCTGGCTTATCAACTCGTCGGGATCGGGCTGGCGCTGGTCCCGGTGGCGCTGTGTCTCTATCTGCTCGGGCGCGTGGCGCCGCCGCAGCCGGGGACGGCGGCATACCGGGTGCTCGGTCTGGACCTGCGGCGGCCGCGCTTGGACCTCGGCCGCGGGCTTGCCCTGGCGGCCGCCATCGGCATCCCAGGGCTCGGGCTCTACCTGGCGGCGACAGCCTTGGGGTTCAACACCCAGGTGTCGCCGGCCAACCTCGCTGGAGCCTGGTGGACGGTGCCGGTGCTCGTGTTGTCCGCGGTGCAGAACGCGATGCTCGAGGAGGTCGTCGTCGTCGGCTATCTGCTCACCCGGCTGGAGCAGGCGGGGTGGTCGGCACGGTGGGCCATCGGGACGTCCGCTGTGCTGCGAGGGGCTTACCACCTCTACCAGGGGTTCGGTGGCTTCGTCGGCAACGTTCTTATGGGCCTCGTGTTCGGTCTGGTGTGGCGTCGGTGGCGCCGGGTGGGGCCACTCGTCGTGGCACACGCCCTCATCGACATCGTCGCCTTCGTGGGTTACGCGCTGTTGAAGGACTACCTTCCCTGGAACTGAGGGTAAGACAGTGGGGCGGCGCGAAGCCTTGAGGTGAGTGATCCACCCGTCTGCGCGATGCGGTCAATCGAGGACGGGCTGGTCAACGACCGGCGTTGTGCTTTCCCACTGCGGGGCGTCGTGGGAGCGCGGATCCTCGATCGGCTCCAGGTGAGTGTCGACGACGATGTGCCCGAAGTGGTCGTGGAAGCGGCCCTCGATCTCCTCGAGCAGGTCATGGCCTTCTCGGACTGTCCAGGCGCCGGGAACCAACACATGGAAGGCGACGTGGTTGACGTGTCCGGCGACCCGTGCCCGAACCCCGTGAATCGCGATGGTCGAGCTTTCGCGGGTGGTGAAGTCGTTGAGGATCTTTTGGATATCGGCCTGGCACTCCGGTGATGGTGCGTGGTCCATCAGCCCGTCGACCGAATCGCGGACGAGGTGCCATCCAGTCCAGATGATGTTGCAGCCGACGAGAAACGCGATGATCGGGTCCAGGCGCAGCCAGCCGGTGAGGACGACGAGGAGCACTCCCAGCACAACGCCTGCAGAGGTCCATACGTCGGTCATCAGGTGTTTGCCGTCGGCGACCAGGGTGATCGAGTTGTGCTGGCGACCGGCCCGCATGAGGACGAATGCGACCGCGCCGTTGAGCACGGAGGCCGCGACGGAGATGCCCAGACCCATGCCGACGTTCTCCAGCGGCTCGGGTGCGAGGAACCGCTGGACCGAGGACCACAGGATGAAGATCGCGGCGACAAAGATCATCACACCCTCGACGGCCGCCGAGAAATACTCCGCCTTGGTGTGCCCGAACTGGTGGTCCGCATCGGCTGGTTGGGCCGCGACGTGCAGCGCGATAAGGGCAACGAACGCAGCGACCAGGTTGACCACCGACTCGGCAGCGTCCGAAAGCAATCCCACCGAACCGGTGAGCAGGTAGGCCCCGAACTTCAGGGCAATCGTGGCCACGGCGGCGACGACAGACAGCCACGCGAAGCGAGTGAGGTTCTCGCGGGCGGGGGCGGACGGCATACCGGACAGTCTGGCACCGCCAGGACTATGCCTACGATGTCCGACATGACCAGCAGCGAGGAGCAGCTGCGCCGGCGGCTCCTCGGGGATCCGCCGGGCCACGTGCTGCTCGGCTGGCTGGGTCCACTGTTCGCGGCGGTCGTCGGCGGGATCATGCGGTTCTGGGATCTCGGACGACCGCATCAGCTGGTGTTCGATGAGACCTACTACGTCAAACAGGCCTGGTCGATGCTCCAGTGGGGCGTCGAGATGCGCAATGGCGGGCCCTTCGGGGAGAAGCCTGACGAGGCGTTCACCCGGGGCACCTTGGACGTGTTCAACTCCACCGACGGCGACCTCGTCGTCCACGGCCCGGTGGGCAAATGGGTTATCGCCGCGGGCGAGGCCTTGTTCGGCGGCGCCGACAGTTCCGTGGGATGGCGCTTCTCGGTGTGCCTGCTCGGGACGATCTCGATCTTGATGCTGGGCCGCATCGCCCGACGGCTGCTCGGTTCGTCGGTGCTCGGGACCATCGCGGCGCTGCTGCTCGCCGTCGAGGGGCATCACTTCGTCCACTCTCGGACGGGCTTGCTCGACCTCATCCTCATGTTCTTCGCGCTGGCTGCCTTCGGTGCGCTGCTGCTCGACCGAGATCGGTCCCGGGGTGTGCTGGCCCGACGGTCCGCCACGTGCCCAGCCGAGCGCCGGGCCGACGATCGGTGGCTCGGCCCCTCGCTGGGGTGGCGACCGTGGCGATGGGTGGCCGCGTTCTCACTCGGATTGGCGGCCGGCACCAAGTGGTCGGGGCTCTACTTCCTGGTCGTTTTCGGGTTGCTCACCGTGCTCTGGGACCTGGGCGCTCGACGGGCGGTGGGCATCCGGCGCTACGGTCTCGCGGGGCTGGTGCGGGACGGCATACCGGCCTTCGTCACGGTGGTGCCGACGGTGGCGATCACCTACGTGGTGTCCTGGTGGGGGTGGTTCGTCAGCGAACACGGCTACAACAAGCGGTGGGCCGACACGCACCCTGCCTCGGCGACATGGGCATGGGTCCCCGACGACCTGCGCTCGTGGTGGAACTACCAGGCCCAGATCCTCGACTTCCACCGCGGTCTGTCGACGCCCCACTCGTATCAGTCGCATCCGTGGTCGTGGATCGTCATGGGTCGGCCGACGTCGATGTTCGCCGAATACCCCAAGCTCGGTGAGGACGGGTGCACCGTCGACATGTGCGCCAAGGTCATCACCCCGATCGGGACGCCGACGATCTGGTGGCTCGGGGTTGCTGCCGTGCTCGTCGTGCTGTTCCGTTGGGCGCTCGGGCGGGATTGGCGGGCCGGAGCGATCCTCGCCGGCTACGCCGGGGGCTACCTGCCGTGGTTCCTCGTCGGAGACCGGACCATTTATCAGTTTTACGCCGTCGCCTTCGTGCCCTACGTCGTGCTCGCCGTCACCTATCTGTTGGGGTTGGTCGCCGGCGGCCGCGACGCGAGCCTCGTGCGTCGCCGGGTGGGGGCGGGGGTCGTCGGCAGCTATCTCGTGGTGACCGTGCTCGTGTTTGCCTGGTTCTGGCCGATCTACACGGCGCAGGTGATCCCCTACCAGCAGTGGTGGCTGCACATGTGGTTCCCCTCCTGGGTGTGACGGGCGGTCTTCGGCGGAGGGCGAAAGCCGACTCTGGTATGCCGCGCCACGCCGGGAAGGCGAGCGGCCGCGTCACTGTCATGATGAGTGCATGACCGGCACGTTCAGGGGGGTGTGGGTGGCGATCGGTGCTGTCCTTGCACTCTTGGGCGGGTGTGTCGAGTCTCCGGGGGACCAGGTCATCCCGACCGGGGCAACGTCGGGACACCCGTCCTCCCATGCGTTTGCGTCGACCTCCACCGCGCCGGATCCGGATCCCAACCCTGAGCCTGGGCTGGATCCTCCCGCCAGCGTTGGGGTGATGTTGGGCATCCTTCCCATCGGGTCGAGCCAGCAGGCGATCTCGGTCGGCGGCCGGATCCGGATGTATCGCGCCTACCGCCCGGCGCGGCTCACTCGGTTCGCCCCGCTCGTCGTCATGTTCCACGGTGGGTTGGGGAGCGCCGCGCTGGCGGAGCGCGCGTACGGCTGGGACGCCCTCGCCGACCGCGAGGGCTTCGTCGTCCTCTATCCCGACGCCGTCGGAGGCGCGTGGAATGTTGGCGGAGGCTGCTGCGGCCTCGCCCCGGCCCAAGGTGTCGACGACGTCACCTTCGTCAAGGCGGCCATCGACAACCTGAGCACCCGAGTGTCGATCGACCCGCGCCGCACGTATGCCGCGGGCATGTCCGTCGGCGGCATGATGGCCTACCGAATGGCTTGTGAGACAACTCTTTTTGCCGCCATCGGCCCGGTTGCCTCAACCCTCGTTGGCGATTGCCCCAACCCGGCCCCAACGTCGATCATCCACGTCCATGGGAACGCCGACCCCACGGTGCCGTATGACGGAATCTCGGGGGGTGGCGTGGCGCAGATCGAGGGAGTGGCGATACCGGCCCTGCATTCGGCGTGGCGTGGGTATGCGCGCTGCGGTGGGGATCTCTCGTCGGTCTCCGGCCGGGTCTCGACAATGATCGCTCAGTGCCCCGAGGGTCGGTCCGTCACGTTGGTGACAATCGACGGCGGCGGTCACGACTGGCCGGGTGTCGGTCGAACCGGCCCCCTGGACGCTTCGCCGTCGCCGTCGCCGTCGCCCCCATCGCCGACCTCCGCCGGAGCGAACCCGTCCGCGACGCCCCTGCCCACCGTCGGCCCGACGCGGGGCGCGACGGCATACGACACGACCGTGGCGCTGTGGGCCTTCTTCAAGGCACACGGCCGCTGATTTCGAGGAGGTCGACTCGTGGGTGTGGCGTTGGTGGCACTGGAGTTCGATGCCCAAGACCCCGGTCGCCTGGCGGGCTTCTGGGCTGCGGTGCTCGGTCGCAGGCCGGACGCCACGGGCACCAGGCTCCCGGGTCTGGCCGGGGCGGATTTCGAGGTGCGCTTCATCCCGACCAGCCGCGCGAAGTCCGGCCTGCATCGCATGCATTTCGATCTGACCAGCGACTCCGAGGATGACCAGCGACGCCGCGTGGAACTCGCGTCGAGTCTGGGCGGCCGTCATCGTGATGTGGGTCAGCGCGGCGACGAGGGGCACGTTGTGCTGGCGGACCCGGAGGACAACGAGTTCTGCGTCATCGAGGCAGGCAATCGGTTCTTGGCGACTACGGCGCGGATTGGCGCCCTCGCCAGCGACGGGATGCCCGAGGTCGGCTACTTCTGGAGTCGGGCCCTCGAGTGGCCGCTCGTCTGGGATGAGAACCAGGAGACCGCGATCCAGTCGCCGCGCGGCGGGACGAAGCTCACCTGGGGTGGCCCGCCCGTCCGCCCGAAGACCGAACGGAACCGGCTACGTTGGGTGCTGGCGGCTGCCGACCGCACTCGGGAGATCGAGCGGTTGTGCAGCCTGGGAGCGGTCATGGTGAATGACCTGGACGACCGCGCCGAGTTGGCCGATCCCGAAGGAAACGAGTTCTTCGTCGAGGGAGTCGTCGATCCAGACGGCTCTCCGCAGGCCTAGGGCCCGGGCGGGTCGACATCCGCGGAATCGAGCGCCGGCTGATCTATCGCGAGGCCGTCGGGTACGGCGGGGTTCCGCGCCGTGGGGTTTGGGGCAAGGTAGAGATGTCGGGTCTGCAACCGCTCACCGGTCGGACCCGACCAGGGGACGTCGGCCGAATGGGCGGCATACCAGGGGCGCTCGGCTCGCCCCAGACCCGGAGCATCCGGAGCATCCGGCGAGTTCTGCGGCAGCCCGGACGCCTGCGCGGCGAGCGGACGCAGCGGCCACCCGCCACGCGCCCAGAAGGTGAGCCCGTCCGGCCGAGCCGGGGTGCCGGTGATCGTGAACTCGCCCTCGTGATGTCGGTCGTGGTGATAGGGGCAGAGACTGATCAACTGGTCCAGATCGGTCCGGCCGCCGCTGCGCCAATGCACGATGTGGTGAGCCTCGACATGGCCGTGCCCGGAGCACCCCGGATAGCGGCAGCCCTGGTCGCGGGCCTCGACGAGCCTGCGGGTGCGATCGGGAACGACCCGTTGGGCCCGCCCGACACTCACCGGCACGCCGTCGGTCTCCCATACCGGTTGGAGCACGCCGTCGCAGGTCATGCCGTCGATGACGTGCGCGGGCAGCCGACCGCCCCGCCCCACCCAGCCGCCGTGGGTGTCGAGGTGGACGTAGATCCGGTACTTGCCGGCCCGCGACGTGTTCTCGATGCTCGACAGCGACCGGTTGGCAACCTCGGCCAGACCGTCGGCCAAAGTGGCCTCGGTGCAGCCTGCCTGGAAGAGCGCGTCCTTGGCCTCGCGGATCGACGCCTCGACGAGCGCTCCGATCGACGCCGGTGCCGAGTAGGACAGCTCGAACCGGCCGTCGATAGTCGACATCGACAAGCGAGCCCGCTCGGTCTCCGGGCCCGGCGCCGGAGCTTCCCCGTCGTCGCCGGGAGCAGTCGGTCCACTGAGATCGGCGTCGGTGACATCGGCGTCGGCCGCGGCGGCCGGCGTGACCGGCGGCTCGTCGGCGAACGCATAGCGCGACAGCGAGCGGCGCAGCTGCGGGACCGTCGCCAGCTCGGCCAGCTCGCACGCCTGGGCGGAGTATGCCGCGGGCACATACCGCGCAACCACGGCCGCCTGATCGACGCCGAGCCGACCCGCCGACATTGCCGCCAGCGTCTCGGGCAGCTCCCGCGCGCGTTGGGCCAGCTCGACGATCTCCCTCGCCCGGCTCGGCGAGAGTCCCGCCCGGACGATGAGCCAGTGCTGCGGCGAGCGGATGCCGCCTTCGGCCCACAGCTCGGTCTCCAAGAGCTCGCCGGTGATCTCGACCAGCTCGGCGTGCGCTTGGGCCAACCGGGCGCAGACCGCAGCGGTGCGGCCGTGGAGGTCTTCGACATCCACGGGTCGCTGCATCACGATCGCCGGCTGGCTCATGCCCTTATCGTACTGATGTCTGATCGCCTTGGCAACCCCATCTGCCAGTCAATCTCGTTTGGTGTCAATGTTTTTCGGCCCAGCGAGCACGCTCTTTCGGGTCGCTTGTCTTGCCTTCGCCAGTCTGTCACGACGCGCCGACAACACCCCACCCAACCCGCACGGGGGACGCAAAACGACAAGGGCCGACGTGCGCCGGCCCTTGTCGTGTGGTGGAGCTGAGGGGATTCGAACCCCTGACCTTCTCATTGCGAACGAGACGCGCTACCAACTGCGCCACAGCCCCAGATGCGTCGGACACTCTAACACCAGGCGCCGCAGCGGCACCAAAGCCGACCGCCTTGGGTGGGCGTCACCGGCGCCTAGGGCCTCGCTAGCCCACTGCCGCCCGCTGCCGCCCAGTTCCGTGCCCCAAGCGACCACCGAACGAACGCTCAGTTAACGGCATACATGTGTTGCGTAAATCGCCTCGCGCTCGCTAGAGTCACCGCACGAGGGGAGTACTTCCCAGACCCGACCCGGTCATCACGAGTGTCCCGCGACGCTCCCGGGCGGGGCCGCCCGCTCGGCCACACCAGGCCGGGCACGCGGTGAAGGAGACCTCAGGCCGCTTGACTTGAGGACCTCTGTGCCTGCCTTGCCCGCCGTTTCCGCGCTGCCCGCTCTGGCCACCGCCGTCCCGTATGCCGCCCCCGAGGCCAGCCCCGCGCTCACCTCGATCGCCGGACCGACGCTCTGGTGGGTGACCATTGGGGCGGTCGTTGCGCTGCTCGCGCTCGACTTCCTCATCACCCGCCGCCCGCACGAAGTGACGATGCGAGAGGCCTTGAGCTGGTCGGCCTTCTACGTCGCCATCCCCGTCGGCTTCGGCGTGTGGATCTGGAACGTCCACGGTGGCCAGACCGGCCTGGAGTACTACACGGGCTATCTCGTCGAGAAGTCCCTGTCCGTCGACAACCTGTTCATCTTCCTCCTCCTGCTCACCGCATTCGCGGTCCCCAAGGAGCTGCAACAACGCGTGCTGCTCATCGGCGTCGCCGGCGCCCTCATCCTGCGCGGCATCTTCATCGCCCTCGGAGCGCAGCTCATCGCGAGCTTCTCGTGGGCGTTCCTGCTCTTCGGCGCCATCTTGCTCGCGACCGCAGTCAAGGTCGGCCGGGACGCGCTCGCCCACACCGACCACGCCGTCGATATCGGCTCGCTGCGCAGCGTCCGGCTCATCCGCCGGTTCTGGCCGGTGTCGGACACCTACGACGGCCCGCGCCTGCGGACCCGCCTGGCTGACGGACGCCGCGCGCTCACCCCGATGGCCCTGGTCATCGTCGCGATCCTCGGCACCGACATCGTCTTCGCCATCGACTCGGTGCCTGCCGTCTTCGGGATCACCGAAGACGCCTACCTCGTCTTCGCCACCAACGCCTTCGCCCTGCTTGGCCTGCGCGCCCTCTACTTCGTCCTGGCCGGCGCTCTCGCCTCACTAGCCCACCTCGGTCACGGGCTCGCGCTCATCCTCGCCTTCATCGGCGTGAAGCTCGTGCTGCACTGGGCCCACGGGGTCTGGGCCTGGGTTCCCGAGGTGCCGACGCTGCTCTCGCTCGCCGTGATCGTCGCCATCCTCGCGACCGTCACCGTGACGAGCCTGCTGGCCTCCCGCAAAGCCCGGTATGCCGCCCTGCCAGGCGGCAGGTGAGCACTCGGCATACCCTGTGGGCATGTCGAGCACCCCGTCACCGATCCCTCCCCCGGTCCGTGCAGCGAGCGAGTGGGCCTGGCGGCTGTTGGCGATCGCGGCGGCGGTCATCGCGTTCGCCTACCTGCTGGGGTTTGTCAGCGAGGCGGTCATTCCCATCGTCGTCGCGACCCTGCTGGCCGCGCTGCTCCACCCGGTTAACCAGTGGCTGCGGGCTCGCCTTGGCAAGCCCGCCCCGGCAGCCGGGATCACCCTGCTCGGGACGATCATGGCCATCGGGTTGCTGCTGTTCCTCGTCGGCAGCCAACTCACCGGCGGCTTCGCCGACATGGCTGCCCAGGTGGGCGCCGGGCTAGGCGCCATCAAGGCCTGGTTGCAGAGCACCTTTCAGATCAGCGACAGCCAATTCACCCAGTATCTCGACCAAGCCAAGAGCACCCTCTCCTCCAGCGAGGGCCTGCGAGCCAGCCTCACCAAGGCCGGGCTCGGGGCGTCGCACGTCATCGCGGGGCTGTTCATCAGCCTCTTCGCGCTGTTCTTCTTCCTCTATGAAGGAGACCGAATCTGGGCCTGGCTGGTCCGGCTCTTCCCCCGCTCGGCGCGCGAACGGGTTGACTCCGCGGGACACGTTGCCTGGGGCCAACTGACCGCGTTCACCCGGGCGACCATCCTCGTCGCCCTCGTCGACGCCGTCGGTATCACGGCCGTCGCCCTCATCCTGCGCGTGCCTTTCGCGCCCGCCATCGGTGCGCTGGTCTTCCTCGGCGCCTTTGTCCCCATCGTCGGCGCCCTCGCGTCGGGCATGATCGCCGTCCTCATCGCCTTGGTAGCGCAAGGACCCATCGTGGCGTTGCTCATGCTGGCCGGCGTCATCGCCGTGCAGCAGATCGAATCGCATGTCCTGCAGCCGTTCCTTCTGGGCCGAGCGGTCAGTGTGCACCCACTCGCTGTCATTCTGGCCATCACGGCTGGGGTGGTCATCGCGGGCATCGTCGGCGCGCTGGTCGCCGTGCCGGTCGCTGCGGTGGTCAACGCCGTGGTCAAACACCTCACCGGTGCTGACACCACGACCATCTCTGCTAGCGGCGGCGAGGCGTCAGCCGATCCGGTCCAGGATCCAGTTGACGGAGGGGAAGCGATCACGCCGGCCTGATCGGACCGGCGCTGGGGCGATCAGTCGCCGACTGCCCGGGCCGGAGCCTGCGCCTCGGCCGGCTCGCGCGGGGCTGGATCGGGCGTCGGGGTTACCTCGGCCGGCTGCGGCTGCGGGCGCTCGG
>MTKY01052822.1_pt1 | contig 38204 bp, 30 predicted proteins | sample 1042731 | NCBI WGS metagenome assembly MTKY01 (sample SAMN06212206, study PRJNA360538) | anaerobic digester metagenome | biome: Wastewater treatment plant; material: sludge; isolation source: anaerobic digester fed with sludge from wastewater treatment plant | place: Denmark: WWTP Soeholt ...
TCGAACAGCAGTGGGCCGTGCATCATCGGATTGTGCTGGAAGCCCTGTCCCTTGTAGAGGTTCCACGAGAATTTGGTGTGGATGCTCTCATCGTGGCTGATAGCGCGGTCGCCGAGTATGTAAAAACGGCTGCAGAGCGCCGCAATCAGAATCAAGATGTAGAGTGCGATTTCCCAGCGTCTCAGACGTTCACCGAACATACAAGCCCCCTGGTCAGTCATCCTTGCGAAGATGGACTAACTTAGGAAACCCTCGCAAGGGTTTATCATCAAATCAACGGACGCATTGTAGCACGCTTGCACGGGATAACAATGCAAGATACTCCCGCACGATCAGTTCCGGCTCACACTCACGCCCAGGTTGTCGGCGTGGTCGCTGATGCGCTCCAGATTGCGCAGCCACTCGACGAAGAGCACGCCCGCTTCGGGGGTGCAGGCGCCCTCTTCCAGACGTTGGATATGCCTCTGTCGCGCGTCCAGGTAGAGATGGTCGAACTCCTCCTCCAAATCGCAGGCCTGGTGCGCCTTGTCCCGGTCGCGATCGCGCAATGCATCCAGAGCATAGGTGTAGGTCCTGAGGGCGTGCTTGCCCAAGCAATCAATGTCTGCCAATGCTTGTGGAGTGAAAGCTATTTGGCGATCGATACGCTCCTGCGCGGCTTCCGCCATATCTTCTGTCAGATCGCCGACCCGTTCGATATCGGTAATGAGACTCTTAATTTGAAAACAATGCCGCTGTTGTCTCACGCTGAGGTTTCCTTGGAGTAAGCTATTGATAAATCCATCCAGCGCCTTGCACACCGGATCGACAAATCCGTCTTCGTGCTCCAATATCCATTGGATGGCTTCTACGTCCTGCTCGAGCATGGCGCGACGGCTGCACTCCAGCATTTGCGCCGTCACCTCGCCGAGCCGGTGCAATTCGCGAAACGCCTCCTGAAGCGCGACCTGTGGAATACGAAACTGGCGCACGTCGATGTAGGCCGTCAGTTGAGACCGCGCCTTCTTTTCCTCTTCCGGGACCAATCGTTTCGCGAGCCATCCAATTTGTTTGATAAAAGGGAAAAGCGCCACGCTGACCGCAATGTTGAAGATTGTATGGGCATTAGCAATCTGGCGCGGCAACAAAGTGGATGTGTGACTGATCAGTTGCGTGAATGGGGTGATGAAAGGCAAAAATAGGAGCACCCCAACGACGTTGATCAAAATCTGCGCGATGGAAGCGCGCCGCGTTGAACGTGACAGACGCAAAGAGGCAATCAAACCCATCACACAGGAACCGATATTGGCGCCGAAAAGCAAGGCGATGGCCCCACGCAGTTCTATCGAGCCGCTGATGCCCATCGCCACCAACAGGCTGGTGACAGCCGAACTGCTTTGAACGATAGCGGTTATGAGTGTGCCCGCCAGTACGCCCGCCAAGGGGAATTGTCCGACCGCAGCTAACCACGTCGCCACCACAGGTATGGTCGCTAACACTTTAAGCGCCCCGGCCATCGTCTCCATCCCCAGAAATATGATACCCGCGCCTAAAATGACTTCCCCGTAGATGCCCAGGTTGCGATGGGCAAAAAATTCAACCAGGACTACGCCGCCGATAATCAACAGGGTATTGACATTTCCAATTTCGAAAGCCACAAGCTGCGCTGTGAGCGTCGTGCCGATTTCTTGCCCCATCATAACCCCGATGGCCTGGTTCAACGTCATCAAATTGGCGTTGATCAACCCAATCATCGTCACCATTAACAGGCCGCTGCTTTGAATCAACGCCGTCGCCGCTGCCCCCAAGAAAGCGCCTTTGAGGGGTTTGCTGGTCATCTTGTCCAGCCATTCCTGAATTCGGCTGCCGGTCAGTTTTTCCATACCGCCGCTGAGCATGCTGATGCCAAACATAAAAAGAGCCATTCCAGCCAAAACCTGAAGGATACCGATCACTGTGTTGTCCTCCTTACAATCGCCAAAGGTTGCTTGAGATTGCCCGGTGCAAGCGCGGCATCTAGCGCATTATAACCTACCGTTTCGATATGGACAACTGACACAGAAACACAAGCAGCATTGGACGTGGCCGTGCGTGCTTCAGGACAACAACGGATTCAACGGAATTTAACGGATATTTTTCCGTTGAATCCGTTCGATCCGTTGAGACTATTTTCTAAGGAGTGTAACCGAACCTGGGTACAGCTCCGATCATGAAAATGCTGGCGCCGGATCATAATCCGGCGCTGCGGGGACGGCGGATTGTGATCTGCCTTAAGCGTTGAAGTAGGACTATTTTTAGAGGAGGAGATCGCCGAGGTTGCCGCGCGGTGTCGCTTCGACAATTGCTCGCACACTCACGAACCCGGCTGCGCCGTCAAAGCTGCGCTGCGGCAGGGACGTCTCTCGGTCACGCGCTATCACAACTACTGCCGGATTCTGGAGACGTTGGGCTGAACGCCGGGTAGGGCGAATTGGCAGTTCGCCCTACTTCCGGCGGATGATGCCTTCCGCCACTTCTAGCAGCAGCGTCTTTTCGCGGAAACTCTCCGGGAACATCTCCGCGTCGGTGGTGCAGAGGATGGTCTGCTCGACGTTACCGAGCAGGTTGAGCAAATACGAGCGGCGCGCGCGGTCGAGTTCGGCCAGCACCTCGTCCAGCAACAAAACGGGGGACTCGCGCGTCTCCTGTTCCAGCCAGCGCAACTCGGCCAGCCGCAGCGCCAGAACGACCGTGCGCTGCTGCCCGCGCGAGCCGAACGTGCCCATATCCACCCCGTCGGAGATGAAGCGCAACTCGTCGCGGTGCGGACCGGTGAGCGTCATCCCGCGGTCGATCTCGGTGCGGCGCTGCTCGTGCAACATCTTGCGATACGCCTCGTGCAGCGCATCCATATCGACTGGCGACTCGCCTTCCGTCTCCGGCAGCAGCCCCATTTGATAGTCCACTGCCGGCGGGCGCAACGGGTCGAAGTTCGGCTGGTACTGGATTTGCAGCCACGCCGCACCGCCGGTCAAATCGTGATGCAAGCGATCGGCATAGAAGGTGAGCGCCTTCACCACGCGGCGGCGGTAAAGCGAGAGTGTCACGCCGGTCTGCACCAGCGCCTCCTCCAACGGCGCGAGCTGCGCCGCATCCCCGCCGAAGTCGCGCAGGTGGCGCAGCAGGGCGTTGCGCCGCGAGAGCGCGGTCTGGTATTCGTCCAGAGCTTCCACATAAGCCGGATACACCTGTGAGAGCAAATCGTCGAGGAAGCGCCGCCGCCCGGCAGGCGCGCCGCTGACCAATTCCACGTCTTCCGGCAAGAAGACGACGACGTTGAGATGGCCGGCCAAATCCATTTGGCGGATGGTGCGCTGGTTGAGCTTGATCTGCTTTTCCAGCCGCGCGCTGCCGTTACTGAGCGTTTTTAGCTCCAAAGCGATCTCGATCAAATCGGCGCGGTTGCGGTGGACGACCTCGGTTTTGAGGTGGGCAAAGGGCATGGCGGCTTCGACGGCGCGCCAGTGGATCAGGTGTTGGTCGGTGTTGGTCAACGGCGAGCGTCCCACCGCGAGATAGGCGATGGCTTCCAGCAAGCTCGTCTTCCCCTGCGCGTTCGCGCCCAGCAGCAAAATAGGCGAAGCCGGGAGATCGAGTTCCAGCCGGTTGTAGGTGCGGAATTGGCGTAAACTGAGACTTCGGATGTGCATAGGCTCTATTGTACCACGAATCCACTGGGACGTCCGCGCACCGAGAAGCAACTTGCCCTCATTGTGAATCGTGATAGGCTATGCCCATAAGCGTCCCAGCATATATTCGCGCGTAGCAAAGATGGAGGAATAGAGTTGCAATGAAACCGAAACCGATGCGCACCTTCTCGATCATCCCGGCGCTGCCTGAACCCCTGAAACCTTTATTCGACCTGGCCTACAATCTGCGATGGGCCTGGAAACACGACATCATCGAGCTTTTCATGCGGCTGGACAGCGATTTGTGGGAGAAAACCAACCACAATCCCATGTTGATGCTCGGCACGATCGAGCAATCCCGCCTGGAGGCCGCCGCCAACGACGTCGGCTTTATGGCGCACCTCGAACGGGCTACACGCTATCTGGAGGAGCACCTCGCCGAGAAAGCGACAGCCTGGTTTGCGCGCACTCACGGCGAGACCAAAGACCCGTTGATCGCTTACTTCTCGCTGGAGTTTGGCATCACCGAATGTCTCACGATCTTCGCCGGCGGGTTGGGCATCCTCGCCGGCGATCACATCAAATCGGCCAGCGACTTGGGCCTGCCGCTGGTCGGCGTGGGGCTGGTGTACCAGCAGGGATACTTCCGCCAGTACCTCAACCAGGCCGGATGGCAACAGGAAGCCTACGAGGACAACCACTTCGACAACCTGCCCTTGCGGGCGCTGTTTGACGCGAACGGCAAACCGCTCACCGTTGCGGTCGAGCTGCCCGGACGCACCGTCTTCGCGCGCATCTGGCGCGCCGATGTGGGGCGCGCGTCCCTCTATCTGCTCGATACCAACATCCCAGAAAACACCCACCCTGAAGACCGCGACATCACCGACCAACTGTACGGCGGCGACCAGGATTTGCGCATCCGCCAGGAAATTCTGCTCGGCATCGGCGGCTATCGCGCGCTGAAGTTGCTGGGCCTCGATCCCACGGTCTACCACATGAACGAGGGTCATTCGGCGTTTCTGGCGCTGGAACGCACCCGCTGTATGATGAACACCTACAACCTGACCTTCGAGGAAGGCCGGGAGGCCGCATCCGCCGGGCTGGTGTTCACCACGCACACACCGGTTCCCGCCGGGCACGACCGCTTCCCTGCACCTTTGATGGAATACTACTTCGGCGACTACGTCGCCAATAAACTAAAGTTACCCTGGAACGATTTTCTGGCGCTGGGACGGCAGAATCCCAGTGATTACAGTGAGCCGTTCTGTATGACCATCCTGGCGCTGCGGATGTCGGCGCACAGCAACGGCGTCAGCCGGTTGCATGGCGAAGTCACCCGGCAGATGTGGGAAGGGCTGTGGCCGGATGTGCCGCACAACGAAATCCCCATCTCCCACGTCACCAACGGCGTGCACATCCTCTCGTGGATTTCACGAGACATGAAAGTGCTCTACGACCGCTACCTGGGGCCGCGCTGGCGCGAGGAGCCGGCAGATCGAAGTGTGTGGGAACGGGCGACGCGCATCGCGCCCGAAGAACTCTGGCGCACCCACGAGCGCCGCCGCGAACGCCTGGTGTCTTTCGCCCGCCAACGGCTGCGGCAGCAGCTCGAACAGCGCGGCGTCTCGCAGAGCGAGGTCAAAGCGGCGGACGAGGCGCTCGATCCAGAAACGTTGACCATCGGCTTTGCGCGGCGCTTTGCGACGTACAAACGCGCGGCGCTCATCCTGCGCGATCCGGAACGGCTGGCGCGGCTGCTCAACGACCCGGAGCGTCCCGTGCAGATCATCTTCGCCGGTAAGGCGCATCCGAACGACACCCCCGGCAAAGAGCTGATTCAGAAAATCGTCGGCGTCGCGCGCCAGGATGCGTTCCGCTCACGAATCGTCTTCCTGGAAGATTATGATATGACCAGCGCGCGCTACATCCTGCAAGGAGTGGACGTCTGGCTGAACACCCCGCGCCGCCCGCGCGAGGCCAGCGGTACGAGCGGGATGAAGGCTGCTGCGAACGGCGTCTTGAATTTGAGCATCCTCGATGGCTGGTGGGATGAAGCTTACGCGCCGGGGGTCGGTTGGGCCATCGGACGCCGCGAGAGTTACGACAATCCAGATTATCAGGATCAAGTGGAGGCGGAGACACTCTACGATCTCCTGGAACGCGACGTCGTCCCCATATTCTACGAGCGGGGGCGCGATGGTCTGCCCCGCCGGTGGATCACGCGGATGAAGAACAGCATCGGCGCACTCTCGCACTTCTTCAACACCAATCGTATGGTGGCGGAGTACACAGAACGTTTCTACATCCCTGCTGCCCAGCGTTTCGAGGCGCTGTTGAACGATGATCTGGCCCGCGCCAAGGCCCTGGCGGCCTGGAAGGGGCGGGTTGCACAAAACTGGTCGAACATCCACATCACCAGTGTCAACGGCTCGCTGCCCTCCGAAATCAAAGTTGGGGATACCTTCGTTGCCCAAGCGGAAATCCAACTGGGGGCGCTCACACCGGAGGATGTGACGGTGGAGCTTTACCTCGGGCTGGTCAACCCGAACGGGGAAATCACGCGCGCCCACGCCACGCCGATGCGTGTAGTCCGGGCGGGGGATGGCGGGGCTTACCTGTTCGAGGCTGAACTGCAATGCGCGATGAGCGGCCTGCACGGCTACACCGTGCGCGTCCTGCCCCAGCACCCCAACCTGGTGACGCCGTTCCTGCCGGGGTTCATCAAGTGGGCGGGGTGACGGTCACGTTTTGCGTGTAGACGGCGATAAAGCCACTCCCTGTTGTCTTTCCCTAACGGCGCGGAAGTTACAATTCCGCGCCGTTTTTCTCGCCATAAATTTCTGTGCTGAAAACGTTTAGTTTACTTTTGACCTAAAATGGCTATAATAGACCTTGTGACTCTGCATAGTAAAGAATCCGATAACGGCTACAGGTGAATCTCTTATGCTTTTTTGCATATATTAGCCGGCATGAAACCTCAAGCGATGAAAGCAACCCCGATAGAATTACTTAGTCTCTATCCGAAAATTATGCCTTCGAGCGTCTCGAGTGCGCCAACGGCGAATTCTAAGATAGGTTCTTACCAAGAAACACCGCTTAAAAAAAGCATGCCCTAAGAATTACAAATCATAACAGGAGAATACAATGTTAACAAAAAAACTATGGCTCTCGATGTTGATTGTTATGCTCGTCGTGACGCTGGCGCCGATACCAGCAGCGCGCGCCGCAACCGTCATCCGCGTCACCCCAACAGGCGCTACGAGCGGCGTCTGCGGGAGCACATGGGGCGCCGCCTGCGATTTGCAGTATGCATTGACTGACGTCGCTATATCCGGCGACGAAATATGGGTACAAGCCGGCGTCTACAAACCCACGACCGGCAGCGACCGCAATGCGACTTTTGAACTCAAGAACGGCGTGGCGTTGTATGGCGGCTTTGCCGGAACCGAGACCGAGCGCAGCCAGCGCAACTGGACAAGCCATGTCACCACGCTCAGCGGGGAGATTGGCGCGGCCGGCAAGAGCGACAACGTGTATCACGTCGTCTCGGCGGATACCGTGGACGCCGCTACCGTATTGGACGGTTTTACTGTGACCGGCGGAAACGCAAATGACCCAGGGACGGATGAAGCCTGGGGGGGTGGGATGTACAACTATTATGGCAATCCCACGATTCAGAATACGATTTTTAGGGACAACACTGCTCTCGAAAAGGGCGGCGGAATGTTGAACAACCACAGCAGCCCAACGCTGTTTGGGGTCACCTTTAGCGGCAACGCGTCCACTGGCGATGGAGGCGGGATGAACAATATGGAAGAGAGCGCGCCAACACTGACAAACGTGACTTTTAGCGGCAATTCGGTCACCGGTAATGGGGGCGCTATGTTCAACGATCAGTGCAGCCCGATCCTAACGAATGTGACCTTCGACAACAACTCGGCGGTTGGCGGAAACGGCGGGGCAATGTACAACGATCTCACCAGCGTCCCCGTGTTGACCAACGTAACTTTTTACAATAATACGGCGTCGATGAACGAAGGCTACAATGGCGGTTATGGCGGGGCTGTTTACAACTACGCCACTGTGACCCCGCCGTCGTTGACCAATGTGACGTTTGTGAACAATCACGCCGTCGGCTACGATGCCGGTCATTCTACAACAGGTGGGGCGTTGTATCTGTCAAGCGGCGCAACGGCGATCACCAACACAATCCTGTAGGGTAACACGCCGGATCAGATTTACGACGATGAAAGCAACGCCACCCTGCATACAGCGGTAGTCCAAGGCGGCTGCCCGGCGGGCTTGACCTGCACGGACATCATCACCGCCGATCCACTTCTGGGCGCGTTGGGCAACTATGGCGGCAGCGTCGAGACGATTCCCCTGCTCCCCAGCTCATCTGCGCTGGACACGGCCTATGGCGTCAATTGTCCCGCCGCCGATGCGCGCGGCGTGGTGCGCCCACAAGGCCCATATTGCGATATCGGCGCGTTCGAGTCCAGCCGGTTCACGTTGGCAATCACCGGCGGCGACAATCAGAGCACACTCATCAACACAGCCTTCGCGCAGCCGCTGCAGGTGAGCGTCACCCCGAATAACCCTTTGGAGCCGGTGAATGGCGGCAAAGTTAGCTTCTTGCCGCCGGCCTCCGGTGCGAGCGCGAGTCTGGCGACCAGCCCGGCGACGATTGCGGGCAGCGCGGCGAGCGTCAACGCGACGGCGAACGGGGTTCGCGGCGCATACATAGTCAGCGCGACGATGGTGGGCGCCAGCAACACCGTGGGCTTTAGCCTGCGTAACCTGTCGCCTGCCATTTTCCACGTGAAACCGAGCGCAAACGGTACGGGTAGTTGTGCGAACTGGGCCAACGCCTGTGAACTGCAAACAGCGTTAGGTGAAGCGACCTCCGGTGATGAGATTTGGGTGGCGGCGGGCGCGTACAAGCCGACGACCGGCAGCGACCGTAACGCCACCTTCCTGCTGGTACCCGGCGCGGCGCTCTACGGGGGCTTTGCCGGAACGGAAACGACGCGCAATCAACGTAACTGGACGACGAACGTCGTCGTTCTCAGCGGCGACATTGGCGTCGCGGGCGACGCCGGCGACAACGTCTATCACGTCGTCACGGCGAACAGCACAGATGCTTTCACGCTCCTGGACGGCGTCACGGTGACGGGCGGGCAAGCGAGTAGCGGGGTGGGCGGCGGTATCCACGTCAACAACGGCAGCCTGACCATCGCCAACTGTCGCATCGTCGACAATAGCGCCGATTATGGCGGCGGACTTTACCAAAGCGGCGTTAATGAACGGGTCGAAATCAGCGACAGTTGGATTGAGCGCAACACGGCAACCAATCACGGCGGCGGATTGTATGTGAACGGCAGTGTGCGGCTGAAAAACACGCAGGTTTTGTCGAATACGGCCACCTGGCACGGCGGCGGTCTGCACGCCGACAGCGGAGATGCTACCCTCATCGGCGGCCTGTTCCGCAACAACCGCACGTTGGGCGGCAACGGCGGCGGCGTCAATGTGAACAACAGTGTCAGCATCAACGGGACACGGTTCATCAGCAATACAGCGGCGCAGCAAGGCGGCGGGCTGTTGCAGTGGAATGGCAACTACACAGTCACGTTGACCGGCGTGCGTTTTGAGCGCAATACAGCGCATCAAGAGGGCGGCGGTCTGTGGATCCATGGAAACGCCACGGTCAGAAATGTAGTCATCATAGATAACGTTGCCAACGTCCGGGGAAGCGGTGTGCTGCTCACAGGTTCTCCTTCGACGTTCCAGCATGTCACGATTGCGCGCAATACCGGCGGCGAAGGCAATGGGATCCTGGTCGTCAACAACGGCACAACCTACAGCAACGTGACGCTCACGAACGTGATTCTGGTCGACCAAACTGTGGGTATCACGACAACGGCGGGGAATACCACAACGCTCAATGGAGTGTTGTGGCACACCAATGGGACGAACTATGGCGGGGCAGGCAGCACGACCGTACAGAACGCTACGACAGGCGATCCGGCTTTTGCCGCCGACGGCTATCACTTGACCGGCCGCTCGGCTGCGATTGACAACGGTGTAAACTCAGGCATAACCACCGACATCGATGGCGACCCCCGTCCGATGGGCGCGGGTTACGATCTTGGGGCAGACGAGTACCGGTTTACCGTCTATCTGCCGTTGGTCATCAGGGGATAAGGGAACCCCAAAGTTGTAGCGGTTTCAGTTGCTGGCGCGCGCAATCCTGAGCGCGCGGTCTTTCCCCGCGAGGTCGGGGAGGATGGCGACATTGGCTCGCGGGAAAGCGGCCTGGGCAAGCGCCCGGGCCGCTTCGCCTTGTCGCTCGCCGATTTCCACCAGCATCAGCCCGCCGGGGCGCAGCCGGGTTCGAGCCTGCGCCAGCAGCCGCCGAATCGCGTCCAGACCGTCTGCGCCGGCAAGCAACGCCAGCCCCGGTTCCTGTTGCACGGAAAGAGGCAGCGCGTCCCATTCGTCCTCCGCGACGTAGGGCGGATTGCTGACGATGAGGTCCGGCGGTTCGAGCAGCGGCGCGAGCAAATCGCCTTCGAGAAACGCGATGCGCTCCGCGACGTTGTGGCGCTCCGCGTTGGCGCGCGCCGCCCGTAGCGCAGCGGGCGAGACGTCCGTGGCGTAGAGGCGCACCGCCGGCGCGTGGAGCGTCAGCGCCACAGCAATACAGCCAGAGCCGGTCCCCACATCCACGGCAGTAGCAGCCGGGCGCGCCTTCAGCCAGTCCAACGCGATTTCCACGAGCATTTCCGTCTCCGGGCGGGGAATCAGCACGTCGGGCGTCACCGCAAACGTCAGTCCGAAGAACTCGATCCGTCCGGTGATGTAGGGCAGCGGCTCGCCGGCAGCGCGGCGCTGAACCCATTCGGCATACGTCGCAGCCTGTTCTGGGGTGAGCGGTGCTTCGGGGTGCGCCCACAGATAGGCGCGCGGTTGAGCAAGAACGTGGACCAGCAGCAGTTCCGCCTCGACTTGCGGGCGGTCGGCATAAGGAGTAAGGAGGGCGCTTGCCCAGTGGAGTGCGGAGGCAAGATCGTTGAAAGGCATACGCAACTATATACTCATTGCGCAGTAACACTTTCTGCCGCACTAACGTTATGTTCCCCCAAGTCTAGCTTTCGTATCTGATCCAATGCGGCGAGAATAATGTCCAATTCACCTGGCATAAATTGCCAAGTACCGGCGCACACAAGGAAAGCTGTCGGTTCCGGCAAAGGCAAACGCGGTTTCTGCTCATTCAGTGTAGAAATAGGGTCGTAGCTCATTTTCAATGATATATTGCGTAGCCTGACGAAAAATAGCCCTTAGTGTCCCAGTATCAAGCTCAGTATGCAATGGGATAGTCAGGGGTTGCTTTTCACCCATAATGCCAATCCTTCACAATTTTACGTGACTGCCCCGCTGCGCATGTATAACAAAGCCGAAGTACTCGAAAATACGGATCACATCCGCACCTGAAAGTCGACGTAGTTTAGGCATAGACCGGTTCCATTTCAAGGGATACTAATACAGGTGGATGTGGAACAAGGCCAAGTTCCATCATGTCTTCGCCTTCCAAATGCAGCAAAATAGCCTCACGCAAGTTCTGCACGGTTTCATCCAGTGTTTGCCCTTGCGTAACCACAGCTAGATTCAGACATTCAGCCACATAGCCGCTCTCGTCTCCCGGATAGACAATCGCTTGAATCGTATACCGCTGTGCCTTCATAATTCACACTCCTGGCAAATATCCATTAATCTACTTCCATTATGCCATCAAACGTGCCTTCATGCAATATACAGAGAGATTCTGCCTCAACTGACAATCCGCGCCTTCCGCAAATCTTCCAACAACATCCGCCGCAAGGGAACGTCGGTGCGCAACATAGCGTAGCGTCCGCCGTGCTTCCCGGCGAGCGCGCGAAGTTCGGCCTGCCAGTCCGTCAGGCGGCGTTGGTAGGCATCCAACGCCGCGCCATCGACCGTCACCTCGCGCTTAGCGCCGGTTTCCGCATCGACCAGGCGCAAATCGCCGCGCAAGGTGGGGTTGAGTTCGTCGGGGGTGAGCAGGTGCAGGAGGGCGACTTCGTGGCCGCGCCCGGCGAGCGCCGCCAAACCGGCGCGCAAGCCGTCGGAGTCGTAGCCATCGGTGAGCAACAGCGCCAGACCCGGGCGCTGCGTCCGCGCGGCGACGTCACGCAGCGCATCCGCCAGGGTCGCCGCGCCGGAAGGCGTCAACGCAGTACACCACGCCTGCCAGCCCGGCAGCAGACCCCGGCCCCGGCCCGGCCCCCAGAAGGCGTAGGTCGTGTGCAACGCCGCGCCCAAGAGCGCGTCGCCGCCGAGCAGCGCCATCGTCCCGAGGGCCGCCGCGAGCCGTTGCACGGCAGGCCAGCGGGCGGTCTCGCCTTCGCCCCACGCCATCGAGGCACTGCTGTCGAGCAGCACCAGCACGGCGAGGTCTTCCTCTTCTTCGTGGAGACGCACGTAGGGGCGGTCGAGCCGCGCGTAGAGGTTCCAATCCACCCGGCGGGGATCGTCGCCGGGCGTGTAGTCGCGGTAGTCGGCGAATTCCAGGCCCGCGCCGCGCCGGGTCGAACGCCGCTCGCCCCACGTTCCGCCGCGCTTGCGCTTCCGCGTCACAAAGCGCAGACGCGAGAGCAAGGCGAGATCGGCATCCAGCGTCATATCACGTCTCCGGAACGGCGTCCAGGACAGCTGCGATGATAGCGTCGGGGGTAATGCCTTCCGCTTCAGCCTCGTAATTCAGGATCAAGCGATGACGCAAAGCCGCAGGGGCCACGGCGCGCACGTCCTCCAACGCCACGTTGTAACGCCCTGCCAGCAGTCCGGCGACTTTTGCGCCCAGGATGAGCGCTTGCGCGCCACGCGGACTTGCGCCATAGCGCACAGCCCGGCGCGCGATTTCCGGGGCGTCGGGATTGTCGGGGTGTGTGGCGACGGTCAACTGGGCGGCATAAGTGCTCACCGGCGTCGCCACGGGGACGCCACGGACGAGCGATTGCATCGCCAGGACCCTGTTGCCGTCGGCGACAAAACGTGCATTGGGCGTATCCGCCCCGGTCGTGCGGGCCATGATCTCCACCAGCTCATCCGCCGGGGGATAGCCCACGTTGATCTTGAACAGGAAGCGGTCGAGTTGGGCTTCCGGCAGGGGATAGGTACCCTCCAACTCGATGGGGTTCTGCGTCGCCAGCACGAGGAACGGTTGAGTGAGTGGATACGTCGCGCCACCCATACTCACCTGGCGTTCCTGCATCGCTTCCAGCAGGGCGGATTGCGTTTTGGGCGTGGCGCGGTTGATTTCGTCGGCCAGCAGCAGGTTGGTGAAGACCGGCCCGCGATGGAAGCGGAAGCGCCGTTCGCCTGAGTCGGTCACTTCGAGGATGTCGGTGCCGATGATATCGGCAGGCATCAGGTCGGGTGTGAACTGCACACGGCTGAAGTCCAGTTGCAGCGTCGCCGCCAGGGTGCGGACGAGCATCGTTTTGCCGAGGCCGGGCAGTCCTTCGAGGAGCAGGTGCCCGTTCGCCAGCAGCGCGATGAGCGTGTGGCGCACGACTTCGCGCTGCCCCACGATGATGCGGGCGATCTCGGCTTCGATGGCGGCGGCTAAATCGCGGAATTGGCTAGGGGAAAGTTCAGTGGTCATAGCAACCTCCGGTCACATACGTATCGGCAGAAAGAAAAAAGCGATCCCCACCACGACCAACGCGCACATCAGTAACAAGCCCAAAACCAACAGGACGATTCCTATCATACGACGATTCCCTTCAGCGCCCTGCAATACCACAAAGACGCCTGCGCCAAGCATACCTAACCCGATCAATCCCATAACGATCAACAGCAAAAAACCAAGACCCATCATCCTTTTCCTCCTATCCCAACGCTCTCGAAAATGGCGACCTTCCGAGAAATGTCCTCTTGAACGCTTCCGGCGGATCACAATCCACCATTGCCCCGTTGACACGGGATTGCGATCTCGCGCCAGCGTATCGTCAGGAAATTCTCGAATAGATTCTCATTTCTCTTCCCACAGCCGGCAGAAATTACACAGGTCGGGGGCACTGGTCGGCTGCCTGCATTGCGGACACGGGTGCAGTTCCGGCGCGGTCTCTTCGGCGGCGAATAGACCAGCTTCTTTCGCTTTGAGGAAATTGGTGTAGAAGTGCATTTTCGCGCCCGGCGAGTCGTGCTCCATGCGGTTGAGGGTCTCTTTGTGCGCCAGGCTGGTCGCGCCGGTGGCGTAAGGGCATTCGTCCTCGATGTAATCGATGCCGCGAATGAGCGTGTACGCGGCGGTCTCGCGCTCGTAGAAGCGGCAGAACGGCTTGACCTTGCGCGCCAATCCCTGCCCGTCGGCAGGCAAGACGGGGAACTGGTGCCGCAGATAGTCCACCTGCCAGTGCAGGACGTTGCCGAAGAGCGTCGCGGCTTCGTCGTCGAGGTTGTGCCCGGTCGCCAGGACGTCGTAGCCGCCTTCGAGGGCCACGCGGTTCATCTCGTGGCGTTTGATGAGGCCGCAGATCGAGCACGGGCGCTGCGGGCGATGACGGCGCTGGGCCACCTGCGGGATACTCTCGCCATACAGGTGTAGGATGTCCACCACGATCAAACGCGCTGCGGGATGCTGTGCTGCAAAAGCCGCCGCCTTGTCTTTGGAGCGGGCAGAGTAGCTCGAGCCGTGATCGATCCCCAGGTCGATGTAAACGCCGTCGGCCTGGTAGCCGAGTTTGAGCAACACGTCCCACAACGCCAGGCTGTCTTTCCCGCCGGAGATGGCGACGAGGACGCGCTCGGCGTGGGCGAACATCCGATAGTTCTTGATGGCGCGTTGGGTCTGCTCGAGGAACCATTCGGGAAAATGCTCCGTGCATAGAGAGAGCTTGTGCTGGCGCATATTGATCGCGCCGGGATTACCGCAACGCCGACAGCGCATTCTCAGCCCCCAGAAATGACAGAGACGATTTTGACTTCGTCGCCGGGTTGGAGCTTCTGGTCTTCGGCGATCAGTTGCCCATTGCGAACGACCAACACGCTTTCGGGGAGCAGTTTGAGGTACTTGAGCATTTGGTTGACGGTCAGCTCCTGGTCCACAAACCACTCTTTGTCACGGTAGACGATGTGCATCCTTTGGTCCTCTTCACTATGTCTTCACCCTTGCGGAGGTGTACGAACCTGTTCCCCTAAACCTTCGCGCTAGTAAATAACGTTCAACGCGGGGGCTTGATGGCCCCCGCGTTTATTATATCACGAGAAATTATTGGACGGGCGCGGTCGGGAACCGGCCCACACCGATGAATAGGCACTACTCCTCGTTGAATCGTTCTTCCAGTTGTTCGAGCAGTTCCGCCGCTTCCACAAGTTTGTCGAGCGGGTTTTGCAATCCGGTGAAGTAACGATAGTCGCAGGGCATAATGTCGAGCATTTTGACCAGAGTCATATTGTGTTTGCGGACTGTCTCCGCCGAAACGTCGTAGAGCGAAACAAGTCTGTCCAGCGGTACATCGCGCAGGTTGACCTTGCGGACGGTGTAATCCAACGCCGCCGCCCACGCTTCGGGCTTGGGGATGTTCAGCGGTTCTTCTCCCAGCGCTATACGGAACTCCATCCACATCTGAATTGCCGCGCCGATCATGTCGATGGGCATCTGCGCCGACGTCATGCGTTCGGTCAACTGCTCTTCGACGGGGTCCATGCCACTGGCGAAGAGTTGTTCAACGCGACTTGCAACCGCTGAGTCAGGCGCGAGACGGAGATAATTCGCCAGAGAGCGCAACGCGCGATCAAAGTCACCAGCCCGCGAAAGGATTTGCGCCAGATTCATGTGATAAGAGGGGTTGTTGGGATAGAGGGCCAGGGCGCTTTCAAGCTTTTTGACGGCAAGTTCAACATCCCAACGTTCGTAAGCGGCGATCGCTTCCTGGTACAGGCTCTCAGCTTTCTTTCGATCCGTAGCGCTAGGTTGTGCTGGGCTCATGTATGGCCTCCGTGAAAATAAGAACTACCCATTATTATAACATCTTTCATGAGCCTGCCAAGATGACGATAGTACTGTTTGATAATCGTTCGAGGTCAAATTTGAAAAATAATCCTGTGGTAAAATCAATACGAGGATTACGAAGCAATACACTCGCAGTTCCAGCATGTCGAGTAGGCCTTACGCGAGAGGAGTCCCTATGTGGAACTCCATACCAACGAGCACGAAAATGCTTGCGCCGGATTGTGATCCGGCGCTGCAAGGATGGCGGATTGCGATCCGTCTCAAGCGTCGAAGCAGGATTATTTTCGTAGGGGGGGTGTGATATGCGTCGTCGCGATTCGATGAGATCAGGCTGTGTGTTCTTTCTGGTGTTGGCGCTGGGCATACTGCCGGTGTTCTTCAGAAGTCCGAACATCGCCGCTCGGACGCCGGTCGCTGATTTGTGGGTATACAACGATGCTCTGGCAGCCGGATGGCAGGATTGGTCGTACAATGATGTCTCAGTCGATTACGCCAATATGACGCCGGCGCTCTCAGGGACACACTCCATCGCCGTCACCTATACTGGCGGCTGGAGCGGTGTGCAGATCGGCTATGGCGGCGCTCACCTGGATGTGTCTGCCTATGATACGCTGCGGTTCTGGATTCATGGCGGAGCAACCGGCGGCCAACCCGTGTACTTCACCGCACACTTACGGAGTGGTGAGATCGAACGGGCGCTGACCCCACAAGCTGGCGCGTGGACACAGATCGATATCTCGCTGTTGGAATATGCCACGCGCGAGTTGTACAGTCTCGAATGGTTCAATAACTCCGGCAGCGCGCAATCGCCCTTTTACATCGATTCCATCGTGCTGGTCGATACCGGCGCTGCACCACCGCCAACGCCAACCCCGGCAACCGGCCCCGCGTTAAGCGTCGATGCCGCAGCCGACCAACATCCGATCAGCCCATACATCTATGGGATGAACTACGCCGATGATGCGCTGGCTCAAACCGTGCGGCTGCCACTGCAACGTTGGGGCGGGAATTCGACCACGCGTTACAACTGGGAGATCAACGTGCACAATACCGGCTCGGATTGGTACTTCGAGAACATCCCGGATGCGGACTCGGACTCGGCAGATGCCTTTGTGCTGCGGAATAAGAGCCTCGGCGTCGAACCGCTGTTGACCGTGCCCCTCATCGGCTGGACGCCCAAGCGCCGCACCGCAGGCCATCCATTCGATTGCGGCTTTCCGCGGACAGCGTACCCCAATCAGGATAGCTTCGATCCGTGGGATACGAACTGCGGCAACGGCGAATGGCAGGAAGTCCCCATCACCGGGAACGATCCGCTCTGGACCAGCAAGGTCATCACCGAAGCCTTTGTCACGACGTGGATCGAGCATTTGGTGGCGACGCATGGCGCAGCAGTCGACGGCGGCGTCAAATTCTACGATCTCGATAATGAACCGATGTTGTGGAACAGCACACACCGCGACGTCCACCCGGCGGGCACGACCTACGATGAGATGCGTGAACGCACGTATGCCTACGCCGCCGCCATCAAGGCCGCCGATCCAACCGCGCAGACGCTTGGCCCGGTGACGTGGGGATGGTGCGCCTATTTCTACTCCGGCGCCGATGGCTGTGGCCCCGGCGCAGATTACGCCGCGCACGGCAACCTGGATTTCACGACATGGTACTTGAAACAGATGCAGGCGTATGAGGACACGCACGGCGTGCGCATCCTGGATTACCTGGATTTGCACTACTACCCCCAGGCGAACGGTGTGGCGCTTGCACCGGCCGGCAATGCCGCGACCCAGGCGCTGCGATTGCGCTCGACGCGCTCGCTGTGGGATACGACATACATCGATGAGAGTTGGATTTCGGACACCACCGATGAACCGGTGCAGATGATCCCGCGCATGAAGCAATGGGTGGCGAACAACTACCCCGGTACGAAACTGGCGATCACCGAGTACAACTGGGGAGCGCTCGATCACATCAACGGCGCGCTGGCGCAGGCCGATGTGCTCGGCATTTTCGGGCGTGAGGGATTGGACCTGGCGACGCTCTGGGGTCCGCCAGAGGCAAACGAACCGGGCGCTTATGCGTTCCGTATGTATCGCAACTACGATGGCCTCGGTAGCGCATTTGGCGACGTCAGCGTGCAAGCTTCCAGCACCGACCAGGATCAAGTCGCCATCTACGCCGCCCGCCGCAGCGTCGACCAGGCGCTCACACTCATGGTCATCGACAAGACCGCGCAGGCTTACACCAGCACCGTTTCGCTGGCGAACTTCCAGCCGGCGGGCAATGCCCGCGTGTATCGCTACAGCGCGGCTAACCTGACGGCTATCGTCCGGGAGGCCGACCAGCCGGTGGCGGGAACCACATTCACCGCTACTTTTCCGGGGAACTCGATAACGCTGCTCGTCCTTATGCCCGGCGGCCCACTGGAGGGCGTGAGCATCACAGGCCCGGTCTTCGGCGTCGTGGATATGAACTACACATTCACGGCCACGGTCAGCCCATCCACCGCGATGCCGCCGATCACGTATACGTGGACGCCGTCGCCGGTCAGCGGCCAGGCGACGGCAACAGCGACCTATCGCTGGGATACGCCCGGCGCCAAGACAATCACTGTGACGGCGCAAAATGTGGGCGGTTTGGCCGATGCGACCCACAGCATCATAGTGAGTATCCCCCACCGCATCTACTTGCCCCTCGTGTTACGTTAGAGCCTGTTTGCACAACCGCCGGATTCGAGAGTCCGGCGGTTGCGTGCGTAACAATGCGTAGCGCTACCACCAGGATTTGTCTTCGATGTCAATCCCCCACTCCGCCAGTAACGCCTGCACTTCATCGTAATGCTTCGCATCAACGACAGCCAATCCGGTGGCGTGCGGCAGTGGATGGATCCAACGCCCCAGGCGACGGTCGGAGCGACGCAACTCTTGCAGGGCATTGTCGCTTTCCAGGCGCAGCAGAATCACGGACGTCATCTGCGCGTCGCCATAATGATTGCCCCAGGCTTTGAGCTGCTTCTCCCACTCCGGCGACAGCGGCGCGCCCGTCATCTGTTCGAGCAGCGCGATCACCGCCGGGACGTCCATACCGGCAGCGACGGCGGTACGCAGGCTCTGACGGGTCAATTCCCAATGGTCGCCATGCTGCGCAGCAATACGGCGTAGCGTGCCGGTGACGTAAAGGCTCGGCATCGGATGGCGCGGGCGCAGTGTATCCTGATCCCAGTGCAGGCTGCGGGGCAGATCGGCCTCCGGTCCCTGCGAGTAAGCGGGCAGCATCTCCTGCTGCTGCAAGTGCGCCTCAAGTTTGGCGGTGTCTTTCGCGCGCAGCCAGACGGTGTGCGCGTCCAGACGGTGCAGCAGCTTGCCAGTCATCTTGTCGTTCAACAACTGTTCGAGCGTTTCGACAGCGTCGGTTTGCATGATGGTGATGTCGCGGCGAATGACGATCCGTTCGTATTGCTCGCCCCACTCTTCCAGGGTGCGAATGACATTCTGCGGAACAGGCTGCCCTGTAGCCTCTTCGAGAAAGGCGCGGATAGTCTCCGGCGACTCGCCGCGCTGCAACGCCTGGTAAGCTCCTTCACGTGTAATGCGGTAGGCGACAACGCTCTCGGCAAATTTCTCGCGTGTGGCAAAACGTTCGAGATTGGCGAGGATGGGCAGCGCTACCGGTCCCATCGCCAGGATTTGGAAGTCAGGTTGCAGGATCACCTGCCCGCCGTTCGTCGAGGCCGGAAACGGCTGGTTGGCGAAGTGCGCGCGCGCCAGCGGGGTGAGCTGCACCGCCGCAGGCGCTTCGCCTGTCGCGGGGTAGCCCAGTTCCACGACGCCAAGCGTCTGAAGTTCTTTGAGCACGACGAGCGCCGCTTGCCGGTCCAGTTGTTGCAACGCCGTCGTCAAATCGTCACGCCGTCCGGCGGCATACCAGCGCAAGTTGGTGTAAAGCGAGTTCAAGATGTTATCGGCTATCACCAGCGTACCGCTACGTCCCTCGCTCAAAAACGCCACGAAAAGCGAGAACGGGAACCACGGCGCGCCGGCAATCTCCTTGAGCAGGTTGAGCACTTGCCCGCGGATTTCTTTGGATGGACGGACCGGGACGGCCGAATAATAGGCGTACTGCATAACGGCGCTGAGACTGAGAGGCAGATCGTGCGTCACGTTAGGGTAGCTTTGCAGGATAGTGGATAACTGCGCGCGCGGCGACGCATCCCAGAACAGTTTGACGGCATTCGTATCGACGGCGCTGATTGTAGTAGGGGTGCTCTGGAGGACGTTCAGGGCCTGCAAGACGGCCTGCATCCAAAGCAAACGGTCGGCGTCGCGCTCTTCGTCCATGAGCAGCCCCCTGGCGATGCGGCGCATGTCGCGTTTGCCGATGCCGCCGGATTTAAGCCGATTTGCCGGTTCGCGGCGCAGTTCAGCCCACAAGAAGAATAACTGCCGCAGACAAAGTTCGGCGTCTGTGCTTTCGACGCGCGGCGGTGTGGCGACGCTTTGCACAGTGGAAGACGGCTCCGGGACGGTGAGCAATTTGCGCGGCAGCACGCGCCCCACTTCCGGCGCGATACCGATCTTGTCGAAGGGTTCGAAGAGACGGCGCGTAGACACATTCCCGAGATCGTCGAGGTTGAGCACGAGGCCCGCGCGCATCAACCGCAGCACCACATCTCGCAGCTGAGGCCGGTCGATGGTGGCATCCTGTCCTTCGACATAGATGAAGCCGGCTTTCATCAGCGGCAGGGTGATGGTGCGTTGTGTGCCAACGCCGCCATTTTTGAGCAGTAAAGCCAGCAGCGCACGTTCGGCCTGGCCGAGGCTACCGACGAAATCAGTGGAACCGGCGATTTCGCGAACCTTCTTATCGACGGCATCGACAATCAACGCCTTGCGCACCGTCCCTTTGGGGAGATCAACGTTCAGATGTTCGGCGATCTGCTTGAGCGTGTCCATGTGGTAGAGGTCGAGCGATTGTTTGAGAGTCTCCGCCATCACGCCTCCTCCTTGGGCATGTAGCCCTGGCGCTCCAGATCGCTCACGATGCGGTTAACGCGCTCCGCTTGCAGCAGCGCCACCCGTGGCGTGACCAGGCCCATGATCGACTGGCGCAGCGCCGGCAGGGCAGCTTGTAGCTCCTGCATCGTGAATTCGTCGCGCGTTATCAGCGTCGTCTGGCCTGTGTAAAGCCGGACGTGGCCATAGCGTTCCCACCAGTGCTGCCACCAGCGTTGCACGTCCACCAACGGCGGGAAGCCGGCGTGCTGTTCCCAGGTCGCAGCGAGCGTCTCCGGCGTCTCACCCTGCTCGAACGCTTGGTGCAGGCGGGCGACGTCGAGTTGATAGCGCAGTTTGGCCTCGACCATGCCGCGGGGTTCGCTCCACTGCTGCACCGCGGCGAGGAATTCCGCTTTGGCCGGCGGCTTGATCGACAACGCCCCCTCGCGCGGCCTGAAGGCGACATCGTCACGGCTGAACGGGGTCGTGTCTTCGATCGACAGTGCTCCGGGACGATTCCAATGCAAGTCCTGCAAATGCCGCAGCCGGAAAACCGCGATATCATCCAGCGCGGGCGCAATATCGACCAGCCCGAAGGTGTGCAAGACCCCGCGCAACATCGCCCGCAGAGCCTGGCGCAAGAAACCCACCCACTGATCCCGCGCATCTCTGCACAGCAAGTCCTGCTGGTAATAGTGGCTCTTCGGCTCAGGGTACAGTTTTATGAGGAATTGAACCACTTTGTCCAATGAAAGCCAGACATCGTGCGGCAAATAAGCCAGAACATCCAGGATGACCCACCGCAGCATGTAGTGCGTCGTCCGCACCATATTGTCGACGCCCGCCAACATCCAGTAGTTCTGATAGTTCCACTGAATCTTGATGTCGCCGGCGCGCCAGTCGGGCCACCAATCAGTCCAGTCCTGCATATTGCGATAGATTTGGTAAAGCGTCGCAAGCTGGCTGCTGGGCGTCTGCATCATCCAGGATTGGAGCAACGCAGCGTTGAGCGTCACCGGGTCGCCTGGCAACAGAAGCTGCGCGTTGGTGAGGACGTGGTAGAAAAATTCGACGATAGCCGGTGGAAGTTCCAGATCGGCAGACCACGCCGCAATCGAGGCTTCGGCCAGGTAGGGCGTCGGCGGGCATAAGGTGATCGCGCCCGGCTTGTTAGAGTTGCTCAACAGACGTTGGACGTCATCCGGCGCAGGCGGCCAGATAAGCGCTTCCTTGCCATAGTAGTCAATGCGGGGCATACGCCAGCGCGGACGAGGCCGAATGTGATAATTTTTGGACTGCACCAGGCCCAGCAATTGTTGAGCTTTCGCCAGCAGCAAACGTGGATCGACAGCCGGGACGTGCGTGGCAGGAGGCGGCTCGGTCTCGAAAGGCAGATAGGCCGTCGGCAGCAGCCTGAACATCTCGAACGGGACGAAAAATTGCCCTTCTTCATCTTGCAGCCCCAGACCCACGTTGAGAATCCGCTGCATCAGCGTGACTGCGGGCTTGGAAAGTGACAGCAATTTATCGAGGGATGCCGGTTGGGTACTTAGGCCCAACAGGCTGTTGTGCAGGAGCAAGTACAGATAGTAACGCCGCTCCTCGTCGGTAAGCGTGTCCAACTGGCGGGCAAACCGTTCCGGATCGAGAAAACGTTCGATGAGTTGCTGCACCAGATCGACGCGGCGCTGCCCCTTGGGTTTGACGCCGAGTCGGGTGATTTGTCGGCGGATAAAGTCGACGCGCCATTGCAGCTCCGCGATCCCCTCGACAAACTCGGCGATGTCGAAGTCGTCGGCATCCGGATACGTCCAGAAGGGCGGCGCTTCCGGCGGTTCCACGGGCTTGCCGGGCTGCAACCACACGTAGCTGAGCTTCTCGGTGAGGGTATCCGGCGCGCAGACTGCCGATGTGTTGGGGATGTTTACTTTCCACTTCATGATGTCGCCTTAACGTTGTTGCGTGTGCGGCAGCGCGCCGGGAATTTCCTCATCGTAGAGGATGAGATAGCGATAGCCCTGCTCGGTCAGGAAGCGCTGGCGGTTGGCGCTGTATTGTTGGTCCACCGTCTCTTTGCTGACGATGGTGTAGAAATACGCCTGCCGACCGTCGGATTTGGGGCGCAGGATGCGCCCCAGTCGCTGCGCCTCTTCCTGGCGGGAGCCGAACGTGCCCGAAATCTGGATGGCGACGCTGGCATCGGGCAGGTCGATGGAGAAATTCGCCACCTTGGAGACCACCAGGGTTTTGACTTCGCCTGTGCGGAACTTCTCGTACAACTGCTCGCGTTCCACCACCTTCGTGTCGCCGGTGATCAGGGGATAGCCGTAATGTTTGGCGATCTTTTCCAGTTGTTGCAGGTACATCCCGATGACGAGCACCTGTTCGCCTTCATGATACTTCAGCAGCCGATCCAGAATGTCCAGTTTGACGGAATTATCCGCCGCGATGCGGTACTTCTGCCGCTCTTCGGCGACGATGTATTCCAGCCGCTCAGCCTCCGGCATATCCACGCGAATCTCGTAGCAGATCGCCGGCGCGATCCAGCCCTGCCGTTCGAGATCGTGCCAGGGGACGTCGTACTTCTTCGGCCCGATGAGCGAGAAAACGTCCTCCTCGCGCCCGTCCTCGCGGACGAGGGTGGCGGTCAACCCCAGGCGGCGGCGCGCTTGCAGTTCCGCCGTGATGCGGAAGACCGGCGCGGGCAGCAAGTGGACTTCATCGTAGATGATGAGGCCCCAGTTGCCCTCGTTGAACAGTCCAAAGTGCGGGAATTCCTGTTCCAGCGGCAGGTGTTGGTCTTTCGTGCCGCGCTTGCGATGGGTGAGAATCTGGTACGTGGTGACGGTGATGGGGCGGATTTCCTTGCGCAAGCCAGTATATTCGCCGATCATATCGGCGGTGACGGTGGTCTTGTCGAGCAGTTCCTCGCGCCACTGGCGGGCCGCCACAGTGCTCGGCGTAAGGATGAGCGTGTTGGTCTGCGCCAGCGTCATAGCGACCATGCCGACGATGGTTTTCCCTGCGCCGCAGGGCAGCACAATCGCGCCCGCGCCGCCCGCATCGGAGCCGTCGGCCCAGAAGACATCGCTAGCGTCGCGCTGGTAGTGACGGATGGTGAAGGGCACCCCCCCCGCCGTCATCTCGCGCAGTTGGATGGGCAGCACACCACCGTCGAGGTAGCCGACGAGGTCCTCGGCGGGATACCCGGCTTTGACGAGCGCCTGCTTGACGTGCCCGCGCCGTGAGGCCGGGACTTGCAGTGTGTGCGGTCCGATGCGGTCGAGGATGTAGATTTTGAGGTTGCGGTTGCGCTCCAACTCCATCAATAGGAGCGGATCGTCGGACATCAAGCGCAGGCGGGTGGGGTCGTTGGGATCGCGGGTGAGGCGCACGCGCCCGTAGCGCCCAATCGCCTCCTTGATTTCGACGATGACGTTATCGGGCAAGGGATACTTGGCGTAATCGTGCAAACCCTCAAGGATTTCGTCGGCGGTCATCCCCGCCGAAGCTGCATTCCACAACGAGAGAGAGGAAATGCGGTAGGTATGGATGTATTCCGGGCTTTTTTCCAACTCGGCAAAGCGCGCGAGGTGGTCTCTGGCGTCCTCGTAGTGCGCATTGTTCACTTCGAGAAGCACAGTCCGGTCACCTTGAACGATCAACGGCGCATCCATTCGGTATTCCATAACTGAGCTATTTTACAGCATCATGGGATTTCGTCAATGTGTGGTAGAATCTGGTTGCAAGATGCAAGATGCAGGATGCAGGATGCAGGATGCAGGATGCAAGATGCAAGATGCAAGATGCAGGTGCAGGAATAGGTAGTCGAGCCATTCGCTCATTCTCGATTCCTCATTTGCCATTTGCCATTTGCCATTTCCTATTTCTCAGGAGGAAACACTATGCAACGGTTGTTGGTCACGGGCGGGGCTGGGTTCATCGGTTCGAATTTTGTGCGCTATATGCTGGAGAAATACTCCGGTTATTTCATCGTCGTCTACGATAAGCTGACTTACGCCGGGCGATTGGAGAACTTGCAGGACGTAGCGGAGAAGTTCGCGGGACGCTACGCCTTTGTGCGGGGCGATATTTGCGACGGTGCGGCGGTCGAAGCGGCGCTGACGGATCACCGGGTCGATACCATCGTCAACTTTGCCGCCGAAACGCACGTGGATCGCTCGCTGATGGAGCCGGGCGCTTTCATCCAGACAGACGTTTTTGGGACTTACGTGCTTCTGGAAGCGGCCAGGAAGTTGGGGCTGGAACGCTATCACCAAATCAGCACCGACGAAGTTTACGGGCAGGTATTGGTAGACCGCTCTAAGGAGACCGACAACCTGAAGCCGCGCAGCCCTTACGCCGCCAGCAAAACCGGCGGAGACCTGATGGTATTGGCTTACTACGAATCGTGGGGGCTGCCAGTTACGATCACGCGCGGCTCGAACAACATCGGTCCATACCAGTACCCGGAGAAAGTCGTGCCGCTGTTCGCCACCAACGCTATGGACGACCAACCGCTGCCCGTCTATGGCGACGGCTTACAAATGCGCGATTACCAGTATGTGATCGATCACTGCGAGGGCATCGACGCCGTGTTGCACAAAGGGCAGATTGGCGAAATCTACAACATTGGCACCGGCGAGGAAATGACAAATATCGAGATGACCAAAATCGTGCTGGCAACTCTGGGCAAGCCGGAGAGCCTCATCAAGCACGTAGAAGACCGCGCCGGGCACGACCGCCGTTACGCACTGGATGTCAGCAAGCTGGCCGGCCTGGGCTGGGAACCGAGCCACTCCTGCGCGGAAGCCATCGAAAAGACCGCGCGCTGGTACGCGGAGAACGAGTGGTGGTGGCGGCCCATCAAAAGCGGGGAGCTGTACAAGGCGTATTATGCGGAGCAGTACGGTAAGCGGTTGGGGGTAGGGAGTAGGGAGTAGGGAGTAGGGAGTAGGGAGTAGGAAGTAAGGAGTAAGATATGAGCGCGTGCCGCTATTCCTGCTTCCTGCCTCCTGCTTCCTGCCTCCTGCTTCCTGCTTCCTGCTTCCTGCTTCCTGCTTCCTGCTTCCTGCTTCCTGCCTCCTGCTTCCTGCCTCCTGCTTCCTGCTTCCTGCCTCCTGCTTCCTGCTTCCTGCCTCCTGTATCTTGAGTCATGATTTCTGATTCGGCTGCCCGGAATTTGTCGAAGAGCGTCAACCGCGCGGTGCGGGAGTTTGGGCTGATCGCGGATGGCGACTGCATCGCTGTGGGCGTCTCGGGCGGCAAGGACAGCCGCGTGCTGCTCGATGCGCTGCGACGCGGCGTAGATGTCCCCGGCGCTTACAGGCTTGTGGCAGTGCATATCGATGGAACGAACGCCGGCTTGCCCAATCTCGTCCCTACGGTCGAGCCGTGGTTCCACGAATCGAGCGTGGAGTACGACATCGCGCCATTGGCCGTAGCGGAGGACGAACCCTTGCCGATGGAGTGCTTCCGCTGTGCGCGGAACCGGCGCAAGGCGCTGTTTTTCGCCGCCAAGCGCCTGGGCTGTAACAAGGTGGCGCTCGGCCATCACGCCGATGATGCCGCCGTCACCACGCTGATGAACATGCTCTACAAAGGCCGGCTGGAGACGCTCGAACCGCGCCGGAGTTACTTCGACGAGCAACTGACATTGATCCGCCCGTTGATTTACACCACCGAAAAGGAAATCGCCCGCTACGCCCGCGCGCAGGGCTGGACGTTCCCGCCGGAGCTGGCGTGCCCGCGTGAAGCCGATGCTCGCCGCGCCAAATTCGAACACTTCCTGGCGACGTTCAAAGACAAGGAACGCGTGCAAATCCGTGCGAATCTGTGGCATTTATGTCAACGGATCGAACGGATTCCAACGGATTACAATGACGCAAGATCGCTATCATGAAGCCCGGCTGCGCAAGTTGAGTCGCTTTCTCGCACTGCTGCTGCGCCACCAGCCGGCGCGCTTCGCGCTCTCCCTGGATGCCGGGGGCTTTGCAGACCTCGACGCGGTGCTGCGCATCCTCAAGGGGCTGCCCAACTTCCGCTGGGCCACCCGCGCCGATATCGACGCGCTGCTCGCGCTGCCAGGGCGCAAGCGCTTCGAGATCGTGGGCGGGCGCATTCGGGCCTTGTACGGCCATACCGCCATCCGCCTCGAGTACACACCCACGTCGCCGCCCGACACGCTCTATCACGGGACTGCGCCGGAGAACCTCGACGCCATCCGTAACAAAGGATTGCTGCCAATGCACCGCCAGTACGTCCACCTGGCGACGACGCCGGAGACGGCGCGCACCATCGCGCTACGCCACACGGACGAGCCGATGATCTTGTGCGTAGATGCAGCAAAGGCGCGCGCGGCAGGCGTGGTTTTCTACCACCCGGAGGAGAATATCTACTTGTGCGAGGCGGTTCCGGCGGAGTATGTTACACAGCAGGGTTAAGTCTTATATGTCCAGCTTTCGTTGCGCGAGAGCCGCCATCCAGGGGGGAACAAGGCTTGCAGCAGCGCGAGAGCGCGCTCAGGGATGGTGGTGTCGTGGATGAGGGCGAGCATCTCTGCGGAGCGGTAGCCGGTGACCAGGTGCGCCAACGCCGTCGACGGCCATGCGATGACGGGGACGTCTGGCGCGAGTGTATCGCCAACGCGGACCGTGGTTCCCGTGCTTTCCAGCGTCACAGCGCCCGCATCGGTCTCGAAACCGACAGCAGTTGCGAGAAGCGGCATAGGCAATTTTAGGCAGGCAATCGCCGCGCGCATGAATCCGGCGGCGTCCAGCACCTTGATCCAATCCGCGTCAGGGATCGTACCGCTTTCAGGATCGGCGCCCTGGACGATGATCTGCGCACCACACGCACGGGCAAGCGTCGTCAGTGGAGTTTCCAGCGTCGCGTAGAGGGGATAGGCGGAGCCATAACTCGGCGCGGCGGGATGCTCGAAGAGGATGAGACCCTTCCCGCGCCCGCGTGCGATAGCCGCCGCCGCCAGGAGTGCATCACGACATTCGGCCAGCGTCCCGGCGCGCACATCGGTTACCAGCAGCCGGTCTTCCAGAATCCCCCCACCCCTTTGGATGGTCAGTCGTTGTTCAGCCTCTTGGAGCGCTTCCACGCCCAGCGTCCGCGCGATCTGTTCCGTCGTGATGACGATAGCGCTGTGATGCGTGAACACGTCGAAGCCGAAGCGGCGGTAGAGTGGATAACGCCCGTGCGTGAGGACAAGCAGGATGCCGGTTTCGCGCAATCGCGCAAACGTCTCTTCCATCAGCGCACGGAAATGACCTTCGCGCCGCCGGTTTTCGCGGGTGGCGACGTCGCAGATGAAGGCGTAGCGCAGGCCGCCGCCTGGAAACGCCATCTGCCGGTGAGGATCGACGACGATAAACGCCACCGGTACATCATCCACCACGCGGGCCAGCGCCCACTCCGGCGGGACGTCGTCGATGTCGGCGTGGTAGGAGGCTGCCATCACCGCCTCGATAGCCCGGCGGCCTTCAGGTGTGGCGGCGGAGAGCGTTCGGACGGTCACACGGTCATCTCCAACGGGCGTTCGAATTCGCGGCGCAGGATGCCGTACAGGAGCATATCGTAGCGCTGCCCGTCGCGGTGAAGAAATTCACGGAAAGCGCCTTCGTGCCGGAAACCCAGCCGCTCGAACATCGCCATCGAACGGCGATTGTAGCTGAACACGGTCGCCTGCACGCGATGCATGTTCAATTCCTGGAAGGCATAGGTGAGCGCCAGGCGTGCAGCCTCTGTCCCGTACCCTTGCTCCCAATACTCGCGTGGGCTGATAGCGATGCTGAACCATGCGTTACCATGCGTCCAGAGAATGCCGTCGAGTTCGATGAAGCCGATCAGCGCATCGTCATCCAGTAACCGGATACCAAACAGGTAGCCGTCAGATGCCTTCTGCGCGTCATCCAACCACGTGCGCAACGACTCCGCAGTCTTGGGATGCGCCGGCGTGGCGTCCAATAGCCGCATGAATTCAGTGTCCTGGTACCATGCAGCAACGATCGGCAAATCATCCTGCGTCAATGCCGTCAATTGGACGCGTGTACCCCGCAACAGTGTTTGTAGATTCATCGTTTCCCCTTCGCCTTAGCCAGCGCCCGCTGTTTGCGGGTACGCTTCCATACGAACACGCCGAGCAACACCGCCATCATCACCCAGGCAACGATGCGGATGACGAGATGGACGAAACTCGATCCGATCGACTGCGATGAATCGCGTCCGAGCAAAAACACGACGTAGTTCAGCCAAGAGAGTGGGGCCAGGAAGGCTCCCAGGTATCCCAATAGCGCGCCCGCGCGAATAACGCCATCCAATGGGGTGCTGAGACTGTCCAATGCAACAATCCCAATGATCGACAGCAGGGCAACGACCCCACAAAGGATGAGAACTCACGTGTTCTTTGCTTGTTTGCCTGCAGGCATAACTAGCACTCCTTGTCGATGATGATCAATGTGCCGGGATTATATCCTGCTTGCACACAAGTCGCAAACTATATAGCGGTCTGGAAGACAGGAGATTCCGTGATGCCACTTTTTTCAGCCGGAACCACTTTGCGAAGGATGAAGAGGCTGTACAGGAATAGTGGTAGGGTAATCAGATGTCGCATATCTGTCGGTCAAGTGTCGCAACTTTGTTGCAAATGCATGGGAAAGGAATTCTCTTTCTGGGGACACAAATATCGAGTAAAATTCTCAGGCGAATCGGCGAAAAAGGTCTTGACAAGTGTGCTATAATAGTAATTGGACGGCACACACAGTGGGTGCACACACGTGGGCGCTGTATCTCCTTGAGAAGGAGGTGATCATGCAGTTAGTGAGTTCACGGAGGGGCCGGCAATAGCCGGCCCCTCTCTATTTATATCACGCTTGCAAAACGAAGAACGGTGGATAGTCAATGGAGCGAAACAGAAGATACAGCGGTCGGAAAGTCAGCAACGTTTCGCGCAGATAGGGGCGCAGGAATGAACCGACGTAAGCCACCCGCATTGTATACCAGGCCTGAACATTAGCCCAGCGCACGCTGACCGCAAAACCCCACGTGTTGTAGATCACCGCCATCAGCAGAAGCGCCAGAACAATTCCCACGATCGCCCCCAGAATGTTGTCGAACACCTTCAATTTTGGCAGCGTTGTCTCCCGAAAGATCACTTTGCCGACAAAGTAGGAGCCGACAAACAACGGCACCATGAGCACCGCAAAGATGATAGTCTGCGTGGTCACCATATTCGGCACGCGACCACCCACTAAGTCGGTCAATGCCCTGGCGACACCATGGAGCATATCCGTGGCCAGAGTGAGCAGCCCCGTTGCCGTGGTGATCAGATAGAAACTCACCAGCGTTGTGATCGACCGCAATAGACCATCCATCGTACAAAGGATAATCACCAGCACGCCAAGCACAATCAATATGCCATCTAGAATTGTCATCGGTTCCCCTCTTTGTACTCAGGATTCAGGCTTGAACGCCGTCACCAGAAAGAATGGTAGATGGGCGATTTGCGCCCACGGGCTGGAACGCGCCAATGCCCCCAGTTCGACCTTCTCCAACGTTAGCGCCTCTGTCACCGTCAACGGCAGGTCGCGCAGGAAATCGAAGCGCGCTGGCGAAGGCGCATAGAGCGACTCGAAGAGACCAACGTTCACCGTGAACCCGCGCGCCGTCAGCAATCCCGGCAATGCCCGCCCGATCAGCGGATCGGCACCGGCGCGTTCCAGGGCGGATAACCAGAGTTCGCGGGCCGCGATCTCCGGCGGGTATTCGACCATGCCGCCGTAGTCGGGTTCCAGGGCCACCAGCGCCCCACCGGGACGGAGCACGCGGTGGATTTCGTCCAGAGCGCGCGCCACTGGTTGCACCCACAGCAACGTCAACTGAGTGAAGACCAGATCGAAGGCGGCGTCGGCAAACGGCAGCCACCGCGCATCCCCGCCGGTACGTGACGCACCAGCGAACGCCGCCACGCCCTCGTGCAGCGCCGTCACCACGCGATCCAGCGCCACGACCGGCCCACCGGCGCGGCGCACCAGTTCCCCCGTCACCGCGCCATACCCTGTCCCCAAGTCCAGAACGCGCTTCCGGCGTGCGATCCCCACCTGCCGGAAAAGTCGCCCCCGCGCCGGCGCTAGCCATTCCGCCTGCTGTGCCAGCATCTCCGGCCCGGGCAAATCGTAGTTCACCAATCGTCCAATCTCCATAAGAGCTGTCAGCTTTCAGCGGTCAGCAATCAGCAGCTAATGGCTGAAAGCTGAGGGCTGGTAACTGATCGCTATCTTCCCCCACCCGCACAGGCACACGCACACGCGCACCCGGCACACGCGCATCCACCACCACCACCGCCGCTGCTGCCACCGCTGGATTTCGCCAACGCCGTGAAGATATCGCCCGTGACCCTGTCCGCGCCGCTGAGATCGACGAAGCCTCCCTTCACACCGGGGATATTCAATGAGCCAGGCATGATGGCTGCCGCCATACCGCCCATCGTCGATTCGGCCCAGCCCGCGAACGAGCCGGCGACATCGCTGGCCCGCGTGCGCCCACCGATGGATGGGCCGCTGACTTTCGGCGCGGCGCTGGCGGCTCCGGCAATCCGTGGACCGCGCGCCCACACCGGCCAGTAATGGTAGCCACGATGCGTGAGCACGGTGGGGTAGTTATCGTTCATCATCACCCAGGGCAGGTACTTATCCAGATACTGCTCGCGCGCCTCGACCTCGCCGAGCGCGGACGCCTGCTCCATCGCCCGGTCGATGACACGGCGGTAATACTCCTGTGTATCGGAAAGATCAAAGCCCTTCATCTTCGCCACTGTCGTTTTGATGAGCGCCTCGGTGGGTTTGGCGAAGTCGATGTTGCGCACAGCTTTGCCATAATTCTGTTCGATCAGAGTCAAATAGCCATCCTCATAGGCATGGATGATGGTGCCCTTCTCCTGAGCGACCTGCCGGCGATATTGGCGGTGTTCTTTGGCAGAATCCAGACTCTTGTTGGACAGAACCCGGAAATCCGCCGTCACCTCCACCGTCAGCGGTTCCTGTTTCGTCACCTCGATGACGCCCTTTTCCAACAGACCAAAGAGCACGAGCGTAAGCACTTTGTTCAGCGGCATCTCGATCAGCACACCGGCCTCCGGCGCGGTCAGGCCGCGCTTGATGCCGCCGCCTTCCACCTGCGCGATGGCGGGCAGGTAGGTCTTGCGCTTCTTCTTCAGCGAGCGTTCATTGAGCACGACGAGCGGCGCGACGATCACGGGCGCAATCAGCGCCGAGATCGGGCTGATGAACAACAAAAACACGATGCCGCCGCCCAAAATGGCAAACACCGAAAAGCCGGTGCCGCCCGAAAACCGAAAGAAGAGCACGGCAAACAAGATCATCGCCACAGCGCCGAGGACAAGGCGTGTGGTGGGATTGTCTTCCAACCATTTGTTGGCCAACTGGATGAGCGTCATCTTGATCACGCGCGTCATGCCGCGCTGCGGGAACGAGACGCCGACGCGATATGCTTTCGTCGCCGTCCCCTGCGACCACTGCCACACGGCGACGGCGCGCCCTTGATAGAGCGCCTTGTTGGTAAAAGGCACGTCCTGGTACAGTATTTCGTCAGGTTGAATCCCTTCCAGCATATGAATCACAAGCTGGATATTCGACGTGCCGCGCACCAGGTCGCTGTCGAACCAGGTCGGCGTGATTTGCAACGAGGCGAGGTCCTTCTTGGTCGTATCCTGGAAGACCAGGTCGGGCATGCTGAACTCGAAGTGCAGCGTGCCGCTCGAACCGCGCGGAATGGCCTGATCGCCCAGGTGGACTTCGACGCCTGGATTGACGTATTCGGACTTGCGGATCGTGCTCAGGTTAACCCCGTTGATCGAGGCGCGCATATTGCTGATGCTGTAATTGCTATGCGGCACGCCGATATCCACAATATCGATCGGGCTACCGTAGTTGTCGAAGGTGATGTCGTAGACGATCTTCACCGAAGCGTCCGGTTGCACATAGACCTGCATCTTCAGATCCGGCACGCCGAAGCTGTAACTTTGCGCCGCCACCGGCCCGCCAATGGACGCCATCAGTATCAACAACACCCACCAGGCGAACGCACGGAATATTCGTGTACGTTTCATCCCTATACCTCTACCAATTTTAACAAGCCATCAGTGCTCAATCGCTGATGGCTGATAGCTGAAAGCTGACTGCTATCTCCCCCCACCCGCACACGCGCACGCGCACGCGCATCCGGCGCAGGCGCACGCGCAACTGCTGTGAAAACCGCCGCCTGAAGAGGAGGAGCGGGTGACCGGCGCAGGCTTTTGTAGTGATGTAGGCATGATGGCTGCCGCCATGCCGCCCATCGTCGTCTCAGTCCAACCGGCGAAAGAAGACGCCACATCACCGAACTTGGGAGCAGGGCGTCCGCTTGATGCAGCGGCAGGTCTGGCAGTGGCCGCACCCGCTGCGCCCATTGCTGCCGCCGGGCGTGTCTGGCGTGCCCAGATGGGCCAGTAGTTGTAGCTGCCGACGGTCATCACACTGCGGTAATCCTTATCGAGCATCACCCACGACCCGTACTTATCGAGGTATTGCTCGCGCTGCTCGATATCGCCCAACGCGGCTGCCTGTTGCATCGCCCGTTCGATGACGCGGCGGTAGTAGTCCTGGGTGTCCGAGAGATCGAAGCCCTGCATCTTGGCGGCAGCGATGTCGACCAGCTTCTGCATCGGTTTGACCACGTTCAGTTGCTTCACCGGCTTGTCTGGATGCGCCTGAATCTGATCCAGGAAGGCGTCTTCATAGTTGTGGATCACCGTCCCTTGCTTTTGAGCGACGGAACGACGATACTGCGCGCGCGCATCGGCGTCCTCTAAATCGGTACGGTAGGCGTCGGCGACTTCCACCTTCAGGGCCTCAGTGAGCGAGCCGGTGCCCTCTGCCTTGCGCACCAGTCCTTTTTCAAGCAGGCCAAAGATGACGAGCGCCAGCACCTTGTTCAACGGCATTTCCAGGATGACGGCAGCTTCCGGCGCGGTCAAGCCACGCTTGATTCCACCACCCTCCACCTGCGCGATAGGCGGCAGATAGTTGGGCTTGCTGGCCTTTATCGCCCCCCGGACGATCGACCAGATAATGAAGGCAGGTATCGCCACTGGGAAACAAAAACCGAGTATGCCACCGATGACACCCGTAAACTGCCCGAGCCAACGGGTGAACAGGTCCCAGGTGCTCACTTTGGTGATATTGGTGAGGCCACGCTGCGGGAAAGAGACGCCCACGCGATATTCTTTCGTCGCAGAGACGTTCTCGTAACGCCACACGGTGACCACGCGCCCGTTCTCGGTGCCCTTGTCGGTAAATGGCACGTCCTGATACAGCACTTCGTCAAGCTGGATGCCTTCGAGCATCGTAATGCGGATCTCGATCGTCCCTGTGCCGCGCACCGAGCCACTGTCGAACCACGTCGGCGTGATTTGCAGCGAGGCGTTCTCCTTGTTCGTCGTGTCGGTGAAGATCATCTCCGGCATCGTCATCTCGAAGTGCAGCGTGCCTTTTCCACCCGTTGGGATGGCTTTGCCCGCCAGATGCACTTCCACGCCGGGATTGACGTACTCGGACTTGCGGATGTCGGTCAGCGCCACGCCATCGATGGAGGCGCTCATAGTGCTGATGCTGTAGTTGCTGTGCGGTGTCCCAATGTCGACAATGTCAATGGTGCTGCCGTAGTTTTCGAAAGTGATGTCGTAGACAATCTCCGCGGAACTGTCCGGCTGGACATAGACCTGCATCAACATCTCCGGCACGGCGAAGCTGTAATTCTGCGCCGACGCCGGCAGCGCGCTGCAGATTAACAGCGCCAGCACGCCCAGGCTGAAGAATCGTAACCACGTTTTTTTATGCATCATACTGCCCCCTTGCATATAGCTTCAACGGATTGAGCAGGTGAAACGGAGACGTTTTCGCTGGATTCCGTTGAGAGATTGACCGTCGGCGCTCTGCTATAGCTGCGCCCACCCCGCCGGTTCGCGGGGACAATCGGCGGCGCAAATCGCCAGACCAGGACAACGGTCGCAGTGCGTCGGCGCTTCGACGCGCTCGCGATACCTGCGGAAGACTTCATGATGCCAGATGGTGTCCCACGGCATCTGCAGCAGGTTGCCCGCACTCTTGTACGGGCCGCGCGGCGGGATGACGCTGCCATCCGGTTCGACGCGCACCGCCACGTCGCCGGAACAACGCGGGCCGCGCTGTACCTGTGCGGCCAGCGATTGAGCAGGGTCGCGCTGCACGGGCGGATCCCAGATAAAGCGTGCATGCGCCTCATGCGCAGCCTCTTCGACCATCGTGGCAACCTGCGGCATCGCATCGGCGGTGAAGATGCCATCCTGTTCAGCCAGCGCCTCGTCGGTGGTCACGTAGGCGACGAAGGCAATGTTATCCGCGCCTTGCGCAATGAGTGTGGTGACGGTGGTATTGAGCACGAACAGCGTCGTTTGCACGAGCGGCACTTCCGCCACGGCACACAGTTGGTTCGCTTCGAGCCAGGCCAACAGCGCGGTCGCGGCGGCGTGATCGCCGGCGCCGCACAACGCATCGTGGACGCTGGGATCGTCGGAGGCGTAAATGAAAGTGATATGATCCACGCCCGCCTGGATCAGAGCCGTCAGGAGATCGACGTTCCACAGGTCGCTGGCGCGCCCGCGCACCCCGGCGATCATCCCCAGGTCTTCGGCACGCTCGATGGCGCGGACAAGATGTGTGGCGTCAGGAACGGGAGGGGCAAGCAGGGTCACATGCGGAATGCCGGCGTCCCACAGCTTATTGATAATCGGCAACAGTTTCTCCGGGTCGGCCAGCGGCAGGGAAGCCTGCAATGGGGCGATCAATTGCGCGCCGTAAGGAGAGAGCGCGGCATCATCGAGGTTGTAGATCGGGTACGTATCCCCCGGTGTGGTAATCTGCGTGATGAGCGCGTCCACCTTGGCGATGTCTGCCCGCATCATATCCACGGTGGTCCCGCGAAAATTGGCGACGAGATCCTGGAGAACCGTGTCCGCGCTTTTGCCGTCGAGCAAGCCTTTGGCGATGAGGACGCCGGTTGGTGAAAGCCGGGCGGCAGCAGCGGCGTTGGCGATCAACATCCCCGAACCGTCGCGTTCCACCCGCAAATGGAAGCGTGTATAGAGGCCCGCGGCCTCCTGCATCGCGTGATAAATACCCGGAGCCACCGCCAGCGGAGGCGCCGCGCGCTTGATGCCAAACAGATTTTTGAGCCATTCCAGTGCCATAGTGACCTCCTCGATTTCCGATTGCGGATTGCCGACTTTCGATTTAACTTTGGATCTTGCGATACTTGCGGTCGTAGAGGGTGTCGTCGTAGGGAGCGCGGCGGCCGGGACAGTTGTCACGCGGGCAGAGCTGACAACTGGCGAAGTCTTCCGCTGCCGCAAAGCGCAACCCCGACACGGTTTTGTTCGGTGTCATCAAAAAGCTGTCCGAGAGCTGCACGCCAATCGCCCCTTCGATGTCGCCAAGGATGGCGAAGAGCGGGCGCTGCTGTGGCATTGGCCAATCCTCGAGCGATCCCGGCGACATCACCGCCATTTTACCCAATCCATACGTCTCTGTCATATGCTCGAAGAGCGCCTGAATCGCTTCTCGCACGGCGACTTCTTTGATGATGTCGGCCCAATATTTGTAAAGCATATCGTCCTGCGCGTGCGCCCAGGCATCCAGTTCCACGCCGCAGGTGGCGACATAGGGGAAGATACGATGGACGGGGTCCAGGTTCACGGCCAGCACCCGGCTGTCCAGCCTCACGCCCCCCACCACGACGTAATCATCCCCCCGATCATCGATAAAAGCGACCTTGTAAAGCGCCTTCGGCTTGGCAACAGCCTCGGCTTCATCCACCAGACGTTCAAGATCGGACAGGTAAGAACTTCCGTCTCGGAGACGCAACCGCTTCACCAGCGCCGCGCGATCTGGTTGGAAGGGAATAGTGTCGATTACGGTGAAACGCATGATTCCTTCACTTTTAACAGAGTTTCAGAAGCTCACCAAATCACCTATCGATTGGAGTGCGCCGATCAGCGCCAGCAGCAACATCAATCCCAAAGTGAGCAGACACAGCGCCAACCCGGCCCAGGCCAGCCCCCGCTGTTGTTTCGAGCGAATCCCCAGGACACTCAGGACGATGCCGGTCAACGGGAAAGGCAGGTTGCAGATCGGGATAATGAACGTCGTGGCCAGGCCGATCAACCCCAGGATAAAGGCGACAATCGAGGCAATACCCATTTCGCGCCGAGCTCTGGGCTGCGGTGGCCAATAATGCGGCATCTGCGACGGCATTGGTTGCGGCGACTGCTGAGGCATTGGCTGCGGCATCTGGCGCTGAACTGGCTGCGGCGCCGGCTGTCGCATCGGTGGAACGCGCGGCTGTGTCGGCGGCTTGGTGATGGGCATCGCCTGCGCCCGCGCAGGGGGCGTCGCTCTCTGCGAACGCGGTTGCGGGGGAGGCGGGCCAGTGGGCGGACGCTGCGGGGCATAATGTTGTGCCGGAGCGCTCAAAACAGCGGCCATTTCCCGCGCGCTTTGGAAACGATCGATAGGACGCAGTTCAAGCGCGCGCATCAACGCCGCTTCGATGGCGGGATCGATGGCAGGATTCAACGCACGCAGGGGGATCAAGGCCGCCGGGTTGACGATGCGCTTGGTCGCCGTGGGCGGAGCCTGACCGACGAGTGCGTGATAGAGCGTTGCGCCCAGGCCATAGATGTCGCTGCGGACGTCAGTGGAGCCAGATTCTGCCTCATATTGTTCCGGCGGTGCGTATTCCGGCGTCCCCATGCCGCGCACCACCGTCATCGTGCGGGGATCGCGCGGATCCCACAACTTCACCAAGCCAAAGTCCACCAGCACTGCCTGATCGTCGGGGCGGATGATGATGTTGGTGGGCTTGATGTCGCGGTGGAGCACGTTTTGCCCGTGACAGTAAGCCAGTGCGTCGAGCAACTGGTGCGCCCAGCGTAGCACCACCGACACCGCCAGCGCGCCCTCGCGCTCGATGCGGTCGGCCAGGCTCTCACCTTCGACCATCTCCATGACCAGATAAGCATTGCCGCCCTCTTCGAAGGAGTCAAGAACACGCACCAGGTTGTTGTGGTTGAGTCGCGCCAGCGTCATTGCCTCGCGTTTGAACTGCTCACGCAGTTGCCCCAACATCTGCGGATCGAGATCAGTCTGGGACGTCAACTCCTTGATGGCGACAGGGATTTCCAGGCTCATGTGCCAGGCGGCGTAGACCGCGCCCATGCCGCCCCGGCCGAGCAGATGCGTGATGCGATAGCGGTTTTGTTGGAGGATAGTCCCTTCTCTTAGCATAGTTGTCTCTTTCAAAACAGTCTTACTTCTCGCTTAACGTAAACGCCCGCTGGCGCGCGTGGCGGCGCGCGCAGTCCCAGCGGGTAGGTTAAAGCCTCTCCCCCCGTCAGTTCCCTCAAAATGGGTGGGCGGGAAA
>MTKY01002969.1_pt1 | contig 38113 bp, 34 predicted proteins | sample 1042731 | NCBI WGS metagenome assembly MTKY01 (sample SAMN06212206, study PRJNA360538) | anaerobic digester metagenome | biome: Wastewater treatment plant; material: sludge; isolation source: anaerobic digester fed with sludge from wastewater treatment plant | place: Denmark: WWTP Soeholt ...
ATGGCTTTTTCAACCTCATAGTGGACGAGCCCAAACGCGCCCACAAAGCCCTCACGAAGGAGGGGCTTAAGGTGGAGCTTAAAGAGGTGGTTGCCGTTCTAATCGAGGACCATCCCGGGGGGCTGGACGGCCTTGTCCAGGCGCTTGCCGCGGAGAAGATCAACGTGGAAAACGCCTACGGCTTCGTGCTCGAAGCGCACAAAAACGCGGTTTTCGTGGTGGAGGTCGGCGATCGCGAAAAGGCGCTGAAGGCGCTGTCCACCAAAGGCTATAAGACCCTGGACGCCGACGCTCTCAACGCCATAGAGCCCTTCCATTATATGAAGTACTGAGGCCGCCGTACGCATCTCGACCCTCCCGGCCGGCCGTAATAAGCGATAGCCGGCCGGCATCACAAAAAAATATTTTTCGCGCGCGATCTATCGTAAAAGCGACGGCAGGAAGAGCACGATCTGCGGCAGGGGAATGAGGATCAGCGTAAGCGCTATGAGCGCTATGAGAAGCGGCACCACTCCGCGGAATATCACCTCGAGCGGCACGTCCCGCGCCACTCCGCTCACCACATAGACGTTCACCCCGACCGGCGGGGTAATGACCCCAATCTGGGTGATGAGGACTATGATCACGCCGAACCATATCGGATCGAATCCCAGATGTGTTATAACCGGATAGAAGATCGGAATGGTGAGCATGATAAGCGCAAGCGTGTCTATAAAGCAGCCTCCGGCGATATAAACGGCAATGATAAGGAGCATGACAAGCCAGGGGTGCAGGTCGAAGCCCGCGATCCACGAGGCTATGTCGAACGGTATGCGCGATACCGCCAGAAAATGCCCGAAGATGGTGGCGCCCGCCACAATCACCATTATCATGCACGAGATGCGCGTGGTTTCCATAAGGGCGTCGAGAAAGCCCTTCTTGCTAAGCGTTCGGGTGATAAGCGCGAGGATAAGCGTTCCGGCAGCTCCTATGCCGCCCGCCTCGGTGGGTGTGAAGATGCCGGCGAAGAGGCCGCTCATCACCATTACGAAAAGGACGAGCGTCTCGAGCACGCCCGATAGCGAGCGTATCTTCTCCCGAAACGTGGTTTTGGGGCCGCGAGGTCCGAGCTCGGGATTAACGGCCGTCCAGATGAGTATGGCGATGATGAAAAAGAGCGTGAGGAGAATTCCCGGAATGATGCCCGCAATAAAGAGCTTACCGATGGACTGCTCCGTGAGTATTCCGTAAACGATAAATATCACGCTTGGCGGAATGAGGATGCCCAGGCTTCCGCCCGCGGCGACAACGCCCGTGGCCAGGCTCGGCTTGTAGTTGAAGCGCTTCATCTCCGGAAGGGTAACCGCGGCCATGGTCGCTGCCGTGGCGTTGGTCGAGCCGCAGATGGCGGAGAAACCGGCGCACGCTCCTATGGTGGCTATGGCGAGACCTCCGGGAAGATGGCCGATCCAGGTGTACGCGGTGTCGAAAAGGCGCCTGCTTATGCCGGAGTGGAAGGCGAGCTGCCCCATGAATATGAAAAGCGGCACCACCGTAAGATTATAAGAGCTGAAGGTGCTGAATATGTCCTTCGCCGCCATGCTGAAGGCCGCGTCGGGCGAGACGATCCATGAGAAACCGGCCAGCCCGAGTATGCCCATCAGAAAGCCGACAGGCATTCGCGTAAAAATGAGGACAAAAAGGGCGATAAGCCCGATAAGGCCGATGATGGTGGGGCTCATTTTTTAAACGCCTCCCGCACGGTCCTAATGCATCCGACGGACAGTACGGCCGTCAGGAGGGCGCAGCCCAGCGCCGTGCCGAGCACGAAAGGATAGACCGGCATCTTTATCGTCATGGACACCTCGCCGGACCTGAGAAAATCGAGCGCGTAGAGGGCCGATCTCCATGTGATGAGCCCGAAAAAGGCCGTACCCGCGAGGCCGGTAATCGCGTCGATTACGGACTTTGGGCGCTCCGGCAATTTCTGCACCAGGAATTCCACCGCGATGTGCCCTTTTTCTACCGAGGTATAGGCCAGGGAGAAGGATATGACCACGGCGCCGAGCAGCCCCACAATATCGTACGCTCCGGGAATGGATAGCCGCAGATAGCGGAGCACCACGTCCAATACGGTGATCGCCATCATGGCGAACACCGCCGCCATCGAGATCCGGTTTACCTTTGTGGACAATGCCTGAAGGGCCTTTTCTATTCGGTACATTTCCGTGCTCCGCCCTGGGAGTTACTCCGGCGCCCCATTGGCTGGAGCGCCGGAAACCAAAGTCCTATTTTCCGTATTTGGCCGAGTATTCGCCGATCAGCCTGTTAAGCGTATCGACCGCCTTCTGTCCGGGAATACCCTTCGCCGAAACGGTCTTGATGTATTCGTTTATAACCGGCTGCACGGCCGCTTTCCATTTCGCGTTCTCCTCGGCCGAGAGCTCGATTACGTTGTTTCCCTGTGCAATGGAAAAGTCGCGGCCCTCCTTGTCGGCGCGATCCCAGGCTTTGCCGTGAACGTCGACCCAGGCCTCGCTTGCGTCCGTAAATATCTTTTTTAGATCGTCCGGCATGGCGTCCCATTTAGCCTTGTTCATCACGACGTACATGGCGGTGGTGTATCCGATATCGCGGCAGTTGGTGGTGTGCTTTACCACCTCGGCCTGCTTCCAGCCCTTTAGGGTCTCGATAGGGGTGAAAGTCCCCTCGACAACCCCTTTCTGAAGGGCCTCATAGGTCGCCCCCTGCGGCATTGCGACCGGCACGCCGCCGAGGGATTTTACCACCTTGGAGCTCAAACCGGTTGAACGTATCTTCATGTTTTTAAGCGCTGCGAGGTTTTCGACCGGCTTTTTGGTATGAAGGAGCCCCGGGCCGTGCGCGTGTATATAGAGGACCTTGACATCGTCGAGCGCTTTGGGTTTCATCACCCTGTAGAACTCGTGCGCAACCCTTGTCGCCACCATGCCGCTTGGATATCCGAGAGGAAGGTCGACCGCCTCCATGGTCTGAAACCTGCCAAGCGTATAGGCGAAGCAGGACATGCCGATGTCGGTGATGCCCTTCACGACGCCGTTGTAGGTTTCATCGGCCGAGACCAGCGTGCCGCCCGGGTAGATGTTGATCTTTACGCGCCCTTTGCTCTTATTCTCGACTTCCTTTGCCCAGTCCGCGGCCGCCTTGCACTGTTCGTGCGTGGGCGGGAAAAAGATGCTGTAGCTCAGCGTGATCTCGGCCTCCTTTTTTGCTCCACAGGCGCTAAAGCCTGCCGCGACCGCGATTGCCAGCGAGAGACACAGGATTGTTTTTTTCATAGCTCTCTCCTCTTTGTGCGTATTGTAATGCTCCGCCGTATTGTAAACCTTGTTCGACGGGATTCCGCGCCGATTTCGGACGCTGCGGGCCCCTGTATTCGTTCCGCCATCCGCTTGGGGCCGGTTGCCATTCGGGGGGCCGATTTGGCGACAGGCTCTACCGAACATCTTTTGCGAATTAAATCAAGCAAAATTATTCCGGCCGTTATTTTCGACCCTTAATGAGAATATGCAAATATGTATAATGCCTCCCGGGGCCGGAAATGACGCACGCGTCAGCGGCCGGGAGCGCCTTAAAATGGTTGACCGGGCCGGATGCAATGTGACATAATGTTATGCATGTGGAGATTGCAATTCCCGAGCATTACATGCAAGAGATAAGGCTTTTAACCGGCAACAATTCCTTTTACAGGGACGCCTTTCTTGACGCTGGATACTCGGTCCTCGATTCCGGCTCTCTTCGCGCTCCCGAAAGGGGCCATGCGGACGCTTGCCTCGAACGGATCGCCATAATCGAGATAGCCGACGGTTCGCTCGACACGGCAGCGGAAACGGCGGGAAGGATGATGGGGGAGGGGGCGCGTGTGCTTTGCCTTGCGCGCGCGGACACGCCGGCCGTTCGCGGATTCTTGTTCGAGGCGGGAATCGCCGACCTGTTTACGGCGGACCGTCCGCGGGAACTGGTGGAGTCGGTAGCGGCGCCGGCGGAGCCTTCGGACGGGGAGAGGGGCGTATTCGTGATGCTGGATGACTGCGGGGCCAGGGTCCGCATTATGCGCTCGGTGGCCGGAAGGTTCGGCTATGGCCTTCGCTCCGTCGTAACGGTCGAGGAATTTTTCGAGGAGCTGGAAGCGGACTTTACGGCTAGCTTCGTTAACCTGGGCGCCTCCGGCTTCAATATAAACGGCTTCATCCGCCGAAGCCACTCGAATGGAAGGATAAAGCTCGCGCCGTTCATGGCGTACAAGGACACTCGCGAGGGCATTTTCGTAAACGAGGTCATATCGGGGCTCAATCGCCTGACGAAGGCCATACTGTCGCCCGAGGAGATGTTCGGCTTCGTTACGGGGATGCTGTTTCGCAAGGAGATAGTGGGACCGCTCGACGAGATCTCCCTAATCCTCGGATATCCGGAAAGCGCCGGCTTTGCGCGCGAGAGCTTCGGAAGGCTCTGTTTTTCCCTCGGGATGGGCGCGTTCGAGATGGCCAACGTGTTGAATGAAGCCGACCATGCGCGCATGCGAAACGCCGTCGAGCGGATGCGGAGGGCCCTGGCGAAGTCCAATGGAATTCGCTGGTTAGTGCGCGATGTAGAGAAGCTCCCTACCTGCGGCGCAGGGGGTGCTTGAAGATGAAGTCCGCAATAAGCCCCAGCGGGAGCTTTTGGCGCTTTCGCTCATCCGCGCTTTCTGGATAACAGGGGCGCTCCTCCGTGTGGCAGTAGCGGCACAGGCGCTCCCGCGCCTTTATGCCGTCGTATCCAAGGATGGGGTACATGCCGAGCGATACGGCCTTTCTGTAGGAGTTCTCTCTCGCCTCGAACGAGGCGTGATTGCTGAATTCGTGATAGAGGCTCCCGGGTCCATGACAGGCCTCGCATCCCACCCCCTCGGCCCTGGTGGCCTCGGTCTTTCCCCCTCCGGTCGTGTGGCATTTAAGGCAAATTAGGCTTTGAGTCGGGTCGTCCACTCCTGCCTTACGGGATATCTCCCTGCCCTTTTCCTGTGAGAGCGTCTGGTAGGCGCGTGCGTGCGGCGAGGCCGACCATATCTTGTGCTGGTTTCCTATGCCGTCGGACTCATGGCACTTTTTGCACTGCGCCACTCCGATAAACGCGGGGAAGTTGCGGCGGGCGGCCCCTGTCGGCAGGGCCGAGAGCAGAATGGCGGCGGCCGAGGCCGCAAGGAAGATTCTGTTTATCATGGCATATCCCGTGAAGGGTCGGCCGGGTCAAGCTTGCGCGGCCCGGCCGAACGCGTCCATTAAAAGAATGCCTTCGTGCCCGGCGAAGGTCAAGAATTTAACTTGACTTCGGCCCTTCGGCGTGCTGTATATTTATCGATGGACCGTCGAGCCTGGGGCGCCGCGAACCGGCGCCCCAGGCTCGACGCGGCCTGGCAGGACGGCAAGGCCGGATACCCGCCCCGGACCACAGGGAGGTGCGCATGAAACAGAATCCGACATCCGATCTGAAGGTCGGGGAGTTCCTGGTAGAGAGCGGCATCATCTCCGAATCCCAGCTCAACGAGGCCCTGCTTCTACAGAAGGACAACGCCGAGCGCCTTGTCGGAGAGATACTGGTCACCCTGGGGGTCCTCAGCAAGGAAGACCTCATAATGGCCATGGAGATGTACCTTATGACCACCAACAACCAGCCCAGGCATGTGGACGAGTGGCTGGACCAGGATGAGATCGACATGCTTTTGGAGAAGATGAGGGCCAAGAATAGCGGGCGCTAAAACACCCGGTATTTTAGGCGCGGGCATGAGGCGGGCGGAGCCCCGGGCGTATGATTATCGTTAAGAACGCCCGGAGCTTTTTATATGGCCTGCCGGCAAAACGCTTCTTCCGGGAAATAATCATGGCGAAGAGGTCCAAAAAGGGCTCCAGGAGCAGCTCGTTTCCGCCTGAATCGACTCCTCCCCCGGAAAATCGAAACGTAATCGATTTAACCGGCGAGGACCAGTCGAAGCCGGATTCTAACCGCGATCGGGGATGTTCGGAATCCGGGGACGGAGACGATGGAAGCGATAAGCGCGGTGAATAACGCCAGGGCGCAAGACGTGGCCGCCATATATGGTAAAAGTAATTGACAAATAGGTTCGCGTAATTGGATACTGCTTCCATGATCGAGTTCGAGGACAAAACGTGTTTTGGCTGCGGTGTGGACAACGAGCACGGTTTACGGCTAAAGCTCAAGTTTGACGAAGACACCAAGACGGCATATGGCGAATACAAAGCGCATCAGAAGCTGGAAGGCCCCCCCAACATCATTCATGCGGGGATCATCGCGGTGCTGCTTGACGAGACCATGATGACGGTCAACAAGTATATCGACCTCATGGCCCTTACCGGAGAGCTCACCATTCGCTATCTCCAACCCGCGTTCATCAACGAGAACCTGTATATAAGGGGATGGTACGTCAAAAAGAACAAGCGTGTAATAGAGAACCGAGCCGAGATCGAAAACGAGATGGGCAAGATAGTCGCCCGCGCCAAGGGCAAGTACATCGAGATGGATGAGATTCCGCAGCCCGAGTGACGAGCGCCGAACGGGCGGCGTCCGCCGCCCCGCATACCCTGGTCAATTATACGCCGAAGTGGTGGAACTGGTAGACGCAGCGGACTCAAAATCCGCCGGAGGCAACTCCATGAGGGTTCAAGTCCCTCCTTCGGCAAAATACAGACGGCCCTTCCACGCGAAGGGCTTTTCTTCGTCCGCGGGAAGGGAAGAGTTCGGGGACAGGGCTTACGGTGAGTTGCGGGGTTTGGGGGATAAAGGGATACTCGATCTCCGAAACCCTGTCCCGCGGGGGAAGTGGGGTGGGCTTACAATTCGCGGAATTTATACAGAGGCGCCGCTGAGAATCGAACATACGATTCAACGGCGCCGCCCTGTGCGTTATGCATGAAATCCGAGGATGCGCGGTACGCTGTACCGCGGCCGCTGGAGTGCGGTTTGCCCTCTCCGGATACGGTGTTTTCCATCACCGTGCCGCCAAACATGGCGACAAGGATGCCGATTGCCTCGTCGGTTGAGCGGTACTTCTTCGTATGATCAGCACGCGTTTCGCTCCGGAAGAGCAAACCCTGATTTCCGTTGTTTTTCCCGCGATTCTTATCAGAAAAACGATCCTTTGCTTGTCCATTCGCTTTCATGGGGCTCCCTGTCTTGGATTTTTATTCACACCGCGCAGAGAGAGAATCCGCACGAGCGGCAGTAAAAACAGCCCGATTCCGGTAAGAGCGGCGCCCCACACTCCGGACAGCGGCGGATACTCGAGAGAGAGGCTTGTGTTGTGCTGGTCATACTATACCTCCGTAATGCCTACAGGTATATAGTATATATATGTATAGTATTTTGCAAGCTTTTTTGTGTTTTTTTAGAAAAATTTTTTAGGAAAGTCCTAAAAACAATTATTTTCAGGTTATTTTTTAAATGCAACTACTGGTAAATTCAACACTTAGGTTTATCCGCCCGCCTTCGGCGGGCGGATAAACCGAGTTTTTGTGACTACCCTTTATTTATATTCCCGGAAGATTATGGCCTCTCCAGGTGGCCACGGTCGCTCCGATAGAGTATCGAAGCTCACCGGCATGCGCAGGATGGGTACCCTGGGTGGGCGCGCTAAAGCTCCGGCGAGAGAACGGCATTCCAGCAGGGCAGGGGCGCGTTCCGCGGAATTCATCATCATCGCCCGATATTTATTGAGAATGAGGTTGAATTATGTTTCGCTTTCCGGAGGATTGTCCGTATATTTTAACAATGCCGGCGCTTGTGGTATTTTTGATTGTACAGGCGGAGGATTTTCCGTACGGAGCGCGAAGCTGAATTGAAGGGCTCCCCCCACGGACGCCGGGGCGCTATGAGGATGGCGCAGTGATGTTGACAATAATTATTTGGAGAGAGATTTGGTGAATGACCGCCCGGTCGAGGATTGCGAGAACGGACATGCGGCGGTCACGGCAAGTTTCAAAGAGGAGAGCATGGCGAAACCATCATTGGATCCGAACAAGGACTGGGAAGAGCTTTTAAAATCGGAATTCACCGAAGGCGTAAAACCCAACGCGGAAACGGCGGGCTCGAAGCCCGGCACTGGAACGCACCAGTCCGACATCAATTTCGATATAAAGCCCGAAGAGCTCGAGAGCTACCTGAACCGCTACGTGGTCGGACAGGAGCAGGCTGTCGAGGTAATAGCCACCAAGGTATGCACGCACTTCAACAGGATGAAGCTCGACCGCTCCATCCCCGAAGAGGAGCGCATTGTCGGAAACATCAAGAGCAATATGCTGCTGATAGGGCCAACGGGCGTCGGCAAGACCTACATCATCAAGCTCATCGCAAAACGCATAGGCGTTCCCTTCGTTAAGGCCGACGCCACAAAATTCAGCGAGACGGGCTATGTGGGCGGCGACGTGGAGGACCTGGTGCGGGAGCTTGTACACGAGGCCGACGGCGATATCGGCCTTGCCGAATACGGAATAATCTACCTCGACGAGATTGACAAGATCGCGTCCACCGGCAATGTTTACGGCCCGGATGTGTCGCGTTCCGGGGTCCAGCGCAATCTCCTGAAGCTCATGGAGGAGTCGGAGGTCGACCTGAAAACGCCGCACGACCTGGCCTCGCAGGTGGAGGCGGCCATGGAGGCCCAGCGGACCGGCAAGGTGACGCGCAAAAAGATCAACACGCGCAACATACTCTTCATCGTGTCGGGCGCCTTCGGCGCGATTGCGGACATCGTGAAGAAAAGGCTCAACATGCAGTCAATCGGGTTCGAGCAGGCGGCTTCGCAGCGCGAGGAGCGCGGAAACCTTCTCAAGGAGATAAAGACCGAGGACCTCATTCAGTTCGGCTTCGAGTCGGAGTTCGTGGGCCGCCTTCCGGTAACGGTGGTTCTTAACGAGATGACGGAGGAGGGGCTTTACAATATACTTAAAAACAGGTACAGCACGGTTGTGCTGGGCAAGAAGCTGGATTTCCGGGCCTACGATATCGACCTCGAATTTACCGACGAGGCCCTGCGCGTCTTCGCCCGAAAGGCCTACGCCGAGCGGACCGGCGCCAGGGGGTTGCTCAGCGTATTCGAGCGGGCCCTTATAAAGTTCGAGAAGACGCTTCCCTCCACCGAGATAAAAAAGCTAATGATCGACATCGACGCCGTCGAGCGGCCGGAGGAGACGCTTAAAAAGATGCTTTTAAGCGACAGCATCAAGCATTTCCAGAAAGACTTTTTGCTGAAGAACGGCATTTACCTGGATTTCAGGAAGGACGCCGCCGAGCGGGTGCAGGAGATGGCGCAGGCCGCCAACCGCAGCATCAAGCAGCTCTGCGGGGAGCTCTTTCACGATTACGCCTACGGTATCCGCCTTATGTCCATGGAGCACTTCACCATCACGCGCGAGGCGGTGGAGAACCCGCAGGCCTATCTGGACAACTACATCCGGGAAAACTACAAGAAGAACTGATGGAAACCGGCCGGGCCCGCGGATGATTGCGCGGTCAGTCGATCCGCTTGAACGATGAACGGTACTGTCTGGTGAGATCAACGTACACCTGCTTGCCGAGCTCCCAGGTCTCGCGGTGCTTTTCCTGTACGTCGCCTATCTCCTTAGCGGGTACGCCCGCGTATATCTTGTTGTCGGGGACGTTCATTCGATTCACTACAAGCGCGTGTTCCCCTATGATGGCCCATTCCCCCACTACGGAGTAGTCGGTGACGGTGGCCATCATGCCGATGACGCAAGAATCCTTGAGTGTGCAGGTATGCAGCATGGCGTTGTGCCCCACGGTTACGCGTTTGCCTATTTCCACCCTGTCCATCGGGCGTGCGTGTATGGTTACGCCCTCCTCGATGGCGCTTCCGTCGCCGATGATGATGGTGCCGTAATCGCCCCGGATGATCGCGCCGAATCCAATGTAGCAGTTTTTTCCGATGCGGACGTCTCCGATTATCTCGGCCGACGGCGCTATCCAGCTTCCCTCTCCCACCTGGGGTCTGCGGTCGTTGATCTCGTACAGCGGCATGTTGCCTCCCTTTCCAGCGTTTATATTTAGGAAGCCGGGGTCAGAGCCCCGTTGCGTCCATTATGCGCTTTATGGCCTGCGCCCGATTGAGCGTATAGAAATGGAGTCCCGGCGCCCCCCACGCCTTGAGCTCGACGCATTGTTTGATGGAGTATTCTATCCCCGCCTCGCAGATGGAGTCCGCGTCCTCGCACCGTTCGAGCCTCCGGAGGAGTTCCTTCGGCACGGTCGCGCCGCACATGGAGGTGACCCGGTCCACCTGCGAAAGGCCCGTCACCGGCATGATGCCCGGGACGACCGGAACCCTTATGTTCATCTGAGCGAGGCTGTCCATGAATCGGTAAAAATCTTCATTATTGTAGAAGAGCTGGGTGATGATGAAGTCGGCGCCCGCATCCACCTTGCGTTTGAGGTTGTCGAGATCGGTCCGCATGTCGGGCGCCTCGATGTGTTTTTCCGGATATCCGGCAACGCCGATGCAAAAGCCGTCAATGGAGCGGATGAACGAAACAAGCTCGCTCGCGTAGGCAAAACCGTCCGGCGGCGGCGTGAAGCGCGTTTCGCCCCTCGGGGGGTCTCCGCGCAGGGCCAGGATGTTCTCTATGCCGGAAGACTTCACCTGGCCGAGGTATTGCCGGATCTCGTCCCGCCCGGCGCCCACGCAGGTAAAGTGCACCAGCGGCAATATGCCCTGTGCGTCGCGCAGGCTAAGCGCAAGCTCCAGCGTTTTCTCCTGGGTGGAGCCGCCGGCGCCGTATGTCACAGAGATATATTGCGGCTGATAGCCGGAGAGGTCGTCGAGCGCCTGCCTTAGCCCTTCCTCGCCCTGGGGCGTTTTGGGCGGGAATATCTCGAACGAGACGACAAAGCGCTCGCGGTAGAGGTCGATTATTTTCATGTGGCTTGTTCCCGCTTTCCGGCGCGAGGCCGGGCTTGGATTTGTCTACCGGCCGGCCGTTTGCGGCGGCTTCCGGCCTGTCGGCATTCATTCTTTCCGCAATGAAGGTATTCATCAAGCTTTTTTTCAAACGACCCGGGGCCGGCTTATGTGTTTGACAGGGCAGGGCATGTGTGATATACGTGGAGCATCCCGAGAGATTATCCGGAGAAGGCCCGTGCTCAAGCGTGTCGCCATCGTACTATTTGTCCTGTCCGGCCTTGTTTCGGCGCGCGCCTCGGTCCGCATGGAGGGCTTTGGAAGTTTATATCTGCCGGGCGACTTCCCCGCCCAGTACGGCGCCGGCGTGGGGGCCTCCTGGGTTGTCGCCCGAGGCATGAGCCTGTATCTTCGCGGCGCCTTCGCCACGGGCTTGGAGTACAAGGGCGAACCGAACGAGACGGCGTACGGGACGGGCACGGCCCTGGCCGGCTTGCGCTTTCGCGGTTCCGTGCCGGATACCCCATTTTTCTGGACGGCCTCGACGGCGCTCGGAGGAAGCTTTGCCTACCGCCAGCAGGCAAAGCGCTACAGAGCCTTTACTGATCCCTCGGAAACCGAGACCGTATACGATATCGGGCCGACGGCCGGTGCCTAGCTGGGAATCGAGTACGTATACACGCCCCGCGTGGGATTTTTTCTGGATGCCGGTTATGTCCATTCCATCTATTTCAAAGAATTCAAGGACGATACCGTCGGAGGCCTTTCCGTAATCGGCGGGGTTTCGTACCGATTTCGCAGTGCGCCGACGGTGCGGCGGGAGAAACCGGTGTATGAATACCGATAGATTGAGCACAGGCCTTAAAGAGAGGGCGGCTCGTGGGGCCGTGTATGCCCTTCTGCTCGCGTTTTGCGGCATGGGCTTCGGCTGCATGCGGATGTACGATGAGCCCCTTAAGATAGCATACAGCCGCAATATCGGCCCGGTATATCAGATATTCGTAATGGATGAGAACGGGGAATCGGTTTCAATGCTTACGAATGGCGCCGCCTCCAACCTCAACCCGTCGTGGTCGGCCGACACGGGGCGGATAGTGTTTGTATCCAACCGGGACGGCAATTACGAGATCTATTCCATGGATGCCGACGGGAAAGACCAGAGGCGGCTTACCGCCGTATCGGCCCCGGATTACACGCCCACGTGGTCGCCCGACGGCCGGCGGATCGCGTTCGTCAGCGATCGAGACGGCAACCAGGAAATCTATATAATGAACGCCGACGGCACCGGGCCCGTAAACATCACCAACGATCCTGATAACGACAGCGGCCCATCGTGGTCGCCCGACGGACGGCGGATCGCGTTCGTCAGCGATCGAGACGGCAACCAGGAAATCTATATAATGAACGCCGACGGCACCGGGCCTGTAAACATCACCAACCATTCTGAAAACGACAGCGCCCCATCGTGGTCGCCCGACGGCCGGTTCATTGCCTTCGAGACGAGGAGGGACGGGAACAGCGAGATATACGTGATGAGGGCCGACGGCGGCATGCCAACCAATATAACGAACACCGCGTCGCCCTTCGACGAGTCGCGCCCATCGTGGTCGCCCGACGGCGAGCGCATAGTGTTCTCGGGGCAGACGGTCCCCGGCCAGCGGAACATCTACTCCATAAGGCCCGACGGTACCGACCGCAGGGCCCTTACGGGAGTGATCGAGGACGAGGACTATCCCTGCTTCCAGGGCAAGCCGCGCTGAAAACGATACGCGGCCGCCGAGGGGCCGCTTACGGAGCGCCCTTCAACGCTGCGTCCCTCTCCGGCCCGATGACCGCCTCCAGCACGGAGGCCATCTCTTCGATATTATACGGCTTTGCGACGACCCCGGCGAAGCCGTGCGCCTGGAAGTCCGACATGACCGGGTCGTTCGAGTAGCCGCTCGAAACCACCGCGCGTATATCCGCGTCCATGGCGGCGAGCTTTCGGAAAGTATCCAGCCCGCCCGGTCCGCCGGCTATGGTGAGGTCGAGTATCACGGCGTCGTACCGCTCTCCCCTGGCGAGGGAGCTTTCATACAGCATTACCGCCTGGTTGCAGTCCGTTGCAGTCTCGACGGAGTATCCGAGCGTCTTTAGCATCCTGAGGCCGACCTCGAGCACCGACTCGTCGTCGTCCATAATCAGCACTCTTCCATTAAATCGGTGCGGTGACTTTCGGGCCGGTTCGTTCTTTTTCGGGCTTTCGTCCGTTGCAGGAAGGAGGAGCGTGAAAATGCTGCCATGGCCCGCCGTGGAGCGCACTTCGATATGCCCGCCATGCCTGTTTATAATGGAATAGGAGATTGTAAGGCCCAGCCCGCTTCCCCTCTGCTTGGTGGTGAAATAAGGATCGAATATTCGCGACAGCAATTCGGCGGGGATTCCGATTCCCCGGTCCTCGATTTCTATTTCGAGATACTTGCCGGGGCCAAGGGGCGCTGTCGAATCATTGCCGGATATAAGCCTGTTTCGCGCTCGTATACTGAGGGTGCCGCCTGCGGGCATGGCCTGCTGTGCGTTTATGGCCAGGTTGTTGAATACCTGGCCTATCTGGCCCGGGTCCACCTCGGCGGGCCAAAGCCCCTTATCGATTTCGAACTCGGGCCTGATGTTCGAACCGCTCAAGGTGAACCTTACAGTCTCCACGAGGAGCTCGTCAATGGAAGTTACCTTCTTGATGGGGGAGCCTCCGCGCGAGAACGTGAGAAGCTGCTGGGTCAGGTCGCGGGCCTTGAACGAGGCCATCTCCGCCTCCTTAAGCAGGCGGTCCGCGGCCCCGCCGTCAGCGATCTGTATTCTGGCCAGGGAGATGTTGCCGGTTATCACCGTCAGTATATTGTTGAAGTCGTGGGCCAGGCCCCCGGCAAGCACCCCGAGCGATTCGAGCCTCTGGGAGCGGGCGAGCTCCTCCTCGGCGCGTTTTCGGTCGGAAATATCGAAAAAGGTCCCTATGACGGCGGGCATTTTGGCGTAGGTTATCGTGGAAAAGGAGAGGTCTATCCAGACGTCGTTTCCCTCGCGGGTCCTAATTTTAAACTCATGGCGGGGCGGCGCCCCCTCCGCTGCGGGCCGTCGCGCAAAGCGGTCTCTGGTGAAGGATAAAAAATCGGGATGGATAAGCCGTTCGAAATCCTCCATCGAGAGGATCTCGCTTAGGGAATAGCCTGTGATCATCTCCATTGCGGGATTGGCGTATACAAAACGGCCCTTTTTCCAGATAAAGATGCCCGAGGCGGTGGTCTCGGCCATGGCGCGAAATTTCTCCTCGCTGTCGCGCAGGGCCTCCTTGGTGCGGTTTATGATGCTCGCATCTACGAGCACCCCGCGAAAACCGACGAGCTTTTCGTCGCGTATGGTGGGCACCGAGTGCAGGACCGCGGGAAAGACGGACCCGTCGTTTCGCTTGATGCGGTATTCGACCGGCCCGATCTTCTCTCCGGCAAGCATGCGGCCGAAATCTACCGCGGCGCGTTCGAGGTCGCGAGGATCGACCATGGTGAAGACGTTAAGTCCCTTTTCGAGGGCGTTCGGGGGGTATCCGAAGACCCTATACGCGGTCGCGTTGGCAAAGAGAAGGTTGCCCATTAGGTCGATCTCGTAAACGGATTCGGGAAGGGAATCGGCAAGCTCCTTGTGGCGGCGTTCGCTCTCGTAAAGGGCGGTTTCGGCCTGCATCCGCGCGACGGCCGCTCCGGTCTCCCCGCCGACGGCCTGGAGGATGTCCCGCTCTTCGGGGCTGAATCGGCGGGGCGTTTTACACGAAAGGTTAAGGGAGCCGATCGCGCGCTCACCGTAGACGAGGGGCAGGGCCGCAATGGCCCCTATGCCGTAGGTTTTGGCCCATTCGGGCTTGAATTCCACCACGTCCTCTATGAACAGCGGCTTTTCCCCGGTGAGGAGGTCCCTTACGAGACTGTAGTCCATGCGATATTCCTGAACCTCGGAGACGAGTCTGTCCGGAAGGCCGCGATGTATATGGAGCTTAAGCGTCCCGCTTTTTTTGTCGAGGAGGTAGATTCCGCCCGCGTCGAATTCGACAACCTCCAGGGTCGAGTCGAGAATGGATTCGAGAAGCGAGGCCATATCAACCGCCCGATTGGCGGCGATGATAATCCGATACAGTATTTCGATCTTTCGATTGGTCTCTGACATTGAAACTCTGCTAAGTCGCAGGATCGGTGGACACCCCGGTGTCCGAAATATGTGGATATTATAGCGCTCTTTTTACCGGGTCAAGGAGCATTTTTGCGGTTTCGCGCCCGATTTTCGGGCAGTATAAACTGATTGACATTGCGCCGTCGCGCGTTAATCAGACATCGCATGGAGTTTAAAATTTTAGCACGCGATGGGCGCACCTGGGCCAGAAGGGGCGAAATTATCACTTTGCGGGGCGTGGTGCGCACCCCGGTATTCATGCCCGTAGCGACGCGTGCCGCGATAAGGGCCCTTGGCCTGCGCGAGCTCGAGGAGATTGGCTTCGATATCATCCTCTCCAACACCTATCATCTCCATCTTAGACCAGGCGCCGCGGTTCTGGAAAAGGCCGGAGGGCTTCACGGCTTTATGAACTGGACACGTCCCATACTTACCGATTCAGGAGGCTTTCAGGTGTTTTCCCTGTCCTCCCTGCGAAAGTTGTACGATCATGGCGTTGAATTCAGATCGCATATCGACGGCTCGTCGCATCTATTTACGCCCAGGGCGGTTTTGGACATCCAGCGGGTCATAGGTTCGGATATAATGATGGTGCTGGACCATTGCGCCGAGTACCCGGTTTCCGAAAGCGAGGCCGGGCAGGCCGTGGAGCGCACGGTTGCCTGGGCCGCGGATTCCTACGGATACTGGCGGGAGCGGTTCGATGCCGAACGGCAGGCCCTTTTTGCGATAGTCCAGGGCAGCGTGTTCGCAAACTTGAGGACGGAATGCGCCGATCGTCTGTGCGAGATGGATTTTCCCGGCTTTGCCATAGGCGGGCTCTCGGTAGGCGAGCCGAAGGAGCTATACAGGGAGATGACGGCCGTCACCCTGTCCCGCCTGCCGGAGGAGAAGCCGCGCTACATGATGGGGGTTGGCAGCCCGCTCGAGATCCTCGACGCCATCGAGCTCGGCGTGGATATGTTCGACTGCGTCATGCCAACCCGCATCGCGCGCAATGGTACGCTGTACACCTCGTCGGGAAGGGTCAATGTAAAGGCCGCCCGGTACGAGGAGGATTTCGGACCCCTCGATGCGCGTTGTTCCTGTTATGTCTGCCGGAACTTCAGCAGGGCATATCTCAGGCACCTTTTCCGGGCTGGAGAGATAGCGGCCCTGATATACAATACATATCATAATCTATTTTTTATGAAAAATTTTATGAACCAAATACGGTCTTCAATCGATACCGGAAACTTCCCCGAGACCGCACGGAGGTGGCGCTCGGCCTTCGAGGCCGATTGAACGATTATTTTAGGGGCTGCCGGAATTATTTCTATTGACACGCGATTAAAAAGCAAATAGTATAAGGGGCTGTTCCGGTTCCGGCTTCAGCAAGGGCAATTTCAGGAAGGAGCGAGCGCACATGGACATTACCAAGCGTACAAAGGGCGAGGTCGTTGTGCTTGACATAGCGGGCGAAATAGACCTGTACAACGCGCCGGAGATCAAGGATATCATAAATAAACTGATTGAGGAACAGCGTTACAACGTGATAATCAACCTGGAGAAGGTTTCGTACATTGACTCGTCGGGCATCGGCGCGCTGATTTCGAGCCTTTCAAATCTAAAGAAATACCAGGGGGGCCTTAAAATCATCAACGTCTATGCCTCCGTCAGGAAGGTATTCGAGCTCACCAAGCTGACCTCCTTTTTCGACATTTTCGATTCCGAAGAGGACGCCCTGGAGTCGTTCAATAAATAGCTCGCATAACCAGATACCTGGCCGGGCTTTAGGATTAAGCCGTCCGCCCGGACGGTCCGGATAAAAATAATGGATGGGGATCAATTATGAAAAGTGCACGAAAAACCGCGGCCTCAATCGTGACCATCGTCGTCGCCGCGCTGTCGTTTGGCTGCGGCGATCCGATACCCGTTCGTGAGATGTCGCTGGCGCGAATGGAGATTACCAGGGCCGAGTCGGTGAGGGCCGATAAATACGCCCCTGCCGAGCTGGGGGAGGCCAGGAAGCTGCTTTTGGGCACCCACGAACTTATAAAGGGCGATGAGCTCGAAAAGGCGAAACAGGGAGCCCTGGACTCCTTTGCCAAGGCCCGGGAGGCCTACGAAAAGTCCCTGCCCCTCCTGGCCAGGGATACCATGGAGATTGCCGAGAAGAGCCTTGGGGAGGCCGACGAGGCCAATGCCGATATGCTTGCCAGGGACGAGTTCGAAAAGGCCCAGGCGGCCTTCAAGACGGCCGGCGACAGCTTTGAAAGCAAGAAATACTACGAGGCATATCAGGCGGCCCTCGAGGCCGACAAGCTCGCCAAGAGCGCGCGCAATTCGGCGCTCGGCAAGCGCGCCGTCCTCAAGGAGGCCATTGCCGAGGTCGATTCGGTGATAGCCGAGGCCGTAAAGTTGAACGCCCGCACGCATTCCCCGGAAAAGCTTAAAACGGCCGAGGAGAGCAACCGCGCCGCGTCCGAGGCGTTGGATGGGCTCCAGCTCAAAAAAGGGTTTGCGGCCGTGGCGGTCGCGAAAACGAACGCGGACGAGGCCTATCTCGACGCGCTGAAGGGATCGTCGGCCGACGATCTTGCGGCCGCGACGGCGGCCGTCGACAAGGCCGGCAAGTCCAAAGGCGCGGCGTTCGCCAAAGACGAGCTTTCGGCGTCCCGGGAGTCCCTTGCCCGGGCCAGGGAGGCGCACGACGATGGACGATATCGGGAGTCGATGGCGCTCTCCGCCGAGGCGAAGCGTCTGGCCGCGTCGGTTGCGGGCGCCCGGAAAGCGGGTAAGCTTGCCGCCGGAGGCGAGAAGGACGCGGAGGAGGCGGGTGACGGGGAGTTTAAGACCTACAGGGTTAAATACAACCCCTCGCGCCGCGATTGCCTGTGGAGGATAGCCGAAAGACAATACGGCAATCCGAGGCTATGGACGCGGATCTATGAAGCGAACCGGGATACAATAAAGAACCCGAACTTGATAAGGCCGGGGCAGGCAATCAAGATTCCCGTACTCACTCCGGTGAAGGGGAAGCCGAAATCCTCCGAGGATAAGCTCATCGAGCAGAGCGCCATACGCATGGAGGCGGCGCCCGACGAGGACGCTCCCAAAGACGACCCGGGCGTCGATGAGGACCCCTCGGGCGATCAACCGGGTGAGGTCGTTCCCCCGGATGATACGGGCGACGAAGTTCCGCTCGAGGAATAGATGTAGACGCCGGCACTCCGGGCGTTTAAAATCCCCCGCCACAAGCGGGGGATTTTTATAAATGTAACAATTCGACCGGGATAATTCCTGATATGATCGAAACAGATAATTCGATATCCCAATTCCAGGCGTTGAAGGCGTATTCCCATGAAAAATATATAGATCCGCCGCGACAAGGCCGCCGAACGAGAGGTGTGAAGATGGATTATACCGAGATAGAGAGGCTGACGGAGCGGGTCAGGGAGGCGGGGCAATTCGCCTCACGGATCAGGGAGGAAATCGGAAAGATAATCCTTGGGCAGGAGCGCCTGATCGAACGGATCATTATCGCGTTCATATCGGGCGGACACGTGCTTTTAGAGGGTCTGCCGGGCCTGGCCAAGACCCTAACGGTACGCGCCTTCGCCCGTTGCGTGGACGCCTCGTTCCACCGCATCCAGTTCACGCCGGATCTGCTTCCCGCGGACCTTGTCGGTACGAGGATATACAATCCCAGGGAGCTCGACTTCTTCACGCGAAGGGGGCCCGTATTCACGAATATTCTTCTTGCCGACGAGGTTAACCGCGCGCCGGCGAAGGTGCAGTCGGCCCTTCTGCAGGCGATGGAGGAGCGCGCCGTAACCATCGGCGAGGAGACCCATCCTCTTCCCTCTCCCTTCATGGTGCTCGCGACGCAGAACCCCATAGAGCAGGAGGGTACCTATCCCCTCCCCGAGGCGCAGGTCGACCGCTTTTTCATGAAATGCATTGTAGGCTATCCGGGAGAGGATGAGGAAAGGGAGCTTTTACGCCGTTACGGGGAGATCGATCCCGCGAGGGTGGAGACCGTGGTCGATGCAGAGGCGCTTGCCGGGACGGCCTCCCTTGTGGGAAGCATCTATGTTGATGAGAGGCTGCTCGAATATATGGTGAACGTGGTGCGCGAGACCAGGAATGCGAAAAGTGCGGCTCTTAAGGGGCTTGTCGAATTTGGGGCGAGCCCGCGCGCGTCCATCGCGCTCATGAAGGCCTCGCGCTGCATGGCCTTTCTGCGCGGGCGGGGCTACGTGACGCCGGACGACATAAAGGACGTGGGGGCCGATGTTCTGCGCCACCGGATCGTTCTGACCTATGAGGCCGAGGCTTCGCGCGTAACGGTCGAGGATGTAGTGAGGACCGTTTTCGACTCGGTGGAGGTCCCGTAAATGGACCCTGCCGAACAGGCTCTTTTCCGAAGACTCCGCATACGCACCCTAAGGAGGGTGGACGCGCTCTTCGCCGGGGAGTATCATTCCGCCTTTCGCGGCTACGGGCTTCTCTTCGACGGGGTGCGGGAGTACCTGTACGGAGACGACATCCGCACCATCGACTGGAACGTGTCGGCCCGCACGAACCACCTGTATGTAAAGGAGTTCATAGAGGAGCGCGAACTTTCGGTGGTGCTTGCGGTGGACGTGTCGGCCTCGATCGATTACGGAACGGTCCGAAAAAAAAGGGAACCGCTTTTGGAGGCCATTGTACTCCTGTTGTACCTGGCGCGCGTAAACAACGACAGGGTTTCGGCCCTGCTGTTTACCGACAGGGTCGAAGAATACCTCCCCCCGCGCAAGGGGCGCGGGGCGGGTTACGCCCTGTACGAGAAAATCGCGGGCCTAAATCCCTCGGGGCGCTCCACCGACATCTCCGTCGCGACGGAATTTTTGGGAAAGGTTTTAAAGAAACGAAGCGTCATATTCGTCATGTCGGACTTTCTGGACTGCGGAGACCACCGTGCGGGCTTAAGGCAGCTCGCCAGAAGGCACGATGTCGTACCGGTGGTGCTTTCGGACCCGGCCGAGAGGTCGGCCCGATACATGGGGCTTTCGGAATTCGTGGATATGGAGACCGGAAGGCGCGTTCTAACCGAGACGGTCGATTCGAAGACGCCCGCGCCGGATCTTGAGGGTTTCGAAACCATCGAGCTCGGCACCGAATTGCCGGCGGGTGGGGCCGTGCTCGAATTTCTTAAAAGGCGTGCGAGGGCCAAAAGGCCTGGTCTTCGAGCGGGGTGAGATGCGAATAACCGGGTCCATATCGCTTGCCTGCCTGTTATACGCATTCGTAGCGCCAGGCCCAGCCCGCGCCCTTGAATATTACCCGCTGGTTGCCGCAGTGGTACGGCCCGAAAAGGCCTCCGTCGGTTCACGCCTGGAGTATGTGCTAAGGGTGAGCGGCGAGCGCCTGGACGACATCGAGATAGTCCCGCCTGATGCGCGCGAATTCATCCCCCCTCCCCGGATGGGGCCCGGCGCGGCCCCGCCGGCCTCGGCCGCGGTGCCCCTCTATGTCATCCAATCCGTGGAGCGCAAGGAGGAATCGCACGAAAGAAAGCGTTCGGTCTCGTTGATCATGGGCATCGTGTATTACCGGGCCGGCCGGCATCCCCTTCCGGCAATCGAGATCCGCGGCGCCGACGGTATCGAAATAGGCTATAAGATACCGGAGGTCCAGATCGAGGCCCGGAATCCCGCCGGGGAATTTCAGGAGATCGAGCCTCCGCTGGAGCTTGGAGGCAATTACTACAGGCTGTTCGCCCTTGCGGCCGTAATGGGCCTGCTGGCCGCCGGAGGCTATCTTCTGTTTCGCCGCCAGGAGGGCCGCAGGACGAAGGCCGCCATTCCCGCAACGCCCGAAACGCCTCCTCTCGACGAGTTCCTCGCGAGCATGCAGGCAATCCGCCTGCGTATACGCACGCAGGAGGTGGATGCCGGGGAATACGTGCTGGAGGCCTCCCGCCTCTTTCGCGTGTATCTTTCGCGGCTCATCGGCATCAATGGAATGGAAATGACAAGCCTCGAGCTCGCCGCCTCGCTCGAGGGGCGACTGGGCGAGGCCGCGCGCTCGCGCCTAGGGGACGACTTCGATCGCGTCACAGGCCTCTGGGACATCGCGAAGTTCGCTGAGTTCGCGCCCTCCGCCTCCTCGCTTGGCGAGAACCTCGAACTGGCCATGGAGCTGGGACGAAGAATAGCACGGGAGGCGCGCCGTGCCGGGCTTTGACTTTAAGGACCCTCTGTTTCTGTTGCTGCTTATTCCCCTGGCCGCCGCGGCCGCCCTTTATCTACGCCTGCGCATGGGCGAACGCGGGGCGGCCATTGCGCTCTCCTCCGTGAGGCTGGCCGGTCACCGGCCATCGATAAGGACAGCCGCCTATCCCTATCTCCCTTTGCTTCGTTTCGCCTCGGTGTTTCTTCTCATTCTTGCGCTCGCCCGCCCGGGCAAGAGCGTCGAAGCCACCGGCATAAGGACGCCCGGCATCGACATAATGCTTGCCCTGGACGTCTCCGATTCCATGAAGGGCGAGGATTTCGAGCCGGACAACCGGCTGGGCGTTGCGAAGCGCGTTATACGGGATTTCATAGCGCGAAGGCCGAACGACCGGGTGGGCCTTGTCGTGTTTTCGGGCGATGCCTATCTGCACTGTCCGCTGACGATGGACCATTCGGTGGTGCTCGACCTCGTCGACGAGCTCGATTTCGACACGGTGGAGGAGGAGGGGACCGCCATAGGCGAGGCCCTGGCGCTGGCCGCCTCCAGGATGCCGGAAGGCGGGGCGAAGAGCCGCATCATCCTCCTCCTTACCGACGGGATGAACAACCGTGGGAGCATAGACCCGGAGACGGCCGCGGCCCTTTGCGCCGGAGCCGGCATACGGGTGTATCCGGTCGGCATAGGGCGCGAAGGGCGCGTGCCGTATCCGTCCGGCGGGGGGATTTTCCGCTCCACCCGCTATCTCCTCAACCACTTCGATGAAAAATCCCTGCGCGCCGTCGCCGATCTCTCGGGGGGCGTGTTCTACCGGGCGGAGTCGACGGGCGTCCTGTGGGACAGGGTGCGCGACATCGACAGGCTCGAAAAGAGTGATATCGAGACGAAGGTTTACCGGGAGTTTTATGACGGCTTTCAGTTTTTCCTGGCGGCGGCGATGGCGCTGTTCTTCCTCGAGATATTGCTCCGCTCGGCCATTTTCCGGAAGGTGCCCTGATGGATTTCGCCAATTTCCGGTATTTGGCGTATGTGCTCGCGGCGGGCGCGGTCGTTCTCTTCTTCTTCGCCGCCTATCTGCTCCACAGGCGCCGTATACTGAAGGGCATCGCCCGCGATGCGAGCCTGCGTTCCGTCCTGCTCTTTTCATCGCCCCCGGTGCGGGCGGGCAGGGCCATTCTCGTCGCGGTGTGCGTGGCCCTGTTCTGCCTAACGGTGCTCAGGCCGAGGTGGGGCGAGTCGGCGCGCGAGCTTAGGATCGAAGGGGTCGATGTGCTGTTCGCGCTCGACGTTTCAAGAAGCATGCTCTCGCGCGACGTGAGGCCCTCCAGGCTCGCCCGTGCGAAGGAGGCCATACGGCTTGTCGCCGCCTCGCCCGGAGTCGGGAGGGCCGGAATGGTCCTCTTCGCCGGGGACGCTTTTTTGCAGTGCCCGCTTACGGAGGACATAGGAGCATTTTTGATGTTCCTCGATTCGGCGGGAACGGATTCCGTACGCCGCCAGGGAACGGACATGGGGCGCGCACTGGAGGCGGCCGGAAAGGTGTTCCGGAAAAGGCGCCCGACATCGAGGATGCTAATACTGATCTCCGATGGAGAGGACCATGAGGGACGCGCCACGAAGGGGGCCGACAGCCTGAGCGAGCTCGGCGTCGCGGTTTATGCCGTCGGCGTCGGGACAGCGGCCGGAGAGGCTGTTCCGCTGGACGAGGGCTCCGGCGAATACATGCGCGGCGACGACGGCGACCCTGTAAAGAGCGCTTTAAACGCGGCGGTGCTCGAGAGAATCGCCGGGCGTACCGGGGGCGAGCATCTGGATATAAGCGCCGACCTCTCCGACGCGTACCGCCTCATTCGCCTGGTGGGCGAAAAGGAGAGCCTGACCCACGGCAGCCGTATCGTAAACGAGAGGGTGGAGCGCTACCAGTTGTTCGCGCTGGCGCTGGTCTTCCTTCTGTCCTTTGAGATCATGCTTCCGGAAGGAGGACGCTTTCGCTTCGGGGGCCGTACGGGCCTTAAAGTCGGCGTTCGGCGCAAACGCCACATGGCGCCGCTTGCGGCTCTCTTGTTGGGCCTCGTGTTCATTTCGTGGCTGGACCCCTTTCGGGACGAGGTAAGGGAGGGCAACCGGCTTTATGAAAAGGGCGACTATCGCGGGGCCGAGGAGCGCTACGGCGCGGCCGAAAGGTACGCGCCGCGCGAAAGGGACCGCGACAGGCTGCGCTTCAACCACGGTGACGCCCTCTATATGCGGGGCGATTACGACGGGGCGCTGGAACAATTCAGGGGCGCTCTTAGGGCGGGAGACGGCGAAACCCAGAAAAAGGCGCTCTTTAACGCGGGCAATGCCTATCTTAAAAAAGGGGATTACCGAGCTGCGGCTGGGGCCTATATCGATGCGCTTAAAATAGACCCTGAATACGAGCCCGCCAAAAAAAACCTGGAGCATATGCTGCGGGACGATAGGAACGAGAACAGTGAAAAAGGCGGGACCGAAAATCGCTCGGATGGCGACAGGGGCAAAAGAGGAGGGAATGACGATGATGGCGCCTCCCAAGGAGATGGTGGCAAACGCCCGGCCGACAAGGGGGCCGGCAGGAAAGGCTCCATCAGCCCGGAGCAGGCGAGGAGCCTGCTGGAATCGATGAGGAACAAGCCGGTGCGCAGGTTCCGGGGAGAAGGAGATGGACGGCGTGAGCTCGACAAACAGTGGTAGGGCGGCGCGCGCGAGGAGCGCGGCATGGAAACTGGCGGCATGCTGTTTGATTCTGAGCGCGGACGCGATTCCGGCCTTTGGACTGTCGGCGAGCGTTGATATAGAGCCGGCCCGCGTTCGGGTGGGGGAGCCGGCGACTCTTTCGATCAGGATCGATGGCGGCGGCGCGCCGGAGGGGGTATCGATTCCCGAGATCGATGGGTTGTCGATGGAATTCTCCGGCACGAGGCGGAGCTTCCAGTTTGTAAACGGCCGGATCAGTTCGGAGACGGCGCTGACTTACAGGCTCGTTCCCCTGCGGGCCGGTAGCTTTACCATCCCTCCGCTGTCCCTAAGGCGCGGTTCGGAGACGGCAAGCACGAAGCCGCTGGGCTTTACGGCATACGAAGGAAGCCCGCGTTCCGCGCGCTCCGGCGGGATGCTTGGCGGGCTGGTGCTTGTCTCCAGGCGGAACATAGTAACCGGAGAGCCTGTCCTGTTGAGGTATTACCTCGTTCATGGCGGAATCGAATTTACCCGGGCCCCTGTTTTCGAGGAGATGCCCGCGGCGAAGGGCTTTCTGATCAAACAGATCGATGAGATGCTTCCTGGCGAGGCGGTGCGTGCGGGCGGAGGAGAGTTCACCAGGACGCACCTCGCCACCTTCGCCGCGATACCCCTGGAGGCTGGACACTTTGCCCTTGGAGGGGGCTCGATAAGCATTACCGTGTCCGAGCCTGATCCGGGATCGTTTTTCCCCTTCGTGATGCCGGCCTCGCGTCGCGTAAGCTTCGACACCGCTCCGGTTTCGGTAGCCCCGCTTCCGGCGAGCGGAAGGCCCGAGGGTTTTCGAGGTGATGTTGGAGATTTTACCATAAAGGCCGAGATGGCCGAGGGCGACAACCCCGCTTTCAGTGAGCGCCGTATAACGGTAACGGTTGCCGGAAGCGGCAATCTCCTTTCCATGAGCCCCGTCGGCTTGCAGGCGGTTTCGGGTCTGACCATTATAGGCGGAGGTGATGAGCTCCGGCTTTCGGCGGTCGACGGGACAACAGGAGGGGAGAGGCGCTTTATGTACACCGTAATTCCCGAAAGGGCCGGCGCCTTCGTTCTTCCGGGCCCCCGGCTCTCATTCTACAACCCGGCCTCGGGGCGATATGAACTTGCGCGCGGTTCCGACATCCATTTCGAGGCCGCTTTCGGCGGAAGATCGCGGAAGAAAACACCCGGCGGCCAAACGGAAACGGGCCCGAGCGCGCTCGAATTCGATCCGCTGCCGCTTCTTGGAATCGCGCTTGTCGCTGCGGGCGGCGTGGCGGGCCTCCTGTGGTGGCGGCGCAGGGAGGCCGGGGGCGGTGCAGCGCCCGTTGCGAGCGATACGCCGGACGGGCCTGTCCGAACGCGCCCCGCGGACCTCCGTACGGATCTGGCCAGCGCCGTGCGGCGCAGGGACGCGGAGGGCTTTCTTAAAATCGCCGAGAGGATGTTGAAAGAGGCGAAACGCGCCGGACGCGAAGAGGCGGCACCGGGCCTGGAAGAGCTTGGACGGGAGATCGGGCAGTACCGCTACGCGGGAAGGCCGTTATCCGACGCGGAGATGGATGATCTGTACAGAAGGATCGGGGAGATCGGGCGGCGTGACGGGCCTTCGTCCATCGCCTAACGGAGCTTCGCCGCCTCCCACAGCCCGTCCAGTTCGGCGGGCGACATGTCCTCGAGCTTCCTTCCCAGGGCGGCGGCGTCGTTTTCGAGCGAACGGAAGCGATCGATGAATTTATTTACCGTGCGGTTCAACGCGTCCTCGGCGTTTATGCCCCAAAAGCGCGCGATGTTGACCATGGTGAATAGGATGTCGCCCATTTCGTCCTCCATGCGGTCGAGGCCGCCTTCGGCCTCGCCGGACGCGAGCGCCTCCTTGAACTCGGCGACCTCCTCGTCGAGCTTGGCGACGATGTCCTCGGCCTTCTCCCAGTCGAATCCCACCCGGGAGACCTTCTGCTGGACCCTATAGGCCTTGAGCAATGACGGAAGGTGCGCGGGCACGCCGTCCAGGATGGACTTGCGGTGCGCCTTTTCCTTTTTTTTTATCCGCTCCCAGCGTTCGATGACCTCGCCGGCGTTCAGCGCCCTCTCCCCGCCGAATACATGCGGGTGGCGGTACACGAGCTTTTCGACGATACCCCGTGCGACGTCGTCGATGGTAAACCTGTTTTCCTCGCGCGCAATCTGGGCGTGCGCGTACACCTGATATAGCAGGTCTCCCAGCTCCTCGCGGAGGTTGTCGTCAGCGCCGCTGTCGATGGCCTCGTAGACCTCGTAGGCCTCCTCGATAAGATAGGGCTTCAGCGTCCTTGAGGTCTGTTCCCTGTCCCACGCGCAGCCGTTCTCCGAGCGCAGTATGGCCGCAAGCTCCTCGAGCATATAGAGCGGCCGTTTTTCCAAAAATTCCATGATCGCCTCCACGCTTGCATACAATGGGCGCGCCTCCCCGGCGCTGTCAATAGAAATTGGCCGCCGCGGCTTTCCTCTTTGCGGTAGAAACCGGCGGCGGCAGGCTGCGCGCGGAAAAAGACTTGCATAGCGCGGCCGAATGCCGCAGCATTGGCCGACAAGAAAATGGATATCGAAAAGATAATTAAAACGCTCACCGCAAACAGCCGTTTCTTCCACGCTTTCAGCGAGGAGGAGATGATGGACTTCCTGAAGCGCTGCACCAGCAGATCGCACAAGGGGGGCGAAATCATATTTCGCGAAGACTCAAGCGGCACCGAGCTTTTTATAATAGTTTCTGGCTCGGTGAAGGTGAAGAAGGAGGGGCGGACCATCGATATTGTCCGTTCCGGCGAGTGTTTCGGCGAGATGGGCGCGCTCTCGAACGAGGTTCGTTCGGCCACCATGGAGGCGAACGGCGATGTGGTGCTGCTTGCAATCGACGAAAAGAAGATAGCGACGCTTCCCATCGAGGCGCAGGCGAAACTCTTTAAAAACACGCTTATGGTCGTTTCCGAACGGCTTCGCAAACGCCTGGAGGAGAGGGGCCATGGTGGCTGAGCGACCGCGGCAACACATGCCCGGACGCACTTAAAACCTCCGGGCCGCCTCTCTGGCGCTTCTCGATACGCCGTATCGAGAAGCGTTTTTCCTCCAAGACGAAAAAACGGCTCCTTCCATAATTTCTGTTGACACGGCAGGTCGAATCCACAAAAGCTAAGCGCGCGGACACTGTTCCATTCGCCCGCGCCAAACCCCCTTGCGAGGTATGCAATGTCAGACTCATCGTCCCGATACCGGTATCTTCTGAAGAGCGATCCCGAGATCGCGTCAATACTCGAAAAGGAAAACGCCCGCCAGGAGGATTCGCTCATCCTCATAGCCTCCGAGAACTACACCTCGCAGGCGGTGCTCGAGGCCTCGGCCAGCGTGATGACCAACAAATACGCCGAAGGCTACCCCGGAAGGCGCTATTACAACGGCTGCGCCTTCGTCGACGAGGCGGAGGCCCTCGCGATAGAGCGCATCAAAAAGCTCTTCGGCGCGGAGGCGGCCAACGTCCAGCCGCACAGCGGGACTCAGGCGAACATGGCCGTGCTTATGTCGGTTCTCTCGCCGGGCGACACCTTCATGGGGATGGACCTGGCCCACGGCGGGCATCTGTCGCACGGTTCCCCGGTGAACTTTTCGGGGCTGTATTACCGGGTGGTTTCCTACGGCGTAAAGCGGGACTCGGGCCTCATCGATTACGAGGCCGCCGCCGCCACCGCGAAGGAGTTCAGGCCGAAGGTCATCATCACCGGCGCCTCCGCCTATCCGCGCGTCATCGACTTCGCGAAATTCAGGGAGATCGCCGACTCCATCGGCGCCCTGCTCATGGCGGATATCGCGCATATCGCGGGACTCATCGCCGCCGGCGAACATCCGTCCCCGGTGGGCATGGCCGATTATATCACCATGACCACGCATAAAACGCTGAGGGGCCCGCGCGGCGGCGTGATCCTTGCGAAGAAGGAGCACGAGGCCGTGATGAACAAGTACATCTTCCCGGGCATTCAGGGGGGGCCGCTTATGAACACGGTCGCCGCGAAGGCCGTCGCCTTCGGCGAGGCGCTGGAGCCTTCCTTTCGGGCGTATTCGAAACAGATTGTAAAAAACGCCGCCGCGCTCGCGGACACGCTCCTCGCGCGCGGGCTTAAGCTCGTTTCGGGAGGAACCGACAACCACCTGATGCTGGTGGACCTGCGAAACAAAAATTTAACCGGCCGCGATGTGGCCAACCGGTTGGACGAGGCGGGGATAACCTGCAACAAAAACGGCGTGCCCTTCGACGACAAGCCGCCTATGGTGACAAGCGGAATTCGCCTTGGGAGTCCGGCGCTTACCACGCGCGGATTGAAGGAGGATGAATTTAAAAGAGTGGGTGCGCTTATCTGCGACATCATAGAAAATATGGACGACGACTCGGTCCTTGCGCGGGTAAAGGGGGCCGTCGGCGAGCTATGCGCCTCCTTTCCGACGGACTTTCTGCGCCTTCCTTTCCGAAAGGCCGACTGATCGACCGGCAATAAATGCTTGACGAAGGCCCGTTTTGGGCGTTAATTTAGGATATCGGGAGAAAAGGGCCTTCGACGATTCGTCCACGACGCTGCACGGCGCGGTGTATTCCGGCGGACGCGTGGGGACAACCCGATTTCCATACATTCGCAATAAGTCTATTCAAATATTACGGGAGGAACGTATGAGACGCATTGTCACGCTGCTCGCCGTCGTTGCGTTCGTGTTCGTCGCAGGCGGCTGCAAGAAGGCCAAGGACGCCACCGTTGAGCGGACCGGTCTTGTCAATTTCGTGGCCGGCGAGGTGTTTCTGATAGGCAAGGACGGCGCCGAGGCGAAGGCCGTGGTCGGCAACGAAGTGAAGCAGGGCATGAAGATAAAGACCATCGGCAAAAAGTCCTTTGCGGACATCTACTTCGGGGAAAACGCGGTAAAGGTGCTCGGCGACACGATCGTAGAGGTCCAGGTATTGGTAACGAACCTCACCACCAACGGCGAAGAATCGACCTTCCATGTCGAGAAGGGCCAGTTCTTCTCAAAGGTAAGCCAGAAGCTGGCGAAGGATGACAAGTACACGGTGAAGAGCCAGACTACCACTGCAGGAGTGCGCGGTACCGACTTCCTTATAAGCGAAGAGGAGGGCAAAGCGAATGTTGCCGTACTCGATGGCAGCATAGAGGTGCTTAACAACTCTCTCGCCGGCAAGGAGCCCATCGTTCTGAACGACAAGGAGGAGGTCGACGTGATCTCCGGGCAGGACATGGTAAAGAAACAGCTCTCCGAGGACCGCATGAGGGCCCTCGCCATACTTCTCGAGATCAAGGCCATGCGCGAGGAGATTTGGAACAAGATGCGGGAGCAGCGCGAGGAGATCCGAAAGGCCGTGGAGGACCAGCGCCAGGTTAACAAGGAGATGCTCGAAAAACAGCGCGAGGGCGACAAGGCCCTTGTGGAGGACCAGAAGCGCCGTGATCAGGAGATGATCGGAAACATCAAGGACGAGACGAAGGCCCTTGGCGACGCGGCCAAAGACCAGGCCAAGAGCCAGATGGCCGACGCCAAAAACGTCGACAAGGACGCCGCTAAGGACGAGGCCGCCCGTCAGAAGGACGCCATGAAGCCGACCATCGAAAAAATGAAGATCGACAAGGACCAGTTCAAGACGAAATAAAGGTCCCATGAGGATTGAGTGATGCTATGGCGGCATGGGGTACCGTGCCGCCATTGTTGTATAGAGATCCGGGGTGAAGTGTCGGCCGCGGCAGAGACGAAGCGCGCTCTCCGGGTGGAGGATGGGTTATGATGAACATACTTTCGGAAATCGTGGATCTGGTGGTGTATCTTTTGGGGAAGGCGAAGGACCTCATCCTGTACCTGGTAGACCTTGCGTACAGGCTGGCCGATATCGCGATCGGGCGCTTTCGTGACGTAGGCTTTGCCGAGAAGCTGGTGGTTTTAAATACTGTTCCGGCCTTTTTCGCCATCGTTCTGGCCGTGGCGCAGTACTACATCTTCGAAACCTGGTTCTACATCAACAATCCGCTGGCGGTCTATCTCATCGCCATCGTTGCAGGCATGCTCGGATCGGTTTTTTTCGAGGGCCTGGCCAAGATGCTCGCCAGGGTGTTGCTAAACGCCTATTACCTGGCCTGGGTGGTGTACCTTCCGCTCGCCGGTGAGCTTACGAAGGCCGAGCCGCATACGCTTCGTTTCGGTTATTATCTCAATATAATCGTGCCCGTGGTTTACATGGGCGCGTCGCTGGCCACCTTCTTCATCGACGAGCGCTGAGGCCCGCGGTTCAGTTTTCGGATGCGCCCGAGGAGGGAAGAGGAGTTACCGAGATGCCCTCCTCCAGGAGTTCATCGATCTCCTCCCTCGTGGACTGGCCGTAGATGTTGCGCTCCTCTTCCGCCCCATAATGGATGGCGCGCGCCGTCTCGGCGAAATCGGATCCGACGTTTTCGAAATTTTCCCTTACGTAGCCCTCGATCATGCGCAGGATCTCAAACATGTTGGGCCCCCTGCGCTCAGAAAGGGGCGCGGTCGCCGGTCGGGCTTGAATGGAGCAGCCGCTGAAAAGCCTTTTAATCTCGACGCTTTCGCAGTAAGGGCAGGCGACCAGCCCCCGTTCCATCTGGGAGGCGAAGGATTCGTAATCCTTAAAGACCCCTTCGAAGCGGTGCTCGTTCGCGCACTCGAGGTCGAATGAAATCATCGGCATCTCTCCGTCGGTGTAATAGGGACCTCGTATAAATAATACCCCTAAACGGCTTATAAGGCAAGCCTTGAATCCGCTTCCGGCCGTTTCTAGGGGAATCAGGATATCTTTGCCAGGTTTTTTTCGAGCATTTCGAGCATAGACTCGAATTCGTCCCGTTTGGCCTCCTCCTTCTCGATAACCTCGCGCGGCGCCCTCGAGGTAAAGGCCGTATTGCCGAGCTTGGCCGAGGTCTTTGCGTGCTCGCTCCTTATTCTAGTTATTTCCTTTTCGAGGCGCGCCCGCTCCCTGTCCATGTCTATGAGGCCCTTGAGCGGGATGAAGAGCTCGCCGCCCGCGAAGACGGCCGAAGCGTCGGTTTTTTCGGGGATGTAGCCGGCATCGACGCGTATCGCCTCGACCTTGGCGTTGGTGCGTATATGCACGGCCTCCGCCCGCACCAGCGCGCCGAGCGCCGTGTCCGTTGTCTTCACTATGAGGTCGGCCTTTTTATCGGGCGGGATGTTCATCTCGCCGCGGACATTTCGGATTTTATAGACGATCTCCTTGAACAGCTCGGTCTCCCGCGCCTCCTCCGGAAAGGAGAATTCCGCCCGGGGCTCGGGCCAGGGGGCCACTATTAGGCGGCCCTCCCCGGCGGCCTTTATACGGTCCCATATCTCCTCGGTGATAAATGGCATGAAGGGGTGCATGAGCTTCATGCTGATTTTAAGGACGTAATAGAGCACCTGTTTGGCGGCGTCGCCCGAGGCGCGCGCCCCTTCATCTGCTGCGTACACGCGCGGCTTGGTGAGCTCCAGATACCAGTCGCAGAACTCGTGCCACCAGAAGTCGTAGATGGCCTGCGCGGCCTCGTTGAAGCGGTACTCCTCGAGCGCCCTGTTTACTTCGGCGATGGCGAGTTCCATGCGGTGCAGAATCCAGCGGTCGAAGCGCTCGAGCTCCTCCGCGCGGACCTCCCGCGGTACAAAGCCGTCGCCTAAGTTCATCAGTATGAAGCGCGTGGCGTTCCATATCTTGTTGCAGAAGGCGCTGTAGCCCTCTATGCGTTTTTCGGACAATATGACATCGCGTCCCTGCGCCGCGAACACGGACAGGGTGAAGCGGAAGGCGTCGGTGCCGTATTTGTCCATGATAATGAGCGGATCGATCACGTTTCCGCGCGATTTGCTCATCTTGTGGCCGTGTTCGTCGCGCACCAGGGCGTGGATGTAGACGTCGCGGAAGGGGACGTCGTTCATGAACTTTAGGCCCATCATGATCATTCGCGCCACCCAGAAAAATATGATGTCGAATCCCGTCACCAGCACGGTGGTGGGGTAGTACTTTTCGAGCGCGGCGGTGGACTCGGGCCAGCCCAGAGTGGAGAAGGGCCACAGGGCCGAGGAGAACCAGGTGTCCAGCACGTCCTCGTCCTGCCTGAGGGTTGAGGCGCCGCATTTTTCGCACGAGTCCGGGTCGTCCATGGATACGGTTATGTGTTCGCACGATTCGCAATAGAAGGCGGGTATGCGGTGTCCCCACCAGAGCTGGCGCGAGATGCACCAGTCGCGCACGTTGTACATCCACTCGAAATATGTTTTCTCCCAGTTGGACGGGACAAAGCGTATACGCCCGTCCTTTACCGCGGCGATTCCCTCGTCGGCGAGCGGCTTGATCTTTACGAACCACTGTCTCGAGAGGTAGGGCTCGATGACGGTGTTGCACCGATAGCAGTGGCCGACCGAGTGGTCGTGGTCCTCTATTTTTTCGAGAAGCCCCAGTTTTTCGAGGTCGGCCACGACCCTGTCGCGCGCCTCGAAGCGCGAGAGTCCCTGGTAGGCGCCGCCGTTCTCGTTTATATAGCCGCGAGGGTCGAGGATGTTTATCTCTTCAAGATTATGGCGTTTTCCCATCTCGAAGTCGTTGGGGTCGTGCCCGGGCGTTACCTTTACAAGGCCGGTGCCGAAGCTCTTGTCCACAAAGGAGTCGGCGAAGACCGGAATTTTTCGATTCATGAGGGGCAGTATTACGCGTTTGCCGACGAGGCCGCTGTAGCGCTCGTCCTCGGGGTTGACGGCGACTCCTGTGTCGCCTAACATGGTTTCGGGCCTGGTTGTCGCCACCGTTATGAAGCCGTCTTCGCCGTCGATGGGATATTTGATGTGATACAGCCTGCCTTTTAGGTCGCGGTATTCGGTCTCGATGTCGGAGAGCGCCGTCTCGCATCGGGGGCACCAGTTGATGATCCGGTATCCCCGATAGATAAGGCCCTCCTCGTACAGGCTCACGAAGACCCTGCGCACGGCTCGCGACAGGCCCTCGTCCAGCGTGAAGCGCTCGCGCGGCCAGTCGAGCGAACAGCCCAAGCGTTTGAGCTGCCCCTTGATCTGCCCGCCGTAATGCTCTTTCCAGTCCCATACGCGCTTTACGAAGGCCTCGCGTCCAAGGTTGTTTTTATCCTTGCCCTCGTCGCGGAGCAGGCGCTCCACCACGTTCTGCGTCGCAATGCCGGCATGGTCCATCCCGGGCATCCACAATACCGACTTTCCCATCATTCGCTGCCATCGGGAGAGGATGTCCTGAAGGGTGTTGTTTAGGGCGTGTCCCATGTGAAGGCTGCCCGTCACATTGGGCGGCGGTATGACGATGGAATAGGGGGCGAGGCCGTCGTCCTCGCGCGCGTGGAAGTGTCCCTCCTCCTCCCACAGTCGGTACCATCTGTCCTCGGTTTCTTTGGGGTTGTACGATGACGGGAGTTCCATGGTTCGGTCCTGTAAGCGTAATGGTGCTCGAATGTCCCATTGACGCGCTTTTCCAGCGCGCGCCTTCGTCCTAGTACGGCCCTCCCGGCCGAGGGACGGGTGCGGGCGGTTAAATCCGGTGAGGATTTGCGGCTGTGGCCCGGCGACGGATTCGGCACATGAGATTATTCCCATTACCGGAGACGGGGTGTCAATGTTTTTTTAGCGGGGCTTTTTGGGATCGTTGCGGTTCTTTTTAAAGAATTCCTCGAAGAGCCCCCTGTCAATCTGGATGAGCCTTGTCCGTATTTCGCTTAGGGATTCGAAATTGTACTGTTGGAACTCGAAATAATCGAGCATCCACAGGTATTTATTAAGGAGCCGGGGGACGATGTTGGAGTTTTCGACGCGCTCCCGGTTCTGGGTCTGGTAGCTCTTCTCCAGGGTGTATATATCGCGGCGTATGCCCTCCACCTGCTGCATGTTGAGGTGGCGTTTGACGAAGAAGATGTCCTCGATAAAACCGACCACGGGCACCCATTCGCGCGGATCGGCCGCGGAGGGTTTTCTCTCCGCTACGGCCATTAGGACCTCCTGGATGGGCTTGGCCTTCAGGAGGCCAAGTTCGATCTCGGCAGGGTTGATGGAGAAGGCCTCGCGGAAAAGGAGAAGCGATTTCGGGACCTCGCCGGTATGGTAATAGGCCTCCGCGAGTAGTGAAAGCAGCCTTGCGCTCGAGCGGTAGGAGCTGCGGGCGTACTCCAGCGTCTCCACCGTCTGGCGGTACTCGCCGAGGGTAATGAAGCACAGTCCCAGATTTAATAAAAGATCGTAGTTGTCCGCTGTACTCTCCTGGCTTTTAAACGCGAGCTTGTAGTTCTCGGAGGCCGTAAAGAAGATGTATCGCATCGCCGATTTAAAGGCGCTGGAGTTCTGCAGGTTTTTTTCCTGCGAGTAGGCCCTGAAAGTCTCCCACTGGGTCATAAGGAAGTCCGCGGTCTGCTTGCCCCGTTCAAGACGGGCGATCTCGCCACGACGGTTGTTCCAGAACTTCGCCGTACGATACCCCTCCACGAGTCCTGGATACTCGGGGTTGACCGAGAGAAGATCGTCGATCTTTCTGACCGCCGAGGCGAAATCGCCATCCTCGATGAGCTGGTACGCCGCGTTGACGCCCTCGAGGAGGGGATCGTCGGAGAATGTAAGCTGTCCGTTGCGGTCCATTTCTAAAGCTCTATCCTCGTGTTCCTGTCGGCGTGCGATCTGTGCTGAGTGAATACGATGATCTGTCGTTTCGCGGCGGCCTCGAAAAGCAGCCTTTCGAGGTTCTCCCCGCGCCTGTCGTCCATGAAGATGAAGGGATCGTCGACGATTAGCGGCGGCGGAATGCCGCCGGATTCGAGGATAAAATCGGACATGGTGATTTTTACGGCAAGCAGTAAAAGGTGCGCCGTGGTGGGATTGAGCCCGTCCAGTCTGCCGCCCCCTTTAATGAAGCGGGCCAGGGTGTCCTCGTCAATCTCGGTTATATGACGGTTCTCGGTTATGGCGTTGAACCGGTCCCTTGCCTCGCGGGCAAGCCGTGCAACCTGGCTGGCCTCACGACGCACGATGACCTCTTCAAAAACCGAAGCGATAAGCTCCATCGCCCTTCTTCGCGCGGCCAGGCCGCCGTAGCGCTCCTCGGCCGAGGAGCGCTCCTCTCCCAGGAGCCGGAGCTCTTCGTCGTAATTGGCCGTGGTCCGGGCCTCTTCCTCGAGCTGTGCGAGAATTTTCATCTCCGCTCGCCGCTCTTCCTCGGACCTTAAGATCTCCATCTCGATGTCCTCCCTGGCCGATCCGAGCCTGGTTTCGTCGATCTCCCTCGACCCGTACCTGGCCAGTCTGGGAAGCTCGGCAAGTATTTCCTCCCGCCGCGCGCCGGCCGCGGCCGCCAATTCGTGCCGCTCCTCCTGGAGGGAGCTCAGGTACTCCGGGCTTTTTAGTCCCTCGCGCAGCCTGAACAGATCCAGAAGGCCGTCGGCGTATTCCCCGTATTCCTCGAAATACTGAAGGAGAAAGCCGTACACCGATTCGAGCTTGTAGTCGTGCAGCTCGATCTCGTTTTCACTGAGTATCTCCCTAAGCCTCGCCTCTATTTCCGCCCGGGCCTCCTGAAGGGCGACCAGCTCCCGCGGTTTTCTTGGAATGAAAAGAGGCAGGTAAAGCACGGCCGTCATGATGGCGAGCAGAGCGGCAATCCCGCCGAGAAGGTAGATCCTCATCCTTGGAGGGAGCGCGAGCAGGCCCCGATTGACGAGAAAATATAAAAGCGCCACACCGCCCGAGCCGGTAATGGCTATAATTCCCGTGGCTTTCTGGAACCTGGTTCTTCGCGCCGAGAAATAATTGTCCTGGGCGACATGGATGTCGCGGATCTCCCGATATGTTTCCTGTAGACGCTTGAGGTTCTGCTTCTTCTGGTCCGTGAAGTCCCTGAACTGGGGAAATCTGCTTTCGATGGAGGCCCCATGCGCGGCGATGTTGGCGATAAGTTCATCGGATTCCCGCAATTCGTTCGTTATATCCGCTATTCTCTCTTCGATGGTCCTAAGCTTGCCTGTCATGAGGAGGAGCTTTTCGGCCAGGGCCTTCTCCACCCGAAGGGCGGCTATCCGGTTGTCAATGCGGGCGATCTCGTTTTCGACCTGCCTGCGCTCCTTCTGGATCTTATCCCCTCTCGACTGCTGGATGTCGATAATACGGGTCCTCTTCTCGATCTCCTTGAGATTGGATTCCGCCCTGAGGAGCTCGTCGAGAAAAGGCGCGGCGCTGCGGCCCGTACCCCCGAAGGTGGATCTGTAAAGGCCGTACAGCCCGGAGGGATCTTGAAGAAGCATAAAGCGCACGGTATCCCACTCCAGCGGGGCCGCTTCGAGGTCGTCGGTCGGGGACGGGATAAAGGAGGTCGTTCCCAATGAGTTGGCATCCATTGCGGCGTACATCGTGCGCAGAACGGGGTCGTCCATCCGGGAGGCGAGGTGATCTATGAGCGCGGCGCGCACGCTGTCGTGCGGCATGGCGGGATCCCCGCGGAAGATCTCGGTTTGGGACTTGCCGTTTCCGCCGAGTATCGACAGGGCCCTGTCCCCGTTCCGCACGAAGGTGTATTCGAAGGATGTGGACAGATTGAGCTCCATATAGAGGGACTCCCAGGACCCCTTTTTCAGTAGGGAGAGGGGGTGGGCGCTTCCCCACAGGAGTTCGAGAATGGCCCGCGCCAGCAGGCTCTTGCCGGAGCCGTTGCGGCCATAGACGACCGTAAGGCCCTCGTTGAAATCGAGGGTCCTGTTGTTGAAAAGCCCCGGTCTGGAGACGACGCATCGTTTTATACGCAATGCCAGTCCTCCGAGCCGTGCGCTTCCGCCTGGGCCATTCTGCCGAGCATTCTGCCGAGCAGCATGCGGTCTATATCGGCCGGCAACTCCCCGGCCTCGATCATCTCCCTCATGCGTTCGAAAAAAGCCCCGCGAAACGAATTTTCCCCGGCGTATTCGCGCGCGAGGAGGTTTAAGTCCGGTGAGGATTGGTCCACAATGTCAAGCCTTTCGAAACCGCGCGCGTGTTCCATTATGGCATCGAGGTCCAGGGGAAACGCCCGCTCGCCCGTGAGAACGACCGTAATGGCTGTGCGAGGGGAGGCTTTCCTCTCGACGATGTCCGCAATCTCCCTGGAGGAGCCGATGTTCGCGCACGCGATGGAGATTCGTTCTACCGTGATCGAATTGACCGCAAGGCGCTTTATCTGAATGATCTCGCCGTTTTCTGTGGTTATGGAAAGCACATACCTCTCCCCAGTTTCATTGGGGCCGACGGCCTCGGGGCTGCCGGGGTAGGCCCCTATGACGCGATTGCGGGATTTGAAGATGCGGAAATTGTGGTTATGGCCGAGTGCGTAGAAATCCATATTCAGCGATCTTATGTCGTCCCTGCCAAGTGACGGCACGTCGGGCTTCCGTTCCTGCTCCCCGGCGCAGAAGTCCGCATGCAACAGAGCCATGTGGAACCCTCCGTTCTCTTCACTTCGAATGGCCGTCATTCCACGCGGGTCCGTCGCCCCGTATACGGAGACGCTCTCGTCCCCTCGCGTTATCGAAATACCGGAGCCGCCCCCGGATGGGAAAATATGGGTAAAACAGCCGGTCGGCGCAGGCCCGTCCTCACCGAGGAGTGATCGGTCACATTCTCCGGGAGTGTAGAGTATATCCACCCCTTTCCGCCTGAGCGCCGAGAATTCCCTCGAAACCGTGTCCGCCGCGGCGAGCAAGGACGATTTGTCACCGCCGTCATGGAAGAGGTCCCCGGCGACAAGGAGCAGGTCGTGTTCGGAAGCTATTGCGCATATCTTTTTGAATGTATTGATTCTGGCATGACCCGGGACCGCCGAGGAACGCTCGTCGATTCCAAGGTGGAGGTCGGATGTCAGGAGTATCCTCATAAAAATCAACCGTTGCCGGGCCGCGCGAGTAGCGCACCCGTATTTTTTCTTTACACCATACAAAGAATTTATTGAAATGTCCATACTTATTTTTTACTATCAGAGTCGGTTCCGGCGTGGAAATTGTTTCGTCG
>MTKY01052977.1_pt1 | contig 38079 bp, 33 predicted proteins | sample 1042731 | NCBI WGS metagenome assembly MTKY01 (sample SAMN06212206, study PRJNA360538) | anaerobic digester metagenome | biome: Wastewater treatment plant; material: sludge; isolation source: anaerobic digester fed with sludge from wastewater treatment plant | place: Denmark: WWTP Soeholt ...
CAGCGGCCGCCGCTGCTGCCCCGGCCGCCCCCCCACCGCAAGCGGCGGCGCCAGGCGGCCCGTCCACGCCCTTCTCGGAGGAGCTTGCCCCCACCAGTCTGGCCGCGTTGGTGAAGGAATCGCTGGAGGTGGAGAGCCCCAACGCCTTCAACCTGCAGAACAAGAAACTGCTGCGCGTGAACATGGCCGCCTCGGGAGGGTCGGTCCTGGCCAAGGCGGGCTCCATGATCGCCTACCAGGGACAGATCAGCTTCTCCCGCCAGGGCAGCGGCGGAGCGGCGAAGTGGGTGAAGAAAGCGGTATCGGGGGAGGCGTTCACCCTCATGCTGTGCCAGGGGACGGGAGACCTCTTCCTGGCCGATGCCTCCAACGACATCGTGCTCATCTACCTCAACAATGAGGCCATAACCGTGGAGGCGTTGAACCTGCTGGCCTTCAGCCCGAGCATCTCCTGGGACATCAAGATGATCAAGGGCGCCGCGGGCATGATGAGCGGTGGCCTGTGGACGGTGGAGTTAACGGGAACGGGATACCTCGCCCTCATCTCCAAGGGCGAGCCCATGACCATGAAAGTGACGCCCGAACAGCCCACCTTCACCGATCCCAACGCCACCATAGCCTGGTCCCAGTCGCTCAATCCCACCATCCACATGGACGCCAACCTGGGCAGCCTCAAGGGGCTGCTCGGATCCAGGCACGGTGAGCTCTTCCAACTCGCCTTCCAGGGTGACGGCTTTGTGGTGGTGCAACCCAGCGAGGTGGCTCCGTCGACAAGCCTCCAGGATCCCCGGGGAGGCGGCAGCGGTACCGCCGGGGGAATCCTGGGCGGAATCCTGGGGCAATAGCGCTCGGGCGCTCCGCGCTGGGAGCGGGCACCGGGCTAGCCCGGGTAAGCTCCCCTGAAAGCGAGGCCCTTGTTCCCATGAGCCCTGGAACATAGAATCGGTAAGAGCGTGAGGCTGTCGCGTTGATCGGTGGGGGATGCGTATGGGACTTTTCGACCGCCCTCTGGGTGAGATCTACGAATACATGGAGGACAGACACCGCAGCGGTGCCGCCAGGGAACTGCCCTTCACCCCGGTGATCCCGCTCGCCGAATCGAGCCAGGTGATATTGAGCGAGGACACCGGCCTGGAACTGGGAAATCCTGGCATGGCCTCCCGCTCGCTGCTGCTCTGGGACACGGGAGACAGGGTAATCGACGGCCGCATCACCCTGGTGGGCCCGGATTTCACCGCGGCGACCTCCCCCAGTCTCCCCTTCGCGCAGGTGGTCATGGTCGGGGGGGACTTCAGCGACGAATACGACTGCTACCGCGACCTGCGCGACGCCACCTACAACGTCCGCCTGCGCGGCTTCATGAGCCGCGTATTTCCCGGCAGGCAGTCCATCTGGTGCCGCGTGAGCAAGAATGCCCTGGCCGGGGGCTTCAGTGCCCAGGTCCTGGGCAGTTCCCTCATCCAGGCCCTGAAGCGCCTGGAATTCGTGCGCGCCGCCGAAGTCCTTTTCGTGACCTCCTCGAGAAATGACGTGGAAGAGCTCGCCGCTCCCGCCGACAAGGTGCTTGATATCGTCGAGGCCCTGATAAAGATGTACGAGGAGATGAACTTCGACTGCGAGGAATGCGAATACGTCGACGTGTGCGACGAGGTCGTGGAGCTGAGGCAGATCCGTGAGAGGCTGAAGGCCGAGAGGAAAGGAGGCGAATAGCGTCGTGGCGGAAACGGCTCCCGAAACGCCGGGCAAGGTGATAGCCGTATGCGGCAAGGGCGGCGTGGGCAAGACCACCATATCCGCTCTCCTCTCGCGCCTGTTCCGCGAGGACGGCAGCGGCAGGGTGCTCGTGGTCGACGCCGATCCCGCCGTCGGCCTGGGGATCGCCCTGGACCGTTTCCCGAAACGCACCGTGAACGACGTGCGCAAGGAGATCATCTCCGCGGTTCGCGAGCGCTCCACAGACAGCGTTGACCTCGCCGCCTCCGTGGATTACAAGATGATGGAGATCGTGATGGAGTCGGGCAATCTCGGCTTTCTCTCCGTGGGACGCCCCGAGGAGGAGGGTTGCTACTGCCAGCTCAACACCCTCCTGAGGGAGGCCATTGAGTCTCTCTCGGCCCACTTCGACCTCACCCTCATCGACGCCGAAGCGGGAGTGGAACAGGTAAACCGCCGCGTCATGCGCTCCGTATCCCACCTGCTCCTGGTGAGCGACACCACCCTCAAGGCCGTGCGCGTCGCCGAGGCGATACGTAAAGTGGCGGACGACGCCGTTGATTTCAGGAAGCTCGGGCTGGTCGTCAACCGCGCGCGCGGAGAGGAAGACGCCCGGCGCCTGGCCTCACGCAGCGACCTTCCCTTCCTGGGTTGGATTCCGGAGGACGACACGGTGGGGGAATTCGACGCCGAAGCCAAAAGCTTCCTCGACCTGCCCGCGTGCCCCGCGCTGGAGGCGGTGAGGTCCCATATTCTGGAGGGCGGCTTCCTGCTCTGATCTCGTCCTCGACCGGCTGGACGCCCGCGCGCGGGAGCGATAGAGACGTCCGTCCCCCGCGGGTTTATCTCCGGGAAGTCATCCTTGCTGCAGTCCGTCCAGCTCCATCTCGCGCAAGACCTTCTTGTTCACCTTGAACACCTCGGTCAGGGGCATCTCGTCCAGGAAGACCACCGATCTGGGCACCGCGTACTTGGCCACTTTCTCCCTGAGGTAATCCACGTAGTCCTCCTCGGTGATCTTGCCCCTGTACTCCTCCCTCACCTGGACGAAGACCTTGATGCGCTCGCTCCCCTCCCGCTCGGGATCGGGAACTCCGATGGTGGCGGCCACCTCCGTCGCCGGGTGGTCGTAGAGGATGTCGTCCACTTCCCTGGTGTAGACCTTGTAACCGGAGACAATGGCCATGTCCTTGGTGCGGTCCACGATGGAGAAGTACCCGTTCTCGTCCATCTTGACCACGTCGCCGGTGTGCACGAAGCCTTCCTCATCGAGGCCCTTCCCCGGCTCCGGCCAGTACCCCAGCATGCGCTGTGGTCCGGAGAGCAGCATCTCGCCTACCCGGCCGTCCTCTATCATCTCCTTGAACGGGACGGGCGCCCCCGTGTCGACCTCCACCACTTTGACTGTGGTATCCGGCACCGGTATGCCGATGGTGGCGCGTTTCTCGACCTTCTTCAGCTTGTCCGATTTGCGGTTGCGGTCCGAGACCATGCCCAGGATGGCCAGGAAGACCTTCCCGTACTGCTTCGGCCCCAACAGCCGCGCCGACAGGTTCATGAAGGAACTGCTAACGGGGTTGAAGAGGAGCTTGTTCATGACGGGCACCATCTTGCGTCCCCCCATGGCGCGTATGTTGGCGGAGACGTTGAAGTGGGTGACGGGCGAGAGCTCGGAGAGGCCGTATCCCTCCGAGACGAAACTCTTGCTCTCCTGGTCGAACTTCTCCTGCACGTTAGGGGGAAGGGCCGCGGAGCCGGAGATGCCGATGATGCGTGTGGCCTTGATGTCCTCCTCCAGCAGCTTCATGAACTGCGTCGGCACTCCGAACTGCAGAACGGGATTATATTCGTGGATCAGCCTGAGCATACCCTTGGTATCCCGGGGATCGGTGACTATGAGGAGGTTGGAGAACATCCCCCCGATCATGGTGTGCATGATGCAGTGACCGTAGCTGTGGAAGAAGGGCAGCCCGATCAGGGCCGACGTGTTGCCCTTGAGGATTTTGGTTATGGGCCCGAAGACGGCGGGGTTCTGCAGGGCGTTGGCCACGATGTTACGGTGTGTGAGCATGCATCCCTTGGGAAGCCCGGTGGTGCCTCCCGTGAAAAGAAGGGTCTCCAGGTCGCGGGAGGGATCGATGTCCACGCGCGGGGGCTCCGGACGGGCCTGGGCGATGATCTCTGTCATCCACGCGGCATCCGGCAGCTCCGCCCGCGGGGAGGGACGGTCGGAGTAATCGTCCACCCTGGTTATGATGACGTTGGGCGCGTCCATGAAGTCTCGCAGCGACTCGGCCAGGGGCAGGTTCTCCTCCAGGCATATCAGTGCCTTGGGAGAACACTCCTTGAACTTGTGGGACAGCGTGTCGAAGGGCTCCAGGAAACTGCAGGGCACGTGCACCGCGCCCGCCTTGGATATCCCGGTATCGGCGATGATGAACTGCACGGACGTGGGAAGGAGGGTCGCCACCCTGTCCCCTTTCTCCACTCCCATGGCCGCCAGTGCATTGGCGAGGCGGTCTGCATGGTCCCTCATCTCGGGGTAGGTGATCTCCAGCCCCATCTGCACGCATCCCAGGTGAGGCCGCTTCGCGGCCGCCTGGTCCAGGAAGTAGTGGGTCGGCTCGTTGGGATACGGCTCCAGCGTCTCGGGGATGCCTACGACCTTGTACTCTTTGAACCAGGGATAATCCACGGAAACAACCCCCTTCACAGCTTGTGACCCCGTCCGGGCTCAACCAGACCGTACATTATAATATATTCGCCCGAAAGCCTTGTAGCCCTCGCGATACCTTGCCGTACGGGTTAAACCTGCCGGAACTGACGCGTCATTACTATACTTTCATGTTACCGGTTAGTCAACTGACGAGGTGATGCCCGGACCGGCATGCCGGCAGGCGGGTTCAGGGCAGCGCGCGGCGGAGCCGCCTTTGTCGGGATATGCGAAGGGCCGGGCGGCTGAGCGCCCGGCCCGTTTTTATGCGGTCCTCTCGTCGCTACCGTTATGCGCCTCCGCCGAGCCTTCCGATGTAGATGAGGACCTCCGTCCCCTCGTCGCTCACGGTCACCGTGATCACGGACTCGTCGCTCAGGTCCACGATCCAACTGGCCTCCTTCGTCGCGTCATCGACGATAAAGGGATCTCCGAGCTCGTCCGTGTAGAAGTCGACGACGTCAGCGAAGCTGTCGCTCGTGGTGAATTCCGCTCCCGCCGTGGTGAACTCACCCTCCTCGGAGCTGCCCGAGACCACGCCCCCGCTGCCCTCCACGTACTCGGCATCCGGGTAGATGGGAGCGCCGAGGTCTTCCTCGCTGGGGGCCTCGTCTGAATAATCGTAGGTGACATCCCCTTCCTCGGTCTGGTAGGTGACCTCGCCTCCCTCCTCCTCCACCGTCACATCTCCCATGGGAGTGCTCACCGTCTTCTTGTCGTCACCGCAGCCCGCGACGGCAACGAGGCCTGCCACCAGGGTAAGCAGCATCAACAGCACAAGGATTTTCTTCATTTGCCTCCCTCCCTCTTAGTCCTTCGTCTTCTGCCGCGCGGGTCTTTTCCGCGGCAATAACCGTCTTCCGTTCTCCGCGCCCCCTTATTATAACCGCTGCTGCGGCAGCTCCGCGACATTCTCCGCCGCTCAGCCCCTCAGCTTCTCCCCCACCTCGCGCCCGAACGACCTGGCCCTCTCCTCCCCGTCCGCCGCCAGAGGACCCTTCATGCCCGAGACGGGATTGTCGAAGGAATCCGCCAGCGGCTCCATGCCTCTCGCCTCCAGTTCGGTGTGGATCTCCCCGGCGGCGCTGGGCTGGCCTTTCTCGCAGGTCTGATGCATACAGGTGCCGAAGGCCGCGAAGGGCTTGCCCCTCCACTGCTCCCCCACGTTCTTCTTGATGAACTTCCTCACCGGCCCGCTGTTCCTTCCCCCCCGGGTGGGAGACCCCACCACCAGGAAATCGTATCCCGGCGCGAGTTCCTTGTTTGCCTTGAGGTTGACCAGCTCCACCTCGTGCCCGGCCTCCCGCAGGCCTTGCGCCACCCCCTCAGCCGTCTTCTCGTTGTTCCCGTAACGGCTGTAATAAACGACCGCTCCCCTCACGACAGACATCTCCTTCCTCTACGTTCCGCCGCGGCAAGTCCCACCCTTTTCCAGTATCCCCCGCCCCCTCCACGAATAATCCAGGGAGCGGGAAAGAAAGCCGGGATCATGTCCACGCACGATCCCGGCTGCAGTCTGGTGGAGCCGATGGGACTTGAACCCACGACCTCTACCATGCCAAGGTAGCGCTCTCCCAGGCTGAGCTACGGCCCCAGAGATACCTTATGAAGTATAAGTACTGCTCAATCCACCGTCAACGACACGCGGCCCTACGGGCGGATTATCGCGAATCGGCCACCCCCGACGTGCCATCCTCCCATGTGATGTTGGGGGCATCTTTCCACAGCCTCTCGATCTCGTAATATTCGCGCTCCTCCTGGCGGAAGACATGGACCACGATATCAACGTAATCGAGGAGGATCCAGCGCCTGTGCTGCACGCCTTCCCGGCGTACCGGCTTTACCCCCATCGCGGCCAGACGCTCCTCCACTCCCTCCTGTATGCTTCTCACCTGCCTATCGGTCTTGCCGCTGCAGATGATGAAATAGTCCGTGATTATGAGGACGTCCCTCATGTCCATCACCAGTATATCGTGGGCTTTTTTGTCCGAGGCGGCCCGCGCCGCCTCGATGGCTGTCTCCCTGCTGTCCGCCGCTACGCACCTCCTCCAGCCTGACCGTCCCCATTCCACCGCCAGGCGGTTCCTCCGGACTACATGTATTCACTACCACAGATTACCACATCGCGCCCCTGAAACCCCATCCGCTCACACCGCCATGTCCCTTCCGGCGATGAGGATTATCTCGGCCCCGGGGCCGGGCTCCACGACGATGTCCACGACGGACAGGAGCACGCCCAGGTAACGTGCGAAAGCCTCGACCCTCGAGTCCTGGCTGCGCGCTATGATGGTGCTCGTCTCGTGGGTGAAATCGTTGATCTCCTCTCCATCCACGGTTATCTTCGCGTTGCCCCCGGTCCCGGCCACCGGCACCCCCAACGAACCCAGGCGGTCTCCGACCTTCTTCCCGAGATCAGGCACGCCGCACCCGTTGAGCACCTCCACCGCCGGGACCGCCTTGACCGATAGACCCCCCTCGTCCAGCTCGGAGAAAGACCGCAGCATGGACGCCAGGTAGCGCGCGTCCTCCCGCGCCGAGCCGGCACCGGGCTCGAGGTGGTAAGAGCCCTCCAGCCCGGACAGCACCTCCTCCAGTCCCCCCGGCTCCTCCCCGCTCGGCGCCGAGAAGAGCTCGGGAAGGTACGCCCTCGTGCGCTCCAGCCTGGCGGAGAAGGCAGCCCACGTCTCGAGCTCGTCGCTGGCGAGCAGGTAGAGGATGAGGCGGTCGGCGTCCCCTATCTCCACGCCGGGTACGAGGAAATCCGTCTCGCCGTTGAGCGGGTTCACCAGCACCGTCTGCTCCGCAAGGAACGCCTGCGGCGGCCGCAACCCCTGCAGGAGCTTCACCGCCCCCCAGAATTCCAGGAACAGCATGTAGTCCACATCGATGCCGGCCAGGTTGCTCACCGTCGAGCGCAGCAGGTCCTCTCCTCCTTCCTCCCGCAGGGTGTGCATGAGGTCGGTCTGCCCGCCCTCGGCGTTATAGGCCACCGAGGCCTCGGGGATGAGGTACACCTCGCCGCCGCCGTTTTCCCTGTCATAGGTGAGCAACACGATGCCCAGGACATCCCGCGAGGGCTGTCCGTTCCTCTCGCCGGCGTACACGCAGGCCAGCACGGCGACCTCTCCCTCCAGCTCCCCGGAGCCTTGAGGGCTGGTGAAATAGGGATAATGCGGGACGGATTTCTCGCCCTCACCCCCGGACGAGAAGCGCTCCCCTATCCAGGCCCCTGCCCTACGCGCGATGTTTATATACGGTATATCCAGGATGGACCCTACGGCCAGCACGCCGACTATCAGGAGAAGCGCAGCGACAATGGCGCGGCGCTTCTTCCTTGCCTCCTTGCGGCGCCTCTTGTTGAGGCGGGACAGCTTCTCCTTTTCCGTGCCGGCAGCCTCGCGCTCAACGCCGTTAGAGATGTCTTCCCGTGCTTTCTTCTCGCTCAAATATAGAACCCGCTCTTCTCGATGAATTTCGCGACACTCTCGGGTACGAGGTAGGTGATGGCCCGCCCCTCTTTCACCCTTTTCCTGATGTCCGTGGACGATATGGCCAGGGCCGGGATCTCCATGACCAGGACCCTCGGATCGGTGGCGTGCCTCTTCTTCTCGCTCTCGGGCAGCGACTCCTCCAGTCTTCTCAGGTCGTAACCGGGCCTCGTCGCGGCGATGAATATCGCCTCCCGCAGCACCTTTTCCGGTTCCTTCCAGGTGAGGATCTCGAGGATAGCGTCCGCGCCGGTGATGAAGAAGACCTCCGTGTTCCTGCCGTAGACGCGGTGCAATTCGTGCACGGTGTCGATGGTATAGGAGGGGCCGGGGCGGTCGATTTCCATGCGCGACACCTTGAAATGCGGGTTCGCCGCGGTAGCGATGACCGCCATGAGATAGCGGCTCTCGGGGTCCAGGCTCTTGCGGTCTTCCTTGTGGGGAGGGCTGCCGCTGGGCACGAACAGCACCTGGTCGAGGTTGAACTGTTTCCAGGCTTCCTCGGCGGTGACGAGGTGGCCATTATGGATGGGATCGAAAGTCCCCCCCATCACCCCGATGCGCTTGATCCTCAGCCTTCCCATCTCAGGACCTCACCTGGCCTTCACCGTAAATGATGTACTTGGTGGAGGTCAGCTCCCGCAGGCTCATGGGCCCGCGTGCGTGGAGTTTCTGCGTCGAGATGCCTATCTCCGCGCCCAGTCCGAACTGTCCGCCGTCGGTGAATCGCGTGGAGGCGTTGACGTATACGTCCGCCGAGTCGACCATGGCCGTGAAGCGGCGGGCGGCATCCAGGTCGGCGGTGACGATGGCCTCGGAGTGCCTGGAGCCGTAAGCATTGATATGATCGATGGCCTCTTCCAGGCTCGGGACCACTCGCACGGCCAGGATGAGATCGAGATACTCCTCGTACCAGTCGTCCTCGGTGGCCGCTTCGATCCCCGTCAGGATCTGTCGCGTCAGCTCGCAACCGCGCAGCTTCACCCCCCGCTCCTCGAGGGCACGCGCAGCCCGCGGCAGAAACTCGGCGGCTACCGCCTCGTGCACCAGCATGGTCTCCATGGCATTGCACACCCCGGGGCGATGGGTCTTGGCGTTGACCACTATCTTCTCCGCCATGTCCAGGTCGGCGGAGGCGTCCACGTACGTGTGGCAATTGCCGACGCCGGTCTCGATCACCGGAACCGTACTCTCCTCGACCACGGTGCGGATGAGGCCTGCTCCGCCGCGCGGAATCAGGACGTCCACGTGATCGCGCAGCTTCATCAGCTCCTTCGCGCTCTCGCGGTCGACGATGGGTACGAGCTGGATGCAGCCCTCCGGAAGCCCGGCGCTCTCCGCCGCGCGCGCGATGACCTCGGCGAGGAGCCGGTTGGAGGATATGGCCGAGGAACTGCCGCGCAGGATGACGGCGTTGCCCGACTTCACGCACAGGCCCGCCGCGTCCACGGTGACGTTTGGCCGCGCCTCGTAGATGATGCCGACCACGCCCATGGGTACCCTCACCTTGCGTATCTCCAGGCCGTTGGCAAGCTTCCATCCCTCCACGATCTCTCCCACCGGATCGGTGAGGGATGCCACCTCCCTCAGGCCCGAGGCCATCTCCTCCACCCTTTTCTCGCTGAGAGTCAGGCGGTCCATGAGGGCATCGCTCATGCCGTTCTCGCGGCCGGCCTTGCGGTCCTCCTCGTTGGCGGCGAGTATCTCGGCGGTCCTGGATATGAGCGCCCGGGCCATCCCCTCCAGTGCCGCGTTCTTTTTCTCGGCCGTCACCACGGCAAGCTCCCGCGCGGCCTTCGCCGCCCTCTGTCCCAGCTCCTTCACAACACTCATGCTGCCCTCCGTGTCTCTAGCAATCATCCTACCAGACCGCTTTTCTTTCCTGCCTGCCGGCTCGGGCCGCCCGCATGGCGGCCCCGGCTCCGCGGCGGACGCGCCGCCGCACGGTCAGTCCTCCCTCTCCAGGATAACAAGGTAGTCGCGGTGGATGACCTCCTCGCTCCTCTCCTCTCCCAGCCGGCGCGCCACCTCGGCGCTGCGCATCCCCTTCACCTCGTCGAGCTCTACCGCGGAGAGGCCGCACAACCCCCGCGCTATCTTCCTGCCGTCCTCGTCGATGACCTCGACGGCGTCGCCGGGAGCGAAGTTCCCCCTGCATTCCACCACTCCCGCCGGAAGCAGGCTCTTGCCCCCGTGCATTATGGCGTCCCTGGCCCCGGCATCGACGAGGATGGAGCCATGGGGGCGCGCCCCGTAGGCGATCCAGTGCTTCTGATCGCGTAGCCTCTTCTTCCTGGGATGGAAATAGGTGCCTGCCAGCCTGCCCCCCAGTATCGCAGCGAGGATCCCGGGCTCGCGGCCTGGCGCCACCACCACCCCTATCCCCGAGGCGGTGGCTATGCGCGCCGCCTCGAGCTTGGCGGTCATTCCGCCGGAGGAATGCTCCTCCACCGCCTTTCCGGCCCGCGTGATCATCTCCGGGGTTATCCGCTCCACCTCGCGGATGAGGCGGGCACCACGGTCTTTCTTGGGATCTGCGGTATAGAGGCCCTGGATATCGGAGAGCATGATCAGGAGGTCCGCGTCGGTGAGCACCGCCACCAGCGCAGCCAGGCGGTCGTTGTCCCCGAAGCGGATCTCCTCCACGGCGACCGTATCGTTTTCGTTCACCAGGGGAACGACCCCCTGTTCCAGCAGGCGCCGGAAGGCGTTACGGGCATTGAGATACTGCTGGCGGTGGGCGAAATCGTACTGGGTGAACAACACCTGCCCCACCAGTATCCCCCTCGCCTCGAAGAAGCTCCCGTATAGGTTGAGCAGCATCCCCTGGCCCACCGACGACGCCGCCTGCAGGGAGGGGATGTCCTGGGGCCTCTCCGGGAGCCCGAGGAGCTCTACTCCCGCCGCTATCGCGCCGGAAGACACGAGTATGACCTCACGGCCTTCCTCGCGCAGGGAAGCGAGCTGGCCCACCAGGTCCTTCATGCGTGCTCGGTCCAGCTTCCCCCGTGAGTCGCTCAGGGTATAGGTGCCGACCTTTACCACGATGCGCCTTGCCTCGATGTCGCGTTTCCTGGGGCTCAAACGCAGGCTCTCCTTTCCGCAATCACTCTTATCGTTAATTCTATACCGTCGCTCAGCGCTCGGGCAGGAAATCGAACACATAGTCGCCTATGATCACGGCGTCGCCCTCGCGCGCGCCCTGCCGGAGGAGCTCGTCTTCCACGCCCATCCGCTTCAGCCGCCCCTGCACGTACGCCAGGGCCTGAGGATTCGCGATGTCCACCGCGCGCAAGAGCTTCTCCACGCGGTCGCCCGTCACGTGGAAACCCCCTTCCTCCCGTAACACCCGGAAACCGCGCTCCCGCTGGGGGTCGAAGGTGTATACCGTCCTTTCCTCGGGAACATCCACGCCCACCGCGCTCCGTGCCTCCTCCACCATTTGGGCCAGTCGCCACACCAGCGCCGGTATCCCCTCGCCGCTGACCGCGGAGATCGGGAAGAAGTCCCATCCCCGCGCCAAGGCCGCCCCCCTGGCCTCGTCCAGCCGCCCGGGGTCTACCGCGTCCACCTTGTTGCCGGCTACCACCTGAGGGCGCTCCAGCAGGCGGGGGCTGTAGGAGCCCATCTCGTCCAGCACGATCTCCAGCGCCCGCGCCGGCTCATCCAGCCCGCCCTGGGACACGTCCAGGAGGTGGAGCAGGACGACGCTCCTCTCCACGTGGCGGAGAAACCTCAGGCCAAGCCCCCTCCCCTCATGAGCCCCCTCGATGAGCCCGGGGAGGTCCGACACCACGAAGCTCCTCTCCTCGTCCACCCTGACCACTCCCAACACGGGCTCGAGGGTGGTGAAAGGGTAATCGGCTATGCGCGGCCGCGCCGCGGATATGCGCGATATGAGGGTGGACTTACCCACGTTGGGGAATCCCACCACTCCGACGTCGGCAAGCAGCTTGAGCTCGAGCCTTATCTTCTTCTCCTCCCCGGCCTCGCCCCGTTCGGCGAAGTCCGGAGCCCGGCGCGACGGCGTCACGAAGGAGGCGTTTCCGCGGCCGCCCCTGCCTCCCCTCGCCACCACGGCCTCCTTGCCGGACCGCGAAAGATCGGCGAGCAGCGATGCGTCTTCGTCCCTCACCTGGGTGCCCACCGGTACGTTCAGGACCAGGTCTTTTCCCTCCGCCCCATGGCGGTCGTTGCCGCCCCCGCTTCCCCCCCTGCCCGCGCGGTAATGTCTCCGCCGCGTATATTCCACCAAGGTGTTCACGCTGTCCGAGGCACGAAGGATGACGGAGCCGCCGTTCCCGCCGTCGCCGCCGTCCGGTCCTCCCAAGGGCTGGAACTTCTCGCGGTGAAAGCTGGCGCATCCCCCACCCCCGTCGCCGCCGCGTACGTATATCTCGACCTCGTCTATGAACATGTCCGTGCCCCCGGAATATCCGCGTCCCGGCAGGCCTGGCCTTGGATCGGAGATGTCAAGGCGCAGGCCCGCCTGTCAATGCTTTTCGGGCTCCGCCGTAAATAAAATGTCCCGGCAATGCCGGGACCATGCTCTTACCGTGATCCACGGCGGATAGATCGCTCTATTCCGCCGGCAATACGCTCACGAAATGCCTGTCTCCGCTGCTGTGATATTTGACGTAACCATCCATCTTCGCGTAGAGGGTGAAGTCCCTGCCCAGCCCGACATTGTCTCCGGGCTTTACCTTCGTTCCGCGCTGACGCACCAGAATGGATCCGCCGGTTACGAACTGGCCACCGAAACTCTTTACTCCCAAGCGCTTGGAGTGGCTGTCCCGCCCGTTACGGGAACTGCCTACACCCTTCTTGCTCGACATGGCCTATCTCCTCTCCGAAATCACTCATGCGGTCTCGGCCTCGGCCTCCGCCTCCGCCTTATCCTTCTTCGCCTTTCCTGCCCGCGGACCGCCACTTATCTTCTCCACCCTTATCTCCGTGAAGAGCTGCCTGTGTCCCTGCTTGCGGTGATAACCCTTCTTGGGCTTGTACTTGAAGACTATTATCTTCCCGCCTTTGCCCTGGCGCACCACGGTTCCCTCTACCTTGACCTTTTCCGCCTCGGGTCCGGCTAACACCTTTCCCTCGTTGCTGGCCAGCACCACGCGCTCGAAGACCACCTTCTCGCCCACCGGGACATCCAGTTTCTCCACCCTGATGAGGGTGCCCTTCTCCACGCGGTACTGTTTTCCACCCGTCTCTACGACTGCGTACATGATTACCTCCACGGCTATTTTATCACAGCTTAATACACTAACACGGCCTAAAACGCCTGTAAAGAAGATGCTGAGGGGCCGCCTGGTCGCCAGGCGGCCCCTTTATGAAACCCTCAACCGGTCTTTATCTGACACAACCCTCCGCGAAATACCAGTCGGTGGAGGGCCGGGTAGACCCGATGGCGTTGTTCCCGTCGGTCATGCCGCGGAAGTCGAAATACTGGGCCAGCTCCACGACGATGGGCGCCGACGAGTTCACCTTGGTGCTTACCTCGGTGTCCTCCAGGCCCTCTATGCCGTCGACGTGGATGGTGTAGCGGGAGTGCGGCCCCATGTCCACCTTGCGGCTCACCGTCACCCCGTCGGGGCGCATGAAGAGCACGTCCACGCTGGCCGCCTCGGCGCCGGGGTTGAGCAGGAGCACGTACTCGTCGAACTCGCCGCCGGTGTAACCCTCGGCCAGGAACCACTGCCGGTCCGGGACCGGCGCTCCGATGGTGGCATGGCCGCCCTTCCTCCCCTGATAGTCGAAGTACATGGCGCGCTCGGCGATTACGGGCAGGTCCGAATCCACCTGGGTCGAGACGTCCGTCGCCTCCAGCCCCGGCACCTGGTCGACGTGCACGCTGTGACGCCTGCGCCCCGGAACGCTCACCGTCTGCCTGATAACGGAGCCGTCCGGCTTCATGAAGCTCAGCGTCACCGTGGCGGTGCCGTCGTTGGGGTTCTGCAGCAGTATCCAGGTGTCGAAGCTCTCACCGGTGTAGCCCTCGGCGAAGAACCATGCGTTCGAGGTCGCGCTGGCGCCGATGGAGTCGTGCCCCCCGTCCTTGCCCCCGTACACGAAGTACATGGCGCGCTCGGCGACGATGGGGAGGTTGGAGGAGACCTGGGTCGAGACGTCCGTCGCCTCCAGCCCCGGCACCTCGTCGACGTGCACGCTGTGCCGGCTGCGCGCGGCGACAGTGATCTGGCGCGTTATCACCCCACCGTCCGGGCGCATGAAGCCCAGGGTCACGTATGCATCCGATCCGTTGGGGTTCTGCAGCAGTATCCAGGTATCGAAGGAATCCCCCGTGTATCCCTCGGCGAAGAACCAGTTGCTGGAGGGCGCGATGGCGCCGATGGAATCGTGCCCGCCGCTCCTTCCCTTGTACCTGAAGTACATGGCCCGCTCGGCCAGGACCGGGATATCGCTCTTGACGTCCGTGGAGAAGGAGCCGCTGCCCGCCGTCTCCCTCACCGGCACGGTGAAGCGGCTGTTGGCCCCGACGCCGTAGCTGAAAGTCTTGTTGGAGCCGTCCTCTCCCTGAAATGTCACCTCGACCCGGGCGTCCTGGTCGTTGGGGTTCATGATCAGCAGGTAGGAATCGAAGCTGTCGGGCGCGGGGGCGGGCGCGGGGACCGCGGCTGTCGGGGCTCCGCGGTCCGCGGTGGCCGGGATGGGCGAGAAGTACATGAATTCCTGCGTGATGTAGAGGCAGTTTTCTCCCTGTACCACGCCGATTCCCACGCAGTTGAACTCACGCCGCAGGATGTTCTCCCGGTGCGACGGGCTCTCCATCAGGGCCTGGAAAGCCACGTCGACGCTGGGGGCCTTGGCGATGTTCTCGCCAGCGAGCTTCCATCCCGTGATGCCCCACGCGGAGATGCGCTGCTGCAGGGTGCCCGAGACGGGAGATACGTGGGAAAAGAAATTGTACTGGTGCATCTCGCTGGAATAGCTGCGCGCCATATCCGTGAGCTGCTGCTCTGCGTAGATGGCAGGAAGCCCCGCGCCGCTGCGCGCCTCGTTCATGAGTTCGAGCATGCGTGCCTCCTCGGAGGAGGTGTTTACGGCCGCCAGCGCGAGATCATCGCCTCCAAGAAGCGGCTGCACGATGGCGAGGGTGAGTAATGCGACAGCGCAGAAAACAGTCGCGTTCTTCTGCCACCGAGTGAGTACCCTCATCTTGTCTCTCTCCTTGTGTCCCCGAGGATTGGTGGCAAATCTTCCTATCGAAAGCCCGCTCTTGTTCCTTAAACGAAACCGCCCTTTCCACCGAGGTGGAAAGGGCTTCGCCTGTTCGGCGGCAGCCTGGCGATCTTAACCGCAGTCACGGCTTTAGACCCATGGCTTTGCGCCCTCTCCTTTCGGAAGAGTTTGCCTTTATCACCTTAGGGATATTCGATTCTCAATGTTCATATATTGTATCGACAACTTGTATGGACTCCTTGAGGATCTATATATTGAGTGTCTATATAAAATCACATATCTAAGCTTCTCCCGCATGCCCGATGCGGATGCGGGGAAAAGGAATAGCGCTAAAGTCGCGGGGGCCGGTGGCCGATATATATATTGCCAAAATATCTACGCCGAGTGAGTTTTGGCCTTGACCGGGAAGCCTGCCCACTTTCCGGTCTTTCTTTTACCCTGATCCCAGGCAATATACCCGGGACCCCGCGGGGCGATCCCGCGGGGTCCCGGTTATCCGGTTCGTCCCGCGCCGCCGGCATGCGTCCGGGGGAGGCCTCGCTGTCACTTCACCTCGTCTTCAACCAGCCTGGCAATGACCACGATGCGTTGAGCCGCGCTGTACCAGGGATGGCAGGCGGTGAGCGTGAGCTTGGGCTCCCCTGTCTGCTCCAGCACCGTCAGGTCTGAGGGCAGCACGATGCGCTGTTCGTATACCTCGTAGACGTAGCGGTTGTCCGCGGTCATGATGATGATCTCGTCCCCGGCGGAGAGCTGCTCTATATGGCGGAAGGGCGCGCCGTAGGTGGTACGATGGCCGGAGATGACCATGTTGCCCGGCTGTCCCGGATAGGCGGTGCCGGGGATGTGGCCGGGGCCCCGTTTCAGGTTGTCCGCGTCGTCCAGTCCCCACAACTCGACCACGATGGCGTCCAGCCCTATGCCCGGGGCAAGGATCCTCGCGATGCCGTCCCCCACGGAGACGTCACCTTCCTCGGATGATGCCGGCTCCTCCTCCCACCGCTTGGAGAGTTCGTCCTGCGCGTAGGCGGCCTTGCGGTCGGTGTAGTAGATGTAGGAGTAGACTCCCGCCAGGCCGAGAAGCCCGGCGACGATCAGGGACAGCCCGACTATTATCAGTACCTTGCCCTTGCGGCGCGGTTTCCGCCTCCGCCGTGAACCGTCCCCCGCGAGCGGCGATGCTCCATTCTCCTCCGCCGCGGCATCCTCCCCGCCAGGCAAACACTTCACCCCCACTCACGGTTCGCGGAACACTATGCCGCGCCCGTGGCATGCCGGGCAGGTCTCCCCGAACGCCTCGATAAGGCCCTCGGATACGTTCTTGCGCGTCATCTCGACCAGCCCGAGCTTGGTGAGCTCTACCACGTAGGTCTTGGTGCGGTCCTTTTCCAGTTCCTGGTTCAAAGCCTTGATAACGGCGCGGCGGTTCTTGGACTCGTTCATGTCGATAAAGTCGATGATGATTATGCCCCCGATATCGCGCAGGCGCAGTTGCCGCACCACCTCCGTGACTGCCTCAATGTTGGTGCGCAGCACCGTCTCCTCCAGCGATTTGTTGCCCACGTACTTGCCGGTGTTCACGTCGATGGCCGTCAATGCCTCGGTGGAATCGATGACGATGGAGCCGCCCGATGGCAGCGGGACGCTGCGGCTCAGGGCGTCCCTGATCTGGCGGTTGATGTCCAGCGCTTCGAATACGGGGGTCTCGTCGGCATAGCGCTCTACCCGGTCGCCCAGCGCGGGGGCGACCAGCTTGAGGTAGTGCTTGATGCGCCGGAAGGAGCGGTGCGAGTCGACCAGAACGCGCTCATAGCTGGCATCCATGATGTCCCTTATCACTTTCAGCTCGAGTTCCGGCTCCTCGTAGAGGATGGACGGCGCCCGTTTCTTCTCGGCCGCGCGGTGAACCTGGCGCCATACCTTGTTGAGGTAGGTCAGGCTCTTCCTCAGCTCTGTGGCCTCGGCGTCCCTTGCCGCGGTACGCACGATTATCCCCACGTCCTTCGGGCGTACCTCCTCCACGACCTTGCGCAGCCGCGCCCTTTCCTCCTCGCTCAACTTATGGGAGATGCCCACCGTGGTCACCTGGGGCAGAAGCACAAGGTACCTCCCGGGGAGGGAGATATAGGTGGTGAGGCGGGCGCCCTTGCTGCCCATTGGGTCCTTGGTCACCTGCACGACGATCTCCTGCCCCTGCTTGAGGATCTTGGTGATGTCCTGCCGCTCGCGCTGCCGCGGCCCATCCACGAAGATGTCCCCGACGTAGAGCAGGGCGTTGCGGTTGTGCCCGATGTCCACGAAGGCCGCCTCCATGCCCGGGAGGACGTTCTGGACCCTGCCCTTGTAGATGTCCCCCACGATGGAGCGCCGGTCCTCGTGACTCACCAGTATCTCCTGCAGGACACCATCCTCGAGCACCGCCACCCGCGTCTCTTTCTGATAGCTCGCTACGATTATCTCCTTCTTCGGGGCGGCTGGCTTGCTCCCCCTGCGCCTTCCTCTCTTTTTCTTATCCAAACTCTCTCACCCCTGGCCTTCTTTCATCCATCCCTTGCTTATTTAATGCAAAACCGTACGACATTTCCACCCGCTTTCAGTCGAGCCCGTCCGGCTCCTCCTCGATCTCGCTCAGTTCCCCCGTGCGCCCATCGAAAATAATCACCTTGCCCCGTACGTCCTCGAATACCTCGTCCGGAGAGGCGTACAGGCCCACCCTGGTCAGCATGGGTCTCTCCGCGGCCATGCCCCGCTGCGCCAGCGCCACCACGGCGTCCTTCAGGCGGCCCTGGCCTTCGCCGCTCAGGGCCAGCAGGAGGTAAAGCGTCTCTCCTCCGTCCTCCACCCTGAACAACCCGAAGCGGGCCCAGCGGGAGAGCTTCGGCATGTTTGGCGGTACAGGCAGCACCTCGCTGACCCGCAATCCCGCGGGAAGGGCCAGGTTGAGTTTCTCCCTCGCCTCATCCGGGTCGACTTCTCCGGCTACGCCCACCTCCAGGTACTCGGCTTCCGCCGCCACCCCAAGGGGCAGGGCGGGAGAAAAGCTCATGCGCAGGCGGGGACTGAAACCCTCGCTGAAATCCAGCGGGAGGCCGCTGCGCCGGAGCGCCCTCTCCATGGCGCGCATCGCCTCGCGGTGTGACAAGAACGAAGCGTCTCCCTCCTTGCGATATTTCAGCAACAACCTCCTCACGGTGCCGCCTCTCCGGCCAGGCGCAACTGCGCGCGCGGCGGCGAACATGCGCCGCATTCGCTGCATTCGCTGAAACGGCAGTCCGGCGTCGTCTCCCCCCGAACTGCCTTCTCGTATTCCTCCCACAGGAAGTCCCTGTCCACCCCCGCGTGCAGATGGTCCCACGGCAGCGTCTCGGAGCGGGGACGCTCCCTCTCCACGTACCATGACGGGTCCAGCCCCGCCGCCTCCAGGGCGCCGAGCCAGCGTTCCCAGGAGAAGAACTCGCTCCAGCTGTCCAGGCAGCCCTGCCTCGAAGCCGCCAGGACCGCGGGCAGCAGCCTGCGGTCACCGCGCGAGAGCACGCCCTCGAGATAGCTCATCTCGCGCGTGTGCCACCTGAGATTTACCCCGCGCATGCGCAAGCCGTCCTTGAGTATGAAGTGCCGCCTAGTAATTTCTGGCAGTGACATCTGGCGTGCCCACTGCAGCGGGGTGTGGGACTTGGGCACGAAGGTGGATACGCTGACCGAGAGGCGCAGCCCCTTGGCGGGGCCGCCATGCGCCCCCTCGCGCATGATGCGCCTCACCAGCGCGCATATCTCCTCCACGTCCTCCTCGCTCTCGCCCGGCAGCCCGACCATGAAATATAGCTTTATCTTTCTCCACCCCTCCCGGTAGGCGGCGGATACCGCGGACAGGAGGTCCTCGTCCGAGACGACCTTGTTCACGGTCGCGCGCAGCCGCGGCGAGGCCACTTCCGGTGCGAAGGTGAGCCCGGTACGTTTCACGCGCCGCAGGCGGGCGGCCAACTCCACGGAGAAAGTGTCCGTGCGCAGCGACGGCAGCGAAACCGCGACGTGCTTTTCCCCCATCTCGCTGGCAAGGCCGCCGGAGAGGGAGAGGATACGGGTGTAGTCGGCGCTGTTGAGCGAGGAGAGCGAGATCTCGTCGCAGCCGGTGTTTTCGACCAGTTCCCACGCCCAGGCTCGCAGGGACTCCTCAGCCCTTTCCCGCACGGGACGATAGATCATCCCCGCCTGGCAGAAGCGGCAGCCTCGCGTGCAACCCCTGAATATCTCGAGGCTGCAGCGGTCGTGGACCGGCTCTACGAGAGGGATGACCGGGCGGCGAGGGTGGCGCCAGCGGTCCAGGTCCGTGAGCCGGCGCTTGCGCACCGGCATGGGCGCTCCCCGCTCCGCCTCTATGCTCTCGATCGCGCCGTCGGGCCGGTAATGCACGCTGTAGAGGGAAGGTACGTAGACGCCGGGGATGGCCGCGCATGCCCGCAAGAGAGCGCCGCGCTCTCTCCTTTCCGTCGATTTCCATCCCTTCACGGCGTCGATGAGCTCGTGGAGTACCTCTTCTCCCTCCCCCAGCACCAGGAGGTCGAACAGCTCCGCGACCGGCTCGGGATTGAATGCCCCCGGCCCTCCCCCTATCACCAGGGGCACACCCTCGCCGCGCTCCGCCGCCGTGAGCGGGATACCCGCGAGGCCCAGTACCCGCGCCACGTTCGCGTAGGTCAGTTCGTGCTGCAGGGTTATGCCCACGAGATCGAATTCACCCAGGGGGACGCGGCTCTCCAGCCCGAACAGCCTTATGCCCCGTCGCTCCAAGCTCTCCTGCATGTCCACCCAGGGAAGATAGGCGCGGTCGGCCATGGCGTCATCCCTCTCGTTTATCTCCTCGTAGAGGATGGAGAGGCCCAGGTGCGACATACCGATCTCGTAGGCGTCCGGATAGACCAGCACGCAGGTGACGTCGGCGGAGCGGAAAGGTTTGCGATAGGCGTTGACCTCTATGCCCAGGTAACGCCCGGGACGGGTCACCCCCGCGAGTTCCTCCCCGAGGAACAGCTCCGTCTCCTCGCTCAATTCATACCTCCAAAAAATCAAAGGCGGCATGCAGCCGCCTCGCTAGCGTCTCGCTTCCGGACCGGGTCCGGCTCGGGGCCGTCGCCTTTCCGCCGGCTGGCTTTCCCGTTTACTTATTGCGTAGAAATACCGGGATGTCCAGCTCCTCCGATTCGAAGACCACGGTCTTCTCCGGCGGGGTCTCCGCCTTCGCCGCCCGGCGACCCGGCCGCTGCGGGATCGTGCCGAACTCGAAGCCGGTGGCGATCACCGTCACCTTCAACTCATCACCCAGAGAATCGTCGATAACCGCGCCGAAGATGATGTTCGCGTCCGGGTCGGCGACGCTGGCAATTATCTCCGCCGCCTCGTTGACCTCGAAGAGGCCCAGGTCCGTCCCTCCCGATATATTCAGGAGGATGCCCTTGGCTCCCTCGATGGAGGCCTCGAGCAGTGGGCTCGAGATGGCCGAGCGCGCCGCCTCCGAGGCCCGGTTCTCGCCGGAACCTACCCCGATGCCCATGAGCGCCGAACCCGCGTTCGACATGATGGTCCTGACGTCTGCGAAGTCCAGGTTGATCAGGCCAGGCACGGTGATGAGGTCGGTGATGCCCTGCACGCCCTGGCGCAGGATGTCGTCGGCCATGCGGAAGGCGTTGAGGATGGAGGTTTTCTGTTCCGCCACTTCCAGGAGGCGGTCGTTGGGGATGATGATCAGCGTGTCCACTTTTTCGCGCAGTTTGTCTATCCCCTCCTCCGCCTGCTGCGCCCTCTTGCGGCCCTCGAAGGAGAACGGGCGGGTGACCACGCCGATGGTCAGGGCTCCCTGTTCCTTGGCGATCTCCGCCACGATGGGGGACGCTCCCGTTCCGGTGCCGCCTCCCTTTCCCGCGGTGATGAATACCATGTCCGCTCCCTTGATGGACTCACCCACCGCCTCCTTGTTCTCCAGCGCCGCCTGCTCTCCGACCTCCGGATTGGAGCCTGCTCCCAATCCACGGGTGATGTTGCCGCCGATGTACACCTTCACATCGGCGTCGGACATGAGGAGGGCTTGCGCGTCGGTGTTGATGGCCACGAATTCTACTCCCTTGAGCCCCGCATCGATCATGCGGTTGATCGCGTTTGTGCCTCCGCCCCCCACACCGACTACCTTTATTACCGCCAGGTAATTGGTCGCGGTCTCCGGCATTTCCAGTCCCTCCTTTATCCTTTGCCCCTGCAGAAAGATCCGTGAGGCTCGCTGTCAAACCTTAAACTGCTACTTGAGTGTCGCCTTATCCATGACGGGCATCAGCCTTTCTCCGTCATCTTCCATAATCTACGACAAGCCCGTCTCTATCTCCTTCCCGCCGTCCGATTTTATTCATACTTTTTCCAGCCGCCTTTTTACGGCTTTCTCTCTCGCCACAACAATCCCCTCAACGACGCCACGTGCGCCATCGCCACAGGCGCTTAAGCTCCTCTTTTCAGTCCAGCGCCATTCTTCGAGGCCTTCACCCCACCCTGCCCTCGTGGCGGATTGCCAAGGTTCCCGTTGGATTATTATACCTTAACGATAACATTATACTTACAAAATAGAGTAAATGTTAAGTCTCAATGCATATAGGCGGTTGGCACGGCACCGCAGCCCTCGGCTCATACCGCGCCCGCGGGTTTGATGACCGGATGGTCCGGGAAGGATACGTCTATGTATTCGACCGCCCCGTAGCGTCCAACGAGCGATTCGAGGGCCATGATGGCTATCTCGTTCTTGCGGGAGAGGTCACGGACCTCCCCGTAGATGACCAGGGTGCCTCCCGCCTCGAGGTACAACCCCTCGTCTTTTCTCAATCCCACCACCGACGTTTTCTCCAGCAGCGCCGGCGGGAGACTTCCGAGGAGGGAGGTCACGCTTGCGAAGTCGGCTCCCTTGAGCTCCGTCCCCGGCAGCAGCAGCGGCAGCTGCAGGTCCCGTATCTCCACGATACCCGCCGGCATCGACTCCGAGCTCGCGAGGACCATCCCCTCCTGGTCGACGATATTGTACCTGCCGTTCTGCAGTATCGCCCCACTGGGCCGGCGCTCTTTCACCTCGATAACGACGGTATGGGGGAAGTGCCTCGAGACGTCCACGGCGGCGATACAGGGCTCCGACGTCAGGGCTTTCTCCACGGCCTTGACGTTCATCTTGAGCAAGTGGGTATCGCTGGTTATGCCGGAGAGGGTGCGCAGGTATCCTTCCTGCAGTATCTCGTTCCCCCTTATCTCCACGTGCCTCACGTTGAGTACCCCGGTGCCCGTGTATATCCATAGCAGGGCTCCGAGGGAACCGACCAGCAACGCTCCCAACAAGGCCGTCCTCACGTGAGCGGCGCTTCTCTCCTTTTTATGCCCGGCCTCTTCCGCATCCGCCTTGCCGCCTTCGGCGGGTGCTGGCTTCCGCGATACGTCATCCGTCCTGTTTGCGGCCGGCGCCGCGGCATCCCCCGCGGCCTGGTCGTATAAGGAGGTCCCCCCCGCGACAGGGACATTAAGCTTTTTACGGTTCTTGCCGCGCGTACGCTTTCTGGCCTCCACGCGGGACCTGGCGCGAGACGCCCTCACCTCAGCGCCGCGCATTTTCTCGGATTTTCCGCCCATGGCCGCCTCTCCACGCCTTTCCGCCGCTCTCCGCCCCCCGCCTCCGGGAGGTACCGCTGCCGGACGGGCACATGTTCCCGCCGGCCACACCCTTCTTCCGTCCCCTCAACATCCCTTGCCGCGATCGATCTTGAGGGAGGCGGTGGCAAGGATCATCTCCACCACTTGCGTGAAGGAATATCCAGCCGCCGCAGCCGCCTTGGGTATCAGGCTCAGCTCCGTCATGCCAGGTATGGTGTTCACCTCCAGGCAGTAATATCCGCCGGCCTCATCGAGCATGAAATCCACCCGCGAGAACCCCTCGCATCCGAGGGCATGGTGAGCCCTAAGGGACAGCCGCCCGAGCTCTCCCGCCAGTCTGTCGTCGATGGCAGCGGGGACGATATACTCCGTCATGCCTTTTGTGTACTTGCACTCGTAATCGTACAGACCTTTGCTCGCCACCACCTCGAGGACGGGCAGGACCAGCGGTCCCTCTCCCAACAGGCCCACGGTCATCTCCCTGCCCTCGATGTAGCGCTCTATGAGCAGGAGGTCGTCGTATTCCAGGCCTTCCACGACGGCCTTCTCCAACTCCTCGATATTGCTCGCCTTACTGGCGCCGACGGTCGAGCCTTCGCAATTGGGTTTGACCATGCAAGGGAAACCGAGATCCAGCGCCACGCCGCTCGCCACCTTGGCCAGGCCGGAACCGGCTATCTCCGCCGCGGATACCGCCACGTCCTCGGCGACCGGTATGGACTCGGCCTCCAGGATGCGCTTGGTCATCAGTTTGTCCATGGCCACCGCGCTGGCCATGACCCCCGAGCCGGTATATGGTATCCCGAGCAGCTCCAGCAACCCCTGTACCGTGCCGTCTTCTCCCAAGCGGCCATGGAGGACGATGAAAGCCGCGTCCACCCTCCCGCGCAACCCCGCAAGCTGCTCGACCACTTCCGGGCCCATGTCCACGTCCAGGACCTCGTGTCCGAGTTCGGTGAGCGCCTTGGATACGGCTGCCCCCGAGAGGAGCGAGACCTCCCTCTCCGACGAGATACCTCCCTTCAAGACCGCTACCCGGCTCATCTGGTATCTTCTCCTATCTCTCCCACCAGCCTGATCTCCTCATCCAGCTCGATACCCTGCGCCCGCATGACCTCTTGCTTCACCCGCGCCATCAAAGTGCGTACGTCGAGCGCGCTCGCCCCGCCCAGGTTGACGATGAAATTCGCGTGCTTCTTCGAGACCATCGCCTCCCCCACCCGCATCCCCTTCAAACCGCAGCGGTCGATCAGCTCCCCCGCGGACATACCCGGAGGGTTGCGAAACACGCTGCCGGCCGACGGTTGTCTCAAGGGTTGATTCTCTCTCCGCCAGGCCAGGACCTCCCTGCGGCGGGATCTCAGGGCATCCCCGTCCCCCTCCTTCAGCCGCAGCCGCACACCCGATATGACATCGTCATCGCCCAGCGCGCAGCTGCGGTAGGAGAAACCCATTTCCTCCCCTGTCACGCGTCTTGCGACCACCTCTCTCCCGGCCAGGCTCATCACGTCGACCTCCGTTACCCTCTCCCCCACTTCACAGCCCATGGCCCCCGCGTTCATGCGCACCGCCCCCGCAACGCTGCCGGGAATGCCAGCCAGGTCCTCCAAGCCGGACAGTCCCCTCTCGATAGCCCATTCCACCAGCCTGTTAAGGCTGCAGCCTCCCTCAACGTAAACTTCATATTTAGCTATTCTTTCGATCCCGCCAAGGTCTTTTCCTAGAACGACGACGGCTCCGTCGAAACCCGCATCTGATACGAGTACGTTGGAGCCTCCGCCCAGGACCAGGAACCTCGTATCCGACTCAGCCACCGCCTTCATCAACGCGGCGAGATCCTCTTTGCCCCGGGGGACGGCCAGCAAAGCCGCCGGGCCACCGATACGGAAGGTGGTGTAATCCGCCAGGGGCACCGCTTCCCCGAGGATTCCCGAGAACCGGCCGCGCAGCCTCTCGCCAACCTCCACAACGGACATAAGCACTCAGCTCTCCCTGGGGGTGCGGTCACACCCGCCCTCCTCGCTCAATATCTCCACGATCTCGCCCGCGCACTGGGTTATGTCCCCCGCCCCCATGGTAAGGACCAGGTCGCCCGAATGCAGCAGGCGCGCCGCCGCCCTGCCCAACTCGGAACGCCTGGGGACGTACACCACCTGTTTCGACGGATCGGCTTCCAGGAGCGCGTTCACGATCAGCTTACCGTCTACCCCGGGCAGCGGATCCTCTCCCGCCGCGTAGACGTCGGTGACGATCACCAGGTCAGCCAGGAGCAGCGCGCCTCCGAACCCCCGCCACAGCGCGGAGGTGCGGGTATAGCGGTGGGGCTGAAAGATGCACACCACGCGGCTTGCGTCCTCCAGCGCCGCCGCCCGCAGTGTCGTCAGCACCTCCGAGGGATGGTGGGCGTAGTCGTCGACCAGCCTTATCCCCCCCACCTCGTCGATGAGCTGATATCGCCGCTGCACGCCGCGGAACCCTCCCAGGGCCCGCGACGCGGACTCGAAGTCCACCCCCACGGAGAGGGTGAGCGCCAGGGCTGCCATGGCGTTGCGCACGTTGTGCTCCCCCGGTATCCCCAGCCGCACCTCCCCCAGGCATTCCCCCGCGCGGTACACCTGGAAACTGCTCCCACCCGGGAAGAGCCGCGCGCTCACACAGCGGAAGTCGTTCCCTTCGCCCTCCCCGAACGAAACCTCGCGCTCCGGGCCGAGGTCCTTCAGGGATGCGGCGCCCGGGTCGTCGCCGCAGAAAACCAGCACGCCGTCGCGCGGCAGGAGCGAGACGAAGCGCCGGAAGTAGTCCCTTATCTCTTCTCCGTCCCGGAAGAAATCCAGGTGATCTTCCTCGACGTTGGTTATCACTTCCGCCCATGGACGCAGCAGCAGAAAAGACCCGTCGCTCTCGTCAGCCTCGGCGATGGCGAACTCGCCGCTGCCGGCATGGGCGTTGCTCCCCACGTCGTTGAGCTCTCCCCCGATCACGTAGGTGGGATCGAGGCCCGCCTCCCGCATGATCATGGCGATCATGGAGGTTGTGGTGGTCTTGCCGTGGGTCCCCGCCACCGCTATACCCTTGCTTTCCGCCATGATGAGGCCCAGCATGGAGGCGCGGGGGAGCACCTGCAGCCCAAGCTCGCGCGCCCGCACGAGTTCCTGGTTCCTCTCCGATATGGCCGAGGACACCACCAGGATGTCGGCGCCCTCGACGTTATCCGCCCTGTGGCCTATGCGTATGCTCGCCCCCATCTGCCGCAAGCGCCTGGTGTTGCGGGATTCCTTTAGGTCGGAGCCGCTCACCCGCATGCCCCTGGCCAGGAGCACCACGGCTATGGCGCTCATGCCGGCGCCGCCTATCCCAACGAAGTGTATCCTTTTCCTTTCCTCCACGTTTACCTCCTAGGCCATGGAGAGGACGAGGCCGGCCAGCGCGGCCGCCGCGTCCGGCCTTCCCACCCGGCGGGCAGCTTCGCGCATCGCCTCCAGCCTGCCCGCGTCAGCCAGCAGCGAATCCACCTCGCGCGCGAGACGGCTGCCCGAAAGTTGCCGGTCCTCCAGGAGCAGAGCCGCTCCTTCTTCGCAGAGCACGGCGGCGTTTGCATCCTGGTGCGCAGCGGTGGCATACGGATACGGGACGAGGATAGACGGGCAGGCGGCGGCGGCCAGCTCCGCTATGGTCGAGGCGCCCGCCCTGCACACCACGAGGTCGGCGACCCCGTAAACAAGGTCCATGCGCTCGATGAAGCGCATAGGCCTGTACACCAGTTCGCCCCGTTCCATCTTCTCCGCCTGCGTCATGAATTCGTCGAATTTGTCCCTTCCCACGGCGTGCACGAGTTGCAGGTCGGAGCGCCCGCTCCAGGCGGGTAGCGCCTCGAGTACCGCGCGGTTGAGGGACGCCGCTCCCTGGCTCCCGCCCACCACCGCAAGGGTCTTCCTGCCCTCGCTCAACCCGAAAGACTCCCGCGCCTCCCGCAGCGTTCCCTGCCGTGGTCTCCTCAACAGCGGGTTGCCCGTGACCACCGCCTTTCGCCCCCAGCGCGGGCACCTGGCCAGCGTCTGGTCGAAAGAGACCGCCAGCGCGCTTGCCGCCGGAGCGAGCAGGCGGTTTGCCAGCCCGGGGATGACGTTCTGTTCGTGGATGACGAGGGGGACGCGCAGGCTGAGCGCCGCCAGCGCGCCGGGAACGCTGGCGTAGCCCCCGAAGGCGGCCGCCACCGCGGGTGTGTCTTTCCGCATCTCGCGGCGGCAGGCTTTGAAGGCGGCGAGCAGGTCCCGTATAGCTCTGATGTTCGCCGCGTCTGCCCGGCGGACGAAGCCGCTCACCTCCAGCGCTATCACCTTCTTTCCTGCGAGCAGGGCGCTGGACGGCGACTTCCGGCTCAGGTAGAGGGCTGTCTCCACGCCGTCATGCGATGCGAGTTCCTCCGCCAGGGCGAGCAGGGGATGGAGATGGCCTCCGGTTCCTCCTCCGCATATCGCCACGTTCACGCTTGTTCCTCCCATCGTGAGATGCGCCCGCCCCGCCCTCGTGGCGGGAGACGTTAATGAGTATACCGGCAAGGCACATACAAATCACCAGGGACGAGCCCCCGTAGCTGAAAAAGGGCAGGGTTATACCCGTTATGGGCAGTACCCCGGAAGCGCCCCCCATGTTGATCAGGGCCTGCACCCCCAGCATGCATACTATGCCCATGGCCAGAAGGCGGCCGAGCCGGTCGGGAGCGTTCTTGGCGATCCTGCATCCCATGTAGATGAAGACGGCGAAGAGCCCCAGCACGCAAAGGGTCCCGATGAGTCCGGCTTCCTCGCCGATGATGGAGAAGATGAAGTCGGTGTGCGCGTTGGGCAGATAGAAAAACTTCTGGCGGCTCATGCCCAGGCCGAGCCCGCTGATGTTCCCGGAGCCCAGGGCGATCATGGACTGGATGATATGGAAGCCCCCCTCACGGGGAGCGCTCCACGGGTCGAGGAAGGCGAAAAAACGCGCCTTGCGATACCCCGAGGTGAATATGAAGAGGAGGGTGGCCGACCCGCCCAGAAGCCCGAGCAGAGCCATCTTGCGCAGCGGTGTCCCCGCCAGCCACAGCACCGCGTACACGGAGATGGCCACCACCAGCATGCTCCCCAGGTCCGGCTCGAGGATGATGAGGAGGCAGGCGAGGGCGGTGACAGCGAGGACGGGCATGATCAGCTCCCTCCAGCTCTCCAGCCTGTCCTTGCGCCTGCTGTAGATATATACGGCGAAGATGAGCAGGGCCATCTTGGCTATCTCCGAGGGCTGCACCACGATGGGGCCCAGGACGATCGACCTCTTGCTCCCGTAGGCCTCGGTGCCGATAAGGGGTACCGCGGCGAGAAGGACCAGGGACGCGACCGCGAGCGCGGGCGAGAACTCGGCCACGCGGTGATAGTCCGTATAGGCGAGGGCCGCGAGGGCGACGAGCCCGACCGCGAACCAGATAGCCTGGCGCAGCAGGAAATAATAGCTCGAACCATGGGTGTTCAGTGCCAGCCCCGAACTCGCCGAGAAGATCATCACCATGCCGAAGAGGAACATGACGAGGGTCACGCCCAGGACGCCGTAGCCGGTTCCCGTCAATCCCGCGGCCTTGCGAACCGCCGCTGGCTTTTCCGCGGGTACCGCCCTCAAGCCCTTCGCCCCGCGGGAGGCAGAGGTACGCCCCGCCTGTGAATCCCTGTCTCTCCTGCGCCGGGCTTCCACCAGCGCGTTCGGGGGCTCCTTGCCCCTGGCGGATGGCTTCCTGGCCGCGGCATGCTCACCCACCCTGGTCTCCCTCCAAATCTAATGCGCGCACCAGTGCCTGGAAATGATCCCCTCTATGCTTGTAATCCTCGTAGCGGTCGAAGGAGGCGCAGGCGGGGCTGAGCAGGACCACGTCCCCATCCATAACGGTGCGCGGCAGGTCCTCGAAGACCTCCTCCAAGCCTGGGAACTCCCGGATATCCAGCCACCGCGCGCCCACGAGAGCGGAGCGAATCTCTCCCGCCGCCTCTCCGATGAGGTATACCGCGCGCACCCCTCCCGCGCTAGCGCGCCTCTCCAGTTCCTCCGCCAGCTCCCGGAATCCAAGGCCCTTGTTCCTTCCCCCCAGGATTATCGCCACAGGTTCCCGGAAGGCGCTCAGCGCGCGCAGGGCGGCATGGGGGTTGGTGGCCTTGGAATCATCGTAGAAGCGGACGCCGCCCACCTCTCCCGCTAACTGCAGGCGGTGGGAGAGCCCCCGAAACGACGCCAGGGCCTCTCCCACCGCCTCCGCGTCGATCCCCATGGCGATGGCGGCCGCAGCGGCTGCCATGGCGTTCTCCACGTTGTGTTCTCCCGGCAGCCGCAGTCTCTCCGTCCGCATTATCTCCCGCTGCCCGCGGCCGATCGCGGCCACGGGCATGCTGCTCAACATCCGCCCCTCGCTTATGTACACCTCTGCCGCGTCATGAGGGTGACGCGAGAAAAAGACGACCCGCGACGGCGCGGCCGCGGCCGCCCGCGCGCTTGTCTCGTCGTCCAGGTTGCATATGACCACGTCGCCGGGGTCCTGGTTCATCCAGATACGGCTCTTCGCCGCAACGTACTCCCGCATCTCCGCGTGCCAGTCCAGATGGTCCTCGGCGATGTTCAGGAGCACCGCCACGGCGGGTCGGAATTCCACGGCGTACTGGAGCTGAAAACTCGACACCTCCACCACCAGCAGCATGCCCTCTTCCGCTTCCTCCACGGCGGTAACGAAGGGATGGCCGATGTTCCCCGCCGCCACCGCCGGCCGGCCCACCTGCCCGCATATCCACGCGATCATGCTTACCGTCGTGGTCTTGCCGTTGGTCCCCGTCACCGCCACCACCGGCCCGCGCGCCAGCCGCCAGGCCAGTTCGACCTCGCTCCATACCGGGATGCCTCTCTCCTCCGCCTCGGCAAGCAGGGGAAGCCGCGGGGAAACCCCGGGGCTGACCACCACCAGGTCTATCCCTGCGAGCAGGGAAGGATCGTGATGGCCGAGGACGCTGACCGCCCCGAGCCCGCGCAGCTCCTCGGCCGCCTGCCGCGGAGGCCCCTGCGCGGCCATATCGTTTACGGTGACTTTGATGCCTTCCCGCAGGAGCCTCTCCGCGGCTGCGCGGCCGGAGATGCCGAGGCCGACCACGAGGGCCGATGCCGTTCCTTCCAGTCCGCGCACTCCTCTCTCCTGCGCCATCTCCACTATTTTCCTCCCACGTAATTGATATAAAAGATGATGAAACCTACGCCCACGAACGACCCCGCCACGATCCACAGGCGGATCAGGGTTGTCACCTCCGACCATCCCTTGAGCTCGAAGTGATGGTGCAGGGGGGCCATGCGGAAGACGCGCTTGCGGGTGGCCTTGAATACCAGGACCTGGATGGCGACGGAAAGGGTCTCCAGGACGAAGAGCCCCCCCAGTATGACCAGGAGAAGCTCGGTCTTGGAGAGGATGGCCACCGTGGCCAGGCTGCACCCCAGGGCCAGGGAGCCGGTGTCCCCCATGAAAATATACGCCGGCGGCGAGTTCCACCACAGGAACCCGACGCAGCTGCCCAGGAGCGCTCCGCAGAAGATGGCGATGTCGAGCGAGCCCTGTACGTGGGTGTAAAGGTACTGGTGGTTGCGGAACTGGGTGAAGGTGATTAGTATGTACGCGGTCATCACCAGTACGGTCGCTCCCGACGCCAGGCCGTCGAGGCCGTCGGTGAGGTTGACCGCGTTGGAGGCCCCGATGATCATGATGAAGACCAGCAGGTAGTATAAGGGGCCGAGGTCGCAGATCACGGCGTCGGAGCGGAACCAGTAGAGCTTGGTGTCCACGCCGAAGTGCTGTGTGGCCAGGTAGGCAAGGGCTACGGACAGCGCCAGTTGCCACAAGAGCTTGGTACGTCCCTTCAGTCCGAGGGAGCGCGCATAATGCAGCTTGGTGTAATCGTCGGCGAAGCCGAGCAGCCCCCCGCCGATCAGCGCCAGTCCCAGGGCGAAGCCGGTCCCGCCCTGCAGTTTCTGCGCCCAGGCCAGGAACCCGATCAGCGCGGAGAGGACGATGAGCACTCCTCCCATGGTGGGGGTCCCCTCCTTCGCCAGGTGGGCCTGGGGGCCGTCCTCGCGTATGAACTGGCCGATGCCGCGCCTCCTCAGCCAGCCCATGAGCAGGGGCATGGCGAAGATGCATATCACCAGTCCAGTCAGTAATGCTGCCAGTACCCTGAGCAAGGGTGTCTTCCTCCTCGTGAGTCACTCTGCAGGCCGGGTCGGGCCGGCCTTCAAGCGACTATTCTATGCCATCGTTGCTTACGCCACCAGGTTGACGAGCCTCTCCAGGCCCAGGAAACGCGAACCCTTGATAAGGACCACGTCCCCAGGTTCGATGATGGCCCGCAGAATCTCCGCGGCTTTGTCTACGCTGTCTGCAGTGAAGATGCTGCCACGCGGCAGGCCCTTTTCCCAGGCCGCCTGGGCCGTCTTGCGCGATTTCCGGCCCACGGTGATGAGGATGTCCGTGCCGAAATCAACGGCAAGCTTCCCCACCTCGACATGGGCTTCTTCCGAAACGGGTCCCAGCTCTCCCATGTCCCCGAGCACGGCAATCGCCCTCTTCTCTCGGGAGATATCGCCCAGCGCCACCAGGGCGGAACGCATGGAGACCGGGTTGGCGTTGTAGGCGTCGTTGATGATGGTGATCTCTTCCGGTTTATTGATCATTTCCATCCTCCATTGTGTGGTCTCAGCCGTCGCTATCCCCTTAGCAATGTTTTCCATGTCTACCCCCATGATCTCTCCTACCGCCGCGGCCGCCAGAGCGTTATCGACATTGTGGCGGCCGGGCAACGGCACAGCGATTTTCTTCCTACCACCTCCTTTCGACCTCAGGGTGAATACTACCTTCCCATATTTATCCACGCGTTCGTCCTCTGCCCACACGTCTGCCGTACGTGACCTTCCGAAGGTGATCACCGGGCAGGGGCTCAGACCGCGCAGCAGATCCGCGTAGTCGTCGTCGGCATTTATCACCGCCATTCCCTCGCGCGGCAGCGACTGCAGCAATTCCCCTTTCGCTCTTGCGAGGTTTTCGCGGGTGCGGAAATACCGCATGTGGGTCCACCCCACGTTGGTCACCACTCCGATCTCCGGCCGGGCGAAGGCGCACAGCTCCCTGATGTGCCCCATGCCGCGCGACCCCATCTCCAGCACGAGAAAATCGGTATCGCTCACGACCTCGAGCATGGTGAGGGGTACTCCCACCTCGTTGTTGAAACTCCCCCGGGACGCGACCGTAGTCCCCGTGCGCCCGAGTATCGCCGTCGCGAAATCCTTGGTCAGGGTCTTGCCGGTCGATCCGGTTATTCCCACCACCCTCGCTCCCGTCAGCTCGCGCTGCCGGGAGGCCAGACGGGTCATGGCGGCCATGGTGCCGCGCGCGCGCAGAACCGCCGTCCCCTTCCCGCGCGCCAGCTCCAAGGCGCGGGGGGGGATGCGCGCCACCAGCAGGGCGGCGGCGCCTTTCTCGATCGCGCTCTCCAGGAAGTCGTGGGCGTCGAAACGCTCCCCTTTAAGGGCGATGAAGAGCGCATGCTTCACGGGGGACCGCGTGTCCGTGGCGACCAGGGAGACGGGGCGTGAGGGCATGCTTCCCGCCAGCAGCAGCGACGCGCCGGCCGCATGCGCGATCTCGTCGACCTTCATGGGTATCATGCGTTCCCCGCCCTCTCCCTCAGGGCGTGCCTGGCTTCCTCCACGTCGTCGAAGGGAAGCACGCGGTCCGCGAATATCTGTCCTTTTTCATGGCCCTTGCCCGCAATGACCACCACGTCGCCGGCCTCTGCGCCGGCAATCGCGGCCCGGATGGCGGCGCGGCGGTCTGCGATCGTCCGGTAGGACGCTCCTCCCCTGGCGGCACGTGCCCCCTTTTCGATCTCCGCTATGATGGCCAGCGGGTCCTCGCTGCGGGGATTGTCGGAGGTGATATAGACAACGTCCGCCGTTCGCACCGCTATCTCGCCCATGAGGGGGCGCTTGCCTCGGTCGCGGTCCCCGCCGCAACCGAAGACGGCGATGACCCTGCGCCGCGTGGTCTCGCGCGCCGCTTCCAGCACGCGCCGCAGGGAATCCGGGGTGTGGGCATAGTCAACCAGCACCGCGAAGTCCTGGCCTTCCTCCACCGCCTGAAACCTCCCGGGAACGCCGGGATGGGAGAGGATGCCCGCCAGGGATTCTCCGGCGTCCAGCCCGAGCATCATGCAGGCCCCCAGTGAGGCTAGTATATTGTGGAGGTTGAAGCGGCCCGTGAGCGCCGTTCTCCCCTCCCAGCTCTCGCCGCCGCAGGTCACCTTCACCCTGCTCTCCTTGAGGCCCGCCTCCAGCAGCTCGCCCCTCAGGACCGCATCCTCCACGGTGCCGAAGGTAAGCGGCTTGCCCGCCGCGCGTTCCGCGAGGCGCCGCCCGTATGGGTCGTCGACGTTGATCACCGCGGCCTTCGCCTCCAGCCCTCCCCTCGTGACCGACGTGAACAGGCGCTCCTTGGCGCGGTAGTAGTCCTCCATGTCCGCGTGGAAGTCGAGGTGGTCCTGGCTGAGATTGGTAAAGACGGCGACCTCGAAATCGCAGCCGTCCACGCGCCGCAGGGCGAGTGCGTGCGAGGACACCTCCATGCTCGCTATCTCGCACCCCGCGTTCGCCATGTCGGCCAGGATGCGCTGCAGGTCCGCGGACTCGGGCGTGGTCCTCCCGACGGGAAGCTCGCGTCCGGCGACGCGATAGACCACAGTCCCGATGAGCCCGGAGACGAGTCCGGCGCGGGCGGCGGCGGCCTCCACCAGGTGAGCGGTGGTGGTCTTTCCGTTGGTGCCCGTCATTCCCACCAGCCTCAGGCTGCCGCTGGGGTGCCCGAAGAAGCGGTCGCTCAATAAGGCCATGGCCAGGCGGGTGTCTTTCGCGCGTACCAGGGCGACGCCCGAAGGCATGGAGGCGACGCCTTGCCAATCCCACGCGACCATCACCGCGGCCGCGCCACGCGATACCGCCTCCTCTATATATAGATGGCCGTCGGTCACGTGGCCGGGGACGGCAACGAAGAGGTCCCCTCCCTCCACCCGCTGCGAGTGATAGGAGATGCCGGTGATCTCCACACCGCCGCCATCCACCAGGAGCAGGCCCTCCAGGCCCTCCACGAGCTCCCGCAGTCTCACTCCACCACCACCTTGTCCTTGGTGTTTACCTTCTCCAGGCTCGGCACGACCTGCAGGTGCTGCAGGGAGAACTCCATTACCCGCGAGAAGCAGGGAGCAGCGACCAGGCCACCGTACATGGTATCCGGCTCGTCCAGGGTTATGACCGCCACCAGGCGGGGGTCCTCGCTCGGCGCCAGGCCCGCGAAGGTAGCTATGTAGGCTTCGCGATACCCGCCCGAGGGGTCCGGCTTCATCGCCGTTCCCGTTTTTCCCGCGCAGTTGTAGAGGGTCATGGCCGCACGGGTGCCCGTCCCCATCCTCACCACTTCCTCCAGGATATAGCGCAGGGAGGCCGCCCCGTTTTCCGAGATGATGCGCTCCCCCCCCGCCGGCTCGTAGCTTTCCATGCCGCCGGCGGGATCGATCTCGCGCATGAGGAAATGGGGTCTCACCTTGGTGCCGCCGTTGGCTGCCGCCGCCGTGAGCACGCCGAGCTGCAGCGTGCTCACGGATATCCCCTGTCCGATGGCGATGGTAGGAAGCGAGGTGAGTGACCATTTATCCAGGCCCAGCACAAGTCCCGGATTCTCACCCGGGAAGTCGACGCCCGTTATCTCCCCCAGCCCGCAGGCGGCGATGTAGGCGCTCAGCGCCTCCTTGCCCAGGGCCTGCGCGGTCTTGATGGTCCCGATGTTCGAGGAGTGGGCGATGACCTCCGCAAAAGTAAGGTCGCTCTTGGGCATGGGGTGGTCGTCGGTGAACTCGTAGTCGGCTATCTGCAGGGCGCGCGGCACGTTGATCACCGTGCCCGGCGTGACCACCTGCTCCTGCAGGGAGGCCATGGCGGTCAGTATCTTCAGCACCGAACCCGGCTCGTAGGCATCGGTGACCGGCTGGTTCCTGGTTATCTCCGGCGGCACCTGGTCGAAGAGGTTGATGTCGAAGTCCGGCGCCACGGCCATGGCCAGTATTTCCCCCGTGTGGCAGTCCATGACCAACCCCGAACCGCTCATGGCGCCGCTCTCTTCGACCGTGGCCTTGAGCTGCTCCTGCAGCTTGAACTGTATCTCGGAGTCCAGGGTCAACTGGATGTCTCTGCCATCCACGGGGGGCTTGATGACGTTGGTGACACCGGGTATGGGCTCGCCGCGCGCGTCGTATTCCACGCCCGCCTCTCCCGCCTCTCCGGCGAGCACGGGATCGTACTGCAGTTCCAGACCGGAGAGCCCGACGTTGTCCATGCCCACGTAGCCGATGACCTGCGCCGCCAGTGATCCCTGGGGGTAATACCTCTTGCTGTCCTTCTCCAGGCCGATGCCCGGAATCCCCAGGTCCTCGATCTCCTCGGCCGTCTCCGGGCTGACCTTTCTCTCCAGGTACACAAAGCCGCCCGGTGAATTGAGCTTTTCCTCAAGTTCCTGGCGCGGCCCCTGCAGCACCATGGAAAGCTCCGCCGCCGCCATCTGCGCGTCTTCTACGAGATAGGGAGTGGCGTAGATCGAGTAGGCTTCCTTGCTGATGGCCAGGACCTCACCGTCCCGGTCCAGGATACATCCGCGGCGCGGATTGAGGTCGGTCAGTTGGTATCTCTGTTCCTCCGCTATGCCCTTGAAACGGTCCGCCTTCACGACCTGGAGGTCGAAAAGACGCCAGGCTATCAGGCCGAGACCCACCAGCAGCACCAGAGCTGCCAGGTTGATCCTGGCATCTCGGTTTCTCCTTTTTGACACCTCGTCCTCCTCGGATGCCTCTTTCTGTGTCGGGCCGCGTTGCCGGCTCTATGATGGGGTTCGCCGACGCGGCGCGCGATACCTTCAGGCTCGCACTGCTATGCCGCAGTCAATATCCCCCCTGTGTAGCGTCGCTGACCATCCCCTCCTCGCTCGAAGGCCTCTTTTGTCCCTGTGTTTTCGCGGCCTGGTAAGACCGCGTCTCCAGGTATTCGGCCTGCGCGAACTGCACCATCTTCAGCTTCTCGACCGCCATGCTCTCTATGCGTGACGGCGATTCGAGAGACGCGATCTCCACCCTCATCGCTTCGTGCTGGCGTCTCTCGAACTCGATCTGTTCCTCGATCTCCCTTGCTCTCATCTCGTTCTGCACCACCACGACGTGCAGGCATATGGTGAGGATGAACAGCGCGCACACGAACAGCACCACGCCGAGGAAGCAGAGGAAAACGAGGCGCATCCTGCGCCTTTCCCGCTCGCTCACGCTCCCTCGCTTGCCATCGCGCGCCGCCCCGGAGCCGTGTCCAGGCCTTTCCTCCCGCACGCGGTCGGGATAAGTCTGTTCTTTCCATTGCAAAGCCAGCGACATCCGTACCTACCTCTTTCGCGCAGCCCGCAGTTTCGCGGAACGCGCCCTTGGATTTTCCTTCACTTCCCGCTCGGAGGGCCGCAGGGGCTTGGGCGTGAGGATGCGCAATTCCTCCTCCGCCTCGCACGTGCAGTCATCCTCTCCGGAGCCGCACGAACAGCGCGACCCGTGCTCGAAGAAAAACCTCTTCACCATCCTGTCCTCAAGGGAGTGATAGGAGACCACCACCATGGTGCCTCCGCTCGCGAGCGCCTGCATCGCCTGCGGCAGTGCCTGCTCCAGCTCACGCAACTCCCCGTTCACCTCCATCCTCAACGCCTGGAAAGTCCGCCTCGCCGGATGCCCGCCCGTGCGGCGGGCGGCGGCGGGGATGGACTCCTTTACAATCTCAGCAAGTCTATCCGTGGTGTCGATGGGCGAGCGCTTTCGCGCGAGAGCGATGCCCCGAGCGACACGGGAAGCCCAACGCTCTTCGCCGTAGCCGCGGATAATACGCGCCAGCTCTCTCTCCTCATACTCGTTCACCACCTTCCAGGCATCCAGTTCCTGATCCATATCCATGCGCATATCCAGGCGCGCCGGCTGGCGAAACGAAAATCCTCTCTCCGCCTCCTCCAGCTGCAGCGAGGACACGCCCAGGTCGAAGAGGACTCCGTCCACGGCCTCTATCCCGAGTTCCTCCAGCACCTCCCGCAGCCGCGTGAAGCGCGTATGGAAGAGGGCCAGGCACGCTTGGCCCTGCAGGCGCTCTAACGCCCTCTGCAGCGTGCGCGCGTCGCGGTCCAGTCCGATCAGGCAACCCTCTCCCCCCATTTCATCGAGCACAGCCAGCGCATGGCCTCCCTCGCCAAGGGTGGCGTCCACGAGCACGCTTCCGGGCCGGGGGCGCAGGAAGCCCACGACCTCCGCGAGCATGACCGGTACATGCCTGACATCACCTTCGTCCATTGATCTCTACGAGATGGCGCAGGGTACGATGCGCGCAGCTTTCCTGGCGAGGCCAGTGGCGGCGGCCCTGCATGATTATCTCCAACATAGTCCAGTCCTCCTCCATCCTTCGCCTAGAAACCAAGCCCTGACAGCTTCTCCGCCGTCTGCTCGAAACGCTCCAGGCCGCCCTGGGTCGATTCGGCCCAGCGGCCGCGGTCCCAGATCTCCACGCGGTTCATCATCCCCACCACCTCGACGTCGCGGTCGAGGCCCGCGATCTCGCGAAGCTTGGGGGGAATGGTAAGGCGCCCCTGCCGGTCGGGCATGGCCTCGTAAGCGTGCCCGAAGAACACGCGGCTGAACTCCCTCTTCTCCGCGCTTCCCTCCGGGAGGGCCTGTATGCGCTCGGCCATCTTCTCGAACTCGTTGCGGGGGAAGACGGCCACGCACTGCTCGAGCCAGCGCGCCATTACCACCCCCTCCTCCAGTTTCGACCGAAACCTGGAGGGCATGATGATGCGACCCTTGTCGTCCACCGCGTGCTCGAAGGATCCGAAAAACATCATCGCTTTCCTTGGGTGCTCCTCTTACAGTGTCCCTTACTCCTATTGACGGCCCTGGCCTCCACCGGCACTCCACATCTGGCCGCCTTATTCTCCACTGTGTTCCACTATACCCCACTTTTCTCCATTATGTCTATATATTCGACCCTGTGAAGGGAAAAATCAACCACTTTGAGGGACTTTTTTAAAACATCAACATGGTGTGCCGCCTTGCGGGGGTTCAGCACAATTTGTGGAACCAAGCGGTGCCCCTTGGGGTCACCTTTAAAGACCCAAGTCAAGGGTAAACTCCT
>MTKY01050910.1_pt1 | contig 37663 bp, 34 predicted proteins | sample 1042731 | NCBI WGS metagenome assembly MTKY01 (sample SAMN06212206, study PRJNA360538) | anaerobic digester metagenome | biome: Wastewater treatment plant; material: sludge; isolation source: anaerobic digester fed with sludge from wastewater treatment plant | place: Denmark: WWTP Soeholt ...
CTCCTCAGCCTCCTCCGGCGCGGCGGGTTTCGCGGCCCCACCGGTACCCGCGCCGCCGCCGTAGGGGCGCTCGCCGCAAAGCTCGCGCGCAGCGACGATGCCGCTCAACGCGGCCCCCTCGACTCCTCCCCCGAACCTGCTCCAGGCCCCCACCAGGTAGAGGTTGGGCAGGGGCAGCCTGGGGCCGGGGCGGCGGTAATACCACTGGTCGATCATGGGAGCGAACCCGAAGGCGGCGCCCTGGCCGTTGGAGGTGAGGCGGCTGAAATGGGAGGGAAGGGTCACGAATTCCCTGACGGCGTGCTTTATCGCGGGAAGGACCGAGGAGACCTCCTCCTTCACCAGGTAGGTGAGCTCGGCCCCCATCTCGGCGCTCTCCCGCTCGTCCTCGAAGACGTGGTAACACTGGCTGGGTATGTTTATCCTGGCCAGGAGCACGCAGCCGTGCTGTTCTAGTTGCGTGCTCCTCTCCTTGGTGAGCAGGATGGAGTCCACCTCGAGGTAGGTGTCCCCCGTCCTGACCCGGCGGGGCTTTGGCGGGAAGAGGAATACCCTCTCGGGGATGCGCAGGTCCTCATGGAATATGAGGTGGAGCACGAATGCCGACCCCGACACCTTGAGCTTCTCCGTCTCCCGGAGGAATTCGATGCCCAGCGCCGTGGGCTGGAGGAGCCCGGTCAGCGCACGCCGGGGGTCCATGTCCAGCACCACCACGCCCGAGCGGACCTGCGAGCCATCCGCGAGACGCAGCCCGATGGGACGCCGCCTGGCCCCCTCCCCCTGGATGAGGACCTCCTCGGCGGCGCAGGAGGCCAGGACCTCCCCTCCCCCGCTGCGCACCACCCCGGCCAGCTTCTGGCTGAGATGCGAGAGGTGGTTCACGGGGTAATAAATGCCGTCCAGCAGGAGCGCGGTCAGGATGCGGGCGCCCTCGTACGCCGGGAAGCGACGCGGGTCTCCGCCCAGAAGGGACGCGGTCTTGAGCAGCATGGATCCCAGCTGTTCGTCCAGCAGGTATTCGTCGAGCATCGCCTGGAAGCTCAGGTTCTGCCAAAGGGCCGAGATGGGATGCCGCACGAACTGCTCGTGGTATTCCTCCAGGTTGGAGGGGAGGGGGGAGGTCAGTGCGTCGTGCCTGTCCATGAGTTCTCCCCGGAAGCGGCGCAGGTCTCCCAGGAGGCGCCTCAGGCCCTCCCGCGCCGTGGGGAACTTCGTCTCCATTTTCAGCAGGTCCTCGTCTATCCCCACGCCCAGCCGCAGGGCTATCCTGCCGTCCGCGACCCCCCAGTGCATGCGCCGCATGGGCACCTCTTCCTCGAGTCCCAGGCGGCGCAGGAGGGCGTTGATGGTCCCTCCCTCGCCTCCGCCCAGCAGCACGGTGGGGCCGGAGTTCAGGGGGAAGCCTTCCCAGTCGTAGGTCTGGCAGTATCCCCCTATGAGGCGCCCTTTCTCCGCGACCAGTACCTTCATCCCCGCCTGGGAGAGCAGGGAGGCGCACGACAGGCCCCCTATGCCGGAGCCCACCACCACGACGTCGTACTCGTTCTTGCGCAGGGAACCACCGGGCTGCAGGAGAGGCGGGTCCCATTTAATGGCAAGGGGGCCTTTTTCCACCAGGCCTGATTCCATGCGTCGTGGCAGGAAGATGATGATGAAAGGTGTCACCGTCATGCCGGCCGCCATGAGGGCCGCGGAGGCGATGGTCGCGGTGGAGGTTGAGGTGTCCCCGCGCAGGACAAGCATGCTGACCAGGTTAACCGCCAGCCCGGCCAGGAAGACGGCGTCCCAGGCGATGGTCAGGATCCACAGGGTCTGCCTGAGGATCGGGCTTTCCCGCATGCTCTCCGGATAGTCCAGGTAGACGTATTGGGCCGGAAAAAATATCCCCTCTATGGCGCCGTACCCGGCCATGATGGTAAGACAGGCGAAGCCTCCCGCCAGCAGGTTGGGGATACGGCTCGAGATGTCGTCTCCGAGCACGATGACGGCGGCGCATGCCACCACGAAGAACAGGAGGGAAAAGGCCTGCAGTATCCCCCATCTCCTCCCGGAGGGCATGAGCAGGAACATCGCCAGGATTATCGCCAGCCCGGCCGCCGCCCCCCACAGGGTGAGGTCCAGGTAGGCGAACACGGGAAGTATCAACCAGGGCACGCAGGCAAGAAAAAAACGCAAAAGGCCCGACATGCGCATAGAATCCACCTCCCCGGTCGTTACGCCGATCATGTGCGAACGAAACTCCAACTAAATATACCCCACAAGGCAAGCCCATCCCTTTATTGCCCTTGGGGCGGGCCGCGGTCCCGGGAGGCCTTGCGTCTGCCTGCCGCCTCAACCCGAACGCCGTTCCCCGTCCAGGAGGCTGGCGATGTGGCGTGGTATGTCCCGCAGCAGGACGATGCTCACGTACAAAGAGATGAGAAAGACGCAGAATCCCGAGAGCGCCAGGCTCGCTTCGGGAAGCGTGGACATGATGGTGAGGACAAGGCATACGGCGAGGACCGCGGCGAGCAGCCCGCCTACCACATACAAGGCCCGCCGCAACCGCGCTTCCAGTTCGGAGAGTCCCTCGCGCAGCTCGGGTTCTTCGGCGTCATCCTCCCCGCTGACGCTGCGAGACAGGGCGGCGCGTAGCCTCTCCGCGCCCATGGAAAAAGCGCGGCGCCGGAAGTGAAGGGCATAGAGGACAGCCAGTATCCCCAGGAGGGCGAGGAATATGAAGGCGATCAGAGACACCGCCAACTGTACCATCCTTTCTCGCCGGCCTCACGGTCGGGGCGGGCCCGCTTTATCTCGAGAGACGAAATCATTATAATCCAGCCTGCGGGAATGCCGCTCCCGGGACGGTCCCGCGCGATGAGGCCGCGCGCCGAGCGGCGCATGAGGCGAGAGGAGGAGGCCGTGAACGGCGGGATTCTTTCCAAGAGCCAGGCGGAGGTGGCGCTGGAGCTGGTGACCAGGTACCTGGAGTTCGCCGGCGAGGAGGAGCGTTCCAGGTATCGCGAGGCGGACGCCTATCTGGGGCTCTACGAGAAGGCCTACCGCCTGATACTGGAGACGGCGGAAAGGGAAGGGAAATCACCCACCGGCTTCAAGCCCTGACCACACGGTGCTCGGGCGGGTACGCCGGCGGCTCATCCCGTGCCGGAGGCCTCCACGACCTTCTTGCCGAGCCTGCTGCTCCCCAACTCCTTCCCGGCCATCTCTATCTGCTGCGAGATGAACTTCTTCCCGGCCGCGAGGATTGCGAAGCGGATCAGCTGCTCCGCGACGGACCTGTCCTTTTTGCCCTTTTTGCTTTTTTCCTTCCTGGCCGCCTTCCTGGCGCCCTTTTCGCGCTCTTTTCTCTCCCTGATGCGCCGCTCTATCTCCCGCGTCTTCGCCCTCGCCCGCGCCTTCGCCTGCGCCTTGAGCAGCTTTTTCTCCTTGCGTCGCTTCCTCAAGCGGCGCAGGACGAGAAGGGCCGCCAGGACGCCCACGACGGTACCTGCACGCTGCGCAAGGTTCTCTCCACCTGCCTCACTCATTTAAGAGCCACCTCCTCCGAGACTGTTTGTCCACGTACGATGCAAGTATTATAACCTCCCGGGCGCCGCGCCGTTAGTGAGGATTAGCCGGGATAACGCAGAAGCGGGACCTTAACGCGCCTGCGGCGCCGCGGCGTGACAGGGGCCGCGTGCGCTCCTCGCGGTTGACGATGCATTTTGCTGTGCTTATCTTGGAGTAGCGTCTTTTTCATGCGCATGTGAGGAGGAGATTTGGCGTCGCAAGAACGCAGCCTGGTCCGCGGCATGGCCATCGATGCCTGGAAGGACGTGTGGGGGCATCCGGCCATATGGCTGCTGCTGGCCGCCTCCTCCATACCCCTCGCCTTCCTGGATAACTTCTTTCTCCCCAGCCTCTACACCATCCCCGCCTTCTCGCAGACCGTTTACATGGCCCTGCAGCTGATCGGGTACTGCCTGTGCTTCGCGGTGCTCTTCCTTTTCTGGTGCATGGCCGTCTTCTTCTTCGATGACGAGGTCAGGGGGAAGGGCAAGCTCTCCTACCGCGGTGCCTATGCGCGGATGACGGGATGGGCCAGGCCTTCGCTGTGGAGTGGCCTGGTCGTCGGGCTGGTGAGGGTGTTCGCCCTCATGGCCGCCCAGATCGTTCTGAGCATCGTCATGAGCTTCCTGGTCAGCGGCGGGACCACGGACACCAGCCTTCGCATCCTCTATTACGTCTACTCGTTCCTGAACTTCGTCGTCGCCGACCTGGTCATCGTGCTGGTCGTCCTCGTCCCCCAGATGCTGTGCCTGGAGGGTGGGATGAAGGTGGAGGAGGTGCTGCGCGCGAGCTATCGCCTGGTGAGGGAGAGATACCGCGACGCCTTCATACTTCTCATAATCCCCGACCTCATCGCGGGAGTCTTTTACCTGGGAGCGGCCATGCTCCTGGGCGAATTCACCCTTGGGATATACGTCGCCCCCCTCCTGCTGCTGGTCGTGGCCCTGCTCGAGGGCGGCAAGACCGCTTTCCTGGCCGCGGCCTACAACCGGCTCTACTACCACATATTGGAGGAAGAGAAGAAGAAGAAGAAATCCAAGGGAGGGAAGAAGTCCGGTGCGGGCAGACCCGCCGCGAAAAAGCCCGCCGGGAAAGGTTCCGGCGGGAAAGGTTCCGGCGGGAAACAGGTCAGGAAGAAATAGGCGAGGGCGGCGGCTTCGCCCCGCCGGCATCGAGGAGCGCTTCTATCCCGGCTTCGTGTGCCGCAGCGCTCACCGCGCCGATCGAACAATGGGCCCGAACCGGCCCGCTTCCGAGGCCTCAGGTTTCTCCGCTGCAGCCGCGAGCCCTGAACAGCAGCACGGCCGCGATCACGAGGACGATCAGGACGATAACCTGCAGCCATTTCCTGTAATCTCTCATGGCTTTATCCCTCCACCATCATCATCGTGCGCGGGCCCCTCGAGCTTGAATCGCGGGCGGTCACGACCGCCGGCTAACACGAGCGGGGACATGAAGAGCGGAGCCGGACGGGCCGGCTCCGCTTCTCGGGCGCCGGATGTTCCCTAGGCTTTGCAGGCTTCCTCGTGTTCGGGAAATATGAAGTACTTGACGTCCTTGGCGTACTGTATCAACTCTCCCTTGAAGTCGGGGTGAGCGATGGAAGTGAGGGCCTGGGCCCGCTCCCGCATGGTCTTGCCCTTGAGGTTGACCACGCCGTACTCGGTGGCCACGTACATGGTATCGGTACGGGTGAGGGTGACCGTGGCACCTTCCCTGAGGTGGGGCACTATCTTGGACACCATCTCGCCCCTGGCCTTGTCGAAGGCGGTGGAGTGGGTCGCGATGAAGGCCCTGCCGCCCTTAGCCATGTAAGCGCCGCGCGTGAAGTCGACCTGCCCGCCGGTCGCGCTGTACTGGTAGGGGCCGATGGACTCCGAGGCGCACTGCCCGGTGATGTCTATCTCCAGGGTGGAGTTTATGGCCACCATGTTGTCGTTTCTGGCCACGTTGTTGGGATCGTTGTTGTAGGAGATGGGGGAGAGGTAGACCATGGGGTTCCCGTCCAGCCACTGGTAGAGCTCGTTGGAGCCGGCGGAGAAGAAGGCGTTGAACTGGAACGGGTACCAGGTCTTCCTGCTGTTGTCCAGGGCCCCCGCCTCGAAGAGCTTCATTATGGCGTCGGGGATCATCTCCGTGTAGCAGCCCAGGTGCTTTTTCTCCAGGAGACACTCGCCGATGGCATTGGGCACGGCCCCGATGCCCAGCTGGATGGTGTCGCCGTCATGAATGTACCCGGCGATGTTCTCGGCGATGGCCCGGTCGACGTCGATGACGGGCTCGGGGGGGACGGGGAATAGCGGGGCGTGGTGCTCGACCACCGTCTCTACCTGGGAGATATGCCAGAAATTGCGTCCGTACACGGTGGGCACGTTCTCGTTCACCTCTACGATCAGGCGGTCCAGGGTATGCACCACGTCCAGGAAGTTGCCGGATACCCCGCAGCTCATGTATCCGTGCCGGTCCATGGGCCCCGCCTGGGTGATGACCGTCTTATAGCCCGCGTACTCCGAGGCGAGGCGCGGGAGGTCGGAGAAGTGGAAGGGGGTGTGCTCGCTTATGCCCTCATGCAGCGCCTGCCGGTCGAGGGGAGTCGCGTAGAGGTTGTTGAACTTGATGTGCCTGCTCATCTCCTCGGAGAGGATCTTGTACGTGGGCGCGAGCATGATCAGGCCTCCGAAGACGACGTCTTTCAGTTCCTCCGCCCGGTCGAATAGGGCGTCCAGGATGCCGGTCGGCGCCATGGAGCCGCTGCCGCAGAACAGCTTGTCGCCGTCCCTGATGCTCTTCGCCGCCTCCTCGGCGGTGGTCAGCTTCCTCTTGTATTCCTCTCCCCATTTGTTCACCGGAGCCCTCCTTCTGCTCTTGATGACGTGTGCACTTCACCCGTTGCGGGACGGGACGGCTATGGGAACGGCGGAGCCCGCCAGGGTGAACCGCCGCATTAAACGGAACGGGGGCGGGCTTGAACCAGCCCTGCCGGAAAGCCCCCGCAAGGAAAAGGCGAGGCAGGTATGCCACGCCTTACTCGTGCCGCGATCCCTGCTCCCACTGGAAAACGTACGTTGCTACGAACAGCCATATTAAGTCCAGATTCATACTTAGTACGCACACATTCTACAATAGCGCTCAGGCTCTGGCAACCCGGACGGGACGCGTATTCCGGAGTATGAGGTCTCGGATGGGCGCAGGAAAGAGAGCGGGCTAGTTCAGCAGCGGCTCGACGTGGTTCTTGATCTTCACCTTGATGCGGCAGAGGGCGTTGTCCACCACCTTGGTGTCGCGCCTGATCTCTTCCGCGATCTCCTTGTAGCTCTTTCCCTCGAGGTAGGAGACCAGGACCTTCCATTCCAGGCCGCTCAGCTTCTCCTTGAGGATGCAGATGATGCGCGATACCTCGTCCTCGAAGATGTAGAGTTCCAGCGGGTCCTCCGCCTTCGTGCTCACCCCGCCCCCGGCGTAGTACACCACGTCCCCGCTCTCGTCGAAGACGTTGGCCTCGAGGGAGCGGTAGCAGCTCAGGGGGTTATGTTTTTTGCGGGTATGGGTCTTTACCGCCGTTATTATCTGGCGGGTGATGCACAGCACGGCGAAGGAGCGGAAGGAGCAGATGTCGTTGAACTTGTAGTCACGGATCGCCTTGTAAAGGCCGATCATGCCCTCCTGGATGGTGTCGTCATGCTCCGCTCCATCAAGGAAGTAAGACTTGGCTTTAACGTGCACCAGGTACTGGTATTTGTTGAGCAGGTAAGCTTCCGCGAGCGAGTCGCCCCGCCGGGTGCAGGATATCAGGTCCTCATCGCTCATCTCGTCGTAGGTGGCTTCCAGGCAATAGACAGGTCTGGTCTTTTCCTTTACCGGCAAGCCATCCCCTCCTTAATTCCAGCAGCCCACATCTGGTATATTTTCAGCTATAATAATCCATATATACAGGTTATGTCAATATCTTGTGGAGCTATTGTTCAAATAGACACAACATAATGTGGGCTCCAGGCGCCCCCTCCGCCCGGTCCCCGCTTGCGTGCGTCCGTGCGCCTTCTGCGCGGTGGGGGGCGCCTGCGAGCGGGGGATAGGCGGCCGAGGGGGGTTATAATGGTCATGGCGTTAAGGAAGCCGCTCGAGGGACGAAACCTGTGAGGAGACGTTTGACGTGCATGGGGACAGCGTAAACCGGTCTATCAGGGAAAAGCTCCATGCCGACCTGCGCGCCCTATCCACCGCCGTGGCTGGTTGCCGGTCCTGTCCGGGCGGGGGAAAGGGGATTGCCGGCGCGGGCGATGCGGGCGCGGACCTATTCCTCCTGGCGGGGATGCCCGGTCCTGGCGCCGCCGCGGGAAATCCCTGGGGAAACTGGCGTGGACAGCTCCTGGCGAAGGTCTGCGGCGAGTGGGGCTGGGACGCGGAGGGGGCATATTTCTCGACCGCTCTGCGCTGCCGCCTGCCGAAGGTGACGCGCCGGGAGGTGCGCCGCTGCGCCCCCTTTCTCGCGGACGAGATCTTCCTGGTGGGCCCGCGCCTCGTGGTGGTCTCCGGCAAGGTGGCCGCCGTGGCGCTGCGCGAGGCCCTGGGCGGCGAGATACCAGATAATCCCAGGGCAGGGGATACATGCTCGCTTTATGCGACTACCTTCCTCTTCGAGCTCGACGTGGCCAGGGTGGAAAAGGAGAAGGACGCGGCGGAGACGTTCTGGCATATCCTGCGCCGGGTGGAGGAGATCCTTGCCGTGCGGGCGGCGCCGTAGCTCCAGCCGCGGGCCCGGAGCCGGGCGTCCCTCGCGGGCGGGAGATGCCGGGGGTAGATCTGTTGAACGCTTTCGAGTTATCTGTTTTACTTAAGCGGACGAGAGGGGCGGAAGGAGGGAAGATGGACAGAAGGGCTCGCCTGGAAAGGTTCCTGCACAAGTACTATATCCTTTTCCGACTCAAGACCATGTTCATCTATATCTTCCCCACCACCCTCGGGTTCGCCACCTCCGCCGCCACGGGCGGGAGCATACCGGGATACAAGATAGCCCTTATGTACCTGGGGTTTCTCTGCGGGTCCTTCTTCTCCAGCTCCCTCAACTTCTATGCCGACGTAGAGTCGGACCGCCTGCACAACGACATGTACAAGGGAGACCTGCACATGTCCGACCAGCCCTTCGCCACGGGGGACATGAGCGGGCTGGAGACGGTACTGCTCTTTACGCTGACGGGCCTGGGTTGCATCGGCTTCTCGCTGCTGGTCAACGTGGAGTTCACCATCTTCATGATCGCGTCGGTGCTCATCCTCGGCGTCCTCTATTCCCACCCCTGGTTCCACTTCAAGAACAGGCCGGTGCTCGACATCGTCACCAACGGGGTGGGAGCCGTCGTCCTGCTCGTCGCGGGTTGGAAGGCGGTCAACCCCGCCACCTGGCCCCCCGCCTGGCCGCTGGTCTTCGGCTTCCTCTTCTCGGCCACCCTGTACATGCCCAGCATGGCCAACGACGTGCCCTTCGACGAGGCGGCGGGATACCGCACCTCGGGGGTGGTCTTCGGGGCCAAGCGCACCATAGACGCCATGATCCCCATGTGCGTGCTCATGTTGCCGGTGGTGGTCCTGAGCCTCGTCCTGCCGGCACCGGGTGTCTTCAAGCTCTTCATCGCCCTGGCCTATCCCGGGGCCATCGTCTTCACCATCGGCATGCACCTGCTGTGGCGGCCGCCCCACATCCGCTTCAATGCCGGTCTGCTGGTCTATCCCATCCTGGCCATGCTCGTGTTCTATTTCGTCTACGGGGTCAACGCCGTGCTCGATTAGGGCCGGAGAACGTCCCGACGGGTCCCGCTTATCCCTGGCGCCTGTCCCTGCGGCGCCCGCGCTGTGGATTCCCCATGCGGTAAAAAGCCTGCTCATGGCCATTTTAGAATAAGTTAATGTACCTATATTAAGATTCTTGACAACATGATTATAAAGAGTTATATTAATAGAGGATTTGCCCGATCAATAGGGAAACCCCATATTTTCATGAAGGAGGAAGAGAGATATGGCGAAAACAGTAGGAATCGACCTGGGCACCACCAACTCGGTCGTTGCCGTCCTCGAGGGCGGCGAGCCCGTTGTCATACCCAACAGCGAAGGCGGGAGGACCACGCCGTCCGTGGTCGCCGTGTCCAAGACGGGTGAATGGCTGGTGGGACAGGTGGCAAAGCGCCAGGCTGTGACCAACCCCGATAACACCGTCGCGTCCATCAAGAGGAAGATGGGCACCACCGAGAAGGTCAAGCTGGGGGATGCCGACTACAGCCCGCAGGAGATCTCGGCGAAGGTCCTGCAGAAGATGAAGGCGGACGCGGAGGAGTACCTGGGCGAGAAGATCACCGACGCCGTGGTCACCGTCCCCGCTTACTTCAATGATTCCCAGCGGACCGCTACCAAGGAGGCCGGCCGCATCGCCGGGCTCAACGTCCTGCGCATCATCAACGAGCCCACCGCGTCAGCCCTGGCCTACGGCCTGGACAAGGAGAGCGACCAGACCATCCTCGTCTTCGACCTCGGCGGCGGGACCTTCGACGTGTCCATCCTGGACATCGGCGAGGGAGTCTTCGAGGTGAAGTCCACCGCCGGCAACACTCAGCTGGGAGGCGATGACTGGGACCAGCGCATCATCGACTGGATGGCCGACGACTTCAAGTCAAAGAACGGCGTCGACCTGCGCGAGGACAAGATGGCCCTGCAGAGGTTGAAGGAGGCGGCGGAGAAGGCCAAGATAGAGCTTTCCACCACCAACTCGACCAACATCAACCTGCCCTTCGTCACCGCGACGCCGGACGGGCCGCTGCACCTTGACATGACCCTCTCGCGCTCGGAGTTCGAGAAGATGACCGCCGACCTGCTGGAGAAGTGCGTGGGTCCCTTCAAGCGCGCCCTCAAGGACGCCAACCTGGACCCCAAGAACATCGACCACGTCATCCTGGTGGGCGGCTCAACGCGCATGCCCATGGTGCAGGACATGGTACGCAAGCTCAGCGGCGGCAAGGAGCCCCACAAGGGGATCAACCCCGACGAGGTGGTGGCCATGGGGGCCGCCATCCAGGCGGGCGTGCTCAAGGGCGAGGTCAAGGACATCCTGCTCCTGGACGTGACGCCGCTTTCCCTGGGCATCGAGACCCTGGGTGGGGTGTTCACCAAGCTCATCGAGCGCAACACCACAATCCCCACGCGCAGGAGCGAGATCTTCACCACGGCGGCGGACGGCCAGAACAGCGTGGATATCAAGGTCTATCAGGGCGAGAGGGAGATGGCCGCTTACAACAAGCTCATCGGTAACTTCAACCTCGTGGGTATACCGCCCGCGCCGCGCGGCGTGCCCCAGATCGAGGTGGCCTTCGACATCGACGCCGACGGGATCCTGCACGTCTCGGCCAAGGACCTGGCCACGGGCAACGAGCAGAAGATCACCATCACCGCCTCGAGCGGCCTGGGCGAGGACGAGATCGAGAAGATGGTCAAGGACGCCGAGGCCCATGCCGAGGAGGACCGGCGCAAGCGCGAGGAGGCGGACGTGCGCAACAACGCGGACAGCCTCGTATATACCACAGAGAAGAGCCTGCACGAGCTGGGCGATCAGGTATCGCCCGACGACCGCAAGGCCATCGAGACGGCGCTGGAGGAAGTGAAGGAAGCCCTCAAGGGCTCGGATATCGACGACATCAGGCGCAAAACCGAGATCCTCACCCAGGCCTCGTACAAGCTGGCCGAGCACATGTACGCGCAAGCCAAGACCGAGGGCGCCCACATGGGCCCCGAGGGAGACGGCAGCTACGGCGCCACCGAGGAAGCCGAGGGAGAGGTCATCGACGAAGCGGAATACGAGGAGATGTGATCCCCCTGGGATCGAGCGTAATGCCGCATGGCGGCGTGATCTCGAAAAGAGAGGAGGTGTGTCACATGGCTATAGTGAGATGGGATCCGTTCCGGGACCTGATGAACCTGCAGGACGAGGTCAATAGCCTTTTCCGACGCAGCTTCTTCAGGGGAGCGGAGACTCCGGCGGCAGCGGAGACCGCGGCGGTATGGGCCCCCGCGCTCGATATGCACGAGAGCGAGGACAAGCTCACCGTGGAGGTTGAGCTGCCCGGCCTCGAGGCCAAGGACATCGACATCTCGCTCGATGACGGTATCCTGCACATCAGGGGCGAGCGCAAGTTCGCCAGCGATGTCAAGGAGGAGAACTATCACCGCATCGAGCGGGCCTATGGCTATTTCGAGCGCAACGTGCCCCTGCCGCGCAAGGTGGATCAGGACAAGGTTTCCGCGTCCGTCCAGGGAGGTGTGCTCAGGATAGAGCTGCCCAAGGCGGAGGAAGCCAAGCCCAAGCAGATCCCCATAAAGGTGGAGGAGGAGAAATAACCTCCTCCCCGGACGAAGCCATGAGGGGGCTGGCCGGATGGACCAGCCCCCGCGCATGGGGAGCCCGGGAGGATAAGAGGTGAAAAACGAATGAGTGAAGATAAGAGAGAGGCAAAGGAGAAAAAAGCCAGGACGGCCGGCGAGGAAGGCACCGCGGCCGATCCCGGGGAGAAAAGGCGCCGGCAGCTGCACGGCCTCACCAAGAAGGAGCTCGAGGACAGCGTGCTCGAGCTGGAGGGGCGCCTCGAGGAGTCACTTGCCAAGGCCGGGGAATACCTCGACGACGCGCAGAGGCAGAGAGCGGAGCTGGATAACTACCGCAAGAGGATGGTACGGGAGCAGACCCGCATCATCGAGAGCGCCAACCGCGCCCTCATGGCCGAGATGCTCCCGGTGATAGACAACCTGGAGCTGGCACTGGAGTCCAGCGGCGGCCGCGACGACAAGCTCGCGCAGGGCGTGCGCATGGTCTACGAGCAGCTCATGGAGATGCTGCGGAAAGAGGGGCTGGAGGAGATCAATCCGCAGGGCCACCGTTTCGACCCCGAGGTATGCGAGGCGGTGATGGCCGTGGTGAGCGATGACCACGAGGACGAGACCGTGGTCGAGGTGCACCAGAAGGGGTACAGGTACAAGGGCAACCTGCTGCGCCCCGCGCGGGCGACGGTGAGCCAGTGTAGTTAGGGCGCAAGACCCCCACCCTGCGGGGGACAGATCGAACGTGAATATATAAGAAGAGGCGGTTTTAGGTGAACGGGACGAAGGATTATTACAAGCTGCTGGGAGTGGACAAAAAGGCGTCGGAGAAGGAGATAAAGGACGCCTACCGCAAGCTTGCGCGCAAATATCACCCCGACGCCAATCCGGGAGACAAGGGCTCGGAGGAGAAGTTCAAGGAGATCTCCGAGGCCTACGAGGTGCTTTCCAACGCGGAGAAGCGCAAGCAATACGATTCCGGCGGCATGTTCTCCGGCGCGGGCGGCCCGGGCCCGGGGTTTTACCCCGGGGGTGTCGGGGGCGCGCGCCCCGGATCGCGCTCCTATTCCTACTCCGGGGATATCGGAGACCTCGGGGACCTGGGGGATATCTTCAACCTTTTCAGTGGCATGGGAACGGGCGCGGGCGCGGGGCGCCGCCGGGAGGCGCGCAAGGGGCGGGACCTCCAGACGGACGTCACCGTCTCCTTCGAGGAGGCCCTCTCCGGCGTCACTATCCCCCTCACCGTCACCGGGAAGACGGTCTGCCCCACCTGCAAGGGGAGCGGGGCCAGGCCGGGCACCCTGCCCAAGACCTGCCCCACCTGCGGCGGCAGGGGGTCCGTCTCCCAGAACCAGGGCCCCTTCGCCTTTTCCCGGCCTTGCCCCAACTGCGGCGGCAGGGGCACGGTGATCGAGGAGCCTTGCGAGACCTGCCGGGGCGCGGGTGCGGTGGAGATGCCGCGCAACATCAAGGTGAAGATCCCGGCCGGGATCAACGACGGCGGCAAGGTGCGTTTTCCCGGCAAGGGAGAGGCGGCGCCCCTGGGTGGAACGCCGGGGGATCTGTACGTTAACGTGCACGTGAAGCCGCATAAATATTTCAAGAGGAAGGACTCAGGCATACTTCTCGACCTGCCCATAACCTTCCCCGAGGCGGCGATGGGAACGACGGTGGAGATACCTACCCTCAATGGCAAGGTCAAACTCAAGGTGCCGGCAGGCACAGCGGACGGCCGTAAGTTCCGGCTGCGGGGCAAGGGAGCGCCCAAGCCCAGGGGCAAGGGCCACGGCGACATGATCGTGACCGCGCGCATCGTCGTCCCCAAGAAGATGACGGCCAAGGAGAAGGAGCTGGTGAAGAAGCTAAAGGAGCTGGAGAAGGAGGACCCCCGTGCCTTCCTGGGGGAGTAGGTGATGGACGATGGACGCAAAAAAGCTGAATGAAGAGCCGGTTTACGTCATCAGCATCGCGGCGCGCCTGGCCGACGTGCACCCCCAGACCCTGCGCATCTACGAGCGCAAGGGGCTGATCAACCCCGCAAGGGTGCACAACCGCCGGCGTTATTCCGAGGCCGACATCGAGCGCTGCCGGTTGATCCAGGAGTTGACCCAGGAGATGGGGGTGAACCTGGCCGGGGTGAAGATGATCATGGACATGCGCTCCCGCATGGAGCGCATGCGCGAGCGTGTGGAGTCCCTGGAGGAGGAGCTGGAGGGGATGCGGGCCGACATCGAGGAGCGGGTGCGGCAGGTGAGGGAGAGCTTCCGCAACGATATCGTGCCGGTGCCGCGGGGAGAGATCGTGATCAAGCGTGGAGTCCGACGTGGACCGGGTATGTAAGTAATGGCTCTTGACATCCCTCGCCAGCGGCTCGGGCGCAACACCTGACCCACACCCTGCGGGGAACAGTACGTGACGTGGGTGATTGTGGGTGATAAGTAGTGGCGGCTGCAGATCGAGGCGTGGGATTTGAATAGTTTTGTGAGGTGAAGATAGATGGTGAGGTTCGACAAGTTCACGGTGAAAGCGCAGGAGGCCCTGGCCGACGCCCAGGGTATCGCAGGTGAGCGCCACCACCAGTTCGTGGAGGTTGAGCACCTTCTGCTCGCCCTGCTGCGGCAGGAGGGAGGCACGGTGCCCTCGCTCCTGGCCAAGCTCGGCGCCGACGCCGCGACCATGGCGGCGGAGGTGCAGGCCGCGCTGGAGAACGTCCCCAGGGTAACCGGGGCCGTGGGCCAGGTGCAGATATCCCCTCGCCTCTCGGGTCTATTCGAGACGGCGCTATCCGAGGCCGACGCCATGAAGGACGAATACATCTCAACAGAGCACGTCTTTCTGGCCATGGCCGAGGAGAAAAAGGGCGCCTCGGCGGAGGTCCTGCGCGCCCACGGCATCGACCGCGAGCGCGTGCTCAAGGCCCTGACCGAGGTGCGCGGCACCCAGAGGGTCACCGACCCGGAGGCGGAGGGCCGCTACCAGTCGCTGGCCCGCTTCGGGCGCGACCTCACCGACCTGGCGCGCCGCGGCAAGCTCGACCCGGTCATCGGGCGCGATGCCGAGATAAGGCGGGTCATGCAGGTGCTGTCGCGGCGCACCAAGAACAACCCCGTGCTCATCGGCGAGCCCGGCACGGGCAAGACGGCCATCGTGGAGGGACTGGCCCAGCGTATCGTCGAGGGCGACGTGCCCGAGGGCCTGCGCAACAAGAAGGTGGTGGCCCTGGATATCGGGGCCCTGGTGGCCGGGTCCAAGTACCGCGGCGAGTTCGAGGACCGCTTGAAAGCGGTGCTCAAGGAGATCATCGAATCGGAGGGGGAGATCATCCTCTTCATCGACGAGATGCACACCCTGGTGGGAGCCGGTGCGGCTGAGGGCGCGGTGGATGCCTCCAACATGCTCAAGCCCGCCCTGGCCCGCGGCGAGCTGCATGCCATCGGCGCCACGACCCTGGACGAGTACCGCAAGCACATCGAGAAGGACGCCGCCCTGGAGCGGCGCTTCCAGCCCATCCTGGTGGGGGAGCCCGACGTGGAGGACACCATCGCCATCCTGCGCGGGCTCAAGGAGCGCTACGAGGTGCACCACGGCGTGCGCATCCAGGACTCGGCCCTGGTGGCGGCGGCGGTGCTGTCGGACCGCTACATCTCCGACCGCTTTCTGCCCGACAAGGCTATCGACCTCGTGGACGAGGCGGCCTCGCGCCTGCGCATCGAGATCGACTCCATGCCCACCGAGATCGACGAGGTGGAGCGGCGCATCAAGCAGCTGGAGATCGAGAAGCAGGCGCTCAAGAAGGAGAAGGACAAGGCCTCGAAGGAGAGGCTGGAGAAACTGGAGGCCGAGCTTGCGGACCTGGTGGAGAAGTCCACGGAGATGAAGGGGCACTGGCAGGCGGAGAAGGAGAGCATCGGCCGCATCCGCGAACTGAAGGAGCGGCAGGAGCAGGTGAAGACGGAGGAGCTGAAGGCGGAGCGCGAGGGCGACCTGGAGAGGGCGGCCCGCCTGCGCTACGGCGAGACCGGCGAGCTGCAGGCGGCGCTGGAGGAGGCGAACCAGCGCCTGCAGGAGCTGCAGAAGGAAAGGAAGATGCTCAAGGAGGAGGTGGACGACGAGGACATCGCCGAGGTGGTCTCCACGTGGACCCACATCCCCGTATCCAAGCTGCTGGAAGGCGAGGTGGAGAAGCTCATCCGCATGGAGGACCGCCTGCGCCAGCGCGTGGTGGGGCAGGAGGAGGCCCTGGAAAAAGTATCCAACGCCATCCGGCGCGCCCGCGCGGGTCTGCAGGACCCCAACCGCCCCATCGGCTCTTTCCTCTTCCTGGGCCCCACCGGGGTGGGGAAGACCGAGCTGGCCCGCGCCCTGGCCGAGTTCCTCTTCGACGACGAGAAGGCCATGGTGCGCCTGGACATGAGCGAGTACATGGAGCGCCACACCGTCTCCCGCCTCATCGGGGCGCCGCCGGGATACATCGGCTACGAGGAGGGCGGCCAGCTCACCGAGGCGGTGCACCGCCGCCCCTACAGCGTCATCCTCCTGGACGAGATAGAGAAGGCCCACGGCGACGTCTTCAACCTGCTGCTGCAGATCCTGGACGACGGGCGGCTCACCGACGGCCACGGCCGCACCGTTGACTTCAAGAACACGGTGATCATCATGACCTCCAACGTCGGCAGTCATCTCTACGGCGAGATGGCGGACGGGGTGGGCGACGAGGTGAGGGATATGGTGCTGGAGACGCTCAAGGTGCATTTCCGGCCCGAGTTCCTCAACCGCCTGGACGAGATCATCGTATTCAACGCCCTGGGCATGGACGAGATCAAGCTCATCGTGGACATCCAGGTGGAGAACCTGCGCGCGCGGCTGGCCGACCGCAAGCTGGACATCCAGCTCACCGACCGCGCCAAGGAGAGGCTGGCGGCGGAAGGCTTCGACCCCAATTACGGCGCGCGGCCGCTCAAGCGGGTCATCCAGCGCGAGGTGCAGGACAACCTGGCGCGACGGCTGCTGGAGGGCGAATTCGCCGAGGGTGACCTCATCGAGGTGGACGCGGGCGCAGACGGGGACTTCACCTTCGCCCGCCTCGGCGCCTCCGCCTACGCCGAAACCTAACAGAAGGGGTCAGGTCTTGTTTTTTGCATACTCCGGTATGTAATAGTTATTTTACATATGCTCCTGCAGTAACCTGGCATTATTCACGCATATCTCCGTTTACGTATGCAAAAAACAAGACCTGACCCCCAAAGTTACGCGATGTTAGAATAGGTGGTGCATATGAACAACTACGACGTCGTCATCATCGGGGCAGGGCCTGCCGGGATCTTCGCCGCGCTGGAGCTGGTGAAGAGGGACGGCGTGCGCGTCCTCATGCTGGAGAAGGGCCCGGACATCGAGAAGCGGGACTGCCCTGCGCGCGTGGGCAAGTGCAGGCGCTGCGAGACCTGCGCCATCACCAGCGGCTGGGGAGGGGCCGGCGCCTACAGCGACGGCAAGCTCTCCCTCTCGCCAGACGTGGGGGGCTGGCTGGGCGAGTACGTGGGAACGAGCACATTGCGCGACCTCATCGACCGCGTGGACCAGCTCTACCTGGAGTACGGGGCGCCCAGGCAGATCTACGGGGACGATGATTCCAAGGTCGCGGAGTGGAGGAAGCAGGCGGTGCTCGTGGGCCTCGTGCTCACCCCCTGCCCCTTCCGCCACATGGGCACGGAGCGCTGCCGCGAGCTGCTGGTGAGGATGCGAGACTTCCTCACCGGCAAGGTCGAGGTGAAGACCAACGCCGACGTGGAGTCCATACTCACGGACGGCGGCAGGGTGCGGGGAGTAAGGACCGCGGACGGGGAGGAATACCTCGCGCGAAACGTGGTCGCCGCCCCCGGCAGGGAGGGGGCCGACTGGCTGGCGGAAGAGATGGAGCGCCTGGGAGTGAGCGTGCAGAACAACCAGGTGGATATAGGCCTGCGGGTGGAGGTGCCGGCGCCGGTGCTCGAGAGCATCACCAACGACCTCTACGAGCCCAAGCTTCATTATTTCACGCGGCGCTTCGAGGACCGCGTGCGCGTCTTCTGCATGAACCCCTACGGCCAGGTATGCATGGAGCGCTACGGCGACGTGCTCACGGTCAACGGCCACTCCTACGCCGAGCACCGCACCGAGAACTCCAACTTCGCCCTGCTGGTGAGCACCACCTTCACCGAGCCCTTCAAGGAGCCCATAGCCTACGGCAAGTACATCGCGCGCCTCGCCAACCTCCTGGGGGAGGGCATACTGGTGCAGAGGCTGGGCGACCTTACGGCGGGACACCGTTCCACCCCGAGCCGCATCGCGCGCTCCTCGGTGGTGCCGACGCTCCCGGACGCCACCCCCGGCGACCTCAGCTTCGCCCTGCCCTACCGCTACATCAGCGACATCCTGGAGATGCTGGAGGCCCTCGACCACCTCACTCCCGGCCTCTACGCCCGCGACACCCTGCTCTACGGCGTGGAGGTCAAGTTCTATTCCTCCCGCCCCAGCCTCGGGGCGGACCTGCAGTCGGAGATAGAAGGCCTCTATGCCATCGGCGACGGCGCAGGCATCACCCGCGGCCTGGTCCAGGCCTCGGCCTCGGGCATCGTGGTCGCCCGCTCCATCCTGCACTCGCCTGACCACTGACATCCGACAGCCTGGCGTTCTGCGTATCGGTTGTGGAGTGCCGGTTAACTGCGCAAACCGGATTAACAAGTGCTATAATATTTCCTCGTGTGGGGCTGCGTAAGAAAACAAAGGAGAGAAGCGAGTCAGACCATGCCCGGGATCGTCGTGGTAGGCACCCAGTGGGGTGACGAGGGAAAAGGGAAGGTAATCGACCTGCTCTCGGACGAGATGCAGATGGTCGTGCGCTTCCAGGGCGGCAACAACGCCGGCCACACCATCGTCTGCGACGGGGATACCCTCAAGCTGCACCTCATCCCGTCCGGCATCCTCTATTCCCACATAGTCCCCGTCATCGGCAACGGCGTGGTCATCAACCCGGCAGTGCTCATCGAGGAGATGGACAACCTCGCCGCCATGGACGTGGACGCCGAGCGCCTGCGCATCTCACATAACGCCCACGTCATCCTCCCCTTCCACGAGAACCTGGACGGCCTGCAGGACGACGGCCGCGGCGCCGCCAGCATCGGGACCACCCGGCGCGGCATAGGCCCCACATATGCCGACAAGGCCGCCCGCTGCGGCATCCGCATGCAGGACATGCTCGATCCGGCCGCGTTCCGCGCCAGGGTGAGGGAGGCGGTGGAGGACAAGAACCGCTTCTTCAGATGCTTCTACGACGCCCCATCCCTGGACGCGGAGGAGGTCTCCGCGGCATACGGGGCATACGCGGAACGGCTGCGGCCGTGCCTGACCGATACCTCCATACTCATCAAGCGCGCCCTCCGGGACGGGCAACACGTGCTTTTCGAGGGGGCCCAGGGGCTCATGCTCGACCTGGACCACGGCACCTATCCCTTCGTCACCTCCTCCAACACCGTGGCTGGGGCTGCCTGCACCGGTGCGGGTGTGGGGCCAAGGGACATAGACGAGATCATCGGCGTGACCAAGGCCTACGTAACCAGGGTGGGCGCGGGGCCTTTCCCCACCGAGCAGGACAACGAGACGGGGAACGCCATGCAGGAGGTGGGCAGGGAGTTCGGTACCACCACCGGGCGGCGCAGGCGCTGCGGCTGGTTCGACCTGGTCGTGCTCAGGTACGCGGTGCGCATGAACACCCTTACCGGGCTGGCCATCACCAAGCTGGACGTGCTCTCGCAGTTCGACACCCTGCGGGTGTGCGTGGCTTACCGGCTGGGCGACGAGGTCATCGAGGAGTTTCCCCAGATCGGCCGCGATTTCGCCGCCTGCGAGCCCGTTTACGAGGAGCTGCCCGGCTGGAAACGGGACATCTCGGAGGCGAGAAAGCTGGACGACCTGCCGGTGGAAGCCAGGGATTACCTGGACTTCATCTCGGGGAGGGCCGGCGTGCCCGTAAACCTCGTCTCGGTGGGGCCGGAGAGGCATCAGACCATCCTCCTGGACGGCTACCAGGAGCCCCTCCGCCAGGGCCGCCTCCTCTTCCAGGACGATTTCCCCCTCTAGTCGTTGGGAGTCACAGGCATTGGGGTCAAGCCCCGCCTCGTGCCGTCGAGTCCGTTTGTCCTTTTGAAGCATCCCGCACAGGCATTGGGGTCAAGCCCCGCCTCGTGCCGTCGAGTCCGTTTGTCCTTTTGAAGCATCCCGGGCCTATATGGTGTATAATCTGTTGCATATATACCGCGCCATTTCCCCCACATTCGGCAAGAGGTCGATGATGGGGTTTGATTCGTGGAGGAGGAAGGGATGGACAAGAGAGGTATTTTTATCACGCAGTTCGACCTGGACCGCCTGAACCTGCTCATCGCAGAGAAGAGGGCGACCGGCGGCGAAAACGCCTACCTGACCGAGCTGGAGACGGAGCTGGGCCAGGCCGAGGTCGTCGACTCCAAGGACATCCCCGGCGACGTCATCACCATGAACTCCAAGGTGCGCATGGAGGACGCAGAAACCGGCGAGGAGATGATATACTCTCTTGTCTTCCCCCAGGACGCAAACATCGATGAGGGCAAGATCTCCGTACTGGCCCCCATAGGGACGGGTATGATCGGCTACAAGGAGGGCGACATCATCGAGTGGCCCGTCCCGGCCGGGATAAGGAAGATCAAGATCCTCGAGATCCTCTACCAGCCGGAGGCCTCCGGCGACTTCGACCTCTAATCCCCGGGGCCAAACCTCCATTCTCCACATCGAGGGTCAGGCCTCCACGGGATGATCACGGCTCGCCATCATCAGGCATTGGGGTCAAGCCTTGCCCCGTGCCTCAGTCAGGCATTGGGGTCTCGCCTCGTGCCTGGAGAGGGACGTTAGCTCAAAAAGTGGGGCCATTATCCCCTCCCGGGCAGGATTGTCACTGCCGCCCATAAAATATAGAGGTGTAGGCGGGGCAGGAACAGGGAGGTTCACATGAGGATCCTGGTGGTAGGAGGAGGGGGCCGCGAGCACGCCCTTACCTGGAAGATCGCGCAGTCCCCCCTGGTGGACGCGATATGGTGCGCGCCCGGCAACGCGGGCATGGCCGCACTGGCCGAATGCGTGGACATCGGCGCCGAGGACATCGAGTCCCTCGCGCGTTTCGCCGCGGAGAAGAAGATCGACCTCACCGTGGTGGGCCCCGAGGCCCCCCTGGTGGCGGGCATCGCCGACCTCTTCCAGGAAAAAGGCCTTCCGGTCTTCGGCCCCGTCCGGAAAGCTGCCCAGATGGAGGGGAGCAAGGATTTCGCCAAGCGGCTCATGCTGGAGGCGGGCGTGCCCACCGGAAAGGCCGAGGCCTTCACCGACTACGACGCGGCCGAGGCCTGTATAAGAAACAACAGCGCTCCCTACGTGGTCAAGGCCGACGGCCTCGCGGCCGGAAAGGGCGTGGTCATCGCCCAGGACGACCGCGCCGCATACGAGGCCCTTAAAACCTGTTTCGTGAAGCGCTCCTTCGGGGCTGCAGGCGACAAGGTGCTCATCGAGGAGTTCCTGGAGGGGCAGGAAGTGTCCATAATCTGCTTCGTGGACGGCGAGGACATCCTCCCCATGGAGCCCGCCCAGGACTACAAGCGCGTGGGGGACGGCGATACCGGGCCCAACACCGGCGGAATGGGCTCCTATTCCCCCGTGCCGGTGCTCTCGCGAGAGGACTACCAGCGCGCGGTCGAGGAGATACTGCGCCCCACCGCCCGCGCCCTCGCCGGGAGGGGCATCCACTACAAGGGCATACTCTACGCCGGCATCATCCTCACCGCGGGCGGCCCCAAGGTGCTGGAATACAACGTGCGCTTCGGCGACCCGGAGACGCAGGCGGTGCTGCCGCGCCTGCGCAGCGACATCGTGGAAGCCATGCTCGCGGTGGTGGAGGGAAGGCTCGCCCAGGCAAACCTGGAATGGCACGACGACCCGTGCGTCACCGTGGTCGTGGCCTCCGGGGGCTACCCCGGCGATTACGCCAGGGGTTACCCCGTCACCGGGCTGGAGGAGGCCGGCTCCATGGACGGCGTGACCGTCTTCCACGCCGGCACCAGCCTCGACGAAAAAGGGGAGGTCGTGACCAGCGGGGGGAGGGTGCTGGGCGTAAGCGCCCTGGGCAAGGACTTCGCCGCCGCGCGCGAAAGGGCATACGAGGCGGCGGCCAGGATAGCTTTCACCGACATCTACTATCGCAAGGACATCGCCCTGAGGACGCTGGAGGTGTGATGAACATGTCCGTATCGACCGTCGCCCTGCTCATGGGGTCCAAGTCGGACCTGAAAAAGGTGACCCCGGCCGAGGAGACCCTCGCAGAGATGGGAGTGCGGGTGAAGACCGCCGTCATCTCCGCCCACCGCCAGCCGCAGAAGTTGCGCGATTTCGTTGACGCGGCCGCCGCAGAGGGAGTGGAGGTGTTCATCGCGGCGGCGGGCAAGGCGGCGCACCTGCCCGGCGTGGTGGCTTCCATGACCACCCTGCCCGTCATCGGCCTGCCCATTTCCTCGCCCGACCTGGGGGGGATGGACGCCCTGCTCTCCATGGTGCAGATGCCGCGCGGGGTGCCCGTGGCCACGGTGGCCATCGACGGGGCGGAGAACGCCGCCCTGCTGGCCTGCGCCATCCTCGCCCTCAAGTACGGAGAGGTGTCGAAGGCCCTCGCGGCCTACCGCCAGCGCCTGGCGGAGGCGTGAAAAAGCCCTGTCAACGCCGGGTCCCATGAGGCATAATATACATGTGCCGGACGAGATGACTGGTAAAGGTTGGAAATTATGATCTCGCGTTACACCCTGCCCGAGATGGCCTCCGTGTGGAGCGAGCGCAACAGGTTCCAGAAATGGCTCGATATCGAGATCCTGGCCGTGGAGGCGCGGACGGAGCGGGGCGAGGTGCCGCGCGAAGCCCTGGAGGAGATAAAGAGCAAGGCCTCCTTCGATCCAGCGCGCGTCCTCGAGATAGAGGAGACGGTCAACCACGACGTCATCGCCTTTCTCACCAACGTGGCCGAGAACGTGGGGGAGAGCTCCCGCTTCATCCATTACGGCATGACCTCATCCGACGTGCTGGACACCGGCCTGGCGCTGCAGATGCGCGATGCCATGGACCTCATCATCGCCGAGGCGCAGGCCCTCGCCCGCATGCTGCGCGAGAAAGCGCTGGAGTTCCGCGCCCAGGTCATGGTGGGCCGCACCCACGGCGTGCACGCCGAGCCCATGACCCTCGGCCTGAAGTTCGCGCTCTGGACCTTCGAGATGGCGCGCGACCTGGAGCGCCTGCGGCGCGCGCGCGAGGTGATCGGCTACGGCAAGATCTCGGGCGCCGTGGGGACCTACGCACACCTGGATCCCTACGTCGAGGCCTACGTATGCGAGAAGCTGGGCTTGATGCCGGCCGAGGTCTCCACCCAGGTGCTGCAGCGCGACCGCCACGCCGAGTACATGGCGGCCATCGCCATCACCGGCTCCAGCCTGGACAAGTTCGCCCTGGAGATAAGGGGCCTGCAGAAGACGGAGGTCCGCGAGGCGGAGGAGCCTTTCCACAGAGGCCAGAAGGGGTCCAGCGCCATGCCCCACAAGAGAAACCCCATCCTGTGCGAACGCATCTGCGGCCTGGCCAGGGTGCTGCGGGCCAACGCCATGGCCGCCCTGGAGGACGTGGCCCTGTGGCACGAGAGGGACATCTCCCACTCCTCGGTGGAGCGGGTCATCGTGCCCGATTCCACCACCCTCCTCCACTACATGCTGGTCAAGTTCCAAGGGGTGGTGCGCGACCTGGCGGTGCACCCCGAGAACATGCGGCGAAACCTCGAGCTCACGCGCGGACTGGTCTATTCGGAGGGGGTGCTGCTGGCCCTAGTGGACAAGGGGCTCACGCGCGAGGAGGCCTACGCCCTGGTGCAGCGCAACGCCATGCTGGCCTGGGAGGGCGGGGAGGACTTCCGCTCCCTCCTGGCGCGGGATGAAGATGTGGCCTCGCTTCTGGGCGGGGGCGAGATAGCAGCCTGTTTCGACCTGGAGAAACATCTGGACAACCTGCAGGAGGTCTTCATCCGCCTGCAGGCGCTGGAGTTATAGGAGGGAACGCCAGGCGAGCGATGAGCTCATTGTGAGGGCAAGGCCGGGCTAGTCTGTGCCACGGTGACGCCGATATGCTCGGGCGCATTGAAGAGGAGGAGATCGGCTTGAAGGTATCAATCTACGTGTCCCCCAAGAAGGGCGTGCTCGACCCCGCGGGGCAGGCCGCCCTGGGGGCCCTGAAGTCGCTGGGTTTCGGGGAAGTGGCCGACGTACGGATCGGAAAGTACATAATCCTGCGGCTGGAAGACATCGATGCCGGCAAGGCCGAGGATCGCGTGCAGGAGATGTGCGAGAGGCTGCTGGCCAACCCGATCATCGAGGATTACCGCATTGAGATGGGAGACTGACCCGTAAGCGAGATAAGGAGAGGAGCCAGATGAGATTCGGTGTGGTGGTTTTTCCAGGTTCCAACTGCGAGATGGACTGTCACCACGTCATCGACAAGGTGTTGAGGGAGGACGTTGACTACGTCTGGCACCAGCAGACCGACGTCTCCGCATACGACTGCCTGGTGCTCCCGGGAGGGTTCTCTTACGGGGATTACCTGCGCTGCGGGGCCATCGCCCGCTTCAGCCCGGTGATGGAGGCGGTGGCGGACTTCGCAGCGGAGGGAGGGCTGGTCATCGGCATATGCAACGGTTTCCAGATCCTGCTCGAGGCAGGGCTATTGCCCGGGGCCATGCTGCGCAACACCAGCCTCTCCTTCATCTGCCGTTTCTCGAGCGTGCGGGTGGAGAACGCGGACACCCCCTGGACCAACGCCGCCCGGCAGGGCCAGGTGCTGCGCGTACCCATCGCCCACGGCGAGGGCAACTATACCGCCGACGAGGCGACCCTGGCCGCCCTGGCGGAGGAGGGGCGCATAATCCTGCGCTACTGCGGCGAGGACGGCGAGGTCACCGCGGCGGCCAACCCCAACGGCTCCGTGGACAACATCGCGGGCATCTGCGGGGAGGGCTTCAACGTCTTCGGGCTCATGCCGCATCCGGAGCGCGCCTCCGAGGAGATCCTGGGCAGCACGGACGGGCTGCTCATATGGGAGTCCGTCATGGCGCATTACCGCTCGAGAGGGTAGGGTGAGGACATGACGGAGCTTTACGAGGAACTGGGCCTGACGGAGGACGAGTACCGGGATATCATCCGCATCCTCGGCAGGGAGCCGAGCAAGGTCGAGCTGGGGATGTATTCCCTCATGTGGAGCGAACACTGCTCCTACAAGAGCTCGAAACCGGTGCTCTCACAGCTCCCTACCCGCGCCTCCTACGTGCTGCAGGGGCCGGGGGAGAACGCGGGCATCATCGATATCGGCGGCGGCCTCGCGGCGGCCTTCAAGATGGAATCCCACAACCACCCCAGCGCGGTGGAGCCGTACCAGGGGGCGGCCACGGGTATCGGCGGCATCGTGCGCGATATCTTCACCATGGGCGCCCGACCCATCGCCTGCCTCGACCCCCTGCGTTTCGGCTCCCTGGAGAGCCCCCGCCAGCGCTATCTCTTCAGCGGCGTCGTCGCCGGCATAGCCGGCTACGGCAACTGCCTCGGCATCCCCACCGTGGGCGGGGACATATATTTTGACGAGTGCTACGACGGCAACATCCTGGTGAACGTGATGGCCATCGGCATCATGCCCAAAGAGAACCTCATCCGCGGCCAGGCCACCGGGGTGGGCAACGCGGTCGTGCTCATGGGCAACCGCACCGGGCGCGACGGCATCGGCGGCGCCTCCATCCTGGCCTCGCAGGAGTTCGACGAGACCAGCCAGGAGAAGAGGCCCAGCGTGCAGGTGGGAGACCCCTTCACCGAGAAGTTGCTCATCGAGGCCTGCCTGGAGCTCCTGGAGAAGAACCTCCTGGTGGGGCTGCAGGACCTGGGGGCCGCCGGCATATCATGCGCCTGCTCGGAGACGGCGGCGCGCGGAGGGGTAGGGATGAAGATCGAGCTCAAGAACGTCCCCCTGCGGGAGGAGATGGATCCCTTCGAGATCATGATCTCCGAATCCCAGGAGCGCATGCTGGCCATCGTTGAGCCGCGAAAACTGGACGAGGTCCTCGCCACCTGCGAGAGGTGGGGGCTTCCCGCCGTGGTCATCGGCGAGGTGACCGAAGGCGACATGCTGGAGATCTACTGGTACGGAGAGAAAGTGGTCGAGGTGCCGGCCTCATCCCTCGCCAGCGGACCCGTCTACGAACGCGCCGCCGAGAGGCCCGCATACCTCGACGAGGTGCAGTCGGCGGACCTCGCGGCTCTCGAGCATCCCTCGGATTTGAACCGGGTGCTCCTGGACCTGGTGAGCGGCCCCAACCTCTGCGATAAGAGGCTGGTCTACGAGCAGTACGACCACATGGTGCAGCTCAACACGGTGGTATATCCGGGCTCCGACGCGGCGGTGCTGCGCGTAAAGGGCACCAGCAAGGCGCTGGCGGTATCCGTTGACGGCAACTCTCGCTATGTCTACCTGGACCCCTACGGCGGAACGCAGATAGCGGTGGCCGAGGCGGCGCGCAACGTGGTGGCGGCCGGGGGCGTCCCCATGGCGCTCACCAACTGCCTGAACTTCGGCAACCCGGAGCGTCCGGATATCTTCTGGCAGTTCAAGGAGTCGGTGCGCGGCCTGGCCGACGCGGCGCGCCATATGGAGCTGCCCGTGGTGAGCGGCAACGTGAGCTTCTATAACGAGTCCTTCGGGACCGCCATCTACCCCACCCCGGTGGTGGGGATGGTCGGGCTCATCGGCACCCTCTCCACCCGCCGCACCATCGCCTTCCCGGAGGAGGGACTCGTGGTGGCGATGCTGGGCGATACCCTGGACGAGCTGGGCGGGTCGGAATACCTCAGGCTTGTGCACGGCATGACCGCGGGCCGCCCGCCCGCCCTCGACCTGGAGGTAGAGAAATCGGTCCAGACCACCTGCATCGAGGGTATAAGGCGCGGCATCATCCTCTCCGCCCACGACTGTTCCGAGGGAGGAGCGGCCGTGGCCCTCCTGGAGTGCTGCTGCGCTGGGGGCGTGGGGGCCACGCTCGAAGTGGACACCCCCCTCCAGCCCGTGAGCTGGCTTTTCAGCGAGAGCCAGTCGCGCTTCGTGGTCACCCTGCGGGAGGAGGACCTGGGGGCGCTGGAGGACCTGGCCGCATCGCGCCAGGTGCGGGTATACGCCCTGGGCCGCACGGGCGGGAGCCGGCTCATCGTGGGAGATTGGATAGACCTGGGCGTGGACGAGATGAAGGCGGTCCGGGAGGAAGCCCTCGGGCGGCTGCTCAAGGGGTAGAATGGACGTAGAATCCGCATACTGCAATGACGCGAGGTGAAACGGGAACATGAGTTTTGAGATCAACGAATCCTGCGGCGTGTTCGGGATCTATACCCGCGAGGACGACGTGGCCAAGCTGACCTACTACGCCCTCTACGCCCTGCAGCACCGCGGGCAGGAGAGCGCGGGCATCGCCGTGTCCGACGGCAGGGAGACGCTGATGCTCAAGGACATGGGCATGGTGTCGCAGGTCTTCAGCGAGAGGGACCTCAACAACCTCAGGGGCCACATCGCCATCGGCCACGTCAGGTACTCCACCACGGGCTCGACCTTCTGGGAGAACGCTCAGCCGGTGCAGGTGCCGCGTCGCGGCGGCTCGGTGTTCGTCGCCCATAACGGCAACCTCATCAACACCGTCGAGCTGCGCAACGCGCTGAAGGAGGAGGGGGTGCGCTTCCGTTCCACCTCGGACACAGAGGTGGTCGCCGTCATGCTGGCACGTTCATCGCAGCAGTCGATAGTGGACGCCGTGAAAGAGGTCATGCCCCGCCTCACCGGCGCTTACGCCTTTGTCGTCATGACCGAAGACCGCCTCATCGGTATCAGGGACCCCCACGGCATCAGGCCGCTCTGCGTCGGCAGGTACATGGACGGCTACGCCCTCTCCAGCGAGAGCGCCGGACTGGACATCATCGGCGCGGAATACATAAGGGAGGTGGAGCCGGGAGAGATGGCGATCATAGACGACGACGGCCTCGGGTTCGAGACGGCCGTCACCGCCGCCAAGCCCTCCCTGTGCATCTTCGAGTACATATACTTCGCCCGCCCGGACTCCATCATGTACGGCACCTACCTCTACCACGCCCGCAAGCACATGGGCATGAGTCTTGCCGACGAGGCTCCGGTGGAGGCGGACGTGGTCATGCCCATACCCGACACAGGGGTCCCGGCGGCCATCGGTTACTCCCAGGCCTCGGGGATCGCCTTCGGCGAGGGATTGATCAAGAACCGCTATATTGGACGCACCTTCATCCAGCCGACGCAGGCCATACGCCAGCTCGGGGTGCGCCTCAAACTGAACCCGCTCATCCACGACATAAAGGGAAAACGGCTGGTGGTGGTGGACGATTCCATCGTGCGCGGCAACACCACCAAGGAGATAGTGAAGATGCTCAGGGACGCCGGGGCGAAGGAAGTGCATATGCGCATCAGCTCTCCTCCCGACATGTACCCCTGTTTCTACGGTATAGACACGTCCATCCGCAAGGAACTCATCGCCTCCTCCCGCAAGGTGGAGGAGATCCGCCGCTTCATAGGGGCGGACAGCCTGCATTACCTGAGCATGGAGAACCTGGTGAAGGCCACGCGCAGGCCGAAAGAGGATTTCTGCACCGCCTGTTTCGACGGCGAATATCCCGTGCCGGTACCCGACGAGATGATGATGACCAAGTGCAGGCTGGAGAAGGGCAAGGTGGGGGTACAATAGGCCTCGCCGGGATGCCCCGGTCTTCTTTACCCGGTGGCTCTCTTGCGGGCCGGATGCCGGTTTGGGCCGGGTGCGGATGGGAGGACTCCCGGCTGGATACGGGAACGGACGAGGCAATCCCGGCGCCCATCGAGGGCGGTGGCGCGGGTGGAAATGGGTAGAGAGAAAGGCTGTTTAAGTGGCGAATGAAAGAGAGGACAACGGCAATTCCTGCAAGCCCTTGACTTACCGGGACGCGGGGGTGGACATCGAGGCGGGCAACAAGGCGGTGGACATGATCAGGGAGGACGTCGCCTCCACCTCGCGGCCGGAGGTGCTGTCGGATTTGGGGGGTTTCGGCGCCCTTTTCTCCGGCAGCCTCGAAGGGTATGAAGATCCCGTGCTGGTGTCCTCGGTCGACGGGGTCGGGACCAAGCTCAAGGTGGCGCAGATGCTCGATCGCCACGATACCATAGGCATCGACCTGGTGGCCATGTGCGCGGACGACATCGTGGCTTGCGGGGCCGAGCCCCTGTTTATGCTGGACTACCTGGCCATGGGAAAGATCGATCCGCCCAAGGTCAAGAGCATCGTCTCCGGCATCGCGCGCGGCTGCCGCCGCTGCGGATGCGCCCTCATCGGGGGCGAGACGGCGGAACACCCGGGCGTCATGGAGGAGGACGATTACGACCTGGCCGGCTTCATGGTGGGGGTCGTGGACAGGGGCAGGATCATCGACGGCTCGCGCATCGTGCCCGGGGACGTCATCATCGGGCTGCTGAGCAGCGGCCTGCATTCAAACGGCTACTCGCTGACGCGCAAGATCTTCTTCGAGATAAACGACTTCGATCCCGGCGACCGCCTGAGGGGCCTGTCCGCTACCCTGGGGGAGGAGCTCCTCACCCCCACCGAGATCTATGCCCCCGGCGTCCTGCAACTCGCGCGCGAGATAGACGTCAAGGGCGTGGTGCACGTGACCGGGGGCGGGCTCATAGAGAACGTGCCTCGGGTGCTGCCCGAGGGCGTCGACGTGACCATAGACGTGACCGCCTGGCACCCGCCGAGCATCTTCAAGATAATCAGGGACATGGGCGACATCGACGAGGCGGAGATGCTGCGGACCTTCAATATGGGGGTGGGCATGGCGGTGATCGTGGACCTGGGGGATTTTCGCCAGGCCATAAGCGTACTCGGACTGGCAGGATACCGAGCCGTCCGAATCGGCGAGATGCACGAGGGCACGGGCGGCATCTGCATCACCCGCTGAGCGGGAAGAAAGGGGACGGGATTTGGGCAAGCTCTGCGCGCTGGGCGTTCTCATATCCGGCAGCGGTACCAACCTGGAGAACATCACGGTTGAGATAGAGGAGGGCAGGCTGCCCGCGAGCGTCGCGGTGGTGATAAGCGACAACCCGGACGCCTACGGGCTGGTGCGCGCGAGGAAGCACGGCCTCAACGCGGTCTTCGTCGACCCCGCGTCGTTCCCGGACCGCGCCGCCTACGACCGCGAACTCGTCCGCGTTCTCAACGAGAACGACGTCTCCCTGGTCGTGCTGGCGGGTTACATGCGCCTGGTAGGGCCGGAGTTCGTTGAGGCCTTCCGCGACCGCATCATGAACATCCATCCCGCGCTGCTGCCATCTTTTCCGGGCACCTCGGGAGTCGCCGACGCCCTCGCCTACGGGGTCAAGGTGACCGGGGTGACGGTTCATTTCGTCGACGAGGGGCTGGACACCGGGCCCATAATCCTGCAGGAAGCGGTCCCCGTCATGTCCGGGGACGACGAGGAGGTGCTGCACCAGCGCATCCACGAGGTGGAATACAAGCTCTATCCCCAGGCCGTCCGCTGCTTCTGCGAGGGGCGGCTGCGCGTGGAGGGCAGGCGGGTGCGCATCCTCGAGGAAGAGTAAGACCCAGAAGACGCCTGAGGAGGGATAATCTATGGCCAGGATCGAGCGGGCGCTGATCAGCGTCTCCAACAAGGCCGGGATAGTCGGCTTCGCGAAGGAGCTGAGGGAGATGGGTGTCGAGATCATCTCCACGGGGGGGACGGAGGCGAAGCTGCGCGAGGAAGGCATCGACGTCATCCCCATCTCCGAGGTCACCGGTTTTCCCGAGATGATGGACGGGCGGGTGAAGACCCTGCATCCCCACATCCATGCAGCCCTCCTCGCCGACCGCGACAATCCCGCGCACATGCGGGAGATCGAGGACAAGGGCATCAAGCCCATCGATCTCGTGGTGGTCAACCTCTACCCGTTCGCGGAGACCATCGCCCGCCCCGAGACCACCCTGGCCGAGGCGGTGGAGCAGATAGACATCGGCGGGGTGACCCTCATCCGCGCGGCGGCGAAGAACTTCGCCGGCGTGGCTGTCGTCACCAACCCCAAGCGTTATTCGTCCATCCTCCTGGAGATGCAGCGCACGGGCGGGGACCTCACGGCGGAGACGCGTCGCTCGCTGGCCGCGGAGGGTTTCCGCCACACCGCCGCCTACGATGCGGCCATCTTCGCCTACCTGTCCCGGGCTTTCGAGGAGTTCCCGGAGACCCTCAACCTGGTGTTCAGGAAGAAGGCGGAGCTGCGCTATGGGGAGAACCCCCACCAGAAGGGCGCCCTCTACCAGGAGATAGGCGCCCCTGCCACCGCCCTGGTATTCGCGGAGCAGTGGCACGGCAAGGAACTCTCCTTCAACAACGTCCTGGACACCGACGCGGCCTGGTCCCTGGTCAAGGAGTTCCCGCTCCCGGCGGTGGTGATGATCAAGCACAACAATCCCTGCGGGGTGGCCACGGCCGAGAAGCTGTCCTTGGCGTGGCAGCGCGCCTACGAGTGCGACAAGGTGAGCGCCTACGGAAGCGTCATGGCCTTCAACCGTCCCGTGGACGAGGAGACGGCGGCGCTGATCAACTCCATCTTCGTGGAGGTGGTCATCGCCCCCGAGTACTCCGAGGCTGCCCGCAAGGTCCTGCAGGCAAAGGAGGACATCCGCCTGCTGACCCTTCCCCTGGAAGACGGCGTGTATTCCGCGCTCAAGGACCTCAAGCGGGTGGACGGGGGTCTCCTGGTGCAGGACTACGACGCCGGAGAGGACGACCTCAGCGGGGTCACCTTCGTGGGCGACCGCAAGCCCTCGGACCGGCAGCGGGAAGACCTCGTCTTCGCCTGGAAGGTGGCCAAGCACACGCGCTCCAACGCCATCGTCCTCGCCAGGGACGGGGCCACCGTCGGCATCGGCGCGGGGCAGATGAACCGCCTCGATTCCGCCTACCTCTCCCTGCGCACGGCGGGCGACAAGGCCATGGGTTCGGTGTGCGCCAGCGACGCCTTCTTCCCCTTCCCCGACTCGGTGATACTGTGCGCGGACGCGGGCGTCGTGGCGTTCATGCAGCCCGGGGGGTCCATGCGCGACGAGGAGACCTTCCAGGTGGTGCTCGAGCGCGGGCTGGTAATGGCCCTTACCGGCAAGCGCCACTTCCGCCACTGAAATATAATGGTCTTATGAACAAGTTCTTTTTGACGGTACGCATCATAGTCCTGGTGGCGCTGCTCATACTCCTGGCCGCCGTTTTCTGGGGGGTAGCGAACCGCGAGAGCACCCATGCCGACGACAACGTCGCGGAAGCATACGAGGAATACCAGAGGTCCATGCCGGCCGGCTACACCTCGATCCTGCTCATCGCCCTGGTGGTGGTGGGCATCTTCGTCACGCTGGCCTCGATATTTTTCGAGTACCATCAACTTCGCAAGGGCACGCCGCGCATGGCGGCCCGCATTCCACGGGAGGAGAACCAGAAGACCGACTGGCAGTAAGGCTTCTCGCCCGGCCGTTCATTGTAATCCCCGACGGCACCGTGCAGTACTTCAGCCAGGCTCGACTCACCGCGCCCGCGTGCAGCTCGCGGGTACCCCTGGCCCTTCGAGTAAAAGCAAGCATTTTTCCCGCGGGTATTGGGCATAATAGCAGGCGTGAGAAGGAGATATAAGGCGAGCGACAGGGGAGTGATCGCGGCATGGATAAGGAGATGATCGTGCAGGTGGTGGAGAAGGGCTGCCCCTTCGCCCAGAGGACGCATATGAAGCTGCGGGAGATAGACGAGGGCGGGGGCCGCGCCACCCTGGTCATGGAGGACGACCACGCCAACTATAACGCCTTCGGGCTCATCCACGCCGGCGCAATGTGCGGCCTGGCGGAGACCGCAGGCGGCATGGCCATCTTCAGGTACCTGGATCCGCGCGAGGTCATCGTCCTCAACACCGTCTTCAACATCCGTTTCACCGCTCCACCCCGGGGGGAACTGAGGTGCTCGGCGCAGGTGGTCGAGGCGGAGGCCGCGGCCCTCGTAGAGGAGTTCAAGCGCGAGGGCAAGGCGGACAAGGCCATGGACCTGAAGCTCTTCGATGCCTCGGGCACGATGGTGGCCGAGGCCCAGGCCACCTTCCGGCTCATCAAGACCCCGCAGGAGTACAAGAAGTACTTCAGCGGCTGAAGCCGGAACGCACGGGAAGGCGAGACCATGCGGAGGGCACCCTCTATGTATCCGACGACGGGCTCGGGGTCATCTACCGCGTTGAGCCGCCGCCGCGCCGCTGAAGGCCACCCCTCTACTCCTCGGTTTCCTTGCCGGGATTACGCCCCTTAGGACTCCGCCCTGCCCTTCGCCTTGGGCCCGGTCTCCTTCACCCAGATGATGACCACCCCGATCGCCAGCGCTCCCAGGGCCATGAGGAAGATGATGGCCCAGCGGTAGTCGGGTACGCCCGCCGCCGTCTCCGTTTTGAAGACCTCCATGAGCATGGGGATCATGAAGGACCCAATGCTGCCGATGGCCATGAGCGTGCCTACCGCCGCCCCCGCCAGGCGCGGCCCTATCTCCTTCATCTCCCCGGCGATGGTGAATGTCACCGGCAGCGCGGAGAGGAGGAAGAAGCCCAGCAGGGCCGCGGCGATGACATCGACGGCTTTGACCCCGATGAAGCCCGTCAGGAAGAGCATGGGGATGGGGATCAACCCGGCGAGGATGAGGAACGGTTTGCGCAGGCCGATCTTCTCGGAGACGCCGGGGAGTGTGCCCGCCCCCACTATGCCGCCGACGATGACGGCGGTCGAGACCCAGGCCGCGAACTTGGGGGTGAAACCGGCGCCGTGATAGGTGATGATCTTCTCCATGGTCACCACGAGCCCCATGTATATGCCGTAGCCGACGAGGGACACCGTGGCCAGGGCGCGGAACACGGAGGAGCTCATGAACCTGCGCAGCGATTCCATGGCCCCCAGCTTGACCTCCTCCGGCAGCGGCCCGGAGGGCGTGCGGGGCTCCTCCCGGGTCAGGAGCATGAAGAGGACGGTCGCCACCACCATGACGATGGCGAACACGGTGAGCACGTTGTTCAAGCCCGACTGGATAACCGCCGCGTTGCCCGTCTCGACGGCGTCATCGGGGATGCCGGCGATGGTGGTGACCAACTGGAAGCCGACGGCGGTGCCCAGGTAGAAGAACATGGTGGCCAGGCCGATGCCCAGGGCCCGGTCCTTTTCGATGAACCACTTGATGGGCATCTTGGACATGTTGGTGATGATGAAGACCGCGGCCGCGCCGATGATGGCCTGGCAGACGAGGTAGATCCAGAACTGCGCCGTGCCAGAGTCGATGACGTGGGGGACTATGGCACGGATTATGCCCAGGACGGAGCAGATGATGGCCCCCAGCCCCGCCGCGAACTTGAAGCCCCGCCGATCGGCGAGGTCACCCGCGTAGGAGCCGAAGAACACGAACATCAGCGGGCCCACCAGGGCCAGCGACCTGATGGCGGTCGAGCCCATGCCCAGGGCGAACTGCACGTCGCTCTCGATGGGGGCGAAGCTGACCCACAGCATGGCCTGGGCGACCAGGATAAACCCGTAGAGCAGGAGCACCACCCAGCGATAACCGTATTGCCTGTATTCCTCCGTACCCAGCGTCTCCTCCATAACAACTCCCCCCTTAAAGAGCAGGCCGCTTTACGTCCCTGGCGGCATTACACGCCCGAACGCCGCTTCTTCATTCGACTGTTTAATAATTGAACAAACACGTCTACTCTTCCTTCGTGACCCTTGCCGCGACGCGCGGCGCCCGTCATCAAGCCACCGCCATGTATGCCCCGCCCACCATGACCACCACTCCCACCACCTTGAGTATGGTGATGGATTCCTGGGGCGAGCTCCACAGCGCCAGCTGGCTGATGAGCACCCCGGCGACGACCTGGCCGGCCAGCTGCATGACGTTGGTGGGTCCGGCCCCGATCCTGGGGATGATCACCGCGATGGCCAGCACCAGGGCCGCCCCCATGGCCCCCGCCAGCAGGAGCAGGGGGTTCACGTCCTTGAGCCTGGTGATAGCGCCGCGGTTGGGGCTGGCCAGCCAGATGATGATGGCCACCACTGCCCCGATGGTCCAGAACACGGCGTTGGCGGCGCGGGCGTTCTCTATCTTCTCGCCCACGTCGGCGTTCATGGCCAGGTGCAGGGCGATTATGAAACCGACCACGAAGGCCAGCGCGAAATAAAAGGTCTTGTTCACTGGCTTCCTCCTTTGATCTCGTCCGGGCGGACCTCGCGGCCCTCGCGCGCCGAGGTTAAGGCCGCCAGGGCGAACTGCAGCACCCGCCGCCCTTCTTCCGGCGTGAGGTGCGCCTGCTCGCCCGCGCGTATGGCTTCCAGGAGGTGGCGGGTGCAGTCGCGGAAGCTGGCGCCCCAGTCCGCCTCCAGGTCGGTGAAGGCGGTGAGTCTTCCCTCCCGGTAGAGCAGGAGGGGAGGGACGTCCAGCATGTTGCCGTGTCCGCGCGTGACCCAGATAATGCCCTCCGTACCGGTCACCTCCACGCGGTCGTCCGCGGAGTAGTAGTCAGACTTTATGTACATGTCGTAGGCCCAGGTGAAATCGATGCTGCCGAATGCGCTCCCCCGCGAGTGCTTCCACATGCATATGCTGGGGGCGTCCACGCACATCCCCTCTCCCAGATCCAACCCCTCCATCCAGGCGAAGACCTTCTCCACCTCCCCCAGGAGGAAGAGGGCGATGGAGAACTTGTGGTAGCCGTCGTCGAAGACGAAGGGGCCTCCCCCGCAGGTCTCCTCCTTCACCCGCCATGCCCAGGCCTCCAGGGGCACCTCCCATCCGCCCGCGGCCGAGCCCGCCACCGAGCGCATGCGGATGTTCAGCGGGGTGCCGATGGCTCCCTCCTCGATGAGCTCTTTCGCCTTGACGATGGGTGGGTAGAAGACGAAGTTCTCGTAGACGCGCAGGGTGACGCCGGCCCGTTCCGCCGCCCCCGCCACGGCGTCGAAATCGCCGACGTTCAAGGCAGGTGGTTTCTGCAGGGAGACGTGCTTGCCCGCCGCGATCGCCTCCAGGGCCATGTCGCGGTGCAGGTGATGGGGGGTCAGTATCTCGACTAAGTCGATGTTCTTGTTCTCCAGCATCTCGCGGTGGTCGTCGTAATGCCAGGGGATGCCGTACCGCTCCGCGCGCTCGCACCGCCGCTCCTCCGAGATGTCCGCCACCGCGAGCACCGCGGCGTCATCCCGGCCCTCGTATCCCAGCATGTGCATGTCGAAGATGCGCCCGCACCCGATGATGCCCACCCCGATGTGATCTCCTGGCATGACCCCCTCCCTCCGTCCGATCGGCTACCGCCACCTCTTCCGGTTATTTCGCCGCCACCACCATGCCCTCCTTGCCCTGGAGCGGCAACAGCGCCGGGGCACGCAGCGCGCCCTCGGATGCGCGCCGCTGCCAGGGTCAGTACATTGCCGCCTTCAGTGCGCGGGCGAGTTCGCCGGCCCGCGCGGCGGGGTCGTCACCGCTGTCCAGGGCATCCATGGCCGCTTTCACCAGGGCGCTCCCCACCACCACGCCCTCGGCCAGCCTTCCCGCCTGGCGGCACTGTTCCGGGTCGGAGATACCCAGCCCCAGCGCCAGCGGGACGTGGCTGCAGGCGCGGACCCGCCGCATAAAGGGGCCGACCTCCGCGTCCAGTCCTTCCCTTAAACCCGTGGTCCCGCGCACCGCGAAGCAGTAGAGGAAGCCCCGGGTAAGCCCACCAACAGATCGCAGCCGGTGCTCGGGGGTGCTCATGGAGGCGAAGAGCACGTTATCCAGGCCCTCGCCCTCCGCCGCCGCCATCCACGCCTCTCCCTCCTCGGGAGGGAGGTCGGGTACGAGCACGCCGTCCACTCCGGCGTCCGCCGCCGCCGCGGCGAAGGCCCCGTGCCCCATGCGGTGCACGTGGTTGTAATAGGTCATGAGCATCAGCGGCTTGCCGCTTCTCTCCCGCAGGGTGCCAGTCATGTCGAAGACGTCCCTCACCCTGAACCCTGCTTCCAGGGCGCGGCGCGAAGACTCCTGGATGACCGGTCCGTCCAGTACCGGGTCCGAGAAAGGGATGCCCAACTCGAGGGCGTCGCAGTGCTCGAGCAGCGCGGCGGCAATGCGCAGCGAGACGCGGGGGTCGGGGAAACCCGCCGTGGCATAGGCGATGAGGGCGGCTCCGTTTCCGTGCACCGTCTCGAACATGGCGTCGATGCGGCTCATGGCGCGCACCCCCTGGCATGCATCAGCGTGTCCACGTCCTTGTCGCCCCGGCCCGACAGGCACACGATCAAGGAGCTTCCGCGCGGCATCTCCGCCGCCAGCCGCGCGGCATGGGCCACGGCATGGGCGCTCTCCAGGGCGGGCAGGATGCCCTCGGTGCGGCACAGCGCCTCCACCGCCTCCAGCGCCTCCGCGTCGCTTATCTTCACGTACTCGGCCCGGCCGCTGTCCTTGAGGTGGGAGTGTTCGGGGCCCACCCCCGGGTAGTCCAGGCCCGCCGAGACGGAATGGGTCTGGAGCACCTGGCCGTCGCCGTCCTGCAGGAGATAGCTGCGGGC
>MTKY01051938.1_pt1 | contig 37663 bp, 33 predicted proteins | sample 1042731 | NCBI WGS metagenome assembly MTKY01 (sample SAMN06212206, study PRJNA360538) | anaerobic digester metagenome | biome: Wastewater treatment plant; material: sludge; isolation source: anaerobic digester fed with sludge from wastewater treatment plant | place: Denmark: WWTP Soeholt ...
CTTTACCTAATTTCCGTCCAACAAACGGGGTGCACTACACAAAAAACAGCCTGTTTTTTCTTCAGACGCGTAAAACGGCGCAAGAATCAGGCGCTGCCGGCGTTTGTTTTAAACCTCCGCCGAAACAACCGGCTTCACCATATAAAGCGCGCCTTGTTCAAACCCGCGCGCGGCATAATACTGGCGTGTCCCTACCGCGGAAATCACCGCCAACCGGGCGAACCCATTTGCGCGCGTGATGCGTTCCGCTTCCACAAGCAGCCGGCTGCCAAGCCCGGCGTGCTGAGCCGCCCCGGGCAAGTCGGCGCCCACCTCAATAGACTGCCCATACACGTGCACCTCCCGGATAATTGCCGCGCCTTCCAGGTCCGCCAGCCGTAAGAGGTTGCCTTCCCGCGGCAGGGAAAGCCGCAAGAAACCCGCCAATTTATCATCAGGCGTGTCGAAGGTGAGGAAATGCTCTTCGGTACTCTTTGTGTGGTAGACCAGGTCGTTCAGCCGCAGCTTGTCAATCTCCACCTTCCCGCGGCGTACTTCCCGGCAGCGGATGCAAGCGCAGGCGGTCCCCCGGCGTTTCAGCTCAACCGCCACGTCCTGCCGCAGACTGGTGTTGCGGTTGCCCTCCACCACGTTCGGCGAGGGGATATCGCGGATAACCCGATTAATGCGGCAGTAACGCGGCACGTCGGGTTTGATATCCGCCAGAAGCGTGATGAGCTCTGCTTCAGAATATGGCTGGTATTCTCCCCTTTCCCAATAACGATAGAGCTCCGCGCTGCGTAAAAGTTGACACGGATAAATCTTCAGCTCGTCCGGTTGAATGCTGCCGCGTTCCCACAACCGCGCGAAATCCGCCCGGTCGCTCTCGGGCGTGGCTCCGAGCAAATTGGGCATCCAATGCGCCACCAGCTTAAACCCCGCTGCCCGGATCAGGCGCGCCGCTTCAACTGCCTGTGCCGCGCTGTGCCCGCGCCGGTTGAGCGCCAAAACGCGGTCATCCAGGCTCTGAATGCCAATTTGCAGCTTGGTCGCCCCCAGCGCGCGGTCAAAGATCAGCTCATCGCGCGTGATTAAATCCGGACGGGTCTCAAGGGTCAGGCCAACGCAGCGGTGTTTCCCGGTTTCATTGCGCTGCTGCGCGTCCGCAAGGCGGGCGGCGGCATGGTCATCAGCCGGGTTTTCACCGTTGAGCGCTTCAAAGCAGCGCAGCACAAACCACTCCCGATAATCCCGCGGATAGGCGCTCCAGCTGCCGCCCAAAATGAGCAGCTCTATCTTATCCGTCGGGTGCCCGACTTCGCGCAGCGCCTTCAGCCGGGAGGAAACCTGCCGGTAAGGGTCAAATTCATTTTCCAGCCCTCTGCGCGCGCCCGGCTCATCCGGCAGATATGACTGCGGCATGTCGGCTTCTGTCGGGCAAAATATACACTCGCCCGGGCAAGGGAAGGGTTTGGTCAGCACGGTAATCGTCGTGACGCCCGAAAGGGTGCGCACGGGCTTCATCCGGATGCGCGCGAGAACCTCCCCGTCTGCTGGCCACTCGCCTGTGTCGACTAATTCGCGGTAGGCAGCCACCAGCGTGTGCTTTGCCAAAAATCCCCGCCCCTCAGGCAGAGGGTGGCGGCGCAGCGCTTTCTGTACTTCCATTCCAGCCCGGATATCCGCGAGCGCGGCTTTTGCCAATTCCAGCTCTTCCGGGCTGTAACTTCGTTTCCGGTGCCAATCCTGAGCGTTCGTCATACGCCTATTGTAACTGCTCCCACGCGGGGCCGCGCCCTTTGCCGAAGCTGATATACTCTCCGTATGCGCCCCGAAACCCGCGCCAAACTCTTGGAAATCAATCGCCGGTTCTATGAAAGCAGCGCGTTCACCTTCTCGGCGACGCGTAAAAGCTTACAGCCGGGCGTAACCCGTTTGCTCGAAAGCCTGTCAACCTATTCCGGGATTCTGGATCTTGGCTGCGGGAACGGTAACTTCGCCTGCGCGCTCGCCAAAAGCCCCTTTGCGGGCACATACCTGGGGATTGACGCCTCCGAAGCCCTCATCACGGACGCGCGCGCCGCCCTCGCGAGGATCCAAACGAAAGCAGCGTTCACTTTTTTGGCTGCCGACCTGACTGAAACCGCCTGGCATGCCCATCTTGCCGGCCAAACTTACCCCATCATCACCTGTTTTGCTGTGCTGCACCACATTCCCGACGCCAACGCGCGCGCGGCATTTTTTCAGCGCGCCGCGGAACTGCTGGCACCCAAAGGCAGGCTGCTGCTATCCGTCTGGCAGCTGTTCAACAATCCGCGTTTGCATGGGCACATCCTCCCCTGGGATACTGCCGACATAGACGCCGCGGACCTGGATGCCGGGGATTATCTGGTTGATTGGCGCGCGGGCGGACAAACGGATCACCGCTATGTGCACGTCTTCAGCGCGCGAGAACTCCAGGCGCTTGGCAAAGCTGCCGGGCTGGAGCTGCAGGATGAATTCTATTCTGATGGAAAGACCGGCAACACCGCGCTCTACCAGGTCTGGCTAAAGCCTTCCTAAGCAGGCTCAGCTTAAAGCGACATCCAGGAACATCATCGCCGCAAAACCCAGCATAACGCCAATCGTAGGGATATCGGAATGGTCGCCCGCGCTGTTTTTTGCTTCCGGGATAAGTTCCTCAGCGACGACATAAATCATCGCGCCAGCCGCGAACGACAGCGCGTAGGGCAGCGCGTTGCGCATGGCGATCGCCGCGAAAGCGCCAATCACCGCGGCGATAGGCTCTACCAAACCGGAAAGCTGACCCCAGAAAAAGGCGCGCTTGCGGCTCATGCTTTCCCTCCGCAGGGGCATGGAAACCGCCATCCCCTCCGGGAAGTTTTGGATACCAATACCCAGCGCCAGCGCGATGGCAGAGCTGAGGGTCGCGCCGTTCAAACCGGCATGCACCGCGCCAAACGCCACCCCAACAGCCAGCCCTTCCGGGATGTTGTGCAAGGTAATCGCGAATACCAGCAGCACGCTGCGCTGCCAGGATGTTTTAATGCCCTCAGGGCTGCTCTCTCCAGGGTGCAGATGCGGCAGCAGCTTGTCCACGCCCCATAAAAAGCCCCCGCCCAGGAGGAAGCCCACCACCGCCGGCATCCAACTGGGTGTGCCCAGGTTCGCGGAAAGGTCAATCGCGGGTGCCAACAGCGAGAAATAGCTGGCGGCAATCATCACGCCTGCCGCGAAGCCCATCATGCCGTTCATCAACTTCACGCTGATTTCTTTGCCAAAGAACACGCCAGCCGCGCCCGCGGCCGTCATCGCGTAGGTGAACGCGGTCGCGAGCAGCGCCTGGATAACTGGATTGAGAGCAGAAAAAGTACTGAGCATATGCCACCTGAAAATGATAAGATTAAACGGGAGTAATTGTACTTGATGAAGCCCATTTCTGAGGTGCCTGGTTCTGCGTTCCCCGCTCAAGAAGCCCTGTCAAAGCAGCTGCAAGCCTGCCTTGATGCGCGCGGCGCTTTGATTTCATCTGCCAAAAGCGGCGCGGCGCGGCTGTTCAACGGGTTTTATGAGGGCCTGCCTGGTCTCGTCGTGGATTTATTCGCCGGGACGCTGGTTATTTCCAATCACGCGCGCGAGCCCGAGAGCCTGAGTGCGGCGGAACAGACCGCTGTCAGCTTTTACCGCCAGCAGCTTCCGTGGGTATCGTGCGTGCTGGTCAAGCGACGCGCGTCGCCGGAACCGCGCCTTCAACGCGGAGAGGTGATTTTTGGAGGCGCGCCAGCCGTGGAAATCTGTGAAGACGGCGTGCGGTACGCGCTGAACCTGCGCCTGAACCAGGATTGCGGCTTCTACCTGGACACGCGCCTGCTGCGCGCCTTTCTGCGAGAAAACCTGAGCGGGAAATCCGTCCTGAACTGCTTTGCCTACACCGGCGCGCTGGGCATTGCCGCGCTGGCGGGCGGCGCGCGCTCAGTGCTGCAGGCCGACCTGAACGCGGCCGCGCTGCGGCTGGCAAGGCGTTCTTACGGGCTTAACCGCTTCACCGGAAGCATGGACGTGCTCCCATTGGATTTCTTTAAGGCCGTCAGCCGACTGAAAACCAGCAAAACGCTGTTTGACTGCGTTATCCTCGACCCGCCATTGTTCTCAACCACGGATGCCGGCACCGTCAGCCTGACGGAAAACTGGCTGACGCTGGTAAATAAAGTGCGTCCGTTAGTAGCGGACGGCGGGCTGCTGATTGCCATCAACAACGCGCTGTTCCTTTCAGGCGCCGAACTGAACGCCAGCCTGGAGGAAATTTCGCGCTCCGGCTATATCGGATTGGAAACGCGCATCCCCGTCCCGTTGGACGTGACAGGATACCCGCAGACGATTCGGAATGCCCCGCCCGTTTCGCCCGCGCCGTACACCCACCCCACCAAAATCAGCGTGCTGCGGGTGCGGCGTAAGGACGGCGCGAAAGCGAACAGATGAGCCGGCTGCGGGAAGGGCAATTACCCGGTGCGGCGCTGGGTGGTATTTCCGCTGGTATCGGAAATTACCTTATTTGGATTTGACAAGGGTTTTTCCTTATGCTAAAATCTTTGCCACTCCAAGCCAAACAGGCTGAGAGGCGAAAGGTGCGGGTGTAGTTCAATTGGTAGAACGTCTCCTTGCCAAGGAGAAGGTCGTGGGTTCGAGCCCCATCGCCCGCTTTTCCAGGAAACTGATATAATAGTTATATCAGTTTTTTATTCAGGCGACGTGGCCAAGTGGCAAGGCAAGAGTCTGCAAAACTCTCATCATGGGTTCAAATCCCATCGTCGCCTCTTTTGTATTCAACTTTTTAATAGTTTAGTGTCTGATAGAAAATTCCCTGTTATGCTTGATAGCAATGGTTTTATAAATCTTGCTTCTTTTTTTCAGGCAAAAGGCAAGGCATCTTTATGATAATTCTCTTTTTTGCTTTTATCTATGTCTTCATCATCACATATAGCTGGGGGAGGTTGTTCCAGCGAGTACTAAGAATTGAGACGGCTAAGGAATCCAACCTCACTTCAATTTCCATAACATCAATCTTGGGAGTAATAGCATTATCAACTGTGGGCTCCTTTGTATCGCTTGCATGGAGGATAAATTGGGAGTTTCAAGTTATCGTCTTCGCCATATCGTTAACGTCAATTATTTTCATTAAACCTTTCAAAGAGATTAATATTTTCAAATCGGAAACAAGATCCAATTTGTTGGTCCTTACTGTTTCCTTCATTTTAGCTTTCGTCGTTATTTTGTATGCAACTAGCTCTTCCGTAAAAAATCCAGATACAGGAATCTATCATGCTCAGGCAATTCGCTGGATAGAATCATACCCGGCTATACCAGGACTCGCGAATATTCATCAGCGACTCGGTTACAACTCCAGTTGGATTATGGTGAACGCCATATTTAGTTTTTCATTTCTGGGAAAGCAATCATTTCATTTCATGACTGGTTATTTAATTCTAATAACAACCGCGTACTTTTTTGATGGTTTTAAGAATGTACTCGGGAAAAGTGGGTCTATCAATGATTATGTCAAGACCATATTGTTAGTTTGCATGTTTGTTTTTATGCTTGATCAAGCGTCTTCCCCTGGCACCGATATACCAGCAGCCATTTTTATTGGGATATCAATGTGTGAAGCAATCGAGATGTTTGAAAAGGGAGATACCCATAATAATTCAAGAATAATTTTCCTAATGATTCTTGTCTCTTATTGCCTGACCGTGAAGCTCAGTACGGTACCAATAATTTTGGTAGCAATACCATTCATTTTCAGTTCTTTGAAGTATAGACAGACTAAGCAGTTGTGGAGCGCATCATTGTCAGCGTTAGCAGTAATAACCCCCTTCATGTTAAGGAATATGGTGTTAAGTGGGTACTTGGTTTTTCCGGGAATGACGTTTTCACCGATTATTCTTGACTGGCGTTTACCGACAGAAATTGTCCAGCGGGAAAGTAAGGTTATCAAGTGGTTTGCAACATTACCAAATTCCAGCATGGAACGGTACGAGTCTTTATCTTTTAGAGCCTGGAGCAGAGAATGGTTCTTAAATCTCAACTATATGCATAGATTTTTAATCTGCATCAATATCGTATTCCCTTTTTTTATGCTCAGTCTATTTACAGTAGAGAGCTGGAGGGCTTATATCAAGAAAAATATTCCTATCCTTTATTTACTTGGCGCGAGCATATCTGGAGTTATCTTTTGGTTCTTTTCAGCTCCTGCCATTCGTTTTGGTCTTGGCTTTCTCCTCACAACCATTGCAATTTATTTTGCATTCTTTATTCCATGGATAATTGGCAAAATCCCCATTAATCGGAAACTTTTGATGACTTGCTTTATTCTTGGGAGCTTGTCTGTAATCTTGTTAATCTTTACTCGTTCAATTAGCTTAAGTTCTTTTGAACGAAGAATTACTTCCATTAAAGCAGTTATTATCTCTCCACGCGATTACCCTGTGTGGTCTACAAGCATCTGTGAATTTAAGAACTTTGAGATGCTATGTGCCAATGAATATAACTCCTGCTGGTATGATCCGTTTCCTTGTGTAACCAGTGCGGACCCAAATGTGGAAATGAGATCGGCTGATATACAAGATGGATTCCGATATATTCCTTAATAGCTATTTGGTGAAGTGGTACTTTAAGATATACCAAACAGCCATGACCCCATCCCTGAAGCCGATTTTTTTGCCTTCACTGTAACTTCGTCCTTGGTACGAGATTGGCATCTCACGTAATACTGCATCATGCTTTGCCAGGTAACTGGTAACCTCAACCTCGAATCCAAAACGTTCAGAACGTATGGTCATGTCTCGTAATAAATCACCACGAATGGCTTTATAACAAGTCTCCATGTCTGTTAGGTTATATCCAGTAAATAGATTAGATAATGAAGTCAGAAAACGATTTGCAAGGAAATGCGGTATATACCTGGCACCAGTTTTATTGGGGTTAGTGAACCGCGATCCATAGACAGCATCCACTGCAGGATCCGTAAATTCTGCGATCAGGTTCGGAATATCCGCAGGATCATATTCAAGATCAGCATCTTGCACAATAATAACATCACCTGAACTTGCAGAAATACCTGTGCGTAATGCTGCGGTTTTTCCGCCATTCTCAGCATGAAAAATTGGTTTGAGTGCTGGGATTTCTGTGGATAGTTCTCGCAAGATTTGACTGCTCGTATCAGAGGACGCATCATCAACAGCAATAATCTCGTATACATCAGGTATGGAAGATAAGACCTTATCTAGAAGAACCGCTAGTGTCTTCTCCTCGTTATAAACTGGAATAATAATCGAGAGCCTGGGTTTGCCATTAAATTGGTTTCTTTGGATGCTCTTGATCATAATTGCCCTCTTTTAATTTTTTTCTTATTGGTTCTTTCACGCGTTTCTGTAATACTACATCAATCACTATAGTACAAATGCGCCAAATGATATGGTCTGCAATAGATATATCCAATCTGGTCTACGAGTTTATTCGTCGGCTTATGAAGTTTACTATTAAAAAAGAAACGAAGGAAAGTTTCAGTAGAGAAAGACGTTAGTTTGTAAAGAAACGTCAGTAATTCCCCAATCCCGCTGGTCTCCCGACCAGCGCATCGCAGGGCGGCTTGTTTTTTTCAAACTGCAGGTTTATTATTAGCGAGGTGGGTTCGTGACGTTTTTACAGGAAACTGTGGCAAACAGTTGATAATTAGGTGGCATTTTATGAGTTTTTCTCTTGTTCTATGAATTTTTGAAAGGGGTTTTTGATGAAAAAAATTTTTGTACTCGTTATTGTTACACTATTAATCGTTAGTTGCAGTCCAAATCCTGAAAAGTTGCATCTTTTAGTGGAGCAAACACTTACTGCCATTCCTACCAGTACCGCTTATCCTACATACACTCCCAATCCAACTTTTACGAATATACCGACCCAGACACCAAAGGTGATCATTGTAACTGCGACTCGCACGCTCACACCCACAATGACGCATACCCCTACTAGTAGCCCGACGCCCTTGATGTCACCCACAAGTACACTATTACCTTGGCAGAGCACTCAGGAAGCTTACAAAGCAACCCAGTCTTTCTATGATACGTATGAAAAAGTTCAGATGAAGGACTTCGTGACTTATCCTGATAAGTACACTGGAAAAAAGATCTCAGCCAATTGCAGAATATTCAACGTTGTAGGTTCGAAGGCTATCCAATGCTATTTCCCAGGGACGACAGAGGCATTTTACGTAGAAATGCTTAAGGCATTTGATGACCTTTATGAAAAAAACTATCTTAACATTTATGGTATTGGCGATGGTCAAAAATGTTTCACGAATATGATGGGTGCAACGATTTGCCATCCATTAATCACAAATGCCTTTTACACGAAACCATAACAACTGATAGATACTCTCCTGGAGCGGGCTGGTCTCCTGAACAATGCGTTTTTTTAGCTGCCGTTCTATCCAGTTCTCGTAACCGGTGATCAAAGTACTTTATAGAATGGATATTCGATTAACCAGGATGGTAAAAAATGACAATCGAGATTAAAAGTTATATGACCACGACAAGTAGCCGGGAGGGAAAATGAACAAAAAAAAAGTTTTCACAATCACTACTTTTATCCTTTCAGCCCTGTTAATTTCGGCATGCGGTCCATCCCAGGCAGACATTGAAAAAGCAATTGCCCAAACAGAAACAGCCAGACCAACCGCTACTTCAACTAAAACGCCAACGACGAAGCCTACAGCCACAAAAACTCCGACCCCCACGACTGATATCAAAGCGACTCAGCTAAGCGAGGCACGCGCAAAAAATAATTATTCAACCGAAATGAAAGCAAAATTGGAAAAAGGTTATGGTTGCATGTTCGCAGATTGGAAAGACAATTCATTTGAACTGGTTTGTCTTCAAGCTGTGGGTTGGAATGAAACAGACCAACTTATCACCATTGCTTACACCATCACTTATGGCGGAGGTATTCGCTTAGACAATTATGGATTAGGTTACTTGTTTGTACCTGGCTTTAGTTATGTAGTCATCATAATGTCGGACGATGGCAGTAAAATTGTCAGAACAACCACGGACGGCGAAACAATGAGGATGTTCGTTAATAAAGAAATCGACTCCCAGTTAGAGTGGGAAGTGTTTGCCAACATTGAGGTTAAGTCCCCATAATCATAATTTCAATACCCAAGGTATATTCGTAACAAGAGTCTCCGATCGCCTTGGTCTCCCGACCAGCGCATCGCAGGGCGGCTCGCGTTTTTCAAGCCTCACCTACCCCCGCTCTGCCTCCAACATCCGCCCCAGCTCCGCCAGGTCCTCACACACAAAATCCGGCCGGTAAGCCGCTCCGGGCAAGTCTTCCCGCTTTGTCTCCCCGCTGAGCACCAGCACCGTCCCCACCCCCGCGGTGGATCCCATGGCGATATCGGTATACAGCCGGTCCCCCACCATCACCAGGCTTTCCGGCCTGACGTTCAGGCTGCCCGCCAACTGCTCAATCAGGTTCCGGTCGGGCTTTCCGAAGATTTTATCCGGCACGCGTCCCGTGGATTTCTCCACCAGCGCCATCATGGCCCCAATATCCGGAATGAGCCCATCCGGCGTCGGGCAGTTGATGTCCGGGTGGGTGGCGTAGTAGGGCAGCCCCTGCCGCGCGAACCTGCACAGCCGCACCAGCTTGGCATAGGTCAATTCCGTATCGTAGCCCAAAACGACAGCATCCGGCCTGCGCCCGTCCAGCCTCACCCCTGCCGCGCGGAAATCATCCCGCAGGCTGCGCGTGCCAATCAGGCAAATCTTTTTGCCCGGGTAGTTTACTCGCAGGTATCGGATCGCGGCGTCTCCGGCAGTAAACACGCGCGCGTCGGCTTCTCTCACTCCGAACCCCATCAATTTTTTGACATAATCCGCCCGGCTGCGCGAGGTGTTATTCGTCAAAAAGGAAAATGGAATACGCAGCCGGTTCAGGAGCGCCAGGAATTCCAGCGCGCCCGGCAGCAGGCGTTCGCCCAAAAAGAATGTCCCATCCATGTCCAAAATAAAGCCTTGTGCCTGCCGCAAAGATTTCATGTACAAACTCACATTTGATAATAACGTCCACCTGACTACAATGTTAGCAAGAATAAATCGTTGCAACCGTAGAAAGCAGGAAAGATGACCAACAAAACGTATTTTATCCCGAATATCCACTGCATGCACTGTGTGATGCATATTAAGAATCGCCTGAACGAAATTGAAGGCGTTGAGAGCGTGGAAGGCAACCCCCAAACGCGCGAGGTTGAAGTGGAATTCTCCAGCCCCGCCACCGAAGAAGCCATTTTGCAAGCGCTCGCTGAAATCAACTACCCGGCCGAGGTTTAAGTGTCGGATAAACATCAGGTCACGCTGCCCATCCTGGGGATGACCTGCGCCAACTGCGTCGCCTCTGTGGAACGCGGCTTGTCCAAAGTGGAGGGGGTGGACGCAGCCACCGTCAACCTCAGCTCGGAGCGCGCCTCGGTCAGTTACGACCCGGATAAAACCGGCATCCCCGCGCTGGTGGAGCAGGTTCGTCAAACTGGATATGAAGTTGCCCTGGGCGAAGCGTCGTTGGGCGTTATCGGGCTTTCGGACCCCGCGGACGGCGCGCGCCTGGAAAAGGCATTGAACGCTGTCGAGGGCGTACTTTTCAGCCAGACAAACCTGGCCAGCGAACGCATTGTCGTGCGCTATGTTCCCACCATCATCAGCCAATCCGAAATCCGTCAGGCGGTCGCGCGGGCCGGCTTCAGGCTGGCAGAGGAGCGAACGCTGACCGACGACCCCGAAGCAGCCGCCCGTCAGGAAGAGACCAGCCACCAAAAGCGCATGCTCATCACCGCGCTGGTCTTCGCGGTTCCGCTCTTCATCCTCTCCATGGGCAGGGATTTTGGCTTGCTGCCAATGGCGTGGGCGCACGCGCCCTGGATGGACTGGCTGTTCTTCGGATTGGCGACGCCGGTGCAGTTTTACGTCGGCGCCAGTTATTACGTCAACGGCTACAAGTCCCTGCGCAACAAATCCGCGAATATGGACGTTTTGGTGGCGCTGGGCACTTCCGCGGCATATTTCTATTCCATTTTCGTCTTGCTCGGCGCGGTGCCCGGTCACGGCTACTTTGAAACCTCAGCGGTTATCATCACGCTCGTGCGCCTGGGTAAGTTCCTGGAAGCGCGCGCCAAGGGCGGCGCCAGCGAAGCCATTCGCAAGCTGCTCAATCTGCAGCCTAAGATGGCTACGGTCATCCGCGCCGGAATGGAAACGGAAATCCCAGCCGAGGAGGTCGTCATCGGCGATGTGGTTGTAGTCCGCCCGGGTGAGAAAATCCCCGTGGACGGCTCGGTGCTTGAGGGCAGTTCCAGCGTGGATGAGTCCATGCTCACCGGAGAGTCTTTGCCGGTGGAAAAAAGCGCCGGCGCCCCAGTTTACGGCGCCACCCTGAACAAAAACGGCCGGCTGGTCTTTGAAGCCACAAAAATCGGGCGCGATACCGTGCTCTCCCAGATTATTCAGCTGGTCGAGAACGCCCAGGCCAGCAAGGCTCCTATCCAAAAGCTTGCGGATAAAATTTCCGCGATTTTCGTGCCGATCGTCATCGCCGTCGCGGCGCTGACCTTTCTGATCTGGTATTTCCTGGTGCCGCTGCCGGCGAATTCGGATGTGTCTTTGCTGGCGCGAGCGCTTATCAATATGGTTGCGGTGCTGGTGATTGCCTGCCCATGCGCCATGGGCCTTGCCACCCCAACCGCCGTGATGGCGGGCACCGGGCGCGGCGCGGAGCTTGGCATCCTGGTGAAGACCAGCGAGAGCCTGGAAATCGCCGGGCAGATTGATACCATCATTCTGGATAAAACCGGCACGCTCACGCGCGGCCAGCCGGCGGTGACAGAAATCATCCCACTCGCGGAAGGCTGGACGGAAGAACAGGTTCTGACGCTGGCAGCCTCCGTGGAAGCCGGAAGTGAGCACCCGCTCGGGGAAGCCATCCTTGCGGCCGCCAAAGCGCGCGGGCTAAGCCTGAAAGCGGTAGACCGCTTCCGTTCGGCTTCCGGCAAGGGCGTCTCGGCGGAAATCGAAGGCAAAAAGGTCTCGGTCGGCAGCCGACGCTTTTTGGAAGGCTTGCAGGTAGATACCAGCCGCGCGGAAAGCGCCCTTGAGGAGCTTGAAAAGCAAGCCCGCACGGTCGTTATGCTGGCGGTGGATGGGGAACTTTTGGGCGCGTTCGGAATAATGGACACGCTCAAAGAAAGCTCTGTCAGCGCGGTGGAGGAATTGCATCGGCTGGGCTTGAAGGTTGCCATGCTCACCGGTGATAACGCCAAAACAGCTCAGGCTGTCGCCCGGCAAGCCGGGATTGACGAAGTCTTCGCGGACCTGCTCCCCAAGGATAAAACCCGACAGATACAGGCGCTGCAGGAAAGCGGGCATAAAGTCGCCATGGTTGGCGACGGCATCAACGACGCGCCGGCACTGGCGCAGGCGGATGTGGGCATCGCGATTGGCACCGGCACGGATGTGGCAATCGCAGCCGCGCCGATTGTTTCCATCAGCGGCGATTTGCAGGCGGTACCGCTGGCGGTGCGCCTTTCGCGCAAGACGCTCAAAACAATCAAGCAGAACCTGTTCTGGGCGTTTTTCTACAACGTCATTCTCATCCCTGCCGCCGCAGCGGGATTCCTCAATCCCATGCTGGCAGCCGGCGCGATGTCCTTCAGCAGCATCTTTGTGATTACTAACAGCTTGCGGCTGAAGCGATTTAAATAGACAGCGGTTGTTCGCGCGGGGCGGGCATTGCTTTCTTTATGCATAAAGCTTGCGCGCCAGCCGCGATAACCCCATGCGGAAGCGTGCAAAGAACTTCCGCACAAAAGGATTGACAAATTCGGGCTGAGACGCCCGATTTTGTTATTCAGCGAATTCCCGCCCACGTCGTTCCCCTCGCGCACCGCCGACGCTCGAGCAAAGTATAATCAAGCCAGACTACGCACTACCGGAAGGCTGCGCTTGCAATGGAAAAGTTTATCCCGCTCTTATCTGTTCTGCTCTGGGCCGCGCTCTGGTCCGCCGGCGGATTTTTGATTCTCGTCAACACCATCAAAACCCAGCGGCATGAAACCACGCTGCTCGGGCTGGGCCTGGGGTTAGTGCTGCAGGTCTGGCTGGCAAATCTCACCGGCAGGCTTCTTGCGCCCATTCCAGCCTTTTGGCTCAGCGCGGGGCTCGTATTCACCGTTGGGCTCGCGCTGACAATAATCCTGAAGAATTGGAAAAGCGTGCGCGAGCACCTGGTTTTCCCTCCGGGGCAGTGGCTGGCGTTCTTCGCGCTGCTCTACGCGTTTTTCATGATTGGGCGCGGGTTGGCCATCTTTGATGACTACCAGAACCTGCCAGTTACCTCGCTGCTTGCCTCCGGGAGCATCCCGCCAATTTTTCCGCTCAACCCCGCCCTCAGTTTCGATTACCATTACCTGCTGCTGTTGAACGCCGCCCAATGGACCCGTCTCGGCGGCTTCTTTCCCTGGACAGCCCTGGACTTCGCCCGGGCGCTGTGCTTCAGTCTGGCAGTCCTCTACACTTTCCTGCTTGGTCTGCGGCTCACCCGCAGCAAGCTTGGCGCCTGGCTGAGCGCCGTGTTTGCCGCGTTCGCGGGCGGCACGCGTTGGATATTGTTATTCCTGCCCGGAAGGCTGCTTTCTATTCTTTCAGAACGGGTTACCATGATTGGCTCCGGCCTGGCAACAGACAGCAGCCTGAAATTGGCGCTCTCCAAGCCCTGGGCAATCGAAGGCGGCGGTCCGTTTCCCTTTCCCTTCGCGTATGGGAATGGGTTTCACATGCCTATGGTGATGGACCACGACGGCACCGGCTTGCTGGGGCTGGTCATCGCACTGATGATTATCCTCTTTTTTGAACACTGGAAGCGCAAAGACGGAATGCTGGTCCTGACTGCCCTGCTTGCCGCCCAAGCGATGATTGATGAAATCTGGTTTGTGTTTTTTGTTTCCGCTTTGGGTCTGGTCTATATCCTTAAGCTCATCCATCCGGGCAAAGAACCCCGCCGGCAAGCCTGGCTGCCGCTGCTGCTGCTGGCGCTGCTGCCCGGTCTGGCTGCCATGTTCCAGGGTGGGGTGCTGACAGGCGCCGCGGCAGGGATATTCGCGCGGCTTTCCGGCGGCGCGGCAACCGCGCAGAACCAATACTTCAGTCTGGGCTTCCATTTACGCTTCCCGCCTGCCTTCATCTCCGCCCACCTGGGCTCGCTCGCGTTGACCGACTGGGGGCAGGCGCTGGCAGCCGCCGCTGAAATCGGACCGATTTTTTTGCTCCTGCCGCTCTTTATCATGTGGGGTGTCAAGGGCTGGCGTGCCGGGCGCAGCATCTATCCAATTCTCGCTCTGGGCGCCGCTGCCAGCTTTCTGACCATTTTTGTGCAATACGAAGGCGCGGCCGGCATCTCAGCCACGAAACGGCTGACCCTCTACTCCTCTGTGCTCCTGACGCTCTTCGCGGTGCCGCTGCTCTGGTATTGGCTGCGGCGCAAAAAGCCGGCTTTGCGGGTCATCGCGATTGGTTTATGCGCGCTCAGCATAGTTGGCGGCGTGGTCTATTTCGCGGTGGAGTCCGCCGCGGCGCAGGTGCCACAGGAGAGTTACTATCTGGATAAACTGGATACAGCCTTCTATCAGAAATATTGGAACGCGCTTGAACCTGACGCGATGGTGTTCGACCTGATGCCCTCCCGGGCGGCGACTGTCTTCGCGCGCACGCTGCGTTCCAATCGAAGCTGGTACGACGAACTGCCTGAATACAGCGCGCTTGCCGGCAGCATGGACCCGTACGCGGTCCGCGCGGCGGGTTACCACTATATCTATCTTGGCAGCGGAGAATGGGACGATTTCTCGCCGGCTGTACAGCGCAGGCTTTCTGCTCCGTGCGCTGTGCTCATCCATGAAATTGACGGCCCGAAGGGCGCTTTCAGACGGTTGCTGGATATCAGCGCCTGTCAGTAATCAGACAAACTTCAGACGGACGGCAGCCACCCACAGCATGCGCAGCAGTAAAACCCCATGCCGCCAGCGTTGGATGTTGGTCGTGCCGTAGGTGCGTTCGCGGTATCGAATGGGCATGTCCACCAGTTTGAGGTTTTGTTTTGAAGCCCCAAAAATCAGGTCAAAATCACCAAACGGGTCAAAGTCCCCGAAGAAAGCCCGATTCCGGGCAATTTTTTCATAATCCGCGCGCCAAAGCACCTTGGTGCCGCAGAGCGTATCCTTGATGCTCTGCCCCAGAAGCCAGGAGAAGGTGACGCTGAAGAATTTATTGCCCAGGCTGTTTAGAAAGCGCATGGCTTCCTCTTCCATCGGATAAACCAGGCGAACCCCGTTGATAAATTCGCCCTGGTTTTGCGCCAGCGCGTCATAGAAACGCGGCAAATCCTCTGGAGGGACGGTCAGGTCCGCGTCCAGAATCATAAGCACGTCTCCGCTGGCAGCCTGAAAGCCCGCCCGCACCGCGTCGCCTTTGCCTTTGCCGGGTTGTTTGAGCAGAATCGCCTTTCGCGGGGATTCCTGGATGGTTTTCTCAATGACCTGCCAGGTATCATCCTGCGAATGCCCTTCCACGAAGACGAGCTCCGTTCCCCCGCCCATATCGGGCACCCGTTCGAATATCTGCTGAATATTACCGGCTTCGTTGCGCGCGGCAATCACAACCGACACCGCCGCGCTCCCAACGGGAGTTTCCACGCGCGGTCTGACAATCATCATATTGGTCATACAGAGCATCCTGAACGGCCACAGGCGCGCCGCGAATCGGTTGAGGATTGGGCTGATGAGTGGGATATAAAATGGGAAAAGCACCTCGGTCCACTTACGCACAACTTCAAACCTGCCCAGGTTCAGCAGGTTGGTCATATCATTTTGTGTCAGCCAGTTTTGCTCCAAAAGCGGTCTGGCGGTTCCTATTGCCTGGGCGAGCTTGAGTGCAACTTCCCAAGAGCGGTTGTAGAAGTTCAGCACCACCCGCGTGCGCGGACCGCAAAACGGCTGCAGTTGGTTCAGCACCGTCTGCACATCCCAGAGGTCATTAACCAGGTCTGAAAGAATGATGTAATCAAAGCGCATATCCAAACCGGGCAGCGCGTGCGCGTCCGCCTGGATAAAGCGCAGTTCCGGGTGGGCGGCTTGGGCGGCCCGCACCATTTCGACAGAAAAATCAATGCCGACGCCAAAGGAAGGCTGAACCGCGGCCAGCAGTTCACCTTTGCCGCAGCCGACTTCCAACACCGAGCATCCGGGGGGGATAATCTGCTGGTAGACCTGCGTCAGGCGGCGGTGATAATACGCGCTCCAGTTGATTTTTTTCGGGGGCTTCGCAGCGATTGCGTCCCAGTGTCTGGAACGCGTTTCCGTGAAACGCAGGTAAGGCTTATCTTGAGGGTTGATGTAAGTGTTCACGCGCTGATCCATGTCGCTTTGATTGAAGGTGTTTTGTGTTTACCCCCGAAAGTATAACAAATAAGCGCCGGGCTGCCCTGTACAAAAAGCGCTCTCGTAAGCTACAAGGCGATATAGAATATTTACTACACAAGAGACTTGAGTAATCGTCAATCACATTGATCAAATGAACGACATTTTTCCTTCTATCCTCGCAAGAACCTACGATGCTTTCTATATATTGAGTGTAGAAGAATTTGATGATATTTATGATAACGACAGCCTAACTATTTACGGCATAGGTGCCGGAAAGTATTGCGGAACGAATGCCTTCGGTGGACAGATTTGCCAACCTGTTGTTGTAGCAGGCTACATCTTGAAGTGACAATAGAATAATTCACCAATTAGCTGCGTTATGGAATAAGAACAACTAATCAATTAATTTGATTGGTTGTTGTCTTTACTTTTATAAGCTAAATTGCGATGAAATTGTGAGGTAAGGATAATCGTATTGCGAAAATATTTGTCTGCGTTAAGTAGTGGCGACAATAAAAGGCAAAAAAGTGGAGCAAAATCTAATTCCTTAAAGGAGCTCCAACATTGTCTCTAAAACTTCCATTAACAATAGCAATGATATCTAGAAACCATCCGATACCAAGTAATCCAAAAGTACAAGAATAAAGCAACCCGCGGCCAATCCGTCCGACATAGTAAAGATGTAACCCAAGATAACCACCAAGAACACACAACCAGAAGGCTGTTGACTTACTTTTGTCACTTGTTTGAGTCACGTAATTTGTCGGCATGTCTCCTCCAGCGAAGCTGTTCGGAAAATATATAACAATCGACCGGAATATACTTATTATCCTAAATCATAACTGTAAAATTCGTCCTGAACGTTCAGAAAAATAAGCTATCAGGTATTTGGGATAGCCTTCCTCGCTTCTCTATCCGCTCGCTCGTTATAGCGGTCGCCCGAGTGCCCGCGCACCCATTCCCAGCGCACCTGATGGCGCTGCATTTCTCGGTCGAGCGCCTGCCACAGGTCAATATTCGCCAGCGCGCCCTGCTTGCGTTTCCAGTCGCGTTTTTTCCAACCCGGCAGCCAAATCGTCGCGCCGTTCATCAGGTAGCTCGAATCGGTTACGAAAGTCACAGCGGAAGGCTCACTGAGCGCGCGCAGGGCTTTCAGCGCGGCGGTCAGCTCCATGCGGTTGTTTGTGGTGGCTTTATCGCCGCCCGATATTACCCGCTCCCCAGCCTGTCCAAAAAGCAGCACAGCCGCCCAACCGCCAGGCCCCGGGTTGCCGCTGCAGGCGCCGTCACAATAGATGGTCACTTCGGGAAGTTTATTCGCCACCGCTGCCTCCGGCAAGTTCAACAAGCGTCGCGTCCAGGGTCTCAAAAACCGTGGGAATATACTCCAGGTCCAGCTGATAGGACCTGCGCAGCGCGTCCTGCAAGACTCGGCGGGAAAATGCCCAGTTTTCGCGTTCCGGAGCCAGGCGCAGGCGCGCGCTGGTTTTCAGGGCGCTTGCCCAGGCGGGGTGTTGGCTGGCATAGTCCGGAGCGATTTTGGCGGGGTCTCCTGCTGCCGGCCAACAGCCGCTGGCACGCACCAAGCCTTCCTGAGCCGGCGCGCTCAACAGCCAACGCGCGAAAAGCCATGCCCCAAGCTGTTCGGCCGGGCTGCCCGGGCGAATCCCGACCGAAAGCGTCTCGAGCGAGATGCTGCCGCTGCCGTCCGGGCTGGGATACGGGAGGGTAATGAAGGCGTCGCCGCTTTCAGAGCGTGCGGTATACCCTTCCTGGGCAAGCAAATCCTCCAGCGTGCCTTCATACGCCAGTGCCTGACGCCTCGCGAAGTAGTCGTATGGGGTTTTTTGCGCGCCAACCCAGGCAGCATCCTGCGCGTACGCGCCCTTGAGGAAGGTCACAGCCTCCAAAAACGCCTCGTTATTGAAGCTGAGCACGCCTTCTTTTAAGACGATTTCACCACCAAAAGCCTGATACCACGCCAGCGGCGCCGACGCGGAATCGGAAATCCACAAGCCGCCCGCGCCGTTGTTGGTATCATCTTTATCCAATAGTTTTTCCGCCGCGGCAGGCAGCATCTGGGCCTGCAGTTCCGCCGGGGTGCGCGGCGGCGACGTGAAGCCCAGTTCCTTGGCCCAGCTTTGGTTGTAGTAAATCAGTGCAGGTTGATAAGCAAGCGGAAGGAAACCCCAATCCATTCCATCGCCCGCCTCTGGGGCAAGCCCGGCAAACACGGACGAAGCCTGATACGCGTCTCCGAGTCCGTATTCTCCGTCGCGCATATACGGCGTGAGCGAAATCAGCCCGCCGCTTTTGGCTGATGGCGCGAGGTCGTACCCGTTCCCGATAATGAGGTTCTCTGTCAAATCCCCGTCTGCCAGCGCCTCCGCGACAGCGGAAAGGCTGCCAGCGGTGTGGGGATGAAGTTTGATTCCCCAGGTGTTCTTGGCGTTAAAGTCTTCGACCAGGCTGAGAAAAGCCGTTTCTGATTCGTTTACCCAGGGGTGTAAGACGCTTAACTCCAGGCCTTTCAGTTCTTCCGGCTCCGCCGCGGGAATTGGCACCGCGGTGGCAGTCGGGGTGGGGCTGGGAGTTGGCGTTGCTGTCGGAGCGGGGAGCGTTGGCAAGGGAAGAGTGGATGTATCCCCTGGCGTCACCTGCGGAGCAGCCGCTCCACTTTGGCAGGCAGCTAACCCGAGGCAGAGCCCCAATAAGAATAAGTTACGCAGAGTTTTTCTCAGTGAAATTGCCACAGCACACCATTAAATTCAGGCGGGAATGGATGGGAGTCGAACCCACCACGGCTCGCAGCGCGACCCGTCACTGATTTTGAAGACCAGGAAGCCCACCGGGACCTAACCATTCCCACGGCTAAGCATATCCGAAATGGAAGAAGCTTGTCAAGCGTTTGCCCAAAGACCCGGCAAAACTGTCCACTTCCTCCGTAAAACGGTGACCGGGCAGAATCTGTTGTATAATGAGCGTCCAATTCATCATTAGAAGGAAAGCAATGTCCGCAGAATTAAACCACACACCTGATTGGGTAAAAAATGCTGTTTTTTACCAGATTTTTCCCGACCGTTTTGCCTGGAGTCCGCGGGTGGAGAAACCCGGCAACTTCGAAGCCTGGGACAGCGCCCCAACAGCCGCCGGTTTTAAAGGCGGCGATTTGTTGGGCGTCAGCGAAAAACTGGATTATCTGGAAGACCTGGGCATTAACGCAATTTATTTCAACCCGATTTTCCAGTCTGCTAGCAACCACCGCTACCACACGCATGATTATCTGCAGGTTGACCCGCTGCTTGGCGGAAACAAAGCCTTTAAAGAGCTGTTGAATGAGGCGCACAAGCGCGGTATCCGCATCGTTCTGGACGGCGTTTTCAATCATTCCAGCCGCGGCTTCTTTCAGTTCAACCATGTTCTGGAAGTCGGCCCAAAATCTCCTTACCTGGATTGGTTTTTTATCCACGGCTTTCCCCTGCACGCCTATGAAGGAACCCCGAATTATGCCTGTTGGTGGTCCTTGCCCGGGCTGCCCAAGTTAAACACCAACAACCCTCAGGTGCGTAAATTTATATTCAATGTCGCGAGTTACTGGCTGGAAGAAGGCATCGACGGCTGGCGTTTGGATGTGCCCTTTGAAATCGACGATGACGATTTCTGGCGGGAATTCCGCGAAGTGGTCAAAAGCGCCAACCCGGATGCCTATATCGTCGGGGAAATCCCGAGTGAAGCGCAGCGCTGGATGCGAGGTGATATGTTCGACGCGGTTATGAATTATCAACTGACCCATGCCTGCCTGGCTTTTTTTGGCGGCAGCCGCACGAATAAAGCCCTGGCAGAAGGGATGATGGGCTTAACCGCCCCCGAAGCCATGGACGCCGCCCAGTTTGCCAAACGCACCCAGGAACTGCTGGAGATTTACCCGAAAGAATTCGCCTACGCGCAGCTGAACCTGCTTGACAGCCACGATATGCCGCGCTTCCTGAGCCTCGTGAACGAAGACACCCAACGCCTCTACCTGGCGTATCTCTTTATCATGACCTATCCCGGCGCCCCGTGCATCTATTACGGGGATGAAATCGGCCTGACCGGCGGCGCCGACCCCATGTGCCGCAAATCATTCCCCTGGGACGAAAGCACCTGGAATAACAACCTCCGCAGCAAACTCCGTGAGCTTACCTTGCTCCGACATGCCATGCCCGTCTTCCGTACCGGCGCGTATCTGCCCCTGCTCAGCCAGGATTCACTCCTGGTCTACGCGCGCAAGGACGACGAAGACGCAGCTTTCGTCGCGATTAACCTGGAAGACTCTGCCCGGACGATATCAATAAGCGTGGAAGGGATGCTGCCAGACGGCACACTGCTGCAGGATCAAATCAGCACGATGCAGGTCGAAGTAAAAGACGGTCAAATCCGCGACCTGACCATTCCCAGAATGAGCGCTTGCATCCTGGCATAAACACAATAAAGCAAGCAGCGCGCGGGGTTTATAAACCCCGCGCGTTTTTTTATGCGAACAAACGCGCGAGCCAGGGTTCAACAAACGGGAAGAGCCGCAGCGCCGTCCACCCACACAAAATTCCGATCAACCATCCAATCACCACATCCGATAAGTAGTGCAGTTTCAACGCGACGCGCGAAAGTCCGACGCCGGCTGCCCAGACGGTTAACGCGAAAATCAAGGCCGGCGGCGCAGAAACGCCCGCCATCACAGCGATGGCCGTGGCTCGCGCGGCATGCCCGGACGGGAAAGAATGCGGATCGCTGACGCGGTAAATTTGCCCCCACTCCCCCTCCGGTCGCGGACGGCGTATGATGAACTTCAGCGCCAGCACAAAGACAGCCAGTCCGATTAAGCCGAAAACCCAGAACAGGGTGCGGGCGCGAACTTCCGCGCTTCCAAAGAAAAGCCGCAAGCACAGAAACAGCAGCCAATACCACGAGTCGCAGCTGTGCCCCACCAGGATGAGCAATCCGCGCAGCAAACCTGGCTCTTCGACCAGCAGGCGGGCCGAGAGGCGCGCGTCCAGCTTAAGCATGTTCTGAAAGGCTGTTTGCCGCTCACCGCGCTGGGGGCTTGCCTGGGTTTCTGTCGGGTTGATTCGCTGGTCTTCTGACATATGTGTGCGTACCATTGCTTCGGATTCAGGTGTGCATTTTATCATACGCGCAGACAGACCCGAAACGGCAGTCAATATCCGGGTTTTTCGGTCCGCCTGCCCCTCGCTGTACCTTTCATAGACGCGCCGCGCCTCGCGTGTGTTATCATTACGCAGCTTTTACGCGAGAGGTGCGCATTGGAAAAAATCAATCTGGCTGTGCTCTGGGATATGGATGGTACCATCCTGGATACCCTTGAATTGCATTATCAAACCTGGAAAGAAGCTTTTAGCGACCGCCCCACCCTTTTTTCCCGCGAACTGTTCCGCGCGCACTTTGGCGGCAATAACCGCAGCACAGTCCCGATTTACCTCGGTTACGAACCCGATGAGACCTATCTTCAACAGGTTATTTCGTTGAAAGAAAGCCTTTTTCGCCAACAACTGGCGGAAAAGACCCGGCTCTTCCCCGGCATTCGCGCCTGGTTCGCGTATTTCGCGGAACTCGGCGCCAAACAAGCCGTCGCCTCCTCAGCGATGCTGGAGAACATTAACAAGGTGGTGGATTCCTTTGAAATCCGGAAATACTTCGCTGCTTTGGTCCCCGGAGAAGATTTACCATCCAAGCCCGCGCCGGATATCTTCTTGCGCGCCGCGGCGATTTTAGGCACACCCCCTTCACGCTGTGTGGTCTTCGAAGACTCCATTCACGGGATTAATGCCGCCAAAGCCGCCGGCATGGTCAGCGTTGGCGTGGCGGGCACCACCGAATTCTCATCCGCGGACGCGGACTTCCTGCTTGACAGCTACACGCAAGATCCCGTCTCCTTCACCCGCGCGATTTTGCGGCTTATGAACGCGCGCAAAGCAGCCTAAAACTTCAAAAAGGGAATCGCCGCGATAAGGCTGAACCCAATGAACACGATGAGCAGCGCGGCGATTGTGTCATTTTTATGGCGGGTGTCTTGAACGCGCGGCTCACTTGCCCCGAATTGCACTTCCCATTTTGGTCCTGCCAGAAAAGCGAATAACCCGCCGGCGATTACTCCGCCCAGATGTCCGAAATTATCAATATTGGAGCCAGGCGCGATACCAATCGCGATGTTCAATAAGAAGATAAACACCAGATTGCCAAGCATTGAGCGGGCGCGCGGGCCAAAAAATTGTTTGTTTTGCAGGATAAGCAGGAACTCCGCCGCGAGCAGCCCAAAAATCCCCGTCGATGAACCCAACGAAACATTGGGTGAGAACACAAAGGAAAGCACGTTCCCCCCAAACCCGGCAACCAGGAACAAAATCAGGAAACGCCAATGCCCGTAGATACCTTCCAGCTGACGTCCCAAAATCCACAGCGCGTATAAATTCAGACCCACATGCAAAATGGAGCCGTGCAATAGAATCGGGGTAATCAGGCGCCAAAGCTGACCGGCCAGGATTTCGCTGCGGATTTTGCTCAGCAGCGCCGCGGGTAAATCGAAACCCAGGAACTGCGTGCAAAGCATCTGCGCGATGAAAAACAGAGCTATCACCCCCATCAAGACGTAAGTAACCACCGGTTTCTCAATTTCGAGCGCCACCCTGCGCGTTTGCGCCGGTGACTCAGGCGCGGTTGGTTTTTCCTCCGGTATTTGCCCGTTCATAAACTCACCTGCCTGGGGTGCACGCGCTGGTGTTCAGCGGTGATTATCTTTTGGATTGTCTCCACCGTCTCATTCAGTTTGTTATCAGAGTTGACCACAATATAATCAAAAGCGTCCAATTTTTCGTATTCCATTTCCGCGGTTTTAATGCGCAGCGCGAACTCCTCGGGGGATTCGCTGCAGCGCCCGGCCAGCCGCGCGATCCATTCCTCGCGCGAGTTGGCAGTCAAAAAAATGAGCACCGCCTCGGGGCACAAGGAGCGAATGGTCATCGCGCCTTGCACGTCCAGGCGCATAATCACATCCTTACCGGATTTAAGCGCCTGGCGAACCTGTTGGCGCGGTATGCCTTTGTAATCCGAATAGACGCGGGCGTGTTCCAGCAGTTCGCCTGAGGCAATCAGCGCCTCAAATTCCTGACGGGAAACAAAAAAGTAGTCCACCCCGTCCTGTTCCTCCGCTCGCGGCAGGCGGCTGGTCATGGTAATCACGAAGTGGGTCTTGGGGTTTTTTACCCGCAGCGCCTGCACCACCGCGTCTTTTCCAATCCCGGATGGGCCGGAAATGACGATGAGCAGCGGCGTAAAGGGTTCAGGGCCAAAGTGAAAAACAGGTGAAGTCATAAGATATCCCGATTTTTTGGATTTAGTGCCTTGATTATAAGCTATCTGACACCAACATAAGTAAAGACCAATAAAAAGTCTTCTCTCTTTTGATTTTCCAGGAAATGGGAACCAATTTGGATCAAGCCTCCGGATGGTCCCCGGAAACCAAGCCGCGGGGTATGCTATGCCAATAGTCTGCCTGCGTAATGCGCAGCAGCCTGGTTTTTCCGTCAATTTTGCCCGCGCTCATTCATTAGCGACCCGCGGCTGGCAGCAGGTAATCCAGGTCCTGCGGAGTAAAACCAACGCGGAGTGAACCAGATTTCCGGCGGTTTGCGCTCAGACGCCGCCTTCGAACGGAAAACTTACACCGCAAGCGGCAGCCAAAATAAATCCGAAAGCGAACCCAAGGAAACCGGTGACAGCGCGTGAGAAACCAGCGCTATGGCTGCTCTGCCAGTAACCTTTGCAAGCCCTCAAAAGAGCGCACGCCCCGGATGGCAGCGATGAAGCTTTTCAGGTCGGGGCTGCGCGCCCACAGCCTGCGCACCGCCGGACCAACCGGGTCGCTGCCTGAAGCACCGCCGCCGGGCTGGTCGTTATACGAGCCGTAAAAAGCGAAATATGCCTGGTTCAATTTGCGCAGATGATAACCATGCGTCCAAAAAAACTGCCGCCGGGCTTCCATATAAGCCTCAGCCTCATCCACCTTCCCCGCCGCCAACAGTTCGTCAACTTGCAGGCGGGTTTTCCGCATTTCCGCGCGAAAGTTGAATGCCGCCGGGGCATCCTGGCCTTCTGAAGGCAGACGTGAGCGCATCCTGGGGCCGGGCCGCGGCGGGGAATAATCCGGAAAATCCCGGGTTATCATCTGCCGGCTGATTTCAGACCCAGCCAGGCTGGCAACTGTTTCATTAATCGTGCGCATTTGCGCGTTCGCGTCATAGCGCATGCCCAGTGGTGTAAAAGTCAGGTAATTGTGAATCCATTCATGCGCGACGGTCTCGGTAAGCCAATTAAAATCCGTCGTGCGCATCACCATGGTCGGGTAGGCGCCCAACCCCCCGATGGGCTCCACCAGCGCGGAGTACGCATACTTCCCGTAAATTCCGTCCTCTATCTTTTCTTTTTGGAGGGTGTCCAAACCGGCAGTGAGGTTCGTGGAAAAAACTGTCCGGATTTCATCCCGGGGGGAAACAATCAGGTTCAAAGGCAAGTCCGTCACCTGATAAAGCACTGGCGGCAGCACCTGACCGCCCAGCCCAAATCCCATTTTAGTCAGGGTGTTTTCAGTGCGGGATTGAACCACCGCTTCCGTCAGCGGGGAGAGAGCCGCCAGCCTTTGCTCGGCTTTGCGCAGCCCGTCGCGCGCAACGGTAATCTGAACTTTGCGACCAACGAGGTTAGGTTGAGAAACCGCCTGGTCCAGTCGGGCGTTCCACACCGCGCTTGTGTAGACTTGTTCCAGGTATGTCTGAATGAGCGAGTTTTGCTGGGCCGGGCTCAGAAACTTTTCCGCGCGCAGCGCCGCGGACACGCCTTTTTGGAATAGGGCCTGAACCGTCCACTCGGTAAAGTCAAATTCCACGCTGCGGCTGAATTCCCGCAAGCCCTGAATCGGATTCCAGACCGCCGCGGAAGATGCCGCCAGGCTAAGCAGCACAACCCCCAAAATGAGGGTGAGCCGGAAGGCTGTTTGGAAAGGGCTTGTTTCGTAAGATGTTTGCACCCATATAGTTTAACACGCCCAGGCAGCACCCGGCGGCAAGCTTTTACTGAAAGCTGAAGCCTGCCTTGCGAACGGTATAATCCCAATACCTATTAGAGGGCAGGCAGATGGACAAAACCGAATTTCTGGAACATTTCAACGCAAGCTGGCAGGCGCTGTTAAGCGCGTTTCAGGGCCTCAGCCCGGAACAAATGAAGCGCGCTGGCGTGACCGAAACCTGGTCAGTCAAAGACATCCTCGGACACGTTACCACTTGGGAACAGGAAGCCCTGCAGGCGCTTCCAGACATCCAGGCGGGCAAGCCCGCGCCGGATTACCTTCAGCTCTTTGGGGGAATCGACGGGTTTAACGCGTATATGGTGCTGGCAAAGAACCGTCATTCTCTGGATGAGGTACTCCAAAACCTCACAAAGGTACACGAAAAGCTGCTGCGCCTGGTGGAAGAGACAGACCCGGCAGAATTTGCCGATGAAAGCCTTTTTCTCCTGTGTCTGCGCGCGAATACCACCGGGCACTACCCCGAACACACCCAGGCCATCCTCGATTGGCGCGCCAGGAATGCGATATAAAAATGCCCGCAAGCCAAACAAACCCAAATTCGATTTCAGAATATATCGCCCGGTTTTCGCCTGAAATTCAGGCTGCCCTGAACGCGCTCGCGGATGCCATTCGCGCGGCAGCCCCGGGCGCGCAAGAGAAATTATCCTATGGGATGCCGGCTTTCTTTCAGGATGGAGCCTTAGTTTATTTTGCAATGCATACGAAGCATATCGGCTTTTATCCGACGCCGGAAGCCATATCGGCGTTTGCCGAAGAATTGCGCGCATATAAAACCTCCAAAGGTGCGGTGCAGTTTCCACTGGGGCAGCCCATCCCTCTCGAACTGGTGCGAAAAATCGTGCTGCATAGGGTCTCAATGAACCGCGCGGCAAAGGCTCGGAGCTGACCGCGCCTGATGCTGGGCGCAAACCCGTTCACCTGCCTGATGTATAATATGCCAATCCTGCCGTGCTCACGCGGCAAACAGGGAGCTGAATGTGAATAAGTTATCAACCAATGCGATTATCCTGATAATCATCGTCCTGCTGGTGCTCTTTTGCGCCTGCGCGGCTTGTTTTTTTACCCTTACCGGCGGCGCGCTGCTTGGCCGCTGGGGTTTCAGCACCGATACACCCACGCCCGTGCTGCCCGCCCAAGAGACGCCCGCTCCGGGTGCGTTGGAGAACCTCCTGGATGAAAAAATCACCCAATCTGAGTTAGCCGCGGCGCGGCAAAACCTGAACGCGCTCCGGTCAGAAATCGTACCGGTCAATGATCCGGTGGATTTGGCAGAACGCCTCGGCGGCAAAGTTGACGTGCCTTCCACGCTGCCAGACTCGGACGCGCCGTATGAGGTCGGGGACCGGAAAACTTTTTGGGTCTCAAACACAGACACGAACGAAAACTTCCAGGTAGAAGCGGTGCTGCGCTTTCGCGGTGACAATATTTATTTCTGGATTGAGGATGGTGTGTCTTATCGCGAATCCGACCTGAAGCGCCTGGCGGAAACGTTTGACCAGGAAATTATCCCCACCAATCGCGAATTTTTTGGAATGGAATGGAACCCGGGCGTGGATGACGACCCGCGTTTTTATGTGCTTTATGCCGGTGGGCTGGGTTCTTCTATTGCCGGCTACTTTTCTTCGGCGGATGAAGTGCACCCCGAGGCGCACCCCTATTCCAACGCGCACGAAATGTTCCTGATAAATTCCGACACGGTCGGGCTTTGGGAAGACTACATCTACGGCACTATGGCTCACGAATTTCAGCATATGATTCACTGGTACCAGGACCGCAACGAAGAAACCTGGGTCAATGAAGGCTTTTCCATGCTGGCTGAACACGTCAATGAATATGACGCGGGCGGGTTTGATTATGATTACCTCCTGAATCCGGACTTACAGCTGACCGATTGGGGCGGTGATACCGGCGAGAACGGCCCCCATTACGGCGCCTCCTATCTGTTTATGGTTTACTTCCTGGACCGCTTCGGCGAAAACGCCACAAAGGCGTTGGTCGCGCACAAAGAAAACGGCCTGGTAAGCCTGGAAAACGTCATGCGGGAGTTAAACCTGGTCAACCCTTCCACTGGCAGAGTCTACACAGCCGACGAAGTGTTTATGGATTGGGCTGTGACCAACTACCTCCTGAACCCGACCCTGGAAAACGGTCGTTACGATTACCGCTCCTATTCTCCTTCGCACGCGCGCGCCAGCAGCCAGCTCAACAGCTGCCCTGCCTCCGTCCTTTCAGACGTGTACCAATACGGCGTGGATTACATTGAAATTACTTGCCCGGGCACCTACACGCTCAACTTTCAGGGCACTCAGGCGGTCAGCATCCTTCCGTTTAAGGAAGACCCGGGAAATACTTTCTTCTGGTCTAACCTTGGCGATGAATCCGATATGTCGCTTGAGCGAACCTTTGACCTGAGCCATGTGAGCGGCAGCGCGCGGTTGGAATTTCGGACCTGGTACGACCTGGAAGAAGACTATGACTACGTCTTCATTTCCGCTTCGACGGACCGCGAGAATTGGCAGATACTGAATTCCCGCACCTGCACCACGAATAACCCGTCCGGCAATTCGTACGGCTGCGGTTGGAACGGCAGTTCGCAGGGTTGGATACCCGAAAGCGTGGACCTCTCCCAATTTGCGGGTTCGGTGGTTAAGGTGCGTTTTGATTACGTGACCGACGCGGCCGTCAATGGGAACGGCATGGCGCTGGATGATTTCAGATTGGACGCGATTGGCTATGCCTCTGACCTGGAAACAGACAACGGCGGCTGGCAGAGCGCCGGTTTTGTGCGTCTGGGAAATATCCTTCCGCAAAGCTACGCGCTTCGCATGATTACGCTGGGCAGCAACCCGAGTGTGGAAACTATCCCGCTGGATGAAAACAACCAGGCGCAGCTGAGCTTTACGATAGGCACCGGCGCGCAAAAAGTGGTGCTGGTTGTCTCTGGCACGACCCCGATTACGCGGGAAAAAGCAGTCTACGAGATTAATATCCGCTAAAAACGCGCGCCAGGTCCGCCCTTGGAAGCCAGACGCGGCTGGGGCATATCGGACGGTCTAAAACCACCTGTCAGGAAAAGTGAGCGTCCGCTTCCTCAGGAAATTGCGCTTCAAATATCAACACAAAAGGAGCTGCCTTCATCAGACAGCTCCTTTTATGCACATTTCAAACTCGCGAACTTAAAGGTTGCCGAGCGCGTCTACCAGATTTTGATAGACAGTGAAATACTGCAGAATCCCGATTAATTCCATCGAATCTCGTACGTTATCATTCAGCGACACCAGCATAAGGTCCGCGCGCTTTTTCTTGAGTTCCTTCTGCACACGAATAATGGACCACCAACCCGCGCTGGAAACGAATGTGATATCTGCCATGTCCAGAATAATATCCTTATCCGCGGGCAGCAAATCAGTCAGGACTTTTTCCAGTTCTCCGGCAGTGGCGCTGTCATAGCGCCCGGCCGCTTTTACAACGATACAGCGTTTGTAATCTGTTTTTGTGAATTCCATGGCATTCCTTAGCTCATCTTATAGCGATTTACAACGATAACATTATATCATCTTAACCTCCTCCGGCTGACTAACCTGTATAATTAGCAGCTATGCGATACTACATCTGGACTGCAGGCTGTCAAATGAACGTCGCGGACTCCCGTCGGCTGGCGCGCTCACTCGAAAACTTGGGCTGTGAGCCGGCCGCCAATATCGATGACGCGGATATTATTGTGTTGAACACCTGCGTGGTGCGTCAAAGCGCGGAAGATAAAGCTATCGGACGGCTGAGTTCGCTCAAATCCCGCAAAAAGCAAAATCCGGACCTGGTCATCAATCTGATGGGCTGCCTGGTTGGGGTGCACGGCAACCCAGCCCTGCAAAAACGCTTCCCCTGGGTTGATGTGTTTTCCGCCCCGTCCGACCCTCAGCCTCTGTTGGATTTCCTCGCCAACCGTCAGCAAGCCGACCAGGCTCACAGCTGGCGTCAGCATATAGACAGCTTGCTCGACGATGAATTCGGCGTGGCTGTCACGGGCGAAGAGCGCGCGGTTTCAGAGAACCTGCCGGTGGTGCTCGGCTGCTCGCATGCTTGCGCCTATTGTGTCATTCCGCTCCGGCGCGGTCGCGAACGCAGTCGGGACGCACAAAGAATCCTGCGGGACGCGCGCACCTTCGCGAGCCAGGGCGTGCGCGAAATCGTCCTTCTGGGTCAGATTATTGACCGCTACGGACTTGACCTGCCCGGAAGCCCGCACCTGCCGCAGCTATTGGCGTCGCTTTCCGAAATCCCTGAGATAAAACGCCTGCGTTTTCTCACCTCCCACCCGAATTGGATGAACGACGAGCTGATTGAGAGCGTTGCCAGGCTGCCCAAGGTGATGCCGCATATCGAAGTGCCGGCTCAGGCTGGCGATGACGGTATTCTCCTGGCAATGCGGCGCGGCTATACCAACCAGCAGTACCGCGACCTCGTGGCCAAGCTGCGCGACCGGATCCCAGGGGTGTCTATCGCTACCGATATCATCGTGGGCTTTCCGGGTGAAACTGAAGCGGCTTTCCAGAATACCTATGATTTGCTGGCGGATTTGCGCCTCGACGTCGCCCACCTTGCCCGCTACTCCCCCCGCCCTGGCACTTACTCCGCGAGGGAACTGGCGGACAGCGTGCCCGCGGAAGAAAAAATGCGCCGTTTTCGTCTTTTGGAAGATTTGCAGGAAGGCATCTTGCGGGAGCTCAACCAACCTCTGCTGGGCACCAGCGTGCCGGTATTGTTTGAATACCGCCTGAAAGGGCGTTGGTACGGGCGCACCCCCACGAACCGGATTGTCTTCACCGACTCAGAAGAAGACCTGACGGGTATGGAACGCCAGGTGAAAATTGATTGGACTGGACCCTGGTCGCTCGTTGGCAGCCTGGAACCCGTCCGGTAAAGCTCAGGTTAAGTTTTTATCCGGATACAAACAGATATCCACCAGCGGGCACCGCTCGCAGGCTGGTTTCCGCGCGTGGCAGACTTCTCTTCCCAGCCTGATTAAATTCAGATGCATCGCGTAGTAATCGGCAGGGTCGGCGGCTGCTTCCAGATATTGATGGGTTTTATCCACGTCCAACGTCTGCGGGCGCAAACCAATCCGCCCCGAAACCCGGTAAATATGCGTGTCCACCGGAAAGGCCGGAATCCCCAGAGAAAACAGCAGAACAATCGCCGCGGTTTTTCGCCCCACCCCCCTGAAACTGAGCAGCCACTCGCGGGCCTCTTCCACCGGCAAATCCCGCAGCCACTCCAGGTCTATCCTTCCGCGCTCAGCCCGGATGCGCCGTAAAGCGGCTTGAATGTTCGGGCCTTTTTGGTTCGCCAGACCCGCCGCGCGGATTACTTGCATAAACTCGTCCGGGTCTGCCTCGCAGACCTCGTCCCAGCTTGTGTAGCGGGCGCGAATGGCGTCAAAGGCCTTATCCCTGTTCATATCGTTGGTATTCTGCGAAAGAAAGGTGCTGACCAGCTCATCGACCGCGGGCAGTGGGTCCCGCCAGACTGGGAAGCCGTAGATTTGATTAAGGCGCGAATTTACCAGACGTAATAGTGCGCGGTGTTCCGCGGAAACTTCCACAACGGTTTTCAATTCCGAATGCCCCTTCTATTGACAACGCCCTAGCGCGGCGGCAGCCTCAGGAGAAAGCCGCCTTTCGCCAGCCAGCAGACCGCGCCAGTTGCGCACCTGAGCCTCCGCGAAAGGTTGGTAAGCCGGGTTTTCCAACTGCTCAGAAAAGCCAAAAGCGCGCAATATCGCCGTAACGAGACTGTAGGTGGCGCGTCGGTCCGGGTCGCCGTCCGAAAACTTTATTGTGATGCCTATGCCTGGGGTTCCCTTTTTCTCGTCCGGCAGTAAACCGATCATCTGATAGCCTTCCGCGCCGCCTTTGGAAATGAGTTTGTCGCCCAACACCTGCATCAGAACGCTGTCCAGCCTTCCCAGTCCGGCCACCATAATCGGATATGCCCGCATCGCGTCTGTGATTTTCTCGCACGCCGCTCGCTGTTCCGGTGGGAAACCGCGTGGTTCACACAAACGCGCGGCGGCCAGCGCGAAAACGCGTAATGGCAGGGCGTAAACTGGCGCTGAACAGCCGTCTATGCCTGGGATTAGCGCGTCTGGACTCATACCGCTCATTTCAGCCACCGCCAGGCGGATGCTTTGCTGCACCGGGTGTTCCAACTCCAGGTAATTGTCCTTGGTAAGCCCGCGCATGCGGGCGGCTGCCAGCATACCGCTGTGTTTTCCGGAGCAGTTGTGGCGGAAAGGCGTGGGTTTTTCACCGCGCAAACGCATTGCTTCGCTGGTTTCCCGGTCTGATGGATAATGCACCCCGCACTGCAAATCCGCTTCCTGCAGCCCGACCTTTTGATGGATCCTGCGCAATACGGCGGTGTGCGCGTCGGTGCCAGTATGAGAAGCGCACATAATTGCCAGTTCCTCAGCCGATAGATCAAAATAATCCAATCCGCCTGCTTCCACAAACGGCAGAACCTGGAACGGTTTCATGGAACTGCGTGGGAATGTAACCAGATCCGGATCTCCGGCGGAGCAAAGCAGCTTGCCCGTGGCATCCACCACGGCGAAGGCTCCAAAGTGCAGGCATTCCACTATTCCGCCGCGGGTCAGTTCCACCAGCGGCACATATTGACAGGCTTGATTCATACGCAATTCCTCAGATTTCAGGCGTGATTAAGTTCGTAATACGTGGTTAAGCCCCAACGCAGACGGTTAAAATGCATATCAAGATTGTTGGCATCCGTGTCATAACGCTGCATTATCTCCGGGACAACAGCGAGCACCTCGTCCAGGCTGGCTCCGTTGGTCATTAGCGGCTCCAGAAGCGCTTGAATCGCGCAAATGTGCTCACTCATCTTCTGAACTCCGCCTTGGTCGACAATGCCGCTGCGCGAGGAGACAATCAGGTAATTGCGGTATTTCTTGTCGGAGAGGATGTCCAGGTCGGCACGCCAACGTTCCAAATCACAATATGCCAGGAACGGCGGCTGCTCCGTGAGCACTGTGTCGCCGACGAAAACGACTTTCTTGCCAGGGAGCTCCGCCCATATGCCCGCAAAGTTTGATCCCGGGTGGTGTTCCAGAAAAATTTCGGTGTCATCCAGGAAAAGCGAGAGGGATTGGTTGAAGACGATTTCAGGCGGCAGCAAACGAAATGGACTGACCAACGCTTCATGACCCTCACTCACCCATGTGCTTTCATCCGTGGTTTTCGAACCTGAGGGTTTGGTTTTTTCGGGCACAAGGCTGTTGATATGCGTTACGATGACGTAATCCGTGCCTTTAATGCTGAGCAAACGATCATAGTTTGTGTCGAGATGCACCAGGAATCGGGGTTCGCCGGTTATCAGGCGGGCTGTCCCGCTGCGCCAGGAACGCATTTCATCCTGTCGGCTGGGGGAGTCAATTAAAACGGAGCCTGAATTCCCCCGGATCACACCCGTAATCAATCCAAGTGAGTTGTGTTCAATAAACACGTTCGGGGCAATTTCTTGCATTCTCCAAAACCTCCACCTTTTTTTCTTTCGGTATTATAGCGAAAAATCTCTGGATTTCCAAACCAGGCTGTAAGCTCTCTGAAGCAAATGGTCGGACCTGGCTCAACCTATCGCCACTGCAAGTCCGCGGTTCGCCTGTTCTCTCTCAAACAACGGGCGCGGCAATTAATTGCCGCTGGAGCAGCGGGGGATGCTGTCTTTGTTCGTGCGCGCGTTCAGCGGGAGCCTGAAATATGGAGAGGGGTCGAGCGTGTTTTCAAAATCCAATTCATTCAGGTAGTTTCCGGTGCCGTCATCCCGCACGATTGAGAAATGCAAATGCACGCCAGTCGGGCTTTGTGGATTTCCCGAGTAATTCCCCTGATAACCCAGCAAATCCCCTCTGCGAACCGCTTTATCCTGTGTCCCGGGGGGAAAATCAGCGGTTATCAGGCTCTCACCCCGCGGATCTGCCAGATGGGTCATATACAGCCAGATTTGGCTGCCAGGATTGAGGGGGTCATCCGGGACGCGGATGATCAGGCTGCTCTTCCAGCCTGCCTCGCGGGTGAGAAAACCATCATAAGGCGCGTACACGGGGGTCACCCCCACCTGGCTGCCTCCAAATATGTCGATACCCTGGTGTTTATGAAAGAGTTTGAAGCTGTCTCCCCACAGGTAGCCGACAAATCCCTCGCTCGGGAAGCTGAACGGAGCGTCCGGGCAGCGTAAAAGCGCGGGGGTTTTCCAGTCCGGGTGTGTATCCGGGCTGTTCAAAAAACTGATAACCGCCGCGCTGCGTCGGCTGAGATAGCCCCGGTAAAGATACATCCCCACCAGCGCCAATACCCCAACCAGCGCTGTGCCAAGAATTAGTTTTCCGTGGTTTTTCATCCTCGTTTCCATTCAAACCCGCATTCTAATACAATGCCAACATATTGTATGCACGAATCTAATTCCCAACAGCTAAAGTATAAGCAATCAATAAAAGAACCACCAAGGAGATTACCATGACCTTCTATTTGAACCCCTACGGACGCAGATTTCGGATGCAAGCCCTTGCCAACGCGATGAGTGAGCTCGACCGGGATTTTGAACCCCAGGTTTCCTTCCCGATGGATGTGAAAGCCACACCGGATGGATTTGAGCTGAAAGCATACCTGCCCGGCGTCAGCGCTGAAGATTTGGACATCCAGATTGTCAACGAAGTTGTTACCATCAGCGGCGAAGTAAAACTGGAACGGGACGCCCGTGCGGAATACCTGCTGGCAGAACTGCCCGCTGGCCGCTTCCACCGCGTCGTTTCTTTGCCTGCCCCGTTGGATAGCGATAAAGTCGAAGCTTCCCTCGAGAGCGGCATCCTCACCCTGAATATTCCCAAAGTGGAAGAGGCAAAACCAAAATCCATCAAGGTTACCCAAAAGTAATCCTGCTCGAAGCCATAAAAATAACCTGCGGAAAACCGCAGGTTATTTTTGTGAGGATCAAGGCCAAACGCGTGAAAAGCGTTTGAATCTTCGTCCAATAATGCTATAATCCTTATACATTGCCCATAGAAGGGAACTTTTCTCACCCGGAAAACGTCTTGAGTCCGAATGAATAATTGCATTCGGGTTATTTACAAATTATTTACCCGAGCATTGTCAAAGGAGAAAAAATGAAAAAGCATCGTCTTATACTTCAGGCAGCAGCTCTTGTTCTCGTGCTCTCGCTTTTTTTGGGGGTCGGCAGAGTGCAAGCCTCCACATACCCCACATTCTCCATATCCGCGGTGGAGAAAGACGTCAGTGTCACCATCCTCACAAAGGACATGCCCGCCAATAAAAACTTCAAAGCCCTGATGGGCGAGATTGGCACCCGCGCGGAAGGCGGAATTGAAGTGGCAACCTTCAATTCCGGCGAGGGCGGCGCGTTTACTGCGAAGTTCACTATTCCAGCAGCCCTGAAGGGGCGCGCCCAAATCGCTATCCGCGTTCAGGGAACGGATAATCCATACTTCGCCTATAACTGGTTTTGGAACGACCCCACCGGCACAGCGCCCGGCACAACGGAACCGGATGAGAATCCGCCCGACTGCGGCTGCGGCAGCATACCCACGTTTTCCATCACCAGCGTCACCACCGGGAAAACGGTAAGCATCCGCACCAATAACTTCCCGAAAAACATCGAGTTTAAGGTTCTGATGGGAAAGATGTGGACGCGCGGCATCAATGGCATCGAGGTCGCAAAGCTGAACAGCAGCGCGGGCGGCACTTTTGAAGCCACCTTCGATATCCCAGCCGCGCTCGCGGGGGAAGAACGCGTCTCGATTCGCCTGGAAGGCAGCGGTGGATATTTCGCTTACAACTGGTTCTGGAACAACACCAGCAGCGAGCCGCCAACCCCACCGGTGGACGGCTACTCTGGCTACCCCTATTTCTTCATTGAATCGGTCGTGAGAGACAGCACAGTTACCATCAAAGCTTACAACGTGCCGGCTAACTATGAATTCAAGGTCCTGATGGGCAAGATGTGGACCCGCGGCATCGGCGGCATCCAAGTCGCGACTTTGAACTCCGGCGCGGGCGGAACCCTCACCGCCACCTACAACATCCCCGCGGAACTGGCTGGTTCGGAACGCATCTCTATACGCCTGCAAGGAAACTACTACTACGCTTATAACTGGTTCTGGAACAACACCGCCAATTGACCGGAATTTGAACCCAATCGGGCTGGTCATTATCAGGACCAGCCCTTTTTTATTATCAACGGATAGAGCTTATGCTTCTAAATCACTTGATTATTTTTGAAAAACGAGCCTGGACACGCACTAAAAAAGCAATCTGCCGCCGCCTTTTTTATGCGCATATGGTATGATTGCGGCTGGAGAAAAATGGACAACAAAATTACTATCATCGAAGGTCCCACACCGGATTTCAACCTGATAGAAGACCCGCTGGAAGAAGGCAGCGCGTCCGTATGGACAGTGGGGGTTCTGGAAGGTCCCATGCTTTATCGGGTCGCCACAACGAATGTGCGTTCCTACGACAGCCAGGCGCTGTTGGAGCGCTGTACCCGCGCCTGGAAACAAAACCAAACCATGCTTCTGGAGTATCGGGATGAAATCGGCCTGAAACAAGAAGCCCAGATTATCGCCGCCCGGGCACTAACAGTCGAAGAGGGCGATGTGCTGCAGCTCTGGGTTCGGCGAAACCTGGACGAAAGCCAGCAAATGGATACAGACCTCGGTTTTTTTGACGAGGAAGACGACGACGATGACGAGGACTTGCCGTTCTAATCAGCGCGCCTCTCCCGCCTGAGAGGCGTGTGTTTCGGTGTTCTCAAAAACACCCCATGATAACAATTCGGGCAGCCAAAAAGCTGCCCGAATCCGTTTAATAGGTGCCCCAGGAGGGAATCGAACCCCCAACCTAGGCGTTAGGAGTGCCTTGCTCTGTCCAATTGAGCTACTGGAGCGCGCGATGATTATATCATCCGAACGGCAGCAAGGTCAGCGGATTAACAAAACCGCCCATGTAGCGAATTTCAAAGTGCAGATGCGCTCCGGTGGAATTCCCGGTGCTGCCAGCGGAACCAATTTGCATACCCTGAGTGGCAATGTTGCCGCAGTTAACATAGATCGCGCTGAGATGGGCGTAAACTGAAACGTAACCGTTGTTATGGTCGATGATGATCACGTTGCCGTAACCGCCATTCATCCAGCCCGCGTAGACCACCACGCCGCCGTCGGCCGCGTAAATTGGTGAACCCATGCCCGCGCCAATGTCAATAGCCAGATGCCCGGACCAATAGTTGTTGCCAGAGATGGTATGCACCGCTGAGGGCCAAATAAAATATCCGCTGCCGCCGTAATATACTCCGCTCGTATCGCACTGGAAGAAAGGCGAAGTTGCCACCCCTGCCGCCCCGCGCGGAATCTCCGGGATAACCCACTGCATATATTCCCGCGAACCGCCCGGAATCATGACATATTCTCCCGCTTCAATCACCGGGTTGCTCAAGTCCAGGTTGTTGCCGACATAAAGCTTAATATCATCCACTGTGACAGAAAACTTCGCGGCTACCTTTTCAAGCGTGTCTTTGGAGGTCCATTTGTACCAAATTCCATTGGTCGGAGGGACTTTTAGAACCTGCCCTATGGAAAGTTCGTGAGGGTTATCGCTCAAGACATCGTAGTTGGACCATAAAAGCGTTTCGGGTGAAATATCAAAGCGCTGGGCGATGCTGAACACCGAATCCCCTTCTGTTACCGTATACTCAATGGCTTCGGTTCGCAAGCTTGAATCAATTTCCGTGTGCGTGTTCGGCTCCCGGATAAGCGCCGCTTCGGTTGGGGAAAGCGTAAACTGCGGCGTGCTTTGCAGATGACCGACGCTCTCGTTCGCTGTATTGTTTGGGGCGGCGCTGAGCTGCGGCGAATTACTTTCGGCCATAGACCTGGCAATTTTTGGCTGCCAGGCCAACACTGAAACCAGGCCGCCGCAAATGAGGGCCGTGAAAACCCAGGATATCCAATT
>MTKY01050872.1_pt1 | contig 37450 bp, 36 predicted proteins | sample 1042731 | NCBI WGS metagenome assembly MTKY01 (sample SAMN06212206, study PRJNA360538) | anaerobic digester metagenome | biome: Wastewater treatment plant; material: sludge; isolation source: anaerobic digester fed with sludge from wastewater treatment plant | place: Denmark: WWTP Soeholt ...
CCGCAGCCGACCAGGCTGGCGAGCGCGGTGACGCGCTCGCCAGCCTCGATCGGTGTGCTGGCCCGCCGTCGCCAGCGGACCCACAGAGCGACCACGGTGACCACTCCGAGGGGCAGGGCGATCGGTCGGGTGACGCCGATGAGCAGCGCGAGGCCCGTGGCAACGAGCCACCGTTCACGGCTCAAAGCCAGCAGATAGCCACACAAGAGCAGCATCGCCAAGGATTCGGTGTAGGCGACCTGCAGGGCGGGCGAGGACGGGAACACGGCATACAGGGTGACCACGAGCAGGGCAGCCACCCGGCCCAGTCGCGGTCGCAGCAGGCTCGCCATGGCGACGGCGGCCCCGAACCCCAACACCAGGGCTAGGGTCGAGGCCGCCGCGGCGAAGGTTAGGCCCGTGACCGCCATGACGGCCCGAGCCAGGAAGGGGAAGAGGGGATAGAACGCCCACGCGTTTTGCCGTGCGTGGCCACTCGCGTCGCGCGGCACCTCGCTCGGGTAGCCCTCGGTCGCGACGATTTCGTACCACTCGCCGTCCCACAGCCGGGTGAACCCGAGGTAGCCCACGGCTTCGCCGTCAGTCATCGCCGCTGGTGCCTGGGACGGGGCGACGATCGCCATCATCACCGTGGTGATGATGCGGGCGAAGGCGTAGAGGACGACGACCTGCAGGACCCAATGACCACCGAGGACCCGATCCAGCAGGGCATCCGCCCGGCCGAACGGGCGCGCATGGTTCGGCGTGGTCATCGGTCCACCCCGGCTCGGTGACAGCCCTCAAGGTGGTCATCGACCACGCCACAGGCCTGCATCGCGGCATACAGGGTGGTCGGGCCGAGGAAGACGAACCCGCGCGTCTTGAGCGCCTTGGTCAGGGCCACCGACTCGGGCGACGTGGGCCGCAGCTCGGCCATGGTCCGGGGCCGACGATGTTCGGGCGGGGCGTGCGACCAAACCAGAGCGTCGAGGCCTCCGTCGGCCCGCAGGTCAACGACGGCGGCAGCGTTGTGGATCGCGGCGTCGATCTTGCGGCCATTGCGAACGATCCCCGGGTCGACCATCAGCCTGGCCCGGTCTTCCGGCCCAAACCCGGCCACCCGTTCGGGGTCGAAGCCGGCGAAGGCCGCTCGGAACCCCTCCCGCTTGCGCAGGATCGTGAGCCAAGACAGCCCGGACTGGAACGCCTCAAGGGTGAGGCGCTCGAACAGCTCGCGCTCCCCGTGCAGGGGGACGCCCCACTCCGCGTCGTGGTAGGCGACGTAGTCCGCCGTGGACGCTCCCCAGGCACATCGGGGTATGCCGTCCGCTCCCCTGACGACCGACGGCTGGCTCATGCCCGGGCCGCGAGATCGGCGACAGCCCGACGGAAGATCGCGAACACCGCGCGATCGGTGAGTGGCGCGGCCAGGCTGCCGACGGCATACGGGTGCGGGACGATCTCCTCGCGCCAGGTGAGCCGGGTGGACCCGCCGCCCGCGTCGGTCAGGCGGACGGTCGCCCAGCCGCTGAGCCAACGGCCGGTCTTGACCACGGCAAACTCAGCCTGACCATCGGTCGGTGGCCGCCACCGGGTGACGACCATCCGATCGGCGAAGCGCAGCCGCCCCACCCCGGTCAAGGCAACAAAGCCCCACCCAACGTCTGCCGGCCCGGGGTCGGTGTGGATCCGAGTGAGGGGCACCCGATGTCCAGCGAGGTCGCTCACCACCGCCCAGACGGCCTCGATCGGGCGCGGCACGACCCGTTCGACGGTGACAGCAGCCATCCGCTCAGCCCTCAGCGTTGTCCGGTGGACGGGTAAAGGGCGAGGGGGACGGCATACCGGCGTCCGGACTGGCCGCGGACGGGGGTTCAGGCGCGGGCGGCGGGTGGGCTGCGGGCAGGGGTTCAGGCGCGGACTGGGGTTCGGCAACAGACGGGGGTTCGGGGGTCGGCACGACGTCGACGTGGGGCACTCGAGCCTCCACTTCCGACACAGCTGCGAGGTCGTTGCGCAGCTGCGTGAGCTCAGCACTGAGCCGATCGATGACCTCGTCGACCTGGTCCATCCGATAGCCGCGCAACCCCGTGTCCAGGCGTAGTTGCCGGACGTCCTCCGCGGTGAGCGGCTCGTCGGGCAGCGGAACATACGACAGCGAGGTGGTGGGTTCGACGAGCGACCCGTCGATCCGGCCGAGGACGGCCGCGACAGTCAGCCCGACGAGAACCACCGCAACCACGAGCGCAAGCCACATCAGCGAGCCTCCCCCAGGTCCTTGTCCTCGTCCACGACGAACCGGACCGCGTGGTCAATGTCGTCCGTGACCAGGATGCGATCGACGTCGTCGGGGGCGATGGTGCCGTGTTCGACGAGCGTGGCGCGCAGCCAACCGACCAAGCCAGCCCAGTAGTCGACGCCGACCAGCACAACGGGGAACCGGGTGATCTTGCCGGTCTGGACGAGGGTGAGCGCCTCGAACAGCTCATCGAGCGTGCCCATCCCGCCCGGCAACACGATGAAGCCGCGGGCGTACTTGACGAACATCGTCTTGCGGGCGAAGAAATAGCGGAAGTTGACACCCAGGTCGACGTAGTCGTTGAGACCGGTCTCGAAGGGCAGTTCGATGCCCAACCCGACCGAGGTGCCGCCGGCTTCCAAGGCTCCCTTGTTGGCCGCCGCCATGAGGCCCGGGCCGCCGCCCGTGATGACGGCATACCCGGCTTCGGCCAGTTTGCGCCCCACCTGGACGCCCATCTCGTATGCCGGGTGGTTGGCTCCGAGCCGCGCCGACCCGAACACGCTCACCGCGGGGCCCAGCTCGGCGAGGGCTCCGAAGCCCTCGACGAACTCCGACTGGATCCGCATGACCCGCCAGGGATCGGTGTGCAGCCATTCGGTGGACCCGCGGCTGTCCAGCAACCGCTGGTCGGTGGTCGTCGACGGCACGCGCTGGCCGCGCAGGGTCACCGGACCCTTCTGGTACGACCGTCGCCGGTCCTTGCCGTTCACGGGGGCAACGGTAACCGACCGCGCGGGGTGTCCGGCACAGCCGCCTCCTCGCGAGTGGCGGTCGTTGCGGCGCGGCACCGTGTGGCCGAACGCGCGGCATACACCTCGCAGCGCCACACCCACGAAAACCGTGTCGGGCGATCGGCGTGGGTCAGCCCTGCAACCAGCGCAGCATCGCCTCTTCGGCGGCAACATACTGCGCGACAGGGGCGCGTTCGTCGTCCATGTGGGCCAGCAGCGGGTTGCCCGGCCCGAAGTTGACGGCGGGCACCCCGAGCCCGGCGAACCGAGCGACGTCGGTCCAGCCCTCCTTGGCTTGGACCGGAACCCCGAGCGCGTCGACGAACGCGCGGGCGGGGGGCCGGTCCAGCCCTGGCCGCGCTCCCCCGGCGTTGTCGGTGATCTCGACCTCGAAACCGCTGAAGACCTCTCGGACGTGCGCGACCGCCTCGTCCTCGGACCGGTCCGGGGCGTAGCGGTAGTTGACGGTCACCGTGCACGCGTCGGGGATGACGTTGGCAGCAGTCCCTCCTGCGATGAGGACTGCCTGCAGGGCCTCGCGATAGGTCAGTCCCTCGACGTCGACGACCCGCGCCGCATAGGCGACCAACCGGGCCAGGATCTCACCTGCGTCGTGGATCGCGTTGTGTCCCATCCATGGCCGCGCTGAGTGGGAGGCGACGCCGTGGGTGCGGACCTCGGCCCGCAGCGTGCCCTTGCAGCCGCCTTCGACCGTCCCGTCGGTGGGCTCCATGAGCACCGCGAAGTCGGCGACGAGCAGGTCCGGCCGGTTGTCGGCGACCCGGCGCAGGCCGTTTCGCTCGGAGTCGACCTCTTCGCAGTCGTAGAAGCAGTAGGTGACATCGCGGTTGGGCGCCGGCAGGGCGGCGGCCAGCTTGAGCATGACGGCGACGCCGCCTTTCATGTCGACCGTCCCCCGGCCGACCAGCTGGTCCCCCTCGCGCCGGGTCGGCAGGTTCGGCGTATGCCGCGTCAGCGGCACGGTGTCCAGGTGACCGGCGATGACGACCCGCTCGGAACGCCCGAGGGCGGTGCGCGCCACGACCGTGTTGCCGTCCCGAATGACCTCCAGGTGGGGCAGCGCGGCGAGGGCAGCCTCGACGGCATCCGCCAGCGGCCCTTCATCACCACTCACTGACTCGATATCGCAGACGGCAGCGGTGAGGGACACGACGTCGAGGGCGAGGTCCAGCGAGGGCGCGGTGGGCGGCATACCGCCCAGGCTAGGGGTATGCCGCCCATCGGCGCGCCTGGCACGCTGCGCCCGCGACCTGTGGACGAGACCCGGCGCCGTGGGCACCCTCACCTAGGCTGAGGGCCATGAGCGAGCGCACGGCATGGGGTTTCGGGTTGGCCACGGTGACCAGGCAGGGCGACGTGCTGGACGTCTGGTTCCCTCAGCCTGCGCTCGGCACGCCGCCCGACGACGTCGCGGCGCCGACACAGGTGGCTGCGCTGGCCGGCAAGGACAAGGTCCGCAAGGTGGCCCAGGCGGTCGTGCTGGTCATCGCCGATCTCGACGCGCCCCCGGCGGACACGACGGACGCCTATTTGCGCCTGCATCTGCTGAGCCACCGGGTCATGGCGCCCAACTCGATCAACCTCACGGGCATCTTCGCTGTCCTGCCCAACGTCGTGTGGACCAGCCGCGGCCCGTGTGCCGTCGACGGGTTCGAGACGACGCGGGCTCGGCTGCGTGCCGAATACGGAGCGGTGACCGTTTTCGGCGTCGACAAGTTCCCGCGGATGCTCGACTACGTCGTCCCGTCGGGTGTCCGGATCGCCGACGCCGACCGGGTGCGGTTGGGCGCTCACCTGGCCCCCGGCACGACGGTCATGCACGAAGGATTCGTCAACTTCAACGCCGGCACCCTGGGGGCCTCGATGGTCGAAGGGCGGATCTCCCAAGGCGTCGTCGTCGGCGACGGCTCAGACATCGGTGGTGGCGCATCGACGATGGGGACCCTCTCCGGCGGCGGCACCGAGCGCGTTTCGATCGGCCGCCGGTGCCTGCTCGGTGCTGAATCGGGCCTGGGGATCGCCCTCGGCGACGACTGCGTGGTCGAGGCCGGGCTCTATGTCACGGCCGGCACCAAGGTCTCTCTCCCGGACGGTCAGGTCGTCAAGGCCCGCGAGTTGTCCGGCCAGGACAACCTGCTCTTCCTGCGCGACTCGGTGACCGGCGCGGTTGTCGTCCGATCCCGGGACGGGCACGGGATCGCGCTCAACGCCGCCCTGCACGCCAACGACTGACCGGACCACGATCGCGTATGCCGCGCACCCCCGCGGGCTTGGTTCTCGCCGAACAGCAACCCCCTTCGCCGCGCCGACGGCGGCTGTTGCGCGCCTTGGCGGCGGGGCTGGTCGCTGTGCTCGCGGTCGCCGGGGTGGTGGGGGTCCGGATGATCCGCGACGCCTTCAACCCCCCGGCGTGTTGGACCCTGGCCCCGTCCCAGCGGGTCGAGGTCACGCCGGAGCAGGCCGGCAACGCCGCCACCATCGCTGCGGTAGCGGTGCAACGCGGGCTTCCGACGCGCGCCGCGACGATCGCGATCGCGACCGCGATGCAGGAGTCAAAGCTGCGTAATCTGCGCTATGGCGACCGAGACTCTGTGGGCCTGTTCCAGCAGCGACCAAGCCAGGGCTGGGGGACCGTCGAGCAGATCCTCGACCCGGTCTATGCCAGCAACGCGTTCTACGACAAGCTCGTCAAGGTCAAGGACTACCTCACCCGTCCCCTCACCGAGGTTGCCCAGGACGTCCAGCGCAGCGCCGCACCCACGGCATACGCACAGCACGAAGACGAGGCGCAGCCGCTGGCCGCTGCATTGACCGGGTCGGCCCCAGCGACCCTGGTATGCCGCCTGGCCCAGCCGTCGACGCGACCGGCATCGACCGCTGTGGGCACGGCGCTTAAGGCGGAGTTCGGGATCGAGCCGGTCGTGTCCGGAAGGACCGTCACTGCCGCCGCTGACGGAGCCACCGCTTGGGCGATCGCGTCGTGGGCGGTGGCCCGCGGGGACGCACTCGGCGTCATCGACGTCGACGCGGACGGGCGGTCCTGGACGAGAGCCGACCCGCAGGCTTGGCCGAACGCGATCCCACCGACCACGGGATCGGTGGTCATCACGCTGGCGGCCACGCCCTGACCGAGCCCCGGACCGAGCCCCGGCCACCCGCAGACCAGGGACCCACCGGCCGGTCCCCCCGGCTCAGCGGTAGTCGATCCCCACGTAGTCGCGCGTCGCGGCCCCGACGTAGATCTGACGCGGGCGGCCGATCTTGGTCTCGGGGTCGCCCATCATCTCTCGCCATTGGGCGATCCACCCGGGCAGCCGACCGAGGGCGAACAGGACCGTGAACATCTTCGTCGGGAAACCCATCGCCTTGTAGATGAGCCCGGTGTAGAAGTCGACGTTCGGGTAGAGACGACGCTGGACGAAGTATTCGTCGGCGAGTGCGATGGCCTCAAGGTCTTGGGCGAGGCCGAGCAACGGGTCATCGACGCCAAGCTTGGCCAGCACGTCATCGGCTGCCGCCTTGATGAGCGAGGCGCGGGGGTCGTAGTTCTTGTAGACCCGGTGGCCGAAGCCCATGAGGCGGACGCCGCCCTCCTTGTTCTTCACCCGGTTCATGAACGACTGAGGTGACTCCCCGGAAGCCTGCAGGCGTCCGAGCATCTCCAGGACGGCCTGGTTGGCGCCGCCGTGCAGCGGCCCGAACAGCGCGTTGATGCCGGCCGAGACCGACGCGAAGAGGTTGGCGTGGGAGGAGCCGACGAGCCGCACCGTGGAGGTCGAGCAGTTCTGCTCATGGTCGGCGTGCAGGAGCAGCAGCAGGTCCAGGGCCTTGGCATGCACCGGATCGACCTCGTAGGGCTCGGCCGGTGTGCCGAAGGTCATCCGCAGGAAGTTCTCCGGCAACGACAGGGTGTTGTCGGGGTAGAGGAACGGCTGCCCGATGCTCTTCTTGTAGGCATAGGCCGCGATCGTCGGCAGCTTGGCCAGCAGCCGGATCGTCGAGATCTCGACCTGCTGCGGGTCGAACGGGTCGAGCGAGTCCTGGTAGAACGTCGACAGGGCGCTGACCGCCGAGGACAGCACGGGCATGGGGTGAGCGTCCCGCGGGAAGCCCGAGAAGAAGTTGCGAAGATCCTCGTGGAGCATCGTGTGATGGCGGATGCGCGAGTCGAAATCGGCCAACTGGCTCGGCGTCGGCAGGTCGCCATAGATGAGCAGGTATGCCGTCTCGACGTAGGTCGACTTCTCGGCCAACTGCTCGATGGGATAGCCGCGATAGCGCAAGACGCCGACGTCGCCGTCGATGTAGGTGATGGCGCTCTTGCACGCCGCCGTGTTGACGAACCCGGCGTCATAGGTGACGTGCCCGGTGTCCTTGAGCAGTGCTCCGACGTTGACGCCGGGCTCACCCACGGCTGCAGGGATGATCCCCAACGTGGCCGTGCGCTCGGCGACCTGGAGAGTGGCGGTTGTCGCGGTCTCGGTCATGACCATCCCTTCATCAGGCGAACATGGTGCATACCGTGGCTGAACCGGACGTTACCGGAGCCGCTGGGGCCAGGCGATGTGACGCCTACGACAACCGACCGGCGGCAGCGGAGATGCGCTCGTCGGTCGCAGTGAGCGCCACGCGCACATGTCGGCGCCCTGCGTCGCCGTAGAAGGACCCCGACGCCACGAGGATCCCGCGCTGCGCCAACCAGCCCACCGTGTCCCAGCAGTCCTCGTCCCGGGTCACCCAGAGATAGAGCCCCGCCTCCGAATGGTCGATCCGGAACCCCGCAGTGCCCAGCGCCTCCATGAGGATCTCCCGGCGCACGCCATAGCGCAGTCGCTGCTCCGCCACGTGCTCGTCATCGCCGAGCGCCACCGTCATCGCGGCCTGGACCGGGCCCGGCATCATCATCCCGGCGTGCCGACGCACCTCAACCAGACCGGCGACCAGTGCCGGGTCACCGGCGACGAACGCCGCCCGGTAGCCGGCGAGGTTGGACTGCTTGGACAGCGAGTAGACCGCGAGCAACCCCTCGTGGCTGCCGCCGCACACCGCGGGGTCGAGGATGGACGGCGTCGTATGCCGAGGCCCCGGTCTTCGCGAATCGGGCTGACGCCAGTCCAGCTCGGCATAGCACTCGTCCGAGGCGACCACGACACCATGCCGACGGGCCCACGCGACGACCTTGGCGAGATGTTCCACCGGAAGGACGGCACCTGTGGGGTTTCCAGGGCTGTTGAGCCACACCAGTTTCGGCGTCGTCGACGGGGTGAGCGGCCCGAGGGCGGCCAGGCCGTCGACCACGACGGGACGAGCCCCCGCAAGCCGCGCGCCTACGTCATAGGTCGGATACGCCACGGCGGGGATCCCCACGAGGTCGCCCGGGCCGACCCCCAACAGGGTCGGCAGCCACGCCACCAGTTCCTTGCTGCCGATGGTCGGGAGGACCGCCTCCGGCGCGACCCCGGGCACGCCGCGACGACGCTCGAACCAGGCCGCGACGGCCTCGCGCAGAGCCGACGTGCCGACGGTGAGCGGATAGCCCGGCGAGTCGGCGGCCGCTGCCAGGGCGGCCTGGACGGCGGTCGGCGTCGGGTCGACGGGGGTGCCGACCGACAGGTCGACCAGACCGTCAGGATGCTCGGCCGCGGTCCGGCGGAATGGGACGAGCGAATCCCACGGGAAGTCGGGAAGGCTCGGCGGCGACAGTGGCAGGGCGATGCCTCAGTGCTCGGCGGCCTGCGGCGGAAGCGCCGCGACCATCGAGTGGTCCTTGGGAATGAGGCCGAGCTTGGCCGCGCCGCCGGGGCTGCCCAGGTCGTCGAAGAACTCGACGTTGGCCTTGTAGTAGTCCGACCACTCCGACGGGACGTCGTCCTCGTAGTAGATCGCCTCGACGGGGCACACGGGCTCGCACGCACCACAGTCGACGCACTCGTCGGGGTGGATGTAGAGCATCCGCTCGCCCTCGTAGATGCAGTCGACGGGGCACTCTTCGATACAGGCCTTGTCCTTGACATCGACGCACGGCTGGGCGATGACGTAGGTCATGGTGAGCGGTCCTCCTACGGGCCTTGGGTGACCCCTCTAGTATGCCGAGTCTGGCCCGGCCGCACACGTGGGCCAGGCGCTGAAAGGCAGGATAGTCATGACCATCACCGTCCAGGCCCTGGAAACCGTCATGGCCGACGGCTGGCGCGCCGTCGAGGAGGACCACCTGGGCGACTGGCTGTTGCGCGCGTCCAGCGGCTTCACCCAGCGGGGCAACTCAGCGCTCACCGTCGGGCGACCCGGGGTGCCCCTCACCGCCGCGATCGACATCGTCGAGCAGTGGTATGCCGCCCGCTCGCTTCCCGCCCGCTTCTGCCTGCTCACCGACGCGGCGGGCCGGGTCACCGACGAGCCTCTCAACGACGTGTTGAGCACCCGTGGCTACCTCCCGGCGTCGGCGACTCTCACGATGATTGGCTCTTGCGCCGATCTGCCCCAGTTGACCGAGGCCACTGCTGGAGTCGATGTTGACGCCCGGCTGAGCCCCGAATGGCTGGCGGGGTTCGCGGCATACCGGAGCATCGTCCCGGGGCCAGCCGAAGCGATCCTCACCGGGTCACGGTCGCAGCTGTTCCTCTCGATCGCAGACGCATCCGACGCGGGGGGACGGCCCGTGGCGACCGCACGGATGTCGATCTATCCGGGGTGGGCCGGACTGCATGCGATGTGGGTCGCACCGGAGCGACGCCGTGAGGGGCTGGCGACGGCCATCGTCGCGGCGGTGGCTCACCTCGGGCAGGAACACCACATGCCCCAGGTCTACCTCCAGGTGGAGCACAGCAACGAGGTGGCGCGTGCGGCATACCGTCACATGGGTTTCCGCGACCACCACGGGCACGTCTACCTTGCCAAGCCGCTGGGCGGCTAGGCAGCTAGCCTGCCGCCGTCAGCCACCAGGCATCAGCCAGACGTGCAGATGACCTGGTCCTCGGCGTCGTACTTGGTCGTGTAGCTCTCCGTCTTGACGACCGTACCCGCCTTGCGGATGACCCGCTTCACCGTGATGTCGAAGCCGGCCACGATCGAACTCTGCGGCACACAGCCCGCCGAGCTGTCCCGGATCACCTTCCCCGGCCGCGGGTTGGTGCGGGGGCCCTCGATCGCCTCGACGTCGTAGACCTTCGTGCTCCACATCCGGCCGTGGACCTGGCTGCCGGAGACCCACATCTGGACGAGCATCCCGTAGGGCGTCGTGTTGGTCCACTTGTTGTCGATGGTCGGCCAGTTGACCGTCGCCTCCCGGCCGGCGGGATACCGCGAGATGTAGAACGAATGCGCCTGATGCTCGGTCAGCGCGACTCCTGAGAACCAGGCGAGGTTGTAGATGACGGTCGAGATCTGGGAGACGCCACCGCCGGTCGCCTTCACCAGACGGCCGTTGAGGATCATGCCGGCCTCGCGATATCCCTTGGCCGCGGTGCGCTCGCCGAGGATGCCGTTGAGGCTGAACACCTCCCCCGGTTTGATGAGGGTGCCGTTGATCGTGTTGGCGGCCGTGGTGAGGTTGACGGTGCGATCGGGGTTGTTCGGGAAGGTTGAGTCGAAGGTCGCGACAAGTTCCTTCACACCCAGGGCCTGGGCGGCCTCGGTGGTCAACGCGGGTGCTGCCGGGACCAGGCTCAGGGCCAGTCGGCGGTCGGGAGCGGTCATCGCCTTCACGAGCAGGTCAGCAGCGGGTGTCGTGTCGACCGCAACGCCGGCGACGGAGGGCCGCACGACCGGGGCGCCGCCCTCGAGCACGATCGACGCGTTCTGAGCGGGCACCACGAAGCCGCTCGTCGCCGAGACGACAACCCCACGTAGGGCCTCTGCGTCCACGACCGGAGCAAGGGCCCCGGTCGCGTCAGGAACCATGGACAGGGCACCGGCATACTGCTCCGGGGTCACGACCGCTGTCTTGTCGCCGATGACGATGGTCACCGGGCCGGACATCGCGGGCGTCGCGAAGGTGCGGACCGCGGCGTCGAGTTTGGCTTGGGTGACCTTGGGTTCGGTGACCGTCGCGTCCGCGGTCACCGACTGGACCCGAGGCCAGGCCTGGGTGATCTTGCGGGCCGCGTCATCGACGTGCAAGGCCAAGCCGTTGTGGGCTGGGGTCGTCACGACCTTGCCGCCCACGAAAGACACCGTGCCGTCAACCGGCGCCGACTGCACCTTCACCGCCTGCGCCGTCAGTGCTTCGGACAGTCGATTCTGGTCGACGTGGACCAGGAGCGGCCGCTCCGGACGGCCGCTGAGCCGGTTCCAGATGACGCTCGGGTCTACGGTGAAGCCGCTGAGTCCGGCCAGGGTCCCGGGGAGGTCCAGCGTCAGACCCGCCGTGGCGGGCTCGAGGGAGAAGGACGAGTTCGTCCCCGCGAGGTCCACCCGGATCGGGGCCTTGACCTTCGCCGCGAACTCGGCCTGCAGGCGTTCCGTGGCCTGTTCGGTGGTCATCCCGCCGACGCTGACGCCCTCGACGACCAGCGCCGCAGGAACCGCGCGGCCGGTCCACCAGGCGACAGCGAGGTAGGCGCCCGCGAGCACCACGATCGCGATCATCGACCTGGCCAGGATCCGGCCCCATTCGCGCACGACAACACTCCTTGTCCGCAGTTGCGTCCCCCTGGCTCGGTTCGCACACGCTAACCCACGCCGGGCTTCCGGACCCGCATCCCGCATGTCGCGTTCGTGCGTCAGGTCGCGGGAGTGTTCCCGATCGCCATGGGTCGACTCGACGACAACCCAATGTGATCCGGAAGGGCCGGCGGACCTCCTTCAGTCGAGGTGACCGTATCGACCGCGGAAGAAGGTGAGTGCCGGCGGCGGGTCGTCTGCGAGGGCGAGCGACACCACCTCGCCGACGATGATGCTGTGGTCGCCGCCGTCGTGGACCGCCGTGGTCCGGACCTCCAGCCAGGCCAGGGCGTCATCCACCAGGGCCACCTCCGTTAACGAACTCCTATGGTGCGCAACGGGATCCAATTGACCAGCCAGCGGCCGCCCGCGCGTCGCGAGCCACGTTGCGGCACCCCGCGCAGGCGAGCCCAACACGCTCACACCCCAGTGCGTGGCGGCCAGGATGGCTTCGTGGAAGCGGGTCTCGCGCTCGACGCAGATGAGGACGAGCGGCGGGGCCAAAGACACCGAGGTGAGCGAGTTGGCCGTCATCGCGTGGTCGGCGCCGTCGACGACGCAGGTCACCACTGTCACGCCAGTGGCGAATCGCCCCAGCACCGCCCGGAACCGCGCCTGGTCCACCGGTTCACCCATCGGGTAAGCCGCGTCGGCACCCACGGAAGTCACGGAGCACCCACGAGCAGACCGTCGAACCACAACTCACTCTCGGGCGGCAGTCGGTCCCCACTGGCTGGGTCGAGCCGGACGAAGGCCTCCCGGCCCGAGAGCCGTGCCGCGATGCTGTTGGACAGGGCGTAACAGCCGTCGTGAACACTCACCTGGGTGCGGTGGGCAGCCAACGCCAACTCCTGACGCTCCCGGGCCGCGTCGTCGATGACGACATGCGTGACGACATCGTCGTCGACGACCGAGACGGCATACGGCTCAGCCGCGCCAGGCACCTGCAGACCGGCCTGAGGTGGCACGTGCTCGGCGAGCCACCGGCGGTCGTCGTCAACCCACGATCGGGGGGTGACGATCTCGAAGAAGCGGGCCGGACGCTCGTGCGGCGCCAATCGCTCCAGCGCTGCCTCGACGGCGCGGCGCGTCTGGATGTGGTCCGGATGGCCATACCCGCCCTCGCGGTCGTAGGTCACCACGACGTCCGGTCGGCGATCGCGCAGGTATGCCGCCACCACGCTCGCGACCTCGGCCACGTCGGCAGCCGCGAAGGCCCGCGGATGGTGGGCGGACGGCATACCGGCCATGCCGGAGTCGCGCCAGCGCGGCGTCAGGTGACGGTCCCCGAAGGCCCCAAGGAAGGTATGCCGCGCCCCCAACCGGGCGATCGCCGTGGCGAGCTCACCCCGGCGGAACGGGCCGAGGGCGCCGTCCGGGTCGGCGGTGAGGGGCGCGAGTTCGGGCGGGATGACCTCGCCCTCCTCACCAAGGGTGGCCGTGAGGACCTCGACGTCGTGGCCCGTCGAGACGTAGTGCGCAATGGCAACACCGCTGGCCAGGGTCTCGTCGTCGGGATGGGCGTGGACGAAGAGCAGACGAGCCATCAGAGAACGGCACGTTCCTCGGGGAAGTGACAGGCGACGCGATGTCCTGGGGTGAGCTCGATCGGCTCTGGCACCTCGGCGGCACAACGGTCCTGTGCCTTGGGGCACCGGGTCCGGAAGACGCAGCCACTGGGCGGGTTCTGCGGGCTGGGCAGGTCGCCCTTGAGCAGGATCCGGGCCTTGCGCTGGCTCTTGTCGGGGTCGGGGACCGGGACGGCGGACAGCAAGGCGTGGGTGTAGGGGTGCCGGGGCGACTCGTAGAGCTCGTCGCGGTCGGCCTCTTCCATGATCTTGCCGAGGTACATGACCACGACCCGGTCGGCGATGTGCCGGACGACCGACAGGTCGTGAGCGATGAAGACGTAAGCGAGGTTCTGCTCCTGCTGGATGTCCTCAAGGAGGTTGACGACCTGGGCCTGGATCGAGACGTCCAGCGCCGACACCGGCTCGTCACACACGATGAGCTTGGGCTGCAGGGCGATGGCCCGGGCGACCCCGATGCGTTGGCGCTGGCCGCCGGAGAACTCGTGCGGATAGCGGTTGTAATGCTCGGGGTTGAGACCCACCCGGGCCATGAGCTCTTGGACCGTCTTGCGGGTGCCACCCTCGGGGGTGATCCGTTGGATGTCGAAGGGCGCGGCGATGATCGACCCGATGGTTTGGCGCGGGTTGAGCGAGCCGTAGGGGTCCTGGAAGATCATTTGCATCTCACGGCGCAGGACTCGCAGGTCGTCACCGCTCACGTGGGTGATGTCGCGCCCCTGGAACTCGATCGTCCCCGCTGTCGGCTCCAACAACCGCAGCAACGTCCGTCCGGCCGTTGACTTGCCGCACCCGGACTCGCCCACGAGCCCGAGGGTTTCCCCACGGTTGACGTGGAACGAGACCCCGTCGACCGCCCGAACCGGGTTGTCCGGACGCTTGACGAGGGTTTGGCGGAACTGCGGGAAGTGTTTGGTCAGCCCGGTCACCCGCAGCAGCGGCTCGATGCTGTCGTGCGTCCCGGCGCGCCCCACCGCTGCGCTGGCCGGGTTCGTCGAGGCCGCTGGGGTGGTGTCGGTCGTCATGGGTGCTCCTCCCGCGGTCACAGCAGCGGCTTGACGTCGGCGGCGAACAACTCAGCCCGTCGGGACTGGGCCAGGTGGCAGCGGACGACATGGTCGGGTCCCGTGCCGAGCAGGTCTGGCACCTGGGTGCGGCACGCGTCGCCGGCGACCTCAGCGGCATACCGGCAACGCGGGTGGAACGCGCATCCCGGCGGGATGTTGATAAGCGACGGCGGGTTGCCCGGGACGGGGTTGAGGCGCGCTGAGCGGACCCGGTCCAGCCGTGGCATCGACGACAACAGGCCCCAGGCGTAGGGGTGTTCGGGGCGGTAGAAGACGTCGTTGACCGGGCCGTATTCCACGGCTTTGCCGCCATACATGACCAGGATGTCGTTGGCCATCTCGGCAACAACGCCCAGGTCGTGGGTGATCATGATGATCGCCGAGCCGAACTCCTGCTGCAGCTTGCGCATCAGGTCGAGGATCTGGGCCTGGACGGTGACATCGAGCGCGGTCGTCGGCTCGTCGGCGATGAGCAGGCTCGGGTCGTTGGCCAGCGACATGGCGATCATCGCTCGCTGGCGCATACCGCCGGAGAACTCGTGCGGGTATTGGTCGACGCGGCGAGTCGGGTTGGGGATACCGACCAGACCGAGCAGGTCGACGGCGCGGGCTTTGGCTGCCGACTTCGACGTGTCGGAGTGGTGCACCCGGATCGCTTCGACGATCTGCGACCCGATCGTGTAGTAGGGGTGCAGGGCCGACAGCGGGTCCTGGAAGATCATCGCCATCTTGTTGCCACGCAGCTCGCGCATCCGCTCGTCGGAGACCGTCATGAGGTCTTCGCCGTCCAGCCAGATCTGCCCGGAGGCCCGGGCGCGGGTGCGACGATGCAGCCCGAGGATGCCCTGGCTGGTCACCGACTTCCCCGAGCCGGACTCACCGACGATGCCGATGGTCTTGCCGCGCTCAAGCTTGAAGGTCAGCCCATCGACGGCCTTGACCAACCCGTCGTCGGTCGGGAAGTGCACTTTGAGGTCACGGACATCGAGGTATGCCGTCTTCTCGCCGGCGGCTTTCGCCGACGGCGCCGCGGGCGAAGGCGCCGCACCGGCAGTCGAGTGTGCAGAGGTGTCGGTCATGGTCAGGACATCCTCACCCGTGGGTCGATGACGCCGTAGAGGACGTCGACAACAAGGTTGGCGACGACGATGAAGAAGGAAGCCACCACGACGACCGCCACGATGACCGGCAGGTCGGTGTTGGTGATGGCCTGGATCGAGGTCCAGCCCAGCCCTCGGAAGCTGAAGACCTGTTCACTGATGATCGCGCCGCCCAGCAGACCACCGAGGTCCAAGCCGGCTGCGGTGACGATGGGGGTCAGTGCTGCCCGCAACCCGTGCCGACGGACGACCACCGACTCCTTGACGCCCTTGGCGCGAGCCGTCCGGATGTAGTCCTCGGCCATCGTCTCCAACATGTAGGCCCGGGTGAGCCGGACGTAGGAGGCACCGAAGATCGCCGCGAGGGTGACTGACGGGAGCATGATGCTCTGCGCCCAGAGTCCAAGGCCCTCGGAGGGTGGGACGAAGTTGGGGATCGGCCACAACTGCCACTTGATCGCCACGAAGACCAAGAGCAACTGGCCGATGAAGAAGCTCGGCAACGAATAGCCCACGAGCGAGATGCCGACCAGAAGCCGGTCGATCCACCGCCCTCGGTTGAGCGCCGCGATGATGCCGAGGAACACCCCGGAGGTGATCCACAGGATGAACGCACCCAGGGCGATCGATGCCGTGATCGGCAGACCGTCCTTGATGATCTCGGTGACCGACTTTGCCTGGCGCTGGGAGTAGCCCAGGCAGGGGGCCTCGCAGGTGAAGACGGTCTGGGGGGCCCGGGCCTTCTGCTCGGGATCGTCGGGGAAGTCCCGCGCGACGAACAGGCCCTTGACGAAGTTGGCGTACTGCACGGTGATGGGCTTGTCGAAGCCCAACAACTTGCGGTTGCCCTCGATGACCTGTGGGGTGCAGTTCTTGGCACAGGTCAGGCTGGCCGGATCGACGGGGGAGGCGAAGAAGACGAGGAACGTCGTCATGCTGATGATGAAGAGCATGACGACGACTGAGACCAGCCGCCTGATGATGTAGAAGAACATGTCTCAGGGCACCGCGTGGGTGCGCTCACCCTTCCTCTCGGTCCGGGGGCCGACTGTGCCGGGCGGGAGACTCCCGCCCGGCACAGCGGCATACAGCTTCGTCACCACCGTCGACTGCGACGGCGAGACGCGCGGCTAGTTCCGCGTGGTTACTTCACAGCGATGTTCGCCAGGTCGGCGTAGCCGCCGAACTGGGTGTTGACCTCGAAGTTCTTCACGGACGAGCCGTAGAGGAAGGTGAACTTCTGGTTGACCAGCGGGATGACACCGCCGTCCTTGGAGATCATCTCGTCGATGTCGGCCCAGGCCTTCTCACGGGCGACCGGGTCGGCGATGAGGTAGGCCGCGTCGATGGCCTTGTTGACGGCCTCGCTGTTGTAGTAGCCGTAGTCCTGGTTCGTGCTCGTCGGCGTGAGGTTGATCCGGCCGTCGAACAGCGGCGGGATGTCCGTCGAGCCCGAGGGCCAGTCAGCACCCCAGCTGGCGAAGAACGCGTCCTTGGCCTTCATGGCCGGGCTGGAGATGGTCCGGTAGTACTTGTCGGTGACACCCTCGAGCGTCACGTTGAAGCCGGCCTTGTCCCACGTCTCCTTCAGCGCCGAGAACGCCTTGTCACGCGTCGGGGTCTTGCGGTAGACGACGGTGATGTTGACCGGCATCGCGACGCCAGCCTCGGTGAGGACCTTCTTGGCACCCTCGGGGTCACCAGCGGTCGGCGCACCGAACGGGTTGTAGTCCTTGTAGCAGGCCAGGACCTTGTTGCAGATCGCGTAGGTCGGGACCATGACCGACGGGCCACCGTTGGCCGTGATGTAGGCGTCGCGGTTGGTCGACATCGCGAAGGCCTGACGGACCTTCGGGTTGGACATCGCGGCGCTGGTCATGTTCGGCTGGATGTAGTCGACATACGGAGCCGGGACGTTGGCCATCCGCTTGTCGGCACCCGGGGTGCTGGCGATGGTCGGGAGGACCGACGGAGGTGCGCTACCGAAGGTGATGGCGGTCTTGTCGTCGCCACCGTCGGCGAGCAGGCGCTGGTAGACGGTCTCGCCCGCGATGCCTTCGACGTCAACGATCTTGTCGGGGTTGGCCTTGCGGATCGGGTCGGTCGCCGCGTCCCAGTTGGGGTTGCGGACCCAGGTGCCACCCTTGGCCGGGTCAAACGTGCCCTCGAGCATGTAGGGCCCGTTGGAGAACGGCGCGAACAGGCTCTTGTCGGCCTTGTCCTGCGCCTTCGGGAACGGGGCGAAAATGCCGAGCGCGGCCGTCGCCTGGTTGAAGTCGGCCCACGGAGTCTTGAACTTGAGGGTCAGCGTCTGCCCGCTGCAGGACACTGCCTTGTCGTAGAGGTCCTGGCCGGTGCCCTTGTAGGGGCCCTTGTAGGACGAGGTGCCGTCAGCGTCGGTCGGGATGTCGAGGAACTGCAGCGTGTAGGTCGGGCCGTTGGAGATCAGGTCCGTGGCAAACGTGCGCGAACCGCCGTACTTGACGTCCTCACAGGTGACCTTGCTGCCGTCCTGCCACTTGGCGTTGTCGACAATGGTGAACTTCCACGTCTTGCCGCCGTCGGACATGGTGCCGAGGTCGGTCGCCAGGTCCGGAACCAGCTTGGCGTTCGCCCCCGGCGAGTAGCTGGTGAGGTAGCGCATGTAGACCCGGTTGGCGGTCTGCAAGTCAGCGCCGACGTAGGACTGCTGGACGTCGAGTCCGTTGTGCGGGCCCAGGTTGAGGATGTAGAGGGTTCCCCCCTTCGCGGCCGCCGCAGCCGATGCGGTCGTGGTGGCCCCGCTGCCCGTGGAAGAGCTCCCGCTGCAAGCGGCGGCCGTCAGGGCCACCACCGCACCGAGGGCGACGGTGGTCGCGCCCTTCATCGTGCGCATCATGCGTTCTCCTTGTCGTACTTTCCGTCGCAAGTTCTGCGAAGGGGCTTCGGTTCACGACGGACGTCGTGAACCATCACTCATCGGCCCCGTTGTCGGGGACGATCAGCATGGGTGCGGCTGAGTGCGTCGTGAGGGACGCGCCCGTATGCCGCGAGGTCGCCGATCACTGGCGGCCGGCTTTCGGGTCGAGGGCGTCGCGCAAACCGTCGCCCAAGAGGTTGAAGGACAGGACGAGCAGGAAGACCGTCACGCCCGGGAAGAAGAAGTAGGCCGGATCCGGAAGGGCATAGGCCACGGTGTCGTTGAGGATCGCGCCCAGGGAGGCCGTGGGCGGGTTGAGACCGACACCGAGGAAGCCAAGGGCGGCTTCCGCCGAGATGTTCGCCGGGAGCACCAACGTCGTGTAGACCAACAGGGGCGCCCACAGGTGCGGCAACAGCTCCTTGAAGTAGATCCGGCCCCGGCGAGCTCCGAGAGAGCGAGCCGCCTCGACGAACTCACGCTCACGCAGCGACAGAACCTGGCCACGAATGATCCGCGCGAAGAACGGGAACCCGAAGAAGCCGAGGACGAGCACCATGAAGGCGATCTTCGGCGGGGGCGCGCTGGAGGGTTGCCCCATGAGGGAGGCGATCCGGTCGACGAGGACCGCCTGCAGGGACAGCAGCATGAGGGTGCTCGGGAAGGACAACACCAGATCCATGAACCGGCTGAGCAACCAGTCGATCCGGCCTCCGGCGAAGCCAGAGATGATCCCGATGATCGTGCCGACGACGACCGAGAAGATCGTGGCCAACAGGGCGACCGTCAGGGAGGTCGTCATTCCGGTGATGATGCGGGAGAGCAGGTCTCGACCGGTGCCCGGCTCAACACCCAGCCAGTGCGACGCCGAGACCCCACCCATGAAGCCCTCAGGCATCGAACCCAGCCCCTGGACGAGCTCGGGGTGGGTCTGATCTGGGTTGAGAATGCCGACCTTCGCAAGCAGCGGAGCGATAGCGGCCAAGACCACGAAGAAGACGGACGCACCGAAGGCGACCATCGTCACCCGGTCCTGCCGAAGACGGCGACGAACGATCTCCCACGGGCTTCGGCCCTTGATGGCGACTGCGCCGTCGACTGCCGCAGAGTCAACTGTCGTGTCGACCTCGGCGACGGCTGCACCGACTCCCGACGGGCCCGAGGGCGGCTCGACCTGACCCGGCGCGTTAGTCATCGGCAGCACGTCCTTCCTGGTCAACCTTGAGGACCGCGAAATCCTGCGGAACGGGGCCACCCTAGCCCGCTTCACCGGGGTCTGTGGCCGACCTCACGGCACGTTTTCCGGATCGTGACCTCCGATCCAGGAGCCGACTCAGCGCGAGACGGCAATGGAAGCCAGGTCGACCCAACCGCCGAGATACGGGTTCTCGACATAACCCGACACCGCCGAACCGCGCAGGAAGGACCGCCTGCGCTCGGCCAGCGGAATCTGCCCGCCAAGTGCGGTGATCTTGGCGTCGATCGTCCCCCAGGCCTGCTCCCGCAGGGCCGCGTCCGGCTGAATCTGGGCCGCCTCGATCGCAGTGTTGATCGCTTCGTCGTTGAACGAACCAAGGTCCTGACCGGTGCCGGTGTCGGTGAGGTTCATCCGACCGTCGAACAACTCAGGGAGCACCGCCGCCCCCGCCGGGTAGTCCGCGAACCACGACCTCCGGAACACGTCGTAGCGACCAGAGGCGTCCGGCGCGGACACGATCCGGTAGTAGTCCTCGCCCAACCCGTCCAGGAGCACCTCGAACCCGGCCTTTTCCCACCCGGCCTTGAGGGCGGCATACGCGGCATCGGCGGCTGGGGACGAGCGGTAGGCGACCCGGATGTGGACGGGGAGGGTGACCCCGGCCGCAACGAGAGCCGCCCGCGCGGCCACGGGATCTGCGGTCGGGGTGACGCCGGCCGGTCGTTGCGTGGGACGGCCCGGGATGGCATCAGCGAGCGCCGAGTATGCGGGGGTCATCACCGTCCCTCCGTATGCCGCCGCGAAACCCTCCCGGTCGGTCGCGAGCGCCAGTGCCTGCCGCACTGCCGGGTTGCTCATCACCGGGCTCTTGACGTTGGGCTGGAGCAGTTCCACCGTGCCCGAGAAGGGGTTGGAGAGGCGCGCCTTGACGCCGGAGTCGCCCTGCAGGGCAGCCAGTCTGGGGCTGGGCAGGTCGGCGATCCCGATCGCAGTGTGATCCGGAGCCTTGTTTTCTACGAGCCGTTGGATCAGGGTGTCGAGCGGGATGGACTCCCGAATGTCGACCACATCGGGGAAGGCGCGGCGCAACGGGTCACTGGATGCGTTCCAACCGGGGTTGCGCACGAACCGCCCGCCCGCTCCTGCCTCCCACCCGCCCTCCAGGCGGTAGGGACCGCACGAGAAGACCTCGAACGCACTCGCTGCACCGTGGTCGCGGTCCTGGCGATAGGGCGCGAAGGTCGGCAGCGCCACGATCTGAGGGAAGTCCGGCACCGGGACCTTGAGTCGGATCGTCAGCGTTGACCCGCGGCACGCGACGGCGGCATCGAAGTCGGCCGAACCGCTGCCCGAGCCGCTTGGTGACCCTGAGGCGCTCGCTGCCCCGGTCGCCGTCGCTGTCCCGGTCTGCGTCGCTGTGCTCTCTGTCGCCGAAGGGTTGGCCGTCGCATCCGAGGCCGACCCGGCATACGGCCCGGCATAACCGGGCACCTCACGACCGGAGGAGTCCACCCGGCTGGGGATGTCGAGCAGCATCATCGGATAGGGCGTACCGCCGGGCAGTTGGTCTCGGGCGAAGGACCGGGCGATGCCGTAGGCCACGTCCTGACACGTGACTGGTCGGCCGTCCTCCCAGCTCGGCCCGGTGCGGATCGTGAACGTCCAGGTCTTGCCACCTTCAGACGGAGTGCCCGTGTCGGTGGCCAGATCGCCCACAAGCCCGCCGACCCCGCCGACACCACCAGCCGGGTAGCCGGTGAGGGTCCGGGTGAACAGCCGGACGGCGATGGCGCCCTCTGGGCCGGCATACATGCGTTGCGGGTCCCACGTGGTGATCGACTTGTCATAGAGCAGGCGCAGGGTGCCGCCCGCCGCGTCGGAGCCCGAGGGCGAGGGGCCCGAGGGAGTGCTCGTGCACGCGCCGGTCAGCAGCGTAGTGACGAGAAGCAGGTATGCCGCTCGTGCGGCATACGCGGCATGACCGGGCCTGCCTTTCCCGCGCACGGGGCTAGCTTTCGGCCTTGGCGGCCGACCGGGCGCGCGCGGCGGTGCGGGCGCGCTCGATCTGGTCGAGGACGACCTTGCGGATGCGGACGGCCTCGGGAGTCACCTCGACGCACTCGTCCTCGCGGCAAAACTCCAGCGACTGCTCAAGTGAGAGCCGACGGGGCGGGATGAGTCGCTCAAGCACCTCAGAGGTGGACGAGCGGACGTTGGAGAGCTTCTTCTCCTTGGTGATGTTGACGTCCATGTCTTCGGCGCGGGAGTTCTCGCCGACGATCATCCCTTCGTAGACCTCGGTCGTCGGCTCGACGAACAGGGTGCCGCGCTCCTGCAGGTTGAACATCGCGTAGGAGGTCGCCGGGCCGCTGCGGTCGGCGACGAGCGAGCCGGTGAGCCGGGTGGTGATCGTCCCCGCCCACGCGGAGTAGCCCTCGAAGACGTGGTGGGCGATGCCGGTCCCGCGGGTCTCGGTGAGGAACTCGGTGCGGAAGCCGATCAGCCCCCGCGACGGGACGAGGAACTCCATCCGCACCCAGCCGGTGCCGTGGTTGGTCATTTGCTCCATGGCCCCTTTGCGCGCGGCCATGAGCTGGGTGACGGCGCCGAGGAACTCTTCGGGGATGTCGACGGTCAGCCATTCCATCGGCTCGTGGACCTTGCCGTCGACGATCTTGGTGACGACCTGCGGCTTGCCGACGGTGAGCTCGAACCCCTCGCGACGCATCTGCTCGACGAGGATGGCCAGAGCCAGCTCGCCTCGACCCTGCACCTCCCAGGTGTCGGGGCGGTCGGTGGGCAGGACCCGGATGGAGACGTTGCCGACGAGCTCACGCTCGATCCGGTCCTTGACCAGGCGCGCGGTGACCTTGGCGCCGCGGACCCGACCGGCCATCGGCGAGGTGTTGGTCCCGATCGTCATCGAGATCGCCGGCTCGTCGACGGTGATGAGCGGCAAGGGGCGCGGGTCGTCCAGGTCGGCCAGGGTCTCGCCGATCATGATGTCGTCGATGCCGGCGATGGCGATGATGTCGCCGGGGCCGGCGCTCTTGTCGGGGTCGAGCGGCTTGCGCTCCAGGCCCTCCGTCATGAGCAGCTCAGTGACTTTGACCCGCTGCACGCTGCCGTCGCGACGGCACCAAGCTACCTGCTGACCCTTGCGGATCGTCCCGTTGTGGACCCGCAGCAGCGCTAGGCGGCCAAGGAAGTTCGAGGAGTCGAGGTTGGTGACGTGCGCCTGCAGGGGCGCCTCGTCGTCGTAGACCGGCGCCGGGATGGTCGCCATGATCGTCTTGAAGAGCGGCTCCAGGTCAGGACCGTCGGGCTGACCGCCGTCAGTGGGGCGCTCCAGCGAGGCTCGCCCGGCCTTGGCCGAGGCATAGACGATGGGGAACTCCAGCGCCTGGTCATGGTGGCGCTCGTCGTCGGACCCTTCGAGCAGGTCCATGAACAGTTCGTAGACCTCGTCGACGACCTCGGCGATCCGGGCGTCGGGACGGTCCACCTTGTTGATGCACAGGACGACCGGCAGATGGGCCGAAAGAGCCTTGCGCAGCACGAAACGGGTCTGCGGAAGGGGCCCTTCGGAGGCATCGACGAGCAGGACGACGCCGTCGACCATCGACAGCCCGCGCTCGACCTCACCACCGAAGTCGGCGTGCCCGGGGGTGTCGATGATGTTGATCGTCACGCCCTGCGGGTGCCCTGCGGCGATGGCCGATGGGCCGTTGTAGTGGATCGCTGTGTTCTTCGCGAGGATCGTGATGCCCTTCTCGCGCTCAAGGTCGCCGGAGTCCATCGCGCGTTCCTCGACATGCTGGTGGGCGCCGAAAGCACCGCCCTGCCAAAGCATCTTGTCGACGAGGGTGGTCTTGCCGTGATCGACGTGGGCGACGATGGCGACGTTTCTGATGTCGCCGCGGTGCTGCGTAGGCATAAGGGTCAGTCTCTCAGGTATTCGGGTCGTTCCCGACCAGCCGGGGGGCCAGCGCGCGCACCACCGGCAGGTCGGCGGGAAGCCAGGAGACGGCATACAGGGTGTCCGCGGTGAGCCACCGGATCTCGTCGTGGTCCTGCAACGGGGCTGGTATGCCGCCCGCCCGCACCTGCGCGAGCCACACGAGCAAGTGGTGGGTCGGGCTGATCGGCCACGCCCCGGCAGCGAGGGTGCCCTCGACCTGGGAGCCGAGGGTGACCTGCACGCCGAGCTCCTCGGCGAGCTCTCGGTGCAGCGCGAGGCCGGGTGCTTCGCCGGGTTCGACCTTGCCGCCGGGCAACTCCCAGCCACCGGCAACATCGACCGGGCGGGTTCGGCACGCAGCGAGCAGCCTCGTCGGTGACTCGAGCGAGTCCACGATCGCCCCGGCAACGACCATCCTCACCGGGCGCACCCGCCCTCGGGCGAACCGTCCCTCAGGCGAGTGCGGGACGGTGTGCGCTGGCAGGGGTGATCACCCCGGTCAACGCACACCGTCACGCACATCGACGTTCCTCAGAGGGGGTGGCCGACGAGGGTGGCGGCCAGAACGGCCTTGATGGTGTGCATCCGGTTCTCGCTCTGGTCGAACACGATCGAGGCCGGGGACTCGAAGACCTCGTCGGTGACCTCCATCGCCGCCAGGCCGTATTCGGCGAAGATCCGCTCCCCGACGGCCGTTTCGCGGTTGTGGAAGGACGGGAGGCAGTGCATGAACTTCGTCGCCGGGTTTCCGGTCGACGCCATGACCGCGGCTGTCACCTGATAGGGCGTCAGCAGGGCGATCCGCTCGGCCCAGACCGCGTCGCCCTCCCCCATCGACACCCAGACGTCGGTGTGGACGTAGTCGACGCCCGCCACCCCGGCGTCGAGGTCCTCAGTCAGCGCGATGCGAGCGCCGGTCGCATCGGCGAGCCGACGCGCGTGTCCGATGATCTCCTCGCGCGGCCACAGTTGCCTGGGCGCGACGATCCGCACGTCCATCCCCGACATGGCACCGGCAACGAGCAGCGAGTTGCCCATGTTGTAGCGGGCATCCCCGACATAGGCGTAGGAGATCTCCGGCGCCGGTTTGGCCGAATGCTCGACCATGGTGACGATGTCGCACAGCGCCTGAGTGGGGTGCCAGGTGTCGGTGAGGCCGTTGTAGACCGGCACCCCGGCATACCGGGCCAGGGTCTCGCAGTCCTCGTGCCGTGAGCCTCGGAACTCGATCGCGTCGTAGAGCCGACCGAGCACACGGCCGGTGTCGGCGAACGACTCCTTGTGCCCGATCTGGCTGCCGTGCGGGTCGAGGTAGGTCAGCTGCGCGCCCAGATGATAGGCCGCTACCTCGAAGGCGCACCGCGTGCGGGTCGAGGTCTTCTCGAAGATGAGGGCGATGGTCTTGCCGTGGAGCATCCGCTCTTCCCGACCTTCGCGTCGGGCCGCTTTGAGCTGCCGGGCCAGGCCGACCAGCCCCATCCACTCCGCGGGGGTGAAGTCGATCTCCTTGACGAAGTGCCGGTTGGTGAGGTCCACAGCCATACGACAACCGTATGCCGTCCGCTCACCCCTCGGCCCGGCCCCACCTCGCGAGGTGGGTCACCTCGCAGCGGTGGCTGCCCCGGCCGGCAGGCGCTGGGGGCGGCGATCGCGTTCCATCCACGTCGAGGGGTTGGCCAGGGGCTCGAAACCCAACCGGGCATAGACCTCGTGGGCGTCGCGGGTGGCCAGGACGACCCGCAGGATCCCTTCGGCCTCAAGGCCTTTCACGAGCTCGCCGACCAGCCAACCGCCGACCCCGATCCCCCGGACCTCTGGCGCGACATAGACGTCGCAGACCCACGCGAAGGTGGCCCCGTCGGTGACCGCGCGAGCGATCGCGACCTGCTCACCCGGCATACCGTCACCGCGGTCCCGGTAGACACCCATGGAGCGCGACCCCGCCAAAGCGCGGACGAAGGTCTCCCGGGGGCGCCCCAGCGCCCAATAGGCATCCCCCGACAACCAGGCATGGATCCGGTCCACCTGAAGGTGGGCCGGATCCATGCTGATGATGAAGCCGTCCAAGACGTCAGCCCTTGGCAGCAGGAGCCACCGTCTGGTCGTCGAGCTTGGCGTCGGGGGCGTTCTTGCGGATGGACTCGATGCCGTTGAGGCAGCTCTTCTTCGTCTCGTAGCCCTGGCCGGTCGCGATGACCTGGCCGTTGGTCGCCTTGAGGCGGAAGCGATACTTCCCAGCCGTGTCCTGATAGACCTCGAACTTGCCCGCCATGTGAACCTCCCACTCACGAGTGATGTGACATCACGAAGCGTAGGGCGACAGGTGCATTCCCGCGCGGAGTCGGGATTCGCCACGCCGGGCGAGGCTTGGACGGCGTCCGATCAAACAGAACGGCGTCCCATCAGCCCAGAACGGCGTCCAGCGCCGCGCTGAGCAATCCCGGCTCCCTCTCGCGCAATTCGTAACGCGCCCGGACAATCGGCTTGCTCACTGACAGCACTCGAGTGAGGTCGATCGGCGTGCCGCTGACGATCGCGTCCGCAGGAGTCGCCTCGATGGTCGCGCTGAGGTCGCGGATCTGCTCGGCCGAGTAGCCCATCGCCGGTAGCACACCACACGCGTTGGGGTACTTCGCGTAGGTCGTGGCCAGGCTGCCCACGGCATACGGAGAGGGGTCGACGATGCCTGCGACGCGAGCCGCGCTCGCACCGACCACTCCCGCTCCGAAGGTCATCGACCCGTGGGTGAGGGTTGGGCCGTCCTCCACGACGATCACCTGCTTACCCTCCACGGTCGACGCGCCCTCGACGGTCACCGGGCTGTCGCAGCGGTGGATCTGGGCGGCGGGGTTCATCTCCCGCACCGAGGCCTCGACGGCGAGGATGTCCTCGGGGCGGGCGGCGTCGCACTTGTTGACGATGATGACGTCGGCCATCCGGACGTTGGCCTCACCCGGGTGGTAGCGGCGCTCGTCGCCGGGCCGCAACGGGTCGACGAGGCACACGTGCAGGTCCGGCTGGTAGAACGGCAGGTCGTTGTTGCCGCCGTCCCAGAGGATGACGTCGGCTTCCGCTTCGGCCTGGCGCAGGATCCGCTCGTAGTCGACACCGGCGTAGACGACGCAGCCCGCGTCGATATGCGGCTCGTATTCCTCGCGTTCCTCGATGGTGCACTGGTGCCGGTCCAAGTCCGCGTATGCCGCGAACCGCTGCACCGCTTGGGCCGCCAGGTCGCCATAAGGCATCGGGTGGCGAACCGCGACGACGCGCAAACCCTTGTCCCGCAGGAGCTTTGCCAGATAGCGGGTCGTTTGACTCTTGCCGACGCCGGTCCGGACCGCCGTGACCGCGACGACCGGTTTGGTCGACGTGAGCATCGTGTGGCGCCCGCTGAGCATGGTGAAGTCCGCACCGGCGGCCAGGCACTGGGAGGCCAGGTGCATGACGCGATCGTGAGGGACGTCGGAGTAGGCGAAGACCGCGAGGTCGATGCCGTCCCGCTCGATGAGGTCGACCACGTCGGCCTCGGGGACGATCGGGATGCCGTCTGGATAGAGCGGTCCCGCCAGCTCCGGTGGATAGCGACGGTCGTCGATGTCAGGGATCTGCGTGGCCGTGAAGGCCACCACCCGATAGGCCGGGTCGTCTCGGAACACGACGTTGACGTTGTGGAAGTCGCGTCCCGCTGCGCCGAGGACGACCACCGTGCGAGGGCTGGACATACTGCACTCCAAGGCTGCGTCAACCACCGACGCCGGGATGCCCTCATGGCGTCCCGACCGTGGGACCCGCCGGTTCCACTGTCGGACATCGGCCCTGGCCCGATGGGGACCTTCGGCCCGGGTCAGCGAGTCAGCGGCCCGGGTCAGCTGGCTGGTCGGCGGCCGGCTGGTGCTCGCCGGCGGCATGCTCCCCGGCCTCGTGAGCGCCGCGCTCTGGCACGTCCGGGTGGGCGGGGTGTTCCGGGGCCACGGTATGCCGTGCCGCCCGGGCCTGCTCCAACTCGACGCTCAACTCGAGCACCCGAGCCCTGGTCAGGGAGTAACCCCGGGCGAGGAACCAGGCAGTCCCCATGAGGATGACGACGGTGACGAGCATGGTGATCCGGATGCCCCACAGGGCGCTGTCCGGTTGGGCCAGCCGAGCTTGGCCGGGGCGGGCGTGTTGGTAGCCGGTGAACTCCAGCACCCAGCCCACGGCGAACGTGGCCAGGGCCGAGGCCAAGGTCCGCACGAGCACCATGACGCCGCTGAACGACCCCGCGTTGCGGGCGCCCTGCGTCACCTCACCGTCGTCGACGACGTCGGGGAACATCACCCAGACCATGACTTGGGCTGCAGCCAGGCCCATCGCGAAAACCCCGGAGAGCACATAGACCGGCCACACCGCAGTGCCCGAGGGATAGAAGGCGATGCCGACCATCGCGAGGATCGACAGCGGGATCCCGGTGTAGTAGATCCGGTTCTTGTCGACCCGCTCGACCAGCCTCAGCAACAGCGGCAACATGATGATCGTCACCACGGCAAAGATGCCGGCGAAAAGCACCGTGCGGACTCCGGGGACGGCATACAGGGCGTAGTAGAGGATCACCGAGGTGACGATGTCGATGGTGATCGACGGGCAGAGGTACATCGCGGTGAGCCGACGGAACGAGGCGATCCGGAACGGCGAGACGACGACGGCAAGGTTGAACGCGTCGGGGTGCTCGGCAACGGGGGCGCGTTCGTGGGTGAATCGGGCCACGAGCAGCAGCGGCACCGCAAAGAAGGTGCCGAACCCGACGAACAGCGACACGTAGAGAGCGGTCACCGACAAGTGGCCCTCGGTGAACGCGTTGACCAGCGCGTTCATCACCAGGGTGCAGCCGACCGCCGAGAAGGTCGCGCAGCCCAGTCGCAGGATGTTGACTCGGCTGCGCTCGTCGGGGTCGGTGGTGATCTCGGTGGACAGCGAACCGTAGGGAACCGCGACGATGCTGGCGACCGTCGTCCACAGCAAGTGGGCGATGATGACGAACCAGACTTTGGCGCTCTGGCTCTCCCAATCGCCGATCGGTGCCCACAGGCCTGCCATCGCAGGAGGCAGCAGGAGGGCACCAGCGAAGATCCAGGGCTTCCGCCGGCCCCAACGGCTGCGGGTCCGGTCGGTGATGACGCCCATGAGGGGGTGGTTGATCGCGTCCCACACTTTGGATACCACCACGGTGGTGCCGGCCAGGCCGGGCGGAAGGCCGACGATATCGGTGAGATAGAAGAGGTAGAGGACCGCGAGAGTGGCCGCCGCCCCGCCGCCGAACGCGTCGCCGCAGGCGAAGATCGCCCGCTCGGCGCGGGACATCTGCGGGCCTGGGCCCTGGAGGGACGCAGGAGGTGGCTGGGGGGAGGGTGCGTTGCCGGTCGGCGACACGGCATACGACATGGTGGGAACTCCCCTGCTCGGTGACGTCCGCAGTCTGCCAGAACGGCGCGTCGGCGGACACCGGCCGCAAGACAGCCGACCGACTACCGCGCGGTCGAGCGGTCGACGATCCAGGCGGCGATGGTGTCGACGTCGGCCGTTCCGGTCGCGATCGACACGATGAGGTCGTATGCCGCGCCGTTCGTCGCGTCGAGTCGCCGCCCGTTGATGCCGAGGAAGGCGAGCAGGGCCGCCAGCCCCAGGCGCGTGTTCCCGTCGACCACGGCATGGTTGCGCACGAGCGAGTGGGTGAGCGCGGCGGCCTTGTGCTCAAGCGTGGGGTAGGCGTCCCGGCCGAACGCCGTGGCCCGCGGGCGTTCGAGCGCCGAGTGCAGCAGGCCGATGTCCCTGACGAGCACTTCGGGCACGACTCGTTCGGCGACGTGCAACAGTTCCTCAAGCGTGAGGTAGAGCATCCGGGCGCCTCACCTGCCGAGGCGGTCGAGCGCCTCGGCGTAGCGCGGCAGCTCCGCGTCCAGGACGTCGTCAAGCAGGGCCATCCGCGAGTGGCGCTCGACGTATTCCCTGATCGCCTCACGAGCGACGTCCTGCATGGACCGGGACTCCCGCTCGGCCCACGCCCGCAGCGCCTCGGTCTCCGCCGAGTCCAGTCTCAAGGTCATCGCCACGCGATGATGGTATCACTACTGATACCGCCCTCCCGTCGCTGTTGGGCGGGTGACCGGCATACGGAATGACGTTGCTCATCACCCGCGGTGGTGGGCGTGCTCAGTCACCTTCGCCGTCGGGAACAACGTCAGTCCGTATGCCGAACGGCCCGCCGGGGACGCGGCAGTGGACTGTGTCAGGCGTCAGCGGCGTCCAACTGAGCGAAGACGGCATCGGCGAGGTGGTAGTCGTGGAATCGCCCGAACAAGCTCGTCCCCTTGCGCAGGAGACCAACCGCCAGGGCCCGGGCCGCCGCGGCCACGCCCGGAAGGGCAAGCAGGTCCTCGACTTCCTCCGGGCTAGCGAACTCGATCCGCTGAACGTCGCCGACCTTGTCGTATTGGCCCAACTCGACCGAGTAGAGGTCTCCAGCCTCTGACCAGATGTCGGGCTCCATGGCCAGGTTGAGGAAGCCGGTGGGCTGCCACCCTCCGTCGTCGTCACGGACCTCGCCGATGACCAAGACCTCGACGTTGTTGATGCTGAGCGCGCACAACCGGTGGCCCGTTGCGCTCCGAGCGGTGGACGGCATACTTGTCACCACCCAGAAGCGACCTTCGGTGACGTGCGGCCACGGGATGCAGACGCGCAGGTATGCCGCCACTGCCGCGACCGTGTTCTCGAACTCAGGATGCGCCTGAAGATATCGAAAGTTGGCCTCGGTTCTCTTCCGCTGCCGGGCGACTCGGCCCCGGTCGCCGATCGACAGCGGACCGGTATCGCCGTCGAGCCAGGCAGCCTGAACGGCGGGGTCCACGAGGACATCCAGGGCGGCGGATCGCAGCGGCAGCGCGACGAGATCGACGTTGCGTAGCCGACTGCCTGCCTGGACGAGCCGGGCCACGACATCGCGCTCGGCCGCGGCCAGGTCACCGGTTTCCAACGCAGCGAACCGGACGGCCACGATCTCGCCCGGCCAGGTCCGAGCATGGGTTGCCACTCGGGCCAACAGCGAAACGGTCTGGCCGACATAGAGCTCACCGTCGGAGAACTCCAGGACGTAGATGCCACGGCGACTCATGTCTTCAGGCAGGACCGCGGACATCGACGTAGCCGGTGGAAGTTCCCACCGGACGAATCTCAACGTGGGCGACGGCATCCCTATCCCCCTTGCGACACGACACGGAGCACTGTCCGCGTCCAGCGTAGGCATCGCCGAGGCTAGACCGACCTCGGACGCAGGAATTCGAGCTTCGCGCACCGTGCGGAGAGATCGCGGATGCTCTGCCAAACAGCAGCACGGGGCACGTCGATTCTGAGTGCTCGGATGGACTCGTCGAGACGCTGGGGGCGATCCTGCAGGTAGGTGACCGCTTTGTTGAGGCTCTCGCCAACCGTCTTGCCGTAGGCATCGACCGCCTTGCGCGCACCGGCGTGCAACGCGGCGGTGTCGGGTTTCATCATGGCCAGGTCGATGAGGTCGCGGCTGAACGTGGACGTGTCTGCCCAGCGGTCGTCGTTGGCGAGCAGCTTGGTTGCGACCTGGTCGGTGCGCGTCAGGTGCCGCACACCGCAGATTTCGTCCCGCGACGATGGAGTGTCGAGGTCGAGCCGTCCTTCGTGGATGATCTCGAACTTGATCGCGACGCCGGCCACGAGCACCGACGTCCGGATCCCGTAACCGTCGACAGAAGGCGTCCGACCTAACTCCAGTTCGCGGGTGGCCAGAGCGTGGAGCCCTTGGTCCCTGACCATCTGGCGCAGCTGTCGGTAGGACTGCTGGTCGGAGACCAGGAAGTCGATGTCAACCGATTCGCGGAACTCACCGTGGGCGAGGACGATCGCAGTGCCGCCTCCGAACCAGCAGTTGTGCTCGGCGAGGAGCGGTGCGTCCAGCCTCGACAGCACCTCGGCCACCCCTTGATGGTGCAGGCGCCTAAACAAGGAGCCTCCCATTGCTGTAAGTGTCCGCGAGGTGCTGAATGAACGCCTTCTCCTGATCGGTCAGCGTCTCGTGGTTGAGGTGTCGCCAACCGCGTTCGTAGAGGTTGAGTGCCTCGGTCTCGGTGATGGTGACTCCGGCGTCGGTCTGCCATGCCAGCGTGCGAAGGCCGGGGTAGTCGCCGACTGTGATCGTGGCCGGTTCTGCTGATGGAGCGTCGAGGATCGGGACGACGAGGTGAAGTCCAAGGGCAGCTGCAACGTTGATGTAGGCACCGATCGTGACCGAGGGGTTGCCTGCCTCGATCCTGTGCATGGTGACACGCGAAACGCCAGCCGCTTCGGCACAGGCGACTACCGTGACGCCGAGGGCCTTCCGGCGTTCACGCAGCCGGGCGCCCAGGCGTTGGAGATCCGCCTGTTGCTCGGGACTCGTATACGGGCTAGGGGCTGGCATGTTTCTCATTTTAGTTATTCGAACGTCAAAGTCAACAATGAGAAACGGTTTTGCCCGACCGCCGACGGTGCTCGCTGACGCTCACGGCCACCCGGGCGATGCCTCTGGTCACGCGGCGTCGACCGGGGTATCCAGCACCTCTCCGAGCGACTCGTCGAGCCGGATCGCGAGGCCCACCGCGCCGCTCGGGACACGCTCTGCGTCAAGATCCCTACTGCCGTGAGCGCACCCGGGCGATCAGTAACCGGGGAAGGGGCCGGCATACGGAATGACATTGCCTCGCCAACTGTGGTCGTGGGCGTGCTCACTCCCCTTCGCGACGGGGAACAATGTCAGTCCGTATGCCGGACGGCCCGGCTGGGGACGCCGCAGCGTGGCTGTTTCATCCGTCAGCGGCGTCCAACTGGACGAGGACGGCATCAGCGAGGAATCGTCCGAGCACGCTCCTCCCCTCAAGTAGAAGCCCAACCGCCAAGATGGCCGAGTGCTTGCCGGAGTCAGCCGTGCCACGATGCCGCACTCGGCAGCGTCCAAGTCCCCTGATTTCCAACGCCGCGAAACGGACGACCACGATCATGTCCGACCAGGTGCGGGCATGGTGGCCACCCGGGGCGAGCAGCGAAAGGGCCTGGCCGCCGTAGAGTTCGCAGTCCAGAACTCCAGAACATAGATGCCGCGGAAAGAAGGGCCCAGGGCGGCGTCCAGCAGCGCCTGCCGGTCCTCACGCGCCGCGTAGAAATACAGGCTGGGCACACCCGGAGGATACCGACTCGGTCCGCAAGGCTCGCTTGCCTGGACGCTGAGCCGTTCGATGCCGCGGTAGCGCCGCCCATGCAGGTGTAGCTGCTTGTCAGCTAGACGTTGAAGCGGAACTCTACGACGTCGCCGTCGGCCATGACGTAGTCCTTGCCTTCTATCCGCACCCGGCCCGCAGCCCGTGCGGCCACCATCGACCCGGCACCGTCCAGGTCGGCGAACGACACGATCTCGGCCTTGATGAAGCCGCGCTGGAAGTCGGTGTGGATGACCCCTGCCGCCTGCGGCGCGGTCCAGCCCGCCCGGATCGTCCAGGCCCGCGACTCCTTGGGCCCGGCGGTCAGGTAGGTCTGCAGCCCCAGCGTGTGGAAACCCACGTGCGCCAACTGGTCCAGGCCCGGCTCAGTCACCCCGACCGACTCGAGCAGCTCGCGGGCCTCCGCGTCATCGAGCTCGCCGAGGTCGGCCTCCAGCTTCGCCGAGAGGAACACACAGTCCGCCGGCGCCACCGACTCCCGCAGCGTCGCCTGCAGCGCCGCGTCGGTCAGCTGGTCCTCGTCGAGGTTGAACACGTAGATGAACGGCTTCGCGGTGAGCAGTTGCAGTGAGCGCGCCTCGGCGAGGTCGACCCCGTATGCCGCGTGACCGGCATACAGGGTGTCGCCGGCCTCCAGGCACTTCTGGACGGCGAGCGCGTTCTCGTATGCCGCCCGCTTCTCCTTGACGATCCGCGCTTCCTTCTCCAGGCGGGGGACGGCCTTCTCCATGGTCTGCAGGTCGGCGAGGACGAGCTCGGTCTCGATGGTCTCGATGTCCCCGGCGGGCGACACCTTGCCCTCGACATGGGTCACGTCATCGTCGACGAAGACGCGCACGACCTGGCAGATGGCGTCGGCCTCACGGATGTTGGCGAGGAACTTGTTGCCCAGGCCCTCGCCGACCGACGCGCCTCGGACGATCCCGGCGATGTCGACGAACGACACGGTCGCGGGCAGGATCTTCTCCGACCCGAAGATCTCGGCCAGGCGCGCCAGCCTGGGGTCGGGCAGCGGCACGACGCCCACGTTGGGCTCGATCGTCGCGAACGGGTAGTTCGCCGCGAGGACGTTGTTCTTGGTCAGCGCGTTGAACAGGGTGGACTTGCCGACGTTGGGCAGGCCGACGATGCCGATGGTGAGAGCCACAAGCGGGAAAGTCTACCCGCGGGGCACGCGCCACCCGCACAGCTGCCGAGACAGGGCGACGAGGTTGCCCTCGGAGTCCCAGATCCGGGCGTCCTCCTCCATGAGCCCACCGGCGACGTTCTCGGTCCGCAGCTGCACCTGCAGCCAGCCGGGCGCGGGATGGCGACGCAGGTGGGCGCTGAACTCCAGGGTCGGCGTCCACCCAAGCAGGCCGAGATCGAAGGCCACCGGAGGCAGCGCGTCCAAGGCCCACAGCAGCGACAGGGCGTCCGGCTCGCGGCCGTCGGCCAGACGCAGCCAACCGCCGAGCACACCGGTCTGTGAGGGTCGACCGGCCAGCCACCCCGCCGACGCTGGGTCCAGCCGAAGATCCATGCGCTGCAACAGGGTTGAGTGCGACAGGAAGTCGGGCGTGTGGTCGCCTCCGCTGCCCAGGCACTCCTCGGGCGGCGGCATGGCCGGCGGGGGCGCGCTGCGCACGTGCGGCTCCAGCCGGTCGGTGAGGTCCCCGAAGTGAGCGAGCGCGCGCATCCGCTCACGCGGTATACCCTCCGCGTCGGTCTGCACGAGGGTGACCTGACCCGTGGACATCGTGCGCCCCACCCGCAGCACCTCAGTGCGGACGGTGAGGGGCCCGGGCTCGGACGGGGAGAGGAAGTATGCCGTGAAGGCGAGCGGATCGGGGTGCGTCCCGTCCTCGTCGAGGTCGGCGCGCAACGCGGCGGCGCCGATGGCCATGAGCAGGCCGCCGTTGATGCCATTGCCGATCCGCCACTGATCGTCGAGGTGGGCGGCCCGCTCGCCCGCGACGGGGCTGGCGGTCAGCGCGGTCGCGTGGTCGAACTCGGAATCAGCCGCTCTCATGGGCGTCGAGTCTGGCACTGCCGGACCGATCGGCGTGACGAGCTCCACCTAGTCGAGGGCGCGGACCAGCGCGTCACCCTCGGCGACGAAGCCCATCGCCTGCAGGTAGGTCCGGTGGACCGACGTCGATGGGGTGGCGACGACTCGGCGAAAACCGGCGTCGCGCAGGACTTTTCGGCCATCCGCGGTGTAGAGCCAGCGCCCGATCCGGGAGTCGCGGTAGGCCTCCATGACGTAGTCGAGGGTGAGCCGCAGCTCGGCGCCCCGCCGCTCCCCCAGCAGCGCACCGGCCGGGAGACCGTCGCGGGTGAGCACCAGCGCGAACGCGTCGGCCGGGATGCTCTGGTAGCCGGGCTGGCTCTTGTGGATGTCGGCCAAGTGAGTGCGCAGGAAGTCCTGCAGGAACGGCGCATGGGCATCGATCGGCACGGCGCCCAACGTCCGGCCGCCACCGAGCTCTTTGCGCAGGAACCACACGTTGAGTCCCGCGACGGCCGCGTTGGTGAGGATGATCGGGATCGACCCGAGCAACACGCCATAGACGACGAAGATCACCGAGCCGATGAGCGAGATCGTGCGAAGGCGCACAACGTTGGTCATGGCGAGCGAGGCGACGACAAGTCCGGAGGCGAGGTAGCCGACGAGTTCCACGGGGCTGAGCCAGTTCACACGGGCGAGCATAGGTGTGTCGGTGCTCGATGGGAGAGTCACCGTCATGGAGTTGCGTGAGTTGCTGGTCGGGGCCGTCGTCGGTGGCCTTCTCGTGTGGCTGGTTCTGCGCGCCGCGTATGCCGCGCGCCTGGCCTCCGCGGCCACCGAACGCGATGTGCTGCGCGAGCGGGTGGTGGACCTGGAGGCGACGGTGTCGGCCGAGGCCGAGACTGCCGCGTTGGTGGCGCCGCTGGCGCTGAGCCTGGATCGGGTGGCCCAGCAGGTCCACGCACTGGAGCGCGACCGGGGCGAGCAGTTCGCCAAGGTGGCGGTCGAGCTGGCCCGGGTGCAGTCGAGCACCGGGGAGTTGCGCGACCAGACCGCGTCCTTGGTCGGGTCGCTGGCCTCGGCCAACGTGCGGGGGGCGTGGGGCGAGGTCACGCTTCGGCGGGTGTTGGAGGTGTCCGGCCTGTTGGCCCGGTGCGACTTCGACGAGCAGCGCACGGGAGTGACGATCGGCGGCGTCGCGGTGCGGCCTGACGTCGTCGTCTATCTCCCGGGTGATCGACAGCTGGCCGTGGACGCCAAGGCGCCCATGACCGACTTCCTGGCAGCCCAGGCCGACGGGATTACTGCCACCGAGCGATCTGGCTTGTTGCGGGCGCACGCGAAGTCGCTGCGGGGCCACGTCGACGCGTTGGCGGGCAAGGGCTACTGGACGGCGTTCGAGGGCTCCCCGGAGCTGGTCGTCTGTTTCGTGCCGGGCGAAGCCTTGTTGGCTGCGGCGCTGTCCGCCGACCCACAGTTGCACGAGCATGCCATGGCGCGCTCGGTCGTCTTGGCGTCGCCGGCGACCCTGTTGGCCCTGCTTCGGTCGGTGGCCTTGGCCTGGCGTCACGACGCCCTCACCGAGGGCGCGCGGGAGTTGCTAGCGCTCGGCCAGGACCTCTACACGCGCTTGGGTGCGGTGGGACGGCATACCGAAGCGTTGGGGGCGAGCCTGCGCAAGTCGGTGGAGGCCTACAACCTGTTCGTCGGGTCGATGGAGAGCCGGGTGTTGGTGACTGCGCGCCGGATGCAGGAGCTCGGGTTGGCCAGCGTTGCGGTGACCGTGCCGACCCCGGAGCCGATCGCGGTGGCGCCGCGCCCGTTGACGGCCGCCGAACTGCTCGGGGCCTTGGATGACGAGTTGGACCGCGACGGCGTGTCCCGTGCGACGGTGGTCGACTTCGTGCCCGACAAGAACGACAGACAGCCGTCAGCGGCCGGTTGACCTGACCGCCATCGCCGAGATTGACGTTGGGACCAGGTCTATCGGCGTGTCCTGCCCGCAATGTCAATCTCGGCGGGGGGAGGGGGCAAAAGGGGGTCACGGGCTCAGTGCAGCGAACTGGGTGACGGTTCGCTGGAGTCGCGGCGGACGCTGGCCGCGTCCACTCCGGTGCGAGCCTTGAGGTCACGCCGCAGCTCGTTCGGCAGCGCGAAGAGCAGCGACTCCTCGGCGGCGACAACGGGGCGCACATCGGCATACCCGTGCTCGGCGAGGAACGCCAAGACATCCCGGACGAGGATCTCCGGCACGCTGGCCCCAGACGTGACCCCCACCGTGGCGACGCCCTCCAGCCAGGCCGGGTCGATCTCGGCGGCGTAGTCCACCAGGTGCCCGGCCCGTGCGCCGTGCTCAAGCGCCACCTCGACCAGCCGCACCGAGTTGGACGAGTTGCGCGAACCGACGACGATCATCAGATCGACATCGCGGGCCATCTGCTTGACCGCGAGCTGCCGATTCTGGGTGGCGTAACAGATGTCGTCGCTCGGCGGATCCTGCAACGCCGGGAAGCGCTCACGCAGCCGGGCCACGGTCTCCAAGGTCTCGTCCACCGACAGCGTCGTCTGGGACAGCCAGACAACCTTTTCCGGGTTGCGCACCGTGACGGCGTCGACGGCATGCGGCCCGTCGACCAGGACGATGTGCTCCGGTGCCTCCCCTGACGTGCCGACGACCTCTTCATGCCCCTCGTGA
>MTKY01051326.1_pt1 | contig 37438 bp, 26 predicted proteins | sample 1042731 | NCBI WGS metagenome assembly MTKY01 (sample SAMN06212206, study PRJNA360538) | anaerobic digester metagenome | biome: Wastewater treatment plant; material: sludge; isolation source: anaerobic digester fed with sludge from wastewater treatment plant | place: Denmark: WWTP Soeholt ...
CGAGGGCTAACGGAAACACGGAGATGCTGCTCAGGCGGTGCCTCGGAAAACTTGAGGAGAACGGCATAGAGACTGAGTTCATACCGCTGCGGGGCAAGAACATCAGCGGCTGTCACGCCTGTATGGCGTGCAGGGAACGAGGCGACGATACCTGCGCCATCGACGATGACTTCGGCCCGATCTTCGAGTCGATCAAGACCGCCGACATCATCGTCGTCGGCTCGCCGGTCTACTTCGGCTCAGCCGTGCCCGAACTGATGGCGGTGCTCGATCGCGCGGGCTATGTTTCCCGGCCTAACGGCAACAAGTACTTCTCGCGCAAGATCGGCGGGCCGATAGTCGTCGCGCGCAGAGCGGGGCACAACTTCACCCTCGCACAGCTCCTGCACTGGTTTATGATCAACGACATGGTCGTGCCGGGGTCATCTTACTGGAACATAGCCTTCGGGCGCGACACTGGCGAGGTGGCAAACGACGCCGAGGGCCTTGCTACAGTAGATCGCTTCGCGGAGAACCTGGTCTGGCTCGCCAGGAAACTGCTGTAGCCGCGTTCCCGGGAGATCGGAATATCAGAGGCGGCCCGGTTTTTGACCTTTCAACTTCGAAATCCTCGAATACGGCCTGGGAAACTCCGGCGGAGTTGACTTCTTCTTTGCGACCACCACAAGCAGGCGGGTAATATCGGTGCCGGGGATCTTCATGCGGGCGATCTTCTCGATCTTTCCTCCGAGCCGCCCGACAAGAGGCTTGGCGGCTTCTATCTCCGTATCTGAGCCTTCGCTCTTCTGCGCGATCAGCACTCCTCCGACCTTCACCAGCGGCAGCGCCAGTTCCGTAAGCACCTTCATCTCGGCCACTGCCCGGGCAAACGCCACATCATAGGCCTCGCGATGCTCAGTGTCCCGCCCGGCCTCTTCAGCTCTGGCGTGAACAAGCTTACAGCATGGGCCTTCCGGTATCCGCTCCCCAATCTCGGTGAGCGCCCTCTCGATGAACGCCAGCTTCTTGCGCGACGCATCCATCAGCGTCATATCGAGGTCGGGCCGGGCTATCTTGACCGGCACCCCCGGAAATCCTGCGCCGGTGCCGATATCGATCACTCGCGCGTTCTGCTCGATCTCCACCGCCGCAAGACAGGTCAGCGAGTCCAAATAGTGGTTGATCACGATCTCCGTGGGGTCGGTGATGCGCGTCAGATTCAGCGTTTTGTTCGCCTCGACAAGCAGTTCGGCAAACTGATCTAGCTGCCTGACCTGCGCATCCGTCAACTCAACCCCTAGTTCCCTCGCCCCATGCCGCAACTGCTCAACGGGCAGAAGACTGGCCTTCGGGCTTTCGGCTCTACCCTGTACGCTCAGCAAACCGCCCTCGGATCCCTCCGACGACGGTTTGCATAGATTCGAGCCGGTATTGTTTTGTTCCGTCAAGCCATCTTCTCTTGTCCCACTATTCACTTGTCCGTTGTTTAGTGTATCCATTGTTTGGGACACTCAATCACTCGCTAGTGCCGCTTTACGCTGCTCGATATGCACTGCCAGTATCGCCACGTCCGCCGGGGTTACGCCCGGCACGCGCGAGGCCTGACCCAGCGTAGCCGGCCTTATCCGCGCCAGCTTCTCCGCCGCCTCCCTCGATAGCGCGCGTATTTCGGCATAATCTACCTCATCGGGAATCAGTTTGTCCTCCATCCGCCGCGCCTGCTCTACCTGTATCTCCTGACGGTCGATGTACCCGCTGTACTTGATGGCAAGCTCCACCTGCTCCGCGACATCCGGCGGAACATCGCCGTTGGGGACAGCGCGGGCGATGTCCGCATAGGTGATCTCCGGCCTTCTGAGGATTTCCTCCAGCGAATAGCTCCGGCCGGAGATGTCCATTCCTAGCGCTGCGACGGCATCCTCATCTGATGGGCGAACAAACGTGCATGCCAGCCTGTCCCGCTCCCTTTTGATCAGTTCCTGCTTGGTTTTGAACCGGTTCCAGCGGTTATCATCCACTAATCCGACTTTTCGGCCCGTTTCGGTCAGCCTTTGATCGGCATTATCGTGCCTGAGCAGCAATCGATACTCCGCCCGGCTCGTCAGCAGCCTGTAGGGATCGCTTACTCCCTTGGTCACCAGATCATCGATCATCACGCCCACGTAACCCTGATTCCGGCGGATTACGATGGGCTCCTCGCCGCGTATGAGCTGAGCGGCATTGATCGCCGCTATGAGCCCTTGCGCGGCTGCTTCCTCGTATCCCGAAGTGCCGTTGATCTGCCCCGCGAAAAACAGCCCCGGCACGAGTCTGGTCTCCAGCGAGCGCTTGAGCTGCGTAGGAGGCGCGAAATCGTATTCGATCGCGTAGCCCGGCCGGATCATCGCGCACTCCTCAAGCCCAGGGATCGTGTGCAGGAACCCGATCTGCACCTCTTCCGGCAGGCTGGTGGACATGCCCTGCACGTAGATCTCATCCGTATCCCAGCCCTCCTGCTCCAGGAACACCTGGTGGCGGCGTTTGTCGGGGAACTTGACGATCTTGTCCTCGATCGAGGGGCAGTATCTCGGCCCGATGCCGTCTATCCTGCCGCCATACATAGCGGACCGCTCCAGATTGCGGCGGATGACCTCCGTGGTGCGCTCGTTTGTGTACGTTAGATAGCACGGAAGCAGAGAATGTTTCGAGGGCTGGGGAACCGGCCCGATTGAGCTTTGACGCAGTTCGCCCATGAACGAGAAAGGCCCGACCTCAGGCTCAGAATCCTGGCGCTCGCACCTGGAATAGTCGATGGTCTTCTTGTCTATACGCGGGGTCGTGCCGGTCTTGAGCCTGCCCATCTCGAACCCAAGCGCGCGGAGGCTGTCGGAGAGCTTCTCGGACGCGAACTCGCCGGCTCTGCCTGCCGGGAACTGCGTTTCGCCGATGTGGATAAGGCCCTTCAAGAACGTTCCGGTGGTGACGATCACGCACTTGGCGCCGTAGGTCATTCCCGTCTGGGTCGTGACCAAGAGCGAAGAGCCAGAGTCCCAGGGCTGGATGCTCTCCACCATGGCCTGCTTAATATCCAGACCCGGCTGATTCATCAGCGTGCGGCGCATGTAGGCTTCGTAAAGCCGCTTGTCCACTTGCGCTCGAAGCGCGCGGACGGCCGGGCCCTTTCCCGTGTTGAGCATCCGGATGTGCGTAAGGGTCGCATCGGTCGCAAGCGCCTGCTCGCCGCCCAGCGCATCGATTTCACGTACGAGGTGCCCCTTGGCCGGCCCGCCGATGCTGCAGTTGCAGGGCATGTGGCCGATGGTTTCTATGTTGATCGTCAGGAGCAGGGTTTCAAAGCCCATCCTAGCGGAAGCAAGCGCGGCCTCGCAGCCGGCATGTCCCGCTCCGACGACTATGATGTCATAGGTCTGCATATCGTTTCTATTATAGCATTCGGCTTCCCCAAGGGTTTCGGGAACAGGCTCCCAGGACCGTGGCTGATAGTTGGCCCCTATCTCTGCTATAATGTGGCGGGGAGAAGCCAACTATGTCTAACGCAACTGCACTTACTGCTCTATTCTACATTCTTGCTGGTCTCTGCGCTGCCTCCGTGCTGGCGACACCTAAGCCCGAGGGCGCAGACTTCATCATCCAATCTCATCGCGGCGCGGGCAACCTGGCGCCGGACAACAGCCTGCTCGGGTTCAAGCTCGCGTGGCATATAGGCACTATTCCAGAGGCCGATCCGCGCAGCACTCGGGACGGAGTTCTCGTAGCGTTCCACGACAACAACCTGAGAAGACTCGCTCCGGACGCCGACCCCGCGATAATCGACAAGAGCGTGAATGACCTCCGCTGGGATGTTGTCTCGAAGCTCGACGTGGGCTCATACATGGCCCCGAAATATGCAGGGATCCACATTCCTCGCATATCCGATGTGCTTGATGAAATGAAGGGGCATCCGGAGCGGTGGCTGTATTTGGACATAAAGAAGCTGCCGCTGGAGAAGCTCGCCGACCTGGTCCGCGAGCGCGGGTTGGACGGGCAGGTGATTATGGCGTCCACCAAGTACGATGAGATTCGCAGGTGGAAACAGCTCCTGCCGAAATCCCACACCCTACACTGGATGGGCGGCACCGAGGAACAGCTCAAGCAGCGACTAGCAGACCTCCGTAAGGTGGGCTTCGCCCACATAACCCAGCTTCAGATACACGTCCGGGTAGGCGATCTATCATCTGCGGAACCCTTTAGCCCATCTTCGGCATTCCTGCGCGAAGTAGGGCGCGAGGTCAAGGCAAAGGGGATGCTCTACCAGGTGCTGGTGATCGGCTCTGACGACGCCCGGGCCTACCGTAAGCTGATGGACCTCGGCGTGGAGTCGTTCGCCACAGACGATCCGCTCGTCACGCTCGAAGTGATGCGCGAACATGCCAGGAAGGCGAAGTGAGGAGAATCGGTTGATACTTGACGTGTTCAAACCGGCGCCGCCGGCGAAGCGGATAGAGGAGCCGCAGCAGGTAGACAGAGCCTACCGCTACTGGCGGATGCGGATTCTCTACTCTACCCTGATCGGCTACGCGCTGTTCTACTTTGTCCGCAAGAACCTGTCGCTCGCGATGCCGGGTATGGAGGCGGAGCTTGGCATCACGAAGGCACAGCTCGGGATCTTCCTCACGGCACATGGCATTCTCTACGGGGCGTCCAAGTTCGCCAACGGCTTTCTCGGCGACCGGGCGAACGTGCGCTACTTCATGCCAGCGGGGCTGCTTCTATCGGCGGCGATGAACTTCGGGTTCGGCATGAGCAGTGTTGCCTGGGCGTTCGGCTTGTTCTGGCTGGCAAACGGGTGGTTCCAGGGAATGGGTTTCCCGCCCTGTGCCCGCGCGCTGACGCACTGGTTTGCGCCGAAAGAGCGCGGAGTGAAGTTCTCCATCTGGAACACATCGCACTCGATAGGCGCCGCGCTTGTCTTCATCCTGTGCGGCTGGCTTGTGACCTACAACTGGCGGCTGGCGTTCTACGTGCCGGGAATCCTCGCGGTGCTGTGCGCTCTGTTCCTGCTCGATCGCCTCCGCGACACGCCTGCCTCGCTGGGTCTGCCGCCGGTGGAGGAGTATGTGAAGGGCGAGGAGCCGGAGGAAACGCAGGAGGAGGCCGAACGCGACTTCGGCAGGGTCGTCCTGGAATACGTCTTCAGCAACCCGATGATCTGGGTCGTGAGCTTCGCCAACTTCTTCGTCTATACCGTGCGCTACTCGGTCGTAGATTGGGGACCGACGTTCCTCAAGGAGACCCGCGGACTGGATATTCTGAACTCCAGCCGTGTTATGTCGGCCTATGAGATTGCCGGCGTGGCGGGGATGCTGCTATCGGGCTGGGCGACGGATAAGCTGTTCAAAGGCCGCGGCGGACGCACGTGTTTTATAAGCATGTGCCTCTGCTCCATCTGCGTGCTGCTGTTCTGGAAACTGAACTCGCCCTCGCTGCTCGTGAACGCGGTGCTGCTGTGTGGCGTTGGCCTGTTTGTGTATGGCCCACAGGCGTTGATTGGCGTAATGGCAGCCAACCTGGCTACCCGTCGTGCCGCGGCAACTGCTATCGGGCTGACTGGCGCATTCGGCTACGCGAGCAGTGTGCTCACGGGCTGGGGCATCGGCAAGATGGCTGACACGAGCGGCTGGACGCCGGTATTCGCGCTATTCGTGACCGCGGCGGTGGTATCGGCGGTGCTGTTCGCGGTAGCCTGGAACGCCTATCGGCCGATTGACAAAAGCCCCTCTGGTAGCTAGAATTACGTTTCCAAGCCGACGGAACGGCTTCACTTTGGATAGCATGAAGCTGATCCGCGGGTTCCGGCCCTCATCAAGAGCTGCCCCCGCACTTGCTAGACAGGCATCTGCGCCTGCGCGCGTCGGAGCGATCCTCCGACAAGCTCAGGAAGCTCAGATGTGCTCAGGAGCTTCGACGAGCTCAGATTGCCTCGATACGCTCAGGATGCTTCGGCGCAAAACCGGTAATTGCACCGGGACGCCGGGCACGGATAATGCCGTAACATCCTTCGAGAGGCTCCTTTGGAGATAGCTGAGAGCGAAGAATGACGTGTGCGCGAGCCATAGAGCGTGAATTGTTTCGAGCAGGCTCGGGATGATTAGACAGGAATGAAAACCGTTGGCGAGGTAATGGCGACGGATGTCGTGTGGGTAAGCCCATCCGCGCGAGTCAAGACCGCCGTCATACTAATGAAAGGGCACAACATCGGCGCCCTGCCCGTTGTTCAGAACAACGAGCAGGTGCTGGGCATCGTCACGTATCAGAACGTGCTCGGACAGCCGAACGACATGCCTCTGACTGACGTGATGACCCGCGAGTTTACCGCCGTCAGCCCCGCCACAACCGTACTCGAAGCAGCCGAGGTAATGACGGAGACCCGTTCCGAGCATCTGCTTGTGATGGAGAGCGATCGGCTCCAGGGGATCATCTCCCACGCCAATCTGCTGCCGGAACTCGGAAAGACCTTCGATCCTCTCACCGGCCTCGCATGGTCGGACCAGTTCCGCGAATGGGCCATTGCTGCCCTCAAGCGCGGCCAGGAGATCAGCGTCATTTTCTTCGACCTCGACAAATACGGCCAGTTCAACAAGAAACATGGCCACGTGGTCGGAGACAGGGTGCTGATAGAGGTTGCCGAAGTCTTCAAGCGCAGCATCGACTCCGACCGGGACTTCGCGTGCCGCTACGGCGGCGACGAGTTCGTGGTAGTCAGCATCCGCAACCGCGATGACGCAATCACGCTGGCAGAGCAGATCAGGCAAGGCATCTCAGAGATCAAGATCACCGAGGTCGACAACGGCGTTTCCGGCAGCTACGGCATCGCGGGAGGCAGGCGGACAATCGAGCGCCGGGAGATCCACTTTGCGGCGACCATAGATGACCTCGTAACCCGCGCGAGTAAGAACTGCATCGCGTCGAAGCCTGGACGCGAGGAAGAGACAGGGCCGACCGCCGCGGCGCCGGCTCCCGCGCAAGCGTCTGCTGCCCTGACTCCTCAGCAGACAGCGCCAGCGGCCGAGCCACCGAAGACGCCCGCAAGGCTGAAGATACAGACCGTAACGTTTTCGACAAGCGGCGCGGAGGCGTCAGTCAGCGTAACGCTTACGCGGGATAACAAGCAGTATTTCCGGGAATCATCGGGTTACATTGCTGAGACCACCAACGCGCTCCGCATAGTCGCGGAAGCCGCTGCCGGAGCAGCAAGCAAGGCGCTGGCGCCCGAGCACGGCATCGCGGTCGAGGACGTGATCCTGCAGACCGATGTCAGGGGCGAGCCGGTCGTCACCGCCGTCACCGCCTTCATCACCCCGCGCTACACCACACGCAGCGCAGGCAGCGCCGTCATCAGGCGAGGCGACCAGTTCCGAGCCGCCGCCGCCGCTGTGCTCGCCTCCGTGAACCGGCAGATGGAGATCGCGCCGGCAAGAGACGAGGAAGAAGAGCAGGCTGCAACTTAGGCCCAGCCGTCCTGCTCGCTGCGGACCCGATACCACCGACTTGCACCTGCCCCGCTTCACTGACCGCATTTCCCCGGCTCTTTCGCGCCCGTTTCTGCGTATATATCTGGGACTGTACCACGTCGGACACGCGACGCGTCCGAAGGAAATACCACGCTCGCCAGCTAAGCGCTTGAGTGAACGCGGTTATGGCGGTACAGCGCGAGAGTTCACGGAGGCGGCAATGGCTAAGACGCTAACAACGCTTACGAAGACCGGACGATCAGCCGCATTGGTCGTTCTGATTCTGATACTTGCTGCAAGTCTGGCGTTTGCGCAGACGGCAGGCGTGAAGGAAGTGAAGCTCAAGAATGGGCTGACGGTGCTGCTCAAGGAGTCGCACGCGGCTCCAGTCTTCACGGCGCAAATATGGTTCAGGGTAGGTTCCCGCAATGAGCATACCGGCATCACCGGCATATCGCACTTCCTCGAACACCTGCAGTTCAACAGCAGCAAGAACTACAAGAAGGGCGAGATCAGCAGGATGGTGCACGAACGCGGCGGAATCGACAATGCCGCCACTTGGACTGATTTCACCTACTACTGGACTCTGCTGTCGAGCGAAAACCTGGAGTTTGCGATAAAGACGCTCGCGGAGAAGCTAGGCAACGCGCTCCTTCTTCCGAGCGAGCTGGAAACGGAGCGCACCGTTGTGCTTTCGGAACTGCAGGGCAAGGAAAACGACCCTGACAGGCTCCTGTATCAGGGAGTCATGGCGCAGGCCTACATCGCCAGCGGGTATCACTGGCCGACAATCGGCTTCATATCCGACGTGCGCAACGTCGACCGCAAGCAGCTTCTGGACTACTATCACGCCTACTATCATCCCAACAACGCTACTCTGGTGCTGGTGGGTGATTTCAACTCCGAGAAGGCGATGGAGTTGGTGAACAAATACATGGGCTCATTGCCTGCAGGGAAGCTTCCGCGCGAGCCATATACGGTGGACCCGCCGCAGCACGGCCCACGCAGGCTCACCATTCGCAGAGAAGGCAGCGCGGAACGAGTACTGATAGGCTATAAGGTCCCCGGACTCACCGACCCGGACACCTATCCGCTGATTGTCCTCGACCAGATTCTGAGCGGCGGGCGATCGAGCAGGGTCTATCAGGAGATCGTGGAGAAGGGTCTGGCCACCTCGGCGTATACGAGCGCGGGGAACCGCAAGGATCCATCTCTGTTCTTCTTCGGCGCTACCGCCCGACAGGGAGTCACGGCCGAAGCGCTTGAGAAGGCCATTCTGAAGGAGGTCGAGCGGGCAAGGACGACGCTGCCGACCGATGACGAGATGCAGGCGGCGAAGAATCAGCTTGAGGCCTACTTCGTCTTCCAGAACGACAGCGTCTCGGACCAGGGCGAGCAACTGGGCTATTACAACACAGTCGCTGACTGGCGCTACCTGGAGCAGTTGCTGCCCAAGATCAAGGCAGTGACCCCCGAGCAAGTGCGCGACGTGGCTTTCAAGTACTTTACACCCGATGCCATGACGATGGGCCATTTCATTCCCACCGGTCCCGGCGGAAACGCTGGGGCAGGCGCATCCGCGGGAGCGCCTGCTAACAACAGCTATCCAGGGGTAGCCCACTATCGCAATCCGGGGACATCGCCTGCGCCGGCCATCAGGGAGCCCGATAACGCTCAGACGGCCAAGGCAACGGCCAAAGACGCGCCGATCGCGGCGACCACCAGCGGCAATCACGTCACGAAGCCCTACCGGGTTCAACTGGACAACGGTATGATCGTGATCGTGCAGGAGAACCACTCCAATCCTACGGTAGCCATATCGGGTAACCTCAAGGCAGGCAGGTATTTCGACCCACCGGGCAAACAGGGACTCGCCTCTCTGACTGCCGAAATGCTCAACAGGGGCACCACCAGACGGACGGCCCTGGAGCTCGCGCGTCAGACGGAGTTCGTCGGCGCGGAATTGGATTTCTCCTCGGGTGTTGAGTCCGTGAACTTCTCCGCAAAGTCGCTGAAGAAGGACCTTCCGCTGCTGATGGATCTGCTCTCGGACGAGCTCCGCAATCCGTCGTTCCCGCAGGATCAATTCGACAAGCAAAAAGACCAGATGCTTTCGCAGCTCGAACAGAGCAAGGAATCGCCGCAATCTCAGGCAGCGAGGCTCTTCTACAACGCTGTCTTTCCGGACGGACACCCGTATCACAGGCTGACCGTCGAGGACGCGCAGAAGGCGCTTGAATCGGTGACGCGCGATGATGCTGTCGCATTCCACGCCAGGTACTACCGGCCGGATACCACCATCATCGTCATCGCCGGTGACGTGGACCACGCACAGGCGGTGGAGTTGGTCAAGCAGTACTTCGGCGACTGGAAGGCCAAAGGACCGGTGCCTAAGGTCGATATACCTACCATCACATCGCCTGCCAAGGACAAGCAGATCGTGCACCCGATGATGGACAAGACGGAAGTGAGCGTCATCTTCGGCTACCCGATGGGCATGAAGCGGAGCGACCCTGACTACTACGCGATGAGGATCGCCAACCAGATACTCGGCGGCTCCGGGGCGCTCGTTAGCATTCTCGGCGAGGACATCCGCGAGAAACACGGGCTGGTGTATGACGTCCGGTCCAGCTTCGATGCCAGCCTTGGAGCAGGCGCGTGGTATGCAACTATGGGAACCAACCCCAAGGATGTGGAGAAGGCCGTCAGCCTGCTCAAACAGGACATTGAGAGATTCAGGCGTGACGGAGCTACCGAGAAGCAGTTCAAGCAAGCCAGAGAGTTCCTGATAGGAGTGTTCCCGATAGCTCTAGAGACTAACGAAGGCGTGGCGCAGATGCTCCTGAGCGCCGAGTTCTACGGTCTCGGAATCGATTACCTGCAGAAGTACGCCGGCCTCTACCGCTCCGTCACCCTGGCACAGGTCAATGCCGCGGCGAAGAAGTACCTGAAGCCCGAGTCGGCAACGCTGGTGGTGGCAGGGCCTTACCAGGAGAAGAAACGACGGCTGATTGATCCGTTGGCGCGGCAGGCAGACTGAAGACGGCGCCCGGCATGTTTGCGCTTCCCTCCAAAGTGACGATACCTAGAGTGTCAGGTAATGATCTCAGGAGGGCAGCCATGAACAGGAGAGCCTCTGTCTATACACTCGCGCTAGCTATGCTGATCGCCATAGCGGCAGTGACGCTGATGATCTTCGCACCCTCGGGAGCTCAGACACCGGGAAGCGTTGGCGCCGGGCCCACAGGCGTGCTTCTGAACGAGGAAGTGCGGATAATAAACACGGTGAAGCGGATATCGCCCTCCGTCGTAGCCGTACGCAGTTTCAAGACTGACGGGGACCGAGCGCTCGCTTCTGGGTTCATCGTTAGTCCTGACGGTCAAATCCTGACCAACAATCACGTCGTTACCAATGTAAGGCGGATCGAGGTGACTCTGGCTGATGGGCGAGAGCTAACGGCGAGGAACCTGGGTGGAGACCCTCTCATAGACGTAGCCATCATCAAAATCCCGGCCACCAATCTGCAGCCGGCGCAATTGGGAGACTCCGATGACCTGCAGGTTGGCCAGACCGCGATAGCCATCGGGAACCCTTACGGCTTCGAGCGCACGGTAACGGTCGGTGTCGTCAGCGCCCTGGGCCGCAACATCCCCGGAGGCGGGGCGTCGCTCACAAACCTAATTCAGACCGACGCGCGCATCTATCCGGGCAACAGCGGAGGGCCGCTTCTGGATAGCAACGGCCGGGTTATCGGCGTTAACACGGCGGTGGTTGGAGGTCAGGTAGGCGTGCTGGGGTTCGCGATACCCATAAACACCGCCCGACGCGTAGTCGATGATGTCAGGCGCTACGGCCGGGTCAAGGTACCGTGGCTTGGGATTTCCTACGGCGATATCAACGAGCAGATCTCCAAAGCATTCAACCTGCCCGTCAAGCAGGGGATCATCGTGGCTGGTGTGGAAAAAAACGGCCCCGCGGCACTTGCCGGAATCGCAAAAGGCGATATAATCGTTGAGGTAGACGGCAAGGCTATCAGCGACGGCGGCGATCTGCAGCGGATTCTCCAGAAGAAGAACGTCGGCGATGCCATGCAGGTAACCGCCATTCGGGATGGGCAGCGCAGAGGCTTCAGAGCCATCCTGAAGGAGATGCCGATGAGCCTCCTGGGAGGAGCTTCGGATTAGGTAGCTGGAAGGGTGCATAGTTGATCAAGGATGAGTTGGGGCCGACCACATCGGTCGTGATGTTATACCATCGCATAGGGCCGATGAAGCTGAGTTCTCATGTTGCCGGGCAGTATGTTAGTCCTCGTGTGTTCGCCTGGGGCATAGATGGCCTCAGGGCGAGGGGTTGGAACTATGGATCGGTGGACGAATGCATCCAAAACGGGCGCAAGTCCGAGGATGGACGCGATACCCTTGCCATCACGTTCGATGACGGCTATCTGAGCGTCTATGACGCCGCCTGCCCGTTGCTCAAAGACCGCGGCATAACGGCAACCATCTACATCGTGGTCGACTCGCTCGGCGGAATAAACGAATGGGACTGGCGCGCCGGAGATCAGGAAGAGAGAATGATGTCCGCCGCTCAGGCGCGCGAGCTTGCCGAGAGCGGCTTCGAGATCGGCTCGCACACCCTCACTCACCCGCACTTGCCCAACCTGACCGACGAGCAGCTCAGCCGGGAGATCATCGACTCCAAGCACAAGCTGGAGGATATCATCGGCAGCGAAGTCACCTCGTTCTCTTATCCCTACGGAGACTACGATGGCCGCGTCCTGAATGCGGCAATAGCCGCAGGATACAAGAACGCCATGAGCACCAGGCTCGGCGCGATCGTTCCAGGCACGAGCCTCTATGAAATCCCCAGAGTCAACATCCGCTGGAATGGGTTCGGATGGCAGCTCAGGCGCAAGATTCGTCGGGCCATGAGGGCCTCGGGCCTCTCGAAATGAGCCCGCTGCGCGTACTGGAAGCAATCACGCCATCGAGGATCGGCGGCGCGGAAGTGTTCGTCACTGAGCTTTTCGCCAGCTTCTCCGAGTTGGGCGCACAAGTTGAGGTCTTCTGCCCCTCCGGCAGGCCGTTTGTTGAGTACGCCCAGCAGCGCGGCATCTCTCCAATCACCTGGAAGACCCTCGGCAAACTCGACCCAATCACGGTCATCCGCCTTGCCAGCCTGATGAAGCGCCGCCGTATCGATGTCATCCACACTCATCTCTCTACAGCAAGCCTCTTGGGCGCAATTGCGGCGAAGCTCGCCGGGAAGAGGTCAGTCGCGCATGTCCACGGGCTGAACACAGCAACTTGCTTCAGATACTCTGATATCGTTGTCGCCGTATCGGAAAAAGTGAAGGCGCACCTGGTCGCACAGGGGTTGAGGGAAGACAGGATTCGGGTGGTTCATAACGGCGTTGATCTGGTGAAGTTCCAGCCCAGGGATGTGCGGGATGCGAAGACCGCGCACGGTTACGACCCGAACGAGCCCCTTTTCGGTGTGTTTGGGCGGCTTTCGGACGAGAAGGGACAGCGAGTGGCCGTTGAAGCGATGTTCCTCGTGAACCAGCAGCACCCCGAGGCACGGCTCATCATAGTCGGCGATGGCAAAGACCGGCAGGACCTCGAAACAAGCGCGGAAGCGCTCGGAATACGGGGCAACGTCCACTTCACCGGCTTCGCTCAAGATGTCCGGGGCCTGATGAGCGCGTGCGATGCCGTGATCGTGCCGTCAACGCGCGGAGAGGGATTCGGTCTCGTCGCGGTCGAGGCGATGGCGCTCGAAAGGCCGGTCGTTGCCGCCGCGCAGGGTGGCCTCGTGGAGATAGTTGTGCCAGGAGAAACCGGGTTCCTGACAACCCCCGGCGACCCGAAAGGCATCGCCGATGCCTGCATCGAGCTTCTGGCAAACCCGGACATAGCAAGGTCGATGGCACTCAAGGGGCGTGCGCGCGTGGAAGAGCATTTCGCACTCGGCCAGCAGATGCGGAAGCTGCTCGATGTGCTTGAGGAGGCCGCCCGGTGAGCCCTAAGCCGCTGCTGCTCTCCGTGAAGGTGGTCGTTTTCGATGAGCGGGACCGCTGCCTGTTGCTGAAGCGATCGCCGACCTCCAGAGGCAACCCCGGCAGGTGGGACTTCCCCGGCGGCAAGATCGATGCCGGCGAATCACTCGATGACGCCGCAAAGCGAGAGGTGCTGGAGGAGACTGGGTTGGAGATTGAGATCGGCCGGGTGCTTGGCAGCGCCGAATCCGAATCCCCCACAAGTCGGGTGGCCTATCTGATTCTCGAGGGGCGAGCCGTCTCCGGCGAAGTGCACCTCAGCGATGAGCATGATGATCACGCGTGGGTGCAGCCTCAGGCGCTCTCGCAGGTTGATTTTGCGGCGCAGTTCCGCGATTTCGCGCTCACACTGAAGCGCTAAGCATATTCCGCCAGGGCCGGGTGTCTCAGCTCCTGCGCAAGCTCTTTCCACGCCTCCGGGCAGGTTGGGTTCTTGAAGCACGGACGAAAGCCGAAATTGAGGTAGAGCCTGACCGCTGTCTTCCTGAACGTCTGCGTGCCCAGGACGGCCCTATCATGCGACTCCGCGAGCCGGTTCAGCACCGCGGTCATCATCGGCTTCGCCAGGCCCTTGCCCTGGAACTCAGGCACGATTGCCACCCAGTGCACGCGCCCGTAAGGCCGCGCCGGAGGCTGGCCGCTGCCGTCATCGAAGTCAGCATCATACCACGCCATCGCGGTGCCTATCGCGCGATTGCTCTTGTTCTCGACGACAAAGAAGCACCGGCTTTCCATATCGTCCGCCGGCTCCGAAAACTCCTTGTCGAACCGTTCCCGCGCGTCCGCATAGCTCTGGAAGTTGCCTGCAGCGTGGCCGATCCCTGCCCAGACCTCCCCCTCACCAGCCACGAACGTCCTAATCGAATAGCCCTCAGGCAGAGCATACTGCGGGATGCAGTCCAGATTGTCGCGCACCATCACTATCGGAATCACTTCAGCCATGCGGCCATTATAGCAGATCGCCGGAGTGTTACCCACGCAGGAATCCGCTCGTCATGAAACGTAGTTGGGATTGACGCTACATACTCGGGAGAGAGGGCACAATGATCACCAGACGTGAGTTCGTGAAAGCAGGGTTTGCGGCGACGGCGTGCGCGCTTCTCGGCATGCCTTCCATGGCAGCGCCGGAGAAGAAGAGAATGAACGTTCTCTTCATAGCCGTGGACGACCTTCGCCCGCAGTTGGGCTGCTACGGGGTCAAGGAGATCAGGACACCGAACATCGACAAGCTGGCCGCGAGCGGGGTCGTATTCGAGCGCGCCTACTGCCAGCAGGCCGTCTGCAGCCCGTCACGCACCTCGCTGTTGACCGGTCGCAGGCCGGACACCACCCGCGTCTATGATCTGCAGACCCACTTCCGCAGGAACATCCCGGACGTAGTCACCCTTCCCGAGTACTTCAAGCAGCAGGGCTACCACACCCAGGGCCTGAGCAAGATCTATCACTCCGGCCTCGACGATCCTCAGTCCTGGAGCGTTCCTTCTTGGAATCCCAAGGCCGGCACGTATTATGATCCCGCGATTCGACAGCGCATTCAGAGGAAGCTGCAGGAGTTCCGTGACAGAGGCGTGGACACCAAAGCCAAGGTGCTCGAAAGCGATCCCAAGACGGGCCTTCCGCTCAAGACGCAGCGGGGCAAGATGGTAAAAGGCCCGGCCTGGGAGATCGCCGACGTGCCGGACAACGCTCTGCAGGACGGCCAGACCGCGGATAAGGCCATCGAGGTGCTCCGCGAGATCAAGGACAAGCCCTTCTTCCTCGCGGTCGGATTCCATAAGCCGCACCTGCCGTTCGTTGCGCCCAAGAAGTACTTCGATATGTATCCCCTTGAGAAGATCAGCCTCGCGGACAATCCCTACCGCCCTCAGGACTGCCCACCCTACGCCTGCGCGAACTGGGGTGAGCTGAGGGCCTACGAGCAGATGCCGAAGCAGGGCAAAATGCCCGATAAAGAAGCCCGGGAGCTGCGCAGGGGCTACTACGCGGCCACGAGCTATACCGACGCCCAGATCGGTCGCGTCATCGACGAATTGGACAGGCTCGGCCTGCGCGACAATACCGTCATCGTCCTCTGGGGTGACCACGGCTGGCAGCTTGGCGAGCACGGCGAGTGGTGCAAGCACACCAATTTCGAAATCGCTACCCACTCCCCGCTGATCATCAGCGCCCCGAACACGAAGAAGGGCGTCAAGACGGCGGCGCTATCGGAGTTTGTGGACATCTACCCGACTCTCTGCGACCTCTGCGAACTCCCATTGCCGCAGGGCCTCGAAGGCACCAGCCTCAAGCCTGCTATGCTGGACCCGTCGGCGACCGTCAAGACCGCCGCGTTCAGCCAGTATCCGCGGCCGAAGAACATCACCGGTTACTCGATCCGCACCGACCGCTATCGCTATACCGAGTGGGGCGAGCCGGGCAAGGAACCCGCCGCGCGTGAACTATACGACCACAAGTTCGATCCCGACGAGAACACCAACATAGCCAACCAGCCGCAGAACAAAGACCTGGTTACTGAGCTCTCGAGCAAGCTCAAAGCAGGCTGGAAGGCAGCGCTGCGGACGAAGTAGTGGGCAGAACTAGAGCAGCGACCTCGCTTTCGCCAGCACTGCGGCGAGGGTCTCTTCGGACTCCGCTGGGTCGGTGAGGTTCTGCTCTTCTGTGTGATCGATGAGCGTCTTACCTGCGTGGGCGTTGATGGAGCGTATTGCGCTCTGGCGGTAACGGTCGTCGCCCATCTTGGCATTGTACTGCGTCCAGAGCACGCGGAAACGCTCGTCCGTAACCAGGTCGCTAAGCGCCTGCTTCTTCTCTCTAGTCAGCGGATGCTGCCCGAGCGCCTCGATTACCCCCTCGCGCAGATTCGCTATGCAGCAGTCGGGGTCAATCTCTGCGAAGAACGCCTCCTTGAGGAAAGGCCAATTGCCCGGCAGCCCGACCGCAACGAGTTCCGCCGCCAACCGCCCGCGCGCACTCTTGTCGGTGCTGGTCGTGATGCCTTGCCTCAGAACGCCACCGCGCGTGTCCACACTATCGAGGTCTGGCGCCTTTGCCGGCGGCAGCAGGCGGGAGATGCCGATCAGCAGGTCCGTGTTCCTGGTCTTCTCGTAGATGGCCTTGAGCCGCGGGACGTGGCTCCGGCGCAGAATCTTCGTGTTCAGCGCGATCCTCTGGATGAGTCTCGATCCCAGGAAATCCCATTCCACGTCCGGCCACCGGTTCTTGCCCTCCAGCAGCTCGATCAGCCTCTCCGGCTTGAGCCGCAGTCTGAGCACGGCCGAGGATATCGTGGACCCATTGGGGTTCTCGTCCCAGCCTGCAAGCAGCAGAACCTTGGCCTCAAGCTCAGGCGGCTGCCGCCGCAGTCCGGCGCACAGCTTGTCTACCACCGCCTGCCGTTTCTTCGCGCACTCAGCGCGAGTGACATCATTCGTAGTCCAGAGCAGGCCCTGGTACTGCGCATCGACCCTTCGCAGCTCGTGCGATATCCGCTGCTGCCAATACCAGAGGCAGTTCCGGGCATCGCTATGAGTCGCCCACCAGGAGCGGAAACCCTCGTTCCTCGTGGGGTAGTTGAGGGGCCAGCCGGTCAGGTAGTATACGGCGCGAGAAGCGTAGACCCCGACGCTTTTCGTCCTCCATCCGCGATCGTATACGGGATCGGATGCGGACTTGGCGTATGAGCCGTGGACATACATCGCGTTGCCCTGTTGGTTCGGTTCCAGGGTTGGCGCGCCGGGCGCAGCGTCGCTCATGAGCTCCGCGATCCTCGGGATATCCTCCACCAGCTCCAATGCCGCAAGCGCCTCGACCGCCAGCGACCGCAGCGCCGGATCAGGGTCCTTCAGCATCTTCCGTAGTCCGGGAGCATCCTGCTTGTCGAACTGCAACGGCGCGGGCAAAGGGAGATTATCATACCCCTCCACGTGAGTGACGCGACGGTGCTCCAGAGGGGCATAGAGCATAGCCGCCGGGCGGATCAAGCCGTAAGCCTTTAGCTGCTCCAGGGTGGGAAAGACAGCGCCCCATTCTCCATCCTTTGGGGGGGCGACATCTCCATCCTCGACAGGCATGAGAATCAGGTGCTCCACCACCTTAGGATCGCCCGCCACCGCCTTAGCTTGCAGTTCGAGCGTCTTTGCGAGCGTCTCCTGCAAGCGTTCACGGACAGTAAGCCTGGGCGCGGCCGAAGCAACGGAGCAGGCGGCGAGCAAGAGGAGTATCGGCGTCAGGCATCTTCGCATTGGCGACCTCGTTATGGGAATTCCAATGCTTAGACGCGCGGGCTGCCCGAAGTGCCAACACACAATGCGAACGGGGCCCTAGTGCCACCTCTCCATATGGTCCCTGTGCGTCTCCAGATACGCGCCCGGCTCGAAGTGCCGGTCGTAGAACTCCAGATCGAGGTGGTGCGCCTGCAGATACGTGAGCGCCATAATGCTCGGCACCGTTGCGGGGAACTTGCCGAACCGGTCATACACATACTGCGCCATCAGCGTCACGCATTCGATGAACTCCTCGCTGTGCGTCTCCGCGCTGCCGCGGACTGCGGGACTATCCTTCCACAGCCCCGGCGTCGCCGGGTGATACGGCCCGCCCAACCCGAACTTCCGCCGGACGGCCGCCTCGACCGCGGCCCGCATGTCCTTGTAGTGCGGCGGACAGTGGCCCTCGAAGACGCCCTCTATCCCGGTCGGGTTCGCCATCGGCCAATCCTCGCGCTGATCATACCTGAACCCGAGACCGGGCACGTCAGGATTGCCGCTCGCGCCGAGCACCGCATACTGATCCATCCCGTCATACATCCATCCGCCCAGCCCCATCGCCTGCAGCATCAGCATCCCGCCAAAGCACGCCATTGCGATTTCCGCCGCGCACTCCGACATGCTGAGCTGCTCCACGAACGTCATCGGGAACGGGTTCTCCACATCGGCGATGCCCGCGAAGCGCTCCATGCCGGGGATGCGCTCGTTGTGGATGTCGTCGTAGATCACGAACCCGTTCTGCAGATAGAAACACAGACAGAGGATCTGATGCTGCGCCAGATCGCACACCGGGATCAGCAGCGTGGTCGCCGGCTGGTTCGCGCACCAGAGATTGTGGCCGTTGATGTAGGGCTCCTCTCGCGGGAGATAGAGACGCTGTCCCGAAAGCTTTACTATCCGCGACCGGTGCGCCTCCAGCAGCTTCTCCACATTCACCTCGCCATCTGTCGATACCTCCGCAAGCGACGGGGCATCGCGCGATTGGAGCATGTAGGTCCCGGTATCGTCCGTGAAGAATAGCTCGCTCGTGTGGAATCCCGCGGCGGAGGGAAACGTGCGGCCACCCGCGGCGCCTGCGTAGTTGGCGATGTGCGGAGCGTGGCGCGGGTTGTGCATGATGAGGTAGTTCCAGCCGGTGTTGCCTGCCGCGGCGATGAGAACCAGCATCTGCTCGATCTCGCTGAGCGGCAGTGGACTCTTCTTCGAGCTATAGGCAAGCGGCCCATCAGGAATCACCGCGCCGCGGAAGAACCGGCGCGATCTCCTGCCGAACAGCGCTTCCGAGAGTGGAAGCTCAAGGGCTTCCCTGAAACCGGGTGGCAGTGGTTCTTTCATACGGGCAATGATACCCGTCCTGCCACCCGGAAAATGCCGAACGCGAGGAATCCGGCTACCTGCCCTGCGAGTATGCTTTGATGTCCGGCGCTACCTCATCAGCAAACGGCTTGAGCGTCTCCCAGGTGAAGAACACCAGCCCGTCCGCGCCATTGTCTTTCGCCATCTTCATATGCTTCCTTATCTCGTTCGCGTCCTGCAGCCTGCCGTGGCTGGTGTAAACGCCGATCGTGATGTAGAAGGGGAAGCCTTTCGGAACGTGGGCTCGATTGTCGCTGGCGGCTTTGAGGAACGATTCATCGTCGTAGCGATACCCGGACGGATTGATCCAGTCGATCCAGCCCTTTCTGATCCAGGTCATCCAGTCCTGGCAGGCTTCGGATGTGCCCGTATACGTGTGGTAGCCCCAAACATAGCTCGAAACTGGCAGGCCGGGCTTCGTTTTGTTCACTGCCTCGCGGATTTCCCTGAGCAGCGTGTTCACCTGCTCCATCCGCCACTTCTTCCAATGCGGCCAGACCGGGTGCTTGAGCACCGATGAGTGAGACGCCGGCACGGCCTTCTTGCCGCCCTCCGTGTCCAGATCGACAACCTCGGTCTCGACTATCTTCGCCAGGTCAACGCTATGCGCCTCTAGCATCGCGGCCCTTCCGGTGTCGGTATAGCCGACCCTGTTCGGGCAGCGCAGGTAGTCGAGGCTCAGGCCGTCGATGTCATACTTGCCGACCAGCTCGGCGACTAGCGCGGTCTCATAGCGCCGTGCATCGGCATTGCCGGGATCGATGTAGCCGCGCCTTTCCCCCTGATAATACCAGGCCCACGAAAGGTTCTTCTTCAGCACCGCGTTCAGGCTGCTCTCCCCTCCCTCGGGACATACACAGAAACACGGGTAGACCTTCAGTCCGACGGAGTGAGCATATTTGACGACCATCTCCATGTAGTCCGGGTTGGCGATCATCTCCTTGGAGGCTACCTCGCTCGCCCAGTTGACCTTACCCGAAGTCAACTTGCCCTGGGGAATGATGAAGTCGATTCCGGTAGCCTTGATCAGCTTCATCTCCTCACGCAGCTTGTGGGGAGACTTGATCGCCTCACTGAAGCGGACGTAGACGCCCATAGTGCCGGGGGTCTTCGAGGCAGACACGGCGGCGGACGCGAGCGTCAGCAGTGCGAGACCTGGAATCACATAGCGCAGCATATCGTTTCCTCACTCAAGAGCCTTCTGGACAATCGCGGCTTCGTTCTTGAACGAATTCCTGGCGAACGAATCGGCGCGAACGCCCAGACAAGCAGTTGTTATCAACACTCCCAGATAAATGATAGCAGACAGCCCGGCCGCAAGGGCTGTTCCATATCGCATTGTCGCGGCGAAAGCTAGCCTGGCGTTGCCTCGAACGCGGCCGTAACGGCTCTGCACCGCACGGAGAAGGGCATACAGCACCAGCGCCACGAACGGCATGGCCAACAGGGCTGCCGCTGGATCGACTGTCGCAAAAAACTCCGTGGATTGCACGAAGTCTGTAAAGCCGTATGCTATGTAGCCCAGGCTGCCTAGCGCGCACGCGTAGATCACGAGCAGACTCCACACTGGCAGGCAGCGGTTCTTGCCCTCTCTCGGGTTACGCGTCAGCATCAGTGCCAGTCCGACCCCCAGTGAGACCAGGGCAACGCCCGCCGGAAGCCACAGCCATAGCGGGCTGAGCGCGCCTGGCTCGGTCATATCGAAGGTCGCCAGCGACATCAAGACATCAACCAGCCTATCGGTGGTAGTCAGGATGACTGCGACTGGCGCAAGCACGAGACAGGACAACAACGCGGAACAGATAGCAGCGCGTCGATCCCAACTACCACCAGTGCTGCCACCTCTTGTCAGCACTGCAGTGGTGCTCCACAGCAGGCAAGAGATCAGCAGAACAGCAAGAGCGCCGGTCGCTATCTGGAACACTGTCGGGAACATGGTAGCTGCGTCAATCCCGTTGTCGGCAACGAGGTGGTCTCGGATGGACTCAACCACGCGTTCACTCTGCTGCCACTGCGTGCGAAGAGTATTTGCTTCAGTCTTGTGGCCGTGCTCCTTCAGAACCGCCACATATCGAGCCATCCTCTGCGCGCTGTGCTTCTCAGGGTCTTTCGTCTCCGGCTCGGAACGGGGATCCAGCGCCTTGGCTCCTATGGCAATTATCGACTTGCCCACCAGAGCGTGGATGAATGTCGCCGATTGCCGGCACATGTTATTGCCTGCACCCGTAACGTCCATTGCCATTTCGATGCCGGAGTCAGTGCTGCCGTCGCTGATCCTCCGATATGCCAGGTTGGCTGTTATCCGCGCGGTGCCGCGCATGTGTGCAAAGTGCTCGAAGAGTATTCCCGCCGTGTAGGCTCGTTTCTCAGGATCGAAGTGTCCGCGCAGGTCGCACAGGTAGTTCCATGCATCGCCGCGCACCTGAGTATAGTCCGTGAAGCGCGGAGCGACTGCTGCCGTGTGAACTTCGGCTAGGGCCTCGGCATCTCTGTGCAGGCCATAGAGATACGACGCCTTTACGAGGTGAGGCCAACCGTTATCCGGATCAGCCGCGACCATTCTGTCGAGGACGGCGATCACCCGGCTGCACGCCTCTACCCGGGTTCTTGTCGGGGGATAGCAATTGCGCCATCCCTTGGGCGTGTCCTCCGGGAGGATGCCATTGTCTTCCGCGCGAGCGGGAATCTCGCAATCGGCGTACTCGGGTAGACTGAGGAGCAGAACGTACGCAGCCCCCTGCTTTGGGAAATCGCGCACAAGGGCACGTACAGCCGCAGACGCGGACCTGGACTTACGATCGTTCGGCTGATATTGAGCGCGAGACGCGGCCTCTTGGGCAAGGGCTAACCGCAGTCGGAAATCGCCCGGATGTTCACGAAGCAGTTGAGCGTCCGTCTTAGGACGCGGGTTCGGCACGTATGGAAATGTGCTGTTGTCCCAGATGCTATAGCGCGCCCCAGGCACTGTCTGCCGGAGCTGACTCAGCGCCAGGCGCCGCCAGAAAGGGACGGCGAGCACTATCAGCAGTACGACCGAAAGCACGACAAGCGAAAAGCGCTCCAAACGCATAGCCCGAACCTCCGGTCGTATAGTATAGCAGAGCCGCAGATTGCGCAAGAGCCGTCTCGCCGGTCAGCTACAAAAAGAGGGCCGCTCCTTGCGAAGCGGCCCTTCTCTCAACTATCAACCCTAAACCCTGAACCGATCAGTCCTTCAGCACCTTTGCAAGCGCCTCGAGTTCAGGCTCGCCCGGGCCGAGAGGGAAGTCGATCTTGGTTCCCTGCGCGGCGGAGCGCATCAGGGCGCACATGATCTCCTGGTCCTTGAACGCGCCCTCGCCGTCGCACGGATGATGCTTCGTGCCATCCAGCCAGAGAGCGATGTCGTTGATGTAGGGGACCTGCTCGGAATCCGAGTCCCACGTGCCCTCGTCGGAGCCTTCAGCGCCGCGGCTCTTGGTCACTGCCCGCCAGCCGCCGCCCACGTGGACCTCCGCGAAGCCTTCGGTGCCCTGGATGATGAAGCGGACCTTCCGCCACCAATACTCCACCTCGGGCACGTCCGGGGCAAGGTCGCCGACCTCGATGATTCCGCGCACGCCGTTTGCGAACTGCACGAAACCGCCGATGTAATCCGGGGAGGGATGATTATCGGTCAGCTTTTCCTTGCCTCTAGACGCTGCGATCGCCCACTCGGCCTCCGCATCGCCGTTGAACCAGCGAATGTAGTCGGCGATGTGGGTCGCCAGGTGCATCATCCAGCCGGTGCCCGTGCCGTAGATCGTGTGGATCCGGCCCAGCGCGCCGCTGTCAACGACTTCCTTGCACTTCTGGAACTGAACATTATACTTGCGCTGATGGCTCTGCACGCTCTTCACGCCGGCGTCGTTCAGGATCTTCCGGATTTCGAGCGCCTCGGTCATGTTGGTCGCCATCGGCTTTTCGTATGCGATCAGCTTGACGCCGTTTTCGACGCCGAGCTTAATGAGCGGCAATCGCACCGTCGGTGGAGTGCAGAAGCAGAAGATGTCCGGCTTTGTTGCCTCCAGCATCGACTTCGCATCCGGGAAGAAAGGCGGATTGTCGCAGAGCGCCGCGGCGTCGGCATAGCGGTCCTTATCGACATCGGTCAGCCCGACCACCTTGAAGCGCCCGTTCCTATGGAAAACATCAGCGTGAACCTTGCCGCGCTTGCCGAGCCCGGCGATTGCTACTGTATAGATCTGAGACATCGGAACAACCTCCAGTTAGCAGTCAACAGCACGCAGTTAGCAGTTCACATTGATACGAGGTGGCAGCAAGAGCCACCACCTCGACGGATCTACTGTCAACTGCATACTGCGAACTGCATACTATCTCACGCGAAGTACTTCGCGCCGGGGCCCTTCTCCCACTCCAGAACCTTGGAAGCGACGTACTTGACTTCGTCCTCGGTCAGTTCCGGATAGATCGGCAGGGTTAGGCAGTTCGCCGAGTTCTTCTCGGTCTCCGGCAGATACGGCTTAGGATCGCCCTCGCTCGTGATTCCGGGCACCTTGTAAGCCAGTCCCTGGCTGTTGGAGAACGGGAAGCCTTCCTGCTCGTGAATCGCGATCGGGTAGTTGGTCAGCGCGATGATGCCGTTGTCCTCAAGGAACTTCTGCAGATCGTCGCGGCCCGGCGTCTCGATCACGTAGAGGTGATAGACGTGCCTGTAACCCGGCTTCGCGTACGGCAGATTGATTTTGGTCCCGGCGAGTTCCTTGTCGTAGAGCTTGGCCCACTTGATTCGGGCATCGTTGAACTCGTCGATGTGCTTCAGCTTGACGCTCAGGATAGCGGCATGGATATCGTCCAGGCGGCTGTTCCAACCAACGGAGTGCTTGGAGCGAGCAATGGAGCCGTGGTTGCGACCGCGCAGGATCGGCTCAACAAGCTCGTCGCGGTTCACGAATACCGCGCCGCCGTCGCCGAAGGTGCCAAGGTTCTTCGCGGTGATGAAGCTGGTGCAGAGCGCATCGGACTTCTCGCCGAGCTTGAAGGTATCACCCCTGGCGCCGAACGCCTGAGCGCAGTCTTCGATCACGAAGAGGTTGTGCTTCTTGGCGATGTCCCAGACCACCGGCATGTTCGCCGGCTGGCCGTAGAGGTGGACGGGAATGATCGCCTTGGTCTTCGGGGTGATCTTCTCCTCGATCTTCGTTACGTCGATGTTGCGAGTATCGGCCTCGCAGTCCACGAAGACCGGCGTGGCGCCGACAAGCCAGATGGCTTCAGCGGTAGCAAAGAAGGTGTTCGAGGTGGTGATGACTTCGTCGCCTTCGCCGACTCCCAGCGCCAGGAGTGCCAGCCACAGCGCATCAGTTCCGGAGTTGAGGCCGATAGCATGCTTCATACCGGTGTACTGAACGAGTTCCCCTTCGAACTTCGTCATCGCGGGGCCCATAGTGTACTTTCCGCTTTCCAGCACACTCACGATGGCCTTATCGATGTCTTCTTTGAGATTGTGGTACTGCCTGACGTGGCCGTAAAACGGTACTTTGACTTCAGACATTGTGTCCCTCCCTAATCGCGCACGGCTCGCCATTGAGCAGGTACGATAAATCGAGGCCGCGGTTGACCTCGACGCATTATAGCACAACTGATCCGCTCATTTCTACACCTGGTCGCTTGGCTGTCTCCCAGGGCGCGAAAAGCCCGAGTCGATACCGGCTCGGGCTTTCAAGAATTCGGCGTATTGGCCGAGACCTACGTCAAGCCGTGGTCGAGCATCGCATCTGCCACCTTCACAAAACCGGCGATGTTGGCGCCAACGACGAAGTTGCCGGGGCAGCCATACTTGTCGGCGGCCGAGCTAGCAGAGATGTAGATGCTGCGCATGATCTCTTTGAGGCGCTTGTCGACTTCGTCAAAGGTCCATGACATCCTCATATCGTTCTGCTGCATCTCGAGCCCGGAGGTGGCGACGCCGCCCGCATTGGCAGCCTTGCCCGGCCCGAACAGAACTCCGGCCTGCAGGAATACCTCGATAGCTTCAGGCGTACTGGGCATGTTCGCGCCTTCTCCCACCGCAATAACGCCATTCTTGACCAGCGCCCTGGCTGCTTCAACATCGAGCTCGTTCTGAGTCGCGCACGGAAGAGCGATCTGGCACGGGACAGTCCATATCCCCGAACAACCCTCCACGTACTTCGCTCCGGGATGCTCGTTGACGTACTCCTTGATCCTCTTGCGCTCCACTTCCTTCAACCGCTGCACGGTCTCCAGCTTGATGCCATCCGGATCATGAATATAGCCGCTGCTGTCGGACATCGCAACGCACTTCGCGCCGAGCTGCCGGGCCTTCTGGACCGCATAGATCGCCACGTTGCCGGAACCCGACACGACGCAGGTCATGCCGTCAATGCTCTTTCCCGCGCCCTTGAGCATCTCGTCCACAAAATAGACAAGCCCGTAGCCCGTAGCTTCCGTTCGAACCAGGCTTCCGCCCCAGTGAATCCCCTTGCCTGTCAGAACACCCTCGAAGCGGTTGGTGATTCGCTTATACTGGCCGAACAAGTAACCGACCTCGCGGCCGCCGACGCCTATATCGCCCGCGGGAACATCGGTGTCTGCGCCAATGTGTCTGTAGAGCTCGGTCATGAACGACTGGCAGAATCTCATCACTTCGGCATCCGACTTGCCCTTGGGGTCGAAATCGCTGCCGCCCTTGCCTCCACCGATCGGCAGTGTGGTAAGGGAGTTCTTGAAAATCTGCTCGAAGCCGAGGAACTTGATGATGCTCAGGTTCACTGACGGGTGGAACCGCAGCCCGCCCTTATACGGGCCGAGCGCGCTGTTGAACGCGACCCTGTAGCCCCGGTTGACGTGGATCTCGCCCTTGTCGTCCTGCCACGCGACTCTGAACATGAGCTGGCGCTCAGGCTCCGTGATCCTCTCCAGAACTCTGCCCTGCTGGTACTCCGGGTGAGCGTCCAGCACCGGCCTGAGCGAATGCAGAACCTCCTCGGCCGCCTGCATGAACTCCGGCTGGCCGGGATTCCGCTGCTCCAACTGCTGAAGTGCGCTTTCGATGTAGTCCATTGTGCTCCTCCAGGTTTCTCAAAACTGTGATACAGGCCTGTGCTGAGGAGAACAACGCGCACCCGTGTGTCGCGCGCGGCGGCTGCATCGGCAGCCGTGCCGATACGACACTACACTCGAGCACCTTGAAATGGGGTTGCTCGCTGGTCGCTGACGCTCCTTGGCACATCCCTAGAGCGCATCACTGCGTCACGTACCAGCGGCCTTGCTGGGGGAACGACACGCCTGCTATGGCGTGGGAGACAACTCTGAAACCTTCTGGAAATATTCTACCTTCTGATCGGCCGTTTGTCAATGATTGCCGGCACTCTTTTCGATGGCTTGGGCACGGCGTAGCCTCGCCGGAGTCAGTTCCACATCCGCCGGGTAAGATTCAAAGCAGTATGGTCGCTCAATTGATCCTGAACGCAGATGATTTCGGGTCGTCGCCAGACGTGAACGCGGCTGTAGCAAGAGCCAGACGAGACGGCCTGCTCACGAGCGCCAGCCTGATGGTGACGGGCGAACACGTGGCGGAAGCTGTAGATATCGCGCGCGCCGACAGATCGCTCGCCGTCGGACTCCATCTCACGCTCAGCAATGGCCGAAGCCTGCTGCCTGCCACGGAGATTCCGCTGCTTGTAGACGGCGCCGGACGTTTCGCCGACAGCCCCGCGCGGGCGGCTTGGCGTTACTGCTTCGATGCCAGGACGCTCCGGCAGCTAAGGTGCGAGATAGAGGCTCAGTTCCGGGCGTTCGCTCAGACGGGCCTGACACTGAGCCATGTCGATGGCCACCAGCACCTGCACCTGCATCCGGCCGTCTTGCCTATCGCGCTCGAGCAGGCCGCTCGCTACCACGCCGCCGGGATCCGGGTGCCGCGTGAATCACTATGGCGAGGCCTCAAGATAGACCGATCTGGCGTCTTCAGGAGGACTGTAGTAGCTTGCGGGCATGCTTACCTTCGCTCAAGCTGCCGGAAGCAACTGGCCTGCGCAGGCATCCCGAGCTGCGAGGCAAGCATCGGCAGCACGATGAGCGGGCGGATGAGCGCGGCTTACATAATAGCTGTGCTCAAGATGACGCATTGCTCTTCGGTGGAGGTTTTCTGTCACCCTTCTTTGACCGACAGCGGCAACCAGTGCGGGCCGAATCGGGGCGACTTGGACGCGCTGCTCGACCCGGAGTTGAGGCGTTTCGTTCGTGAACAGGGCTACGAGTTGGCGAACTACCTTTCCATGAGAGAGAAGGTGCACGCTGGTGAGCTGGGTTAGCGACTTCTTCTACGTGATGGCCATCATCGGCACACTGTACTATGTCGCCTCGACCACTGCTCTGGCCGCCTTCTTCAGAGGCAAACCCTCCGCCAGAAGCACGGATTTCGCGCCTACGGTGAGCATCCTCAAGCCGGTGTGCGGCATCGACAATGACGCTGCCGCAAACCTTTCGTCCTATCTGGAACAAGACTACCCCAACTACAATGTGCTCTTCGGCACCCTGGAAGCCTCCGACCCTGCAATCGGCGTCGTTCTGGACTGCATCCAGGGAAACAAGAAGGCCTCCCTGCACATAGGAACCACCATCAAGGGGGCCAACAACAAGGTCCGCGTGCTGCATCAGCTTGCCAAACGCGCCAGTGGAGAGATCATCGTTGTCACTGACGCCGACACCCGCGCGCGTCCCGATTTCCTGAACTGCATCGTCGCGCCGTTCGAGGACGAGAGAGTCGGGGTCGTAACGTGCCTCTACAAAGGGATCCGTGGGAAAACAGTGGCCGATGCGCTGGAGGGGCTGCATATGACCTGCGTCTTCGCCCCGGGCGTCGCCTGCGCGAGGTGGCTCAGAGGTCTCGACTTCGGCCTGGGCGCGGCCATCGCAATCAGAGCGAGCGTACTGCGGCAGATCGGTGGCTTCGAGCGCATCGTCGATTACCTGGCCGACGATTTCCAGCTCGGCCGCCTGCCTGCGGCACTGGGCCATAGAGTCGAGCTCTCGCACTATGTGATGGAGGACGTGCTTCCCGGGCAGGGACTGCGCGAAATGCTCGCCCGCGACCTGCGATGGTGCCGCACAACACGTGCAAGCCGCCCGCTCGGGCACTTCGGCCTGGTCTTCACATTCGGCACAGCTTACGCGGTGCTGAGCCTGATCACCTCTGGGCTCTCGGCAGCCGGGTGGACATGCCTTGCATGGGTTCTCGCGGTGCGGCTATCGATAGCGTGCGCCGGGGCGTTCTCGTGTATGGGCGACAGAGAACTCCCGCGCCGGCTGTGGCTGCTGCCCCTCCGGGACCTGCTCTCTTTCACCGTCTGGGTTGCCGGTTACATGGGCCGGAGCGTTACCTGGCGCGGGCGAAGGTTGGAAGTGCTCAGGAACGGAGTGCTGAGAGTTCCTCCGGGCAGGAACACGTAGAGGCCGATCTCCGTCCCGGTCTGGCTCACACTTCCCGATTTGGTTGACTTTAGCAGCGCTGCATTCCTAACATGTTGCATATCGCATAGCAGGTGAGCATAGTGACGCTGTTTGACGATGCTGATGTTCCGGCAGAGGTAAAGGCTGAGATTGAAGACCTGAGGAAGCGCATCGACCACGCGAACTTTCTGTATTACGTTAAGGATCAGCCGGAAATATCTGACGCCGACTACGATAGGCTGTTTCGGCGCCTGCAGGAACTCGAACAGCAGTACCCTCAGACGATTACACCTGACTCTCCCACACAACGCGTAGGCGCGACGCCGCAGACGGAGTTCTCCACATTCCTCCATCGCATACCTATGCTCAGCCTGTCGAACGCATTCGACGAGAGCGAACTCCGCGCCTTCGACGATCGCTGCAAGAGACTGCTTCACATAGAGCCTGACGAGCCCCTTGAATATGATTGCGAGCCGAAATTCGACGGGTTGGCGGTCTCGCTTACCTACATTGACGGAGTTCTTACTGCCGGAGCTACGCGGGGCGACGGCTTCCGCGGCGAGAACATCACCGAGAACCTTCGAACTGTCCGCAGCATCCCGCTCAATCTGCGTCAACTCAAGCGCGAGTCGCCGGACGTGAAGCCGATCCCTTCTATGATCGAGGTGCGCGGCGAGATCATCCTCACGCACGAGGAGTTCCGGCGGATCAACGAAGAACGCGCGCTGCGCGGCGAGCCTACGTTTGCGAACCCTCGCAACGCCGCGGCAGGTTCCGTGCGCCAGCTAGACCCGCGCATTACGGCCAGCCGCCGTCTCACGATGTTCTGCTATGCCGTCGGCGCCTACGAGGGAGTCGAGTTCTCCACCCAATACGAGGTCTTGTGTGCCCTTGGCGACTGGGGCTTCAAGGTCACCCCCGATGTAAGGGTCCTGAACAGCATTGACAGCGTGGTTGCCTACATCCGCGAGTGGGGAGAGAAGCGGGAGCACCTGGAATACGACGTCGATGGAATGGTCGTTAAGGTCAACTCGCTCGACCTGCAGACAAGGCTGGGCTATGTGGCGCGCAGCCCTCGCTGGGCGATCGCCTACAAGTTTCCTGCCCAGCAGGTGCAGACGCGGGTGAACGATATCGGCGTGCACGTGGGGCGCACGGGCGCTCTGACTCCGGTTGCGTTTCTCGAGCCCGTCGCAGTAAGTGGCGTAACCGTGTCCCGCGCGACATTGCACAACGAGGACGAAATCCGCCGCAAAGACATCAAGATCGGCGATACCGTCGTCGTTCAGCGCGCGGGTGAGGTCATTCCTGAGGTCGTTGAGGTCGTCAAGGAAAAGCGCACCGGCAGCGAGAGGGACTTTGTGATGCCGTCACATTGCCCCGTATGCGGCGCTGAAGTCGTGCGTGAGGCGGGCGAGGCCGTGGCGCGCTGCACGGGTATCGCTTGCCCTGCGCAGATCAAGGAGACGATCGCTCATTTCGCGTCCAGAAATGCGATGGACATCGAGGGAGTCGGCCCTGCATTGATCGACCAACTCATCGACAGGGAGCTGATCCGCGACCCTGCCGATCTCTATTCACTGACTGCCGACCAACTGCTCTCGCTGGAGCGAATGGGCTCCAAGTCGGCTCAAAATGTGATAGACGCCATCGAGTCCAGCAAGCGCGCGCCGCTCGACCACGTCATCTACGCGCTTGGCATCCGCCATGTCGGCGAGCGCACGGCCGCCGCGCTTGCCCAGCATTTTGGCAGCATCGACGCCTTGAAGAACGCGACCGAGGAACAGATTGCCGAGGTGCCGGACGTGGGGCCTGTTGTGGCCAGGAGCATTGCCACCTTCTTCGCGCAGGAGGAGAACGAGGAGGTCCTGCGCAAGCTCAAGGACGCTGGAATCAACCCCAAGGTCGAGCACAGGCGGGAGTCGGAAGCATTTGCGGGCAAGACTATCGTCTTCACCGGGGCGCTGCAGCGGATGACCCGCGAAGAAGCCCAAGCATTAGTCTACAAGCTTGGAGGGAATCCTGCTTCGTCCGTTTCGCGTAACACTAGTCTGGTAGTCGCCGGCGAGAAAGCAGGCTCGAAACTCGACAAAGCACTGGCGCTTGGCGTTTCTGTCATATCCGAAGACGAGTTTCTGGAGATGGTGAAAGAAGCTGAGAAACCAACAGAAGGCTGAAGATTCAGGGAGCCCAAACGCTGTGCCGGCGGCAAGTCTGCTCCGCCGCTGGTGGCCTGCGTTAGCATGGATGCTGTTCATATTCATCATGTCCTCACGGCCGCATACACCGCCGATACCGCTTTTCGGCGAGCTTATTGATGACGTCGAGGAGGGTGATAAGCTCAAGCACTTCGTCGGTTACGCCGTGCTGGGAATCCTGGTCTGGCGATCTTTGGGCAGCGGATACCCGAAATGGCGGAGGTTTTGGTTATCAGCCGGCATATCCGCGGTATATGGAGCAACGGATGAGTTCCACCAGCATTTTGTGGTTGGCCGATCATGCGACTTCTGGGACTGGACAGCCGATGCTGTAGGCGCGTCGATAGGCGCGATGATCATATCTCTTAAAGGAGGGCTAAGGACTTGGCAGAGCAAGATAGCAAGGACAAAGCTTACGAAGTGAAGGACAAGAGGCGCGTGAACCCCGACGGAAGCCTCAGAGAAGACGCCGAGCCCGCGGCTCAGGAAGCAACTGAGAAGCCGGAGCAGACCGCGGAAGAGGCAGAGCAGCCTACATTCCCGGAAGAGGGCGAGCAAGCGAAACCGGGGGAGGAAATGCCGCAGGTAGACCTCGGCTCCCTGGCTATGGCCTGGTTCACCGCTCTCGACCTCCACGATATGCTGCAGCTTCTTGCGGGCGTGCTTGGCGAGAAGGCTTGGCAGGCGATGGGACTGCGTCTCGCACCCGGTCAGAAAGAGCCGTCGCGCGATATGGCGAAGGCGAAGCTGGCCATCGATACCATCATCTTCATAGAGGAGAGAATGCACTCGCACCTCAATGACGAAACTCGAAAGGCGCTGAGAGGGCTGATCAGCGACCTCCAGCTCAACTTCGTTCGCCAGGGACAATAGGCCGTCGGGGCGATACGTGTGACCATGAGGAGTGGGACGGCCGACCCGCGATTTCACCTCCAGCGCCTCCTTGTGATATAGTTCACGTAAGGAGGCGCTCATGAGGTTGCTGACACTCGTTCTCGTTTCGCTGCTGTATGCAGGCGGCGCTGCCCAGGCGGCCCCACCACCTGTGATCACACTTTCGTCCACCACATCCGTCACGGTCAAGCTGACTCAGGCCGCGGCCTATAGACCAGGGACTGGCGTGGCCTACGAGATACGCCACTGGCCCGATGGCGCATGTCTCACGTCGGGAACCGTCAGCGGCGCCGCGATCAAGCAGGATGCCTGGGGCCTGGCGAGTTTCGAGATTACGGGGCTGAAACCCAAGCTCTGGTCACCCTCATCGCCAGAGCTCTATGAGATCAGAGTCTCTGAGTCCTCCTCCCGCCTTCTCGGCAAGGCCAGGTTCGGTTTTCGAACGTTCGAAGCCAGGGGCGACAAGTTCTACCTGAACGGCAAGCCCATCTTTCTGCGTGGAAACCCCATCAACCCGCCGGGGCGAGAGTTGCCCGATGCCGCCCTGCACAATCCTGAGTTCATCCGCGGCTACATCAAGCTCCTGAAGTCCGCGAATGTGAATATGATCCGCACCGAGCCGCAGGACTGGCTTGACGCCTGCGACGAGTTGGGGATGATGCTGTTTGCCGGTCACTACGGCGGAGCCGGAGGCAAGGGCCCACACGCTCCCGAGTTCGAGGCCAAACAGCAGTACTACCGCGATCTCATTATGCGTCTGGCGAATCACCCGGCCGTCATGATCTACGTCCTCTCCAACGAGGTTGACTACAAGAGCCCGAACAGCACGTACCTGCAATTCCTCACCAGGGTGCGTGAGGACATCCGCAAGATGGACCCTACGCGGGCTGTGATCGGCAACGCTGGTTTCGGACACGGCAAGCCGGGCGAGATCTACGATCTCCATCGCTACGCGGGCTGGTACCACGGCAACATTAACGATTGGTACATGGACACGTCCAGCTACATCAAAGAAGCTCGAAACGCCAATCAGCCATTCACGATGACCGAGTGCGTAGGCGCCTATACCAATGACGCGGGCGACTTCGAGACCATGAGCAAGCAGATGTGCACCATGACCAGGTGGATCGGTACCGCCACCGACCCGCGCGAGGCAGCGCTGGAGTATCAGGCTGAGCTGGTCCGGCAGGTCGTCGAGATATGCCGCAGATACCGCAATCCCGTTCACAGCATCGCCGGAGTCATGCCCTTTACCTACTTCCTGGGGTGGACCAGAGCTCAGAAGGCGGAAGACCTGGTCCTCAAGCCGGCTTTCCATACACTCTCTGAAGTCTTCCAGCCGGTGCTGATCAGCCCTGAGTGCTGGGATAGGAACGTATATGCCGGGGATGACCTCAAGATGCGCCTTTGCTTGATCAACGATGACGACCTCGCGCGAGACCTCGGGCCGACGAAGGCGACGTTGGACGTGCTCGAATCCGGAGGCAATGTGATAGCCTCGGCCTCCGCCGATTTCCCCGCAACCAAGTACTACTCCAACTCGTGGCGGGACATCGCTGTTCGCATTCCAGAGAACTGCGCGAGGGGTCACTACGAGGTGCGATGCAGACTCAGCAAAGACGGCGAAGTGCTATCGAAGAACGCTTTCCAGATCTTCATCGCGCCGAGGGACTGGGTGCAGACGCCGACGGGCGCGGTGCTCTATGATCCATCGGGTGATACGGAGAAGGCACTGAAATCGCTGAAGATAGACTGCAGGAAGATCGCCGATTTGAAGCAATTGCCGCAGACCGGCACGCTCATCATCGGCGAGGGAGCGCTCGCCGAAGGCAGATACCCCGACAAGGCCGATGTGCTCGCATTTCTGGGGAGAGGCGGCCGCATCTTGTGCCTGAGACAGGATCGAGAGAAGTGGAATTCCGACTGGCTTCCGGCCAGCTTCACAATGTCGCCGCGCCCGTTCACCTACATCCAGCCTGTGGGCGGTGACGCCAATCCGATCATGGACGGCCTGACCGATCGAGACTTGCGCTTCTGGAACCAGATCGGCAAGACATCAACAGGCTCTCCCGACATCTATCCGGTGCTTACGGCACTACGGCCCGGGACGCTGCAGGACCTCCGATCTGCACGGGTCTGGGCGTCGTGTGATCAACTGCTGAGCAGCCAGGCATGCGTTGAGCTTGTTCACGGCTCCGGCAGCGTTATACTCAGCCAGTTCCGCGCGGTCGAGCGCGCTCTTACCGATCCCGCGGCTGCCCGGCTCCTCTCGAACCTCGTGGCCTATGCCGGAGGCAAGAGCCTTGGACTGGTGGACCTATCGAAGCCGGTGGACTGGGCGAAAGATGGGTTCCGTTCGGGCGCTTTCATGTCGAATCTGCAGGGAATGCTGCCTCACTCGCCGGTCTACAAGCACGAAGGCAGCAGCAAGGGGCTGCTCGGAGCGGACCACCGAATCGACGGCTTCACCCTGGTAGGCAATTACGGTTTCAAGGGCACCGGGTGGCTGGAGCCTGTACCGGATCCAATGGCGGACGGCTGGGGCGTGATCTATGGCACGCTCAGCAAACCTGCCAGCAAGTTCGTCCTCAGGTTGCGCAACCTGGGAGATACGGCTGCCAGGATCGCCCTGAAGCTCGATGCTGAGCAGCTTGGTGCGCAATCGGTCGCGGCCGGAGCCGAGGCAACGTTGACGTGGCCGATCTCGCGCGCCGCGGGACCCGTGGAAGTGGAACTGCGAGGTGACCAGCGGCTGGTAATCACCCACAGCAGCTTCGAGTAAGACGCTACTTCGTCAGCTTAATGAGGACTCCGCCACCCGGCACAAGCCAGTGCCCGTCGGTTTCGTCGAGCGGCGTAAGGTGCGCGTCCACCGGCGAGACGACTTCCTTCTTCGCGTAGGTCTGTGCGGTCTGAAGCTTCACGTTCGCTGCCTTCTCCAGGCTGATGTTGACCAGCATCACGTAGTTGCCATCCTTGCCCTCGAACTCGCCGACCATGATCCGCGGCGCGTCTTTGCTGAAGCCTTTGATGGACGAAACCGATTCCACGCTCTTCACGAGCTTGCCCGGCAGCAGCACCGCGTTCTTCGCGGGGCTCTCGGTGAAGAACACGCCAGTTGATTTGAGCCGGTTCATGATCGGCCCGAGGGTTCTTACCTGGCGATTGATATCCCTCAGGTAATACCAGGTCTGCGTCTTGTAGCCTGTGCCCTCAGTGCCACTGTCGATGGGAGCGTAAGCGTAGCCCCGCTGGTAGTAGGTATACCACGCCAGGCCCCGTCCTCCGGCAGCGAGCGTGGCATAGGCCTGAAGCGAAAGGTTGGCCGGCGAGGGTACGGTCGTATAGGGCCGGATCCGGTTCGAGCAGCACACGTTCCAGAACGGAATCCCACTCTCCTGCGAGACCCGCCGCACCTCCACAAGATCCGAGAAGAACACAGCGCCCTGGTCGGCGCTCTGGAGGTTGTCCGAGGTCATCACCTTGTAGTTGTCATAGCTCAGGATGTCCGGCTTTACCTCGGCGACGAAGCGCTCCAGATACTCGGTGAAGCTCGCGGTGCCAAGCTGCGACTTGTCCGGCGCGCCAATCGTCGCGTATCCCGGGAAGAGGTTGATGTAGGAAAGCTTGCCCGGGGCATACTTGCGCACCGCGGCAACCGTCTTGGCAAGCAGCGGAAATGCGGGAGCGCCCGGCTCATCGACGATGTAGTAGCCCATTATCGCATCGCTCTTGCCGGCCTTCTCGACCTGCGCCTTAATCGCCGCATCTATCTCCGCGTCGCTGTCACCAAACCACAGCTTGTTGCCGGCGCCGGGCATCTGCGGACGCGAAATGATGGCCTTCAGCCCCAATCTCTCGCACACAGGCAACTGCTCCGGCTGAACGAACCCGGCGATCGTGAAGTTGCACTCGGCGACGCTTTCGAGCGGATCGTCATAGCCCTCGATCTGCACGCCCCATCCGCGCAGACTGTCCCACGGCATTATCGGGAAGAAATCCTCATCCGGCGCGGCCGAAGCCGAGCCCATCAACAAACCCACACAGACAAAGATCAGAACAAGCTCAAGCATTCCCCTCATCCTCAGCCCTTCTCTCTCATCACGCCGCTGAAGCATCCGTCTCCGAAGGTTTCTCGTCTATTTCCAGTAGATGATCTCTGTCGGGTTCCTGTCCATCCTCGAAAACTCGGAATCCGGATAGCCAAGAACGATCGGCGCCTGAACGCCGTAACCCTCCGGAATGCCATATTTCCGCCTGGCATCGTCGGTCCCGAGATACATCCCGGAGAAGCCTATCCAGCAGCTCCCGAGCCCCAGGCTGCGCGCCATCAGCATCAGGTTCTCAGCGGCAAGGGCGGAATCGATCACCGGCGCGGGACCGCTGTCCGGCTTGGAGCAGATGATCACGAGCGCGGGCGCATTGTAAAACACGCTGTAGTCAGGGTTCTCGAGGTTTTCCCTGTAGCGCTCCATCGCCGGCATCTTGTCCATCATGCCCAACAGGAATGCCTTGGTTTCGTCAGACAACTCCTTGAGCATCGTCTTGTCCTGAATCACGGCGAACGCCCACGGCTGGCCGTTCATGGCTGTCGGAGCCTGCACGGCGGCGTCTATGCACTGCTCGATAAGCGCCTTCTCGACAGGCTTGTCCTGATACGCCCTGATAGACCGGCGAGTGTAGATTGCTTCCTTAATGTCCATTCGATACGCCTCCCTGAACTCGTCTGGCCTATTCTACCCGCGAATCGGCAAGCGGGCAAGCGGAACTTGTAAAGGCGAAGCGTGCGCAAAACGAAGAGAAATGCGTAGCCCTACACTACTTGGACAAGGCCGCGGAGGTCCCGCAGGGACTTGCGGTGCTCGCGTACCCACTGCGAGGTAAAGCCCAGCACGCTAATGCCTTTGTCTACCGTATGCTTGAACACCTGCTCCATATCGTTCAAGTGCGGCTGCGCAACGTTGACACTGTAAAGCCTCTGCATCTCCGACATCGCCCGCGCGAAATGGTCACCCCTGCCGCAGTAATGCACCATCCCGCCGCCGAACTCGTCGAACAGCCGCTGATCAAACGGCCGTACAAACTCGATATACATCTCCTCGGAAAGGTTCATCAGCGAATCGTCCCGCAGCGTAATCCGACCCTTGTGCAGCATCCCCCAGTGCGCCGCGTAACCATCCAGCTTCGGTGCAACGATCTTCTCCCACTCGCGCATGAAAATAACGTAGGTCTCGGTGATCATCTCCAGGAACTGCTTCATCAGGTCCGGGTAGTCGTAGAGATAGTAGAACATCTCGCTGCCGCACAGCACCTCGCAGATGTCGATCGGGCCTTGCGCGTCGGGGTGATAGATATGCACGAACTCACTCACCTTCGGATAGGGCTGCATCATCTCGATAAACCGCCGGTTCATCTCCAGCGTCTTGCCGCCCAGCACCGAATGCACATCCGGAATGCCCTTGTCGAGCGCCGCCTTCACGCCATCTATTCCGCCCGGCATAGGGAGAGAGGTCGGGAGGGTGTTGAGCGTCTCGTCCATGATGTATGGCTCAACGCCGAACAGCGACGGCAGCGTGGACGTGCCATAGTTGGATCTTATGTTCAGAATCGCGCCATTGCCCGCTTCCAGCGCAGCCGAAACAGGGCCGAACTGCTGGATCGCCATAGCCTCCTGGTCCTCCAGCGCCTGGTTCACGGTCACCGTCGGCCAATCCACTCGCGGCGGCGCGATGTGGTTGCGCATCGGC